>JACCDH011544768.1_pt1 | contig 19161 bp, 15 predicted proteins | sample 7442481 | NCBI WGS metagenome assembly JACCDH01 (sample SAMN15323433, study PRJNA562643) | freshwater metagenome | isolation source: river surface water | place: USA:Blue River Watershed | collected 2017-08-15 | reverse complement strand
TTGCTGGTTTGCTCGAGATAGGGAAGGTGATACAACGTGACATGATGACTGTGCCATTAGCGCCCAGAGGTCAAACCCCTTTTTGCCCTAAGCCAGTTGAGTATCTTTCATTGTGTGGTGATCATGTATGTGGAACGGGAGATAGCTTTGTGACAGCCCATGACCCCTGGCTGAAGGAGCAGGGTATAGATGTTGTTGATATGGAGCTGTTTGCAATTGCTAGCATTGCCTATCAATTTAATATCCCATGGCAATCATTTAAGTATGTGACTGATGATGCAAATTCAGACTCTGGAAACGATTGGAAGCACAAGGTCAATCATGGTCAAGAGCTGTATTTGAGTAAGCTCCAAGATCTATTAAACGCATAAGAATTAAGATAACCCCAAGAGTTTCTAATGAACCCAAAGCTTCCTTGGCTCAAAAATTATCTCGAGGGCGTTCCTCATGAGATTGATTTGGCTGGTCACACATCGATCGTTGATTTCTTAGAAGAGTCTTTTAGTAGCTACCCAGATCGAATTGCAATAGAGTCGATGGGTCACAGAATCAGCTACCGTCAGCTGGATACTCTGTCAAAAGATTTTTCCGCCTATTTGCAGACTTTAAGTCTAGAACCAGGATCGCGAATCGGCATTATGTTTCCTAATGTTCCGCAATATTTAATTGCGATGTTGGGTAGCTTGCGCGCTGGTTTTATTGTGGTCAATATTAATCCACTCTATACCGCCAGAGAGCTGGAACATCAATTGCAAGATAGCGGTGCAGCCATCTTAGTCATGCTGGAAAACTTTGCCCACGTTTATCAAGAGATTGCCAATCAAGGACTTGTAAAGAAGGTGATTGTGAGTAGCCTCGGCGAAACCTTGGGCCCCAAAGGTGTCATCATTAATTTGATTGCTCGGCATATTAAGAAGCTGATTCCGCATTGGGATTTTCCTTGCGTTAAGTTTAATCAGGCCCTCAAGATAGGCGCTGGTCATGGCTTTACGAGGCCACATCTAACGCAAGACAGTATTGCATTTTTGCAATACACCGGCGGCACTACTGGAGTTTCTAAGGGCGCTGTTTTGTTACACCGAAATATCTTAGCCAATATCATTCAGATTGAATCTTGGCTTGAGCCAGCCTTGAGAGATCGACAACAGCAGCTGGTTTTTTTATGCGCGTTACCAATGACCCATATTTTTGCTCTGACTGCCTGTGGCCTACTTGGCATGCGTAAGGGTGCCAAATTATTATTAGTAGCAAATCCTCGTGACATCACTGGCTTTATTAAGCTGCTGATGAAACACCCTGACATTAATATTTTCCCGGGTGTTAATACCTTATTTCATGCGCTGATCCACCGCCCTGAATTTAGTAAAGTGAAATTGCCAAATCTCTTGGTTACTATTGGCGGCGGTATGGCAGTTCTAAGAAAGACTGCCGAACTCTGGCAAAAAATGATGGGGGTGCCGATTGCTCAGGGTTATGGTCTTTCAGAAACCTCACCAGTCGTATGCGTCAATACACCTTTCGTAAAAGAATTTACTGGATCCATTGGCATGCCAGTGCCAAGCACAGATGTGCTGATTTTGGATGACGATGGAAAAGAAGTTCCTTTTGGCACGCCTGGAGAGATCTGCATCAAGGGACCACAAGTGATGTCAGGTTACTGGAATAGACCCGACGAGACTGAGCAATTTTTCACCCCTGAGGGTTATTTCAAGTCTGGCGATATTGGCATCATGAGCTCAGATGGTTATGTGCAAATTGTGGATCGCAAGAAAGACATGATCGTCGTAGCTGGCTTTAAAGTATTTCCGAATGAAGTCGAAGAGGTGATTTCCTTAATGCCTGGCGTAAGAGAATGCGCGGTAATTGGATTCCCACACCGCAAGCTTGGTGAGATTGTTAAGGCCTATATTGTCAAAGATAAACCTGAGCTGACTGAGGCTCAAGTCATTCAGTATTGCAAAGAGCAAATGACGAGTTATAAACGCCCTAGGAAAATTGCCTTTATTGATGAAATGCCAAAGTCCAATGTTGGCAAGATCCTTCGTCGCCACCTGCGAGACTTGTAAAACTACAAGCCGCCACCAAAGCGATATTGCCAAGAAATGCCATATAGGTCATAACTATTATTAGTCCTTGAATACGCGCCAGCACTTGCTGATAGCCGGATAGAATTATGTCTATTTACTGGATAGGACATCGTGGTACCAAAGCGCCAGTTTTCTTGGTTTCCGCTAATCGGATTTCCGTTCAAGTAGGATTGCCCACCAGTGAAGTAGGTGGCATCTACAGAGACCCAGGCCGTATTCTGAAAGTAATAGATCGCGTGAGTTTGAGTTGAATAGACTGGGTTTTGAGATAGCGAGTTACCACCCATAAAATCAGTATTGCTGGTATAAAAAATACCGGCACCAGCTAATTCTAGTCGCCATGGACCAAGCGCCTTGGATACCCCTAGTCCTGGCTGGATAAACCAGCGATTAGCGCCCACATTGATTAGCTGACTGTCGTTGTACTTACCCCATGGTACTGATGCTGCAAGACTCACACCCACAATGAGGTCTTGCTGATAACTCTTAAACTCATCGAGCGTTAATGCTGGAGCGCCGTATAGATTAATTGCAGCCTTGATGAGTGGGTCGGATAAGCCTTCAGCGCTAGCATTAACTGTCTGTCCACCAACACTGCTTGATCCACTGAGTTGGCCATAAGGAAGAACCAGGGTGATTTTTCCCGATTGACCGCCGGCGTCAAAAATATGGGTGAGACCCATTACTTCACTTGTTAGGGTGTAATTGCCAGCCTTTGCTTGTGCGACACCAGCGCTGATGAAGTTAATGTCTACCGGTGCATTGGAATATGTACGTGCCTCGATTTCTTGTGCGTGAGATAAGTGAGGTAATTGAGCGCTAAAAAATAGTGCGACCCAAGCAAATACCCAAAAACCTCTGGCTTGCAGCAATGAAGTCAAGTTGATCATTAAAGATTATCTTGCCGATACAAAATTATTTTGATTCTGGCTTTCTACCAAACAAAATCTCAAGAGTGGCATTGCTGCCCAGCATCATGCTCATACCGGTCAATAGTAAATAAGGCCACACAATTAACCAATACACAATTGACATAGCTACTACGTGTAATGGATTAGATTGACCAAAATCAGCCATGGAAGAGAGAAACGCTTTACCGTGTATTAATCCGTGCACTCCTGCTTCTAGATAATTTAGACCCAAAACAACTAAGAGATAAACCAAAGATTCAAAAAGCAGCGAACCTACGACGCCATGTTTTTTATTCACCTTGATAGGGTAAGCAGCTTGAGCTAGCAACATGAACTTGGCACATATTGCTGCCTTAAATAAGGCAAAGCCAAAAATTGACAACGGAATAGGTCTTTCATCGAGAATGGTTGCGCCTAAAAAAGCAAGAGAACAAAACCAAGTCCCGAAGTAAACAGTCAGCTGGAATGCTTTAATGAACTCTTCCTTCACCTTTTCTTTAAGCGTATGCGTAGGAGCTGAATTAGGAGAAGTTGCGTTCATGAAAACTTTCTAAGAAATTGGATTAGCAGTTACTGCATGAGCCACCAGCTTCAACTGGGGCAGGCTCTTGGGTATAGCGAGCAATAAATGCATGTTTACTCTTGAGCGGCAACTGAATCCACACAAAGTGGCCAGATCCAGGGGCAACATCAATAGGCTCGCCTTTGAGGTTCCACATAGCATCTAGCACCATATCTTGGTTACCCTCGGGCTCAATGATTTCTAATTTATCTCCTAGAGAGAAGCGGTTTTTTACATCCACTTTGACTCGGCCAGTGGCTTCATCAATTTCTAAAGTTTCACCAACATAGAGACTTCTACCGGAGAGGGAGTGACCGCGCATATAGAGTTGGTACTCTTTATCGTGATGACGCTCATAAAAACCATCCGTAGACCCGCGATTTGCAAGACCCTCTAGGTTACCAATCAGCGACATATTCATGGGGCGACCAGCTACTGCATCATCAATTGCAGTGCGGTAAGCCTGACAAGTGCGTGATACGTAATAGGGTGATTTAGTGCGACCCTCAATCTTGAATGAGTCCACCCCCATCTTTGTTAAGCGTTCAATGTGCTCAATCGCACGAAGATCTTTTGAGTTCATGATGTAAGTACCATGCTCATCTTCTTCCATGGGCATTAAATCATCTGGACGACGCGCCTCTTGAAGAAGGACTACATCTCCGCTGGTATTTTGTTGTCCCGGTTTTACTTTGTAGTCCCAGCGACAGGCATTGGTGCAAGCGCCTTGATTAGAGTCACGATGTGACATGTAGCCAGAAAGTAAGCAGCGACCAGAATAGGCGATACACAAGGCGCCGTGAACAAAGACCTCTAATTCCATTTCTGGGCAGTCTTGACGAACCTCTTCAATCTCGTCAAATGAAAGCTCACGTGACAGAATGACACGACTAATACCAACAGAGCGCCAGAACTTGGCAGAGGCGCCATTTACTGTATTCGCCTGCACCGATAAATGAATCGGCATATCTGGCCAAGCTTCTCTCGCCATCATGATTAGACCGGGGTCCGACATGATCATGGCATCAGGCTTCAATGCAACTACAGGATCCATGTCTTTAATATAAGTGCGTGTCTTGCCACCATGAGGCAACAAGTTAGAGACTAGATAAAACTTTTTACCTAAGGCATGCGCGGTATCAATACCTTCTTTAAGTGTCTCCATTTTTCCAAAGTCGTTATTACGCACTCGGAGTGAATAACGTGGCTGCCCGGCATAAATGGCGTCAGCACCAAAGTCAAAGGCGGTACGCAGCATGGAAAGGCTGCCGGCAGGGGCTAAAAGTTCTGGGATCTTGGTCATAGGAACTATTTTAGTGAATACAGGCATTCTTGGTAGATTTGCAGTAACACCAAGCTCTGGGAGCTACTAAGCCCCAATTTATCGAGCTATTCCAGGGAAATGAACTGCTATGAAGAGTATCCTACGGGGTCTGTGGCCAGCATTTCGAAAAAATAACAGGGAGCCTTCCCTTGAGCTATCCACCCGAAATTGAAGGCACCCATTAAAGAATCAGAAAGAACATCATGACAAAACTCACATCCAAGCCCATCCTTAAAAAAGCGAGCTGCATTCTGGCGCAAGAGTTTGCTATACCTAAAGACATTGCCTGGGCCTGGGTTACGTTGTTGCTCTCACAAGAAGAGCAAAAGCGCGATACCGAAGAAAAACGCTATGCCCGCATTGCAGAATTCGAATCCTGGATTACGGAACTCAATTTACCAACTGATCCAAAAAATCCTGCAAGTGCTGCCGTAAGCCCAGAGTCAGTAAAAAACTCAGCCAGAAATGTATTTGAATGGCCGCATGAATATATTTTTGACGAGCCTGCAGCAGCAAAACATCCAGACTCCAAAGTCACATACGGTGACACCATTACCAAACCCATCTTGGATGCAATTAAGGACGCTGGTGGATCTGATGACCGTCCCCAACTCATAGCCATATTGGAAGGCTACGCAAAAGAAGGTAAAGAACCATTTGCCAATGTGACGGCAGAGGGGATTGAGTGGAAGGGTGGTAATTGGTCTGAAGGGGGCAAGCCCAATCTGCTCACCATCAAGACATTAAATAACCGCCTAGCCAATCTACGTAAAAAGGGATTGATCTAAGCCCAATCAATTCATCACAACAGAAAAAGAAAAAACCACCTAAAAAGGTGGTTTTCTTGTATTTAGCTCCTCGACCTGGGCTCGAATCAGGGACCTACGAATTAACAGAGGAAAACACTCTAGTAGATTAGTGTAATTATGTATAAAGTTTGGTAAATGGGCTTAAATTTGCCATCTAGGTTCTATTTACGGCTCTTTCGCCAATTCAATAGGTATTACAATAATTTCTATAGATGCAAAACTCTTGTTACCAAACCGTCGGTGGGCGGTTTTTAACGGCCACTTTGTAGTGGCCCAACAATTTTCTGATTTAGCCATTTATAAATTATTAACTTAGAGCAATCATCTAATTAAACATGTTCAATCTTATCGGCTTAAATATGCCTTTCACTTCAGGCGCTTAAATGGCTACATTTACTTTAAACGGAAAATCGGTTTCTATTGATGTTGAGCCCGATACACCATTGCTTTGGGTGTTGCGCGAGCAGTTGGGGCTTACTGGGACAAAGTATGGTTGTGGGATAGGTGCCTGTGGTGCCTGCACTGTTTTATTTGAGGGTCAGGCCATGAGAAGCTGTTCTCTACCAGTTGTAGCTGCTGAGGGCAGGAAAATTGAAACCATTGAGAGCTTGCAAAAGAATGGTCAGCTAACCCAGTTGCAAAAAGCTTGGATTGACCATCAAGTTCCTCAATGTGGTTATTGCCAATCGGGAATGATTATGGCTGCCACAGCTTTGCTAAGGAACAATCCAAAGCCTACAGATGATGAAATCAGTGCTTCGATTTCAAATATTTGTAGATGCGGGACTTTTCAGGAAGTTAGGGCGGCGATTAGATCGGTTATTGGAGTTAGGAAAAGCTAATGAATCGAACACTCGAAACTTCAAGACGGGGCTTTCTAATTAAATCTGTAGCCCTTGGCGCCGGCCTTTCAATTGGTTTTGATTTCTCTGTTTTTGCCTCAGGCGCAAAGATTTCTAGTCACGCTCTATCGAAACCCGAAATCGGAGTTTGGCTTTCCATAAAACCAAATAACGATGTAGTGATTCGTGTAGTTAAATCGGAAATGGGACAGGGGACTATTACCGGCCTGTGTCAGATGGTTGCAGAAGAGCTTGATTGTGACTGGAATAATGTCTCCTACGAGTATCCAACCCCGGGTCAAAGTTATAGGCGGAATCAACCTTGGGGGAGTTTTTTAACGGGCGGAAGTTTAGGTATTCGGGGGTCTGAGCCCTACGTACGACGGGGCGGTGCTGCTGCTCGAGCGATGTTAATTCAGGCTGCAGCGAACAAGTGGAATCTCCCCCCTGACGAATGCACTGCATCAAATGGCTTAATAACTCATAAACCGACTGGAAGAACGACTACTTTTGGTAAGGTCGCCGAGGACGCCTCCAGGCTTGAGATTCCTCAAAACCTAGTGCTTAAGGACCCAAAAGATTGGAAGTTAATTGGGAAGTCTGTTGCACGCATTGATGATATGGCTGGAAAGGTTACGGGCAGCCAGATTTACGGCATTGACCTCAATCTTCCGGGAATGTTGGTTGCAACAATTAATGAATGCCCTGTTTTTGGTGGGGCGCTTAAAAGTTTTGATGCAACTGAGGCCCTCAAAGTCAGAGGGGTAAAAAAAGTAGTCGATGTAAATGGAACTGCAGTTGCTGTTATTGCGGATACTTTTTGGCATGCAAAGAGCGCAATAGAGAAGGTCAAAATTGTTTGGGATTATGGCCCGAATGCTGGCGTTACAAGTGACTCAATAAAAAAGACTCTTGAAGAGGGGTTGAGTGCAAAGTTTGCCTTTGTCCGAAATAAAAGAGGCAGTGTTGATAACATAATCGACAAATCGCAGGCATCTATTGAGTCAACATATTTCTATCCATTTTTGAGTCATGCAACCCTAGAGCCAATGAATGCAACTGTAAAGTGGACTTCTGATAGGTGTGAGGCATGGGTCCCAACACAGGATGCCGAGTATTCATTATCTGTGCTTATGGGAGCATCAGGGTTTTCTGCTGAGAAATGCGATGTTTACAAAGTAAATATGGGTGGCGCTTTTGGCCGTCGCGGCTTGCATCAGGACTATCTTAAGCAAGCAGTGCATATTGCTAAACAAATTCCCGGCATTCCCGTGAAGCTAATCTGGACGCGCGAAGAGGATATGACGCAGGGGTGCTATCACCCCGTTATGATGGGGAAGCTCAAGGCAACTTTTGATCAAAAAAAGAAACTTCAAGACATACATATGCGTCTTTCTGGTCAATCAATATTAGCATCCATTAACCCCTCAACTTTGGATAAATACGAGGGATTGGATCCGGAGGTTTTTCAAGGGCTCGATCCTGATGGGGAGCATGCATTTACATATGATTTCCCCAATTTATTAATTGATTATGCTATGCGCAATACTCATGTGACGCCCGGCTTTCGTCGTGGCGTAAATGTCAATCAGAATTGCATATTCATAGAGACATTTATTGATGAGATCGCAGACTACGCTGAAGTCGACCCATTGTTATTTCGCCTGCAGTATCTTAAAAAACAACCGCGTGCAGCTAATTTATTGAAGGTCGTAGGGTCGACCATAGGCTGGGATGTTCCACCAAATCCTGGCATTTTCCGTGGAGTCGCTCAAATGTATTCGTATGGTAGTTACGCCGCAGCTGCATGTGAGTTATCCATATCAAATGGATCTGAAGTAAAAATACATCGTTTAGTGGGGGTTATAGACCCTGGCTGTGTAGTGAATCCTGCGCAAGTCAAAAGACAAGTATCAGGTTCTTTTTTATATGGGCTATCAGCGCTTTTTGAAGAAGAGATTACCATCAAGGATGGGCGGGTTGAGCAAAAAAACTTTAATGAATTCAATTCATTAAGATTGGGTCAGATGCCAGATGTGGAAACCATCATCATCGAGGGCGATAGGAGCAAGTGGGGTGGCGTTGGTGAGCCAGCAATTGCGGTTGCTGCACCTGCAGTCTTGAATGCGTTAAATCGCGCTACCGGGAAGCGATTTAGATCTGTGCCATTAAAAAATAGCGGAATAAGCTTGGTATAGGTTGATTTTGCGGGCTGATGACCACAACCCCGAATCGATTGAGGGGTTGTGGCTAGCCAGTTTCGCCAATCTCGGCATGATAATTGGGCGATATAATTCCTTTAACTATTTTTAAAGGTTTTATATGCTAGGTCGCAATCCAACAAATATTTTTAAGATACTAATTTTTTTATTTTCAGTCTTTAATTTAACTGGTGTAAGTGCTGCAACAGTCGAATCACCGAAAATTAAGTCGGTTACATATCTTAATCAAGGTTGGACACCAAAGCAGAGGGCCTTTTTTTACTGGGCCCCTCAGGGATCTGCCTTACTGTCATACGACATATACCTTGCATTAGAGTTGCCTGATTCTAAGGAGTTATTTAATTCTGTAGCGCAGACTGATAAATTTGGTCTATTGCATGACGGAGTTGACGCAGAAAATAATCCCGATGGATTGCCAATTGGGATTGCTAAGTCTGTGGTTGCTTCTGGCAAGTACAAAGGAGAGTATGCGGGCCTAACTTGTGCTGCTTGTCATACTGGTCAAGTTCAGTACAAGGATCGACAAATTCGTATCGATGGAGGATTGGCCAATCGGTTCGATTTGTACTTATGGTTATCAACCCTTTCAAAATCTCTTGATGCTGCTTTAAATGACCCTAAAAAATTTGATGCCCTTTACTCCCGAATCAACTCAAAATCAAAAGTCACAAACCAGGATTTAAAGGATAGATTAAAAGCTGATGCAGAAAATGTCCGCCTGCAAATAACAAATTCCTTTGTTGTTCCTTTTGGTCCTGGTCCTGGAAGAACCGATGCATTTATTCAAGAAAATAATACTTTTGCAGCGGTCAAAACGGGTATTCATGAAAATACCAGGCCTGCAATTGCACCTGTTAAGCCTCCGGTTTTATGGAATACACCTCATTCTGCTTGGGTTGAATACAGCGGAATACAAGACAACCCATTGATTCGTAATTTCAGCGAGTCTCTAGGCGTCTTTGCAAGATACAGCCTCGAAAGCAATCCATCAGGAAAAGTTTCATTTGAAACAACTACCGATATCAAATCGATTTTGCAAATTGAGAGCCTTCTAAGACAGTTGGCGCCGCCCCAATGGCCACAGTCCGATCTTGGTGCCTTGGATAAGGCTAAGGTACAGCAGGGTGCAAAATACTTTAAACAGTATTGTCAAGAATGCCATTCTTCTTATCCTTATCGCTGGAGTGAGGCACGAAAAGAAGGTAAACGTTTTATTGAGAATGCAATGGTCCCTATTGATGTTATTGGAACCGATAAAACCCACTATCAGTCGGTGATGTTTGATCCAAAACCAACAATGCTAACTAGGCATTTAGCCCCTTACTTTGACGGTAAACCAATTGTAAATACTGGCGAATTCTTTAATGCATTTGAGCCAACTATGATTGAGTTATCTTTGAAAAAGGCCGGCATTACCTCTAAAGCTGAAATTCTTGATGCAAACGGCTACACATTTTTTGGCGACGACCCAAAGCTCAAGCCGCCCGTTAATAGTGTTAAAGCGGCACCCCGCGATGGAAGTTGGACCAATGCTCCGTTCCTGCATAATGGCTCCGTTCCGAATATTTATGAATTACTTTTACCAGCATCACAAAGATCAAAAACCTTCTACGTAGGAAGAGAGTTCGACCCAGTCAAGCTTGGTATTGATACTTCGGGAGTCTCGGGAAATTTCTTAATGGATACAAGACTTGTGGGCAACTCTAATTCTGGGCATTCGTTTGATTCCAAGCCAGGCCCCGGTGTAATCGGTCCAAAGTTAACTGATACTCAGCGTTATGCAATTATTGAATATCTTAAGTCTATTCCTGATGTTGCTGGTAGAGTGACGCCATTTGGTGGACCTGAAAAACCGAGCATAGCCTCTCAAGATCCTACTTGGTATAACTTCAAGCATCCTTACTAAATTCGAGAACCTAAATGTCAGATCATGTTGATGGCCCAAGAACAATGGCTGATCCGTCAATTGATTTGACGGATATATTTGCTTTTACGAGTCCTGAAAATCCTGAAAATACCGTTGTAGTTGTAAATCTTTTCCCTGGTGCCGGTCAAACGGCATGGTTCTCAAATGCTGCATATTACAGCGCTAAATTGAAAAGAGTCCGAATTGATGGTACGGGGAAAAATGCAGCCTTTAGTACCATTGGTAAGGAAATTTGCTTTAGATTCAAATTTAATCGTCTTGAGCGTAATCCTGAAGACGGGTCTGTGGCTCAATATGGCGTTTGCTTATTGCCCAATGGGATCTCTTTAGATGTCCATGTGGGTGATACGAGGGGGTCATCTACTCGCGATGGAAAAATTCGAGTGTATGCTGGACTTAGGTCAGATCCGTTTTTTATTGGCTGGTATAACGAGCCAACACTTAAGGGTGGATCGAACTTAACGCAAGATGATAATGTTCTGGCGCTGGTGGTTGAATTCAATACAAAAGCATTATTAAATCCTGAGCGTGGCTCTCTTTTTGGGGTGGTTGGCGAGTCGTCGCCGGTTGATAAGACGCCTAACTTAAATAGCATACCAAGGTTCGATTGGGCTGGAAGGCCCGAATTAGCTAACTACCTTATTACCATTCCTGGCGATGTAAATTTGCTCGACCTATGGAATCAGCAAACCCCCTACAACGTCAGCCCTCAAGTTCTTCCTTTATTTCGAGATCGACTTAGAAAACACTTTCAAATTTGGGATATGAAGGATGGAAAGAGGGATTGGTCTGAGGAAGATTTGAATGCTAACGTAAACATTTTTTTAAATGACTTTTTACTTATTGATGTATCAAAGAAAACTACAGATCATAGCAATCTTGAAATTGAGAAGAGTGTAATAAACGGAAGTCCGCATAAAACTGGGGGTGGAAGAACTCTTGATTGCGATGCAGTTGATATTTTATTGACTTGGATGATCAATCGAGATAAAGGCCCGTTTCTGCAGAGTCCAGCGACACAGGCAACCAAAAAATCCGAAAATAAATTTCCTTATTTAGCGGCTCCAAACACCACTTTATTAACAATCAAAGAATCTGTAGAGCTTAGTATTAGCGAGACACAGCTTTGGGATATTGTTGGAGATTTCGCTAAATCTTGGAACCCTTCAGTTATTCAGGCTAATGTAGCTGGATCCGGGTCTTCAATTATTAAAGTAATGACATTGAGCGATGGAAACCTTGTTGTAGAACGTCTTTTAGCTGCAGACAATGCAAATAAAACGCTTAAATACGAATTAGTTAGTGGCATGCCGGTAAGCACTTTAATTGGAGAGCTAAAGGTTTTGCCAGCACTAGGTGGCAGCAAACTGGTCTGGGAAGTCCATTATTTGCCGGCCGGAAAAGGTGAAATATTTGTAGCTCAAGCAATTCAGGCGTGGATAAATACGGGTTTATCTGGTCTTGGCAAAATAACTGATATTAATAAATAGTTCCCGGACAATATTCAACGTCTTAATATTTTGTGATTCATTAATATGAATTCATATACCTTCGTAGATGGAAATTGCCAAGATTGGTCTACGAGTGCCATTGCCATGACTAAGGAGTATTTTTTATGGATGGACGAACAGATTAGAGGTATTTGCCATTTTTCTATCGAAGATATAGTTGGGATGCCGCTAGATGATTATGTTCTTCTATCTATGAATAGGATTGTTCCTAAAGGCGAAAATAAATCGTCATTTAATCTGTTGGTGAGTAATGGCCATGCACTTGCAATGGGTGGGCTGCGTCAATTAGCTAATGGACATGGTGAGGTTGTAAGGGTCTATACAAAACCTAGCAGCAGGGGTAGGGGGTATGGTAGGGCTATGCTTGAAAAAATTATTGATGACGCTAGGCTATTGAAGTTTCCGGTTCTAAATTTAGATACGGGAATTTTTATGAAAGATGCGCAATCTCTTTATGGATCGCTTGGTTTTCAGGCCTGTGAACCTTACGAAGGCGCTGAGCCTCCTCCTCAATTGTTGCCATATTGGCTGTATATGGAGCTTAAGCTCTAGGTGCGGATTGTTTCGTGAGAGCAGTGGCTAAAATATTAATTTAATCTAGTAATATTGGGATATTTTCGGCTTTGCCGATTCATTGGGTTTATTTTATATGCGTATATTTTTGCTGCTTCAGATTGCTTTATTGCTGGTTACTACAGGTTGTAGCAGTACAAGAAGTGGCAGTTTTAAGGATATGTCTTCAGCATATCGTGAGGTTGTAGAGCAATACAGTAATGACAATATACTGCTAAATATAGTTAGGGCATCAAATAACATGCCCCTAAGCTTTCTTGATATTCCCACTGTAGTAGGGTCTGGAAGCATGACTGTTAATGCTGGTGTAGGAGCCAATGTATTTAGTAATAATCCGTCTTCTTTTGGCGGATTTTTTTCAGCGGGAAATACAGCAAACGATTCATCCGGCACATCTGGCTCCTTGGGAATGTCGGTAAATAACGGTTTTACTTTTACTCAATCATCGCTTGATAACAGCTCTTTTATGCTGGCCTTTCTAAAAGAAATGCCAATTGAGTATGTTGACTATCAGGGAACTGAGAGGTTGCGACCTCGAACAGTTGAGTATTCGTTGTTGATTGACAAAATTGAGCTTGTTAGTCCGGATGGCAGCAAGGTACTTCGATTTATCAATGACCCAATGGCCCCGCATTATCAGAAGTTTCAAGAGGCACTCCTGTTATTGATTGACGTTGGGTTACGTGCGGAAAGTAGAACTTTGTCAACGCCAATAACACCTGCTATGAGTCAGGCCGAATATCTCGTATATTCACGTGGGATGAATAGCGCCTTGGTGGACAATATTGTTAAGGGAACTATTGAGGTGGTAAAGAAAAATATTGGAGGAAATGTCTCTTATCAGCTATATAAGAATACTAGTTATTCTGTAATGTGTGTTAATAAGTACCAGGCAAAAAAACTTTACAACAATTTCTTCCATGAGAGTTCATTTTGCGAATCATCTGCCGCAAATGATTCATCGGAGATGGATTATACGAGCACCTCAAATATGTACAAAGAGCGCGGCAGGGATATGAAGGATATGAAAATCAATATCAAACTGCGCTCAGTTGGTAATGTTTTTGATTATTTGGGAAGTGTAATGCTTGTTCAGCAAAGAACACCGCCAAAAGATGTTCTTATTTACCCATCAAAAAATTTGCTGCAAAGTTATTATGATGCCTATAAGGAGCCGGCGCCGCTCTTAAAAGTCTACAAAAATAATTCGTCAATAAATCCAATAGCAAGCGTTACATACAGAGGCGATACATACTCTATTAGCGATGATGATGAGTCTTATTCTAAGATTGTGATTGAGTATCTCTCTATATTGCTCACAATGGCAAAAGTACCTGGATCTATACCTGCATCTCCTGCCGTCTTGGTCAGATAGTTTGAATCTCAGTTATAAGCAAGGATGCGGTGAAATCACATCCTATTGGGCTTGTCTTAGCTTGAGAAGGCGAGCCAGGTTCCCAGGCCAATAGCTATAAAAAATATAATATAGCTAACAATCGGCGCCAGTTGAGATAAGTACCTGCTTGGCACCTCTCTTGGCGAAAGAGTTTTTAGAAATAGCTGGTATTGGATTGCAGTCAATAAGCAAATAGTAGATCCGAGCCCTATAAATACAATACCTACAATTGCTGATAGTTGAATGCTGGATGGATTAAAGTCATTCGATAACTTTAAAAATCTTATAAAAAGTCCAAAACGCTCAATGACAAATCCTAGTGCAATAAATGATATTGAGGATCTTTGCCACGCCAATAAGGTGCGTTCTGCAGCGAAGAAAACCTGTGGATTTTCAATTTGATTTGGATTTTGATTCATTTTCAAACTCTAATAATCTTGAATTAGCCGATGAGCGTACGGAATTAATTGCATTTTTTTGATTGAAGTAGAACCTAGAATTTTTTCCAAACAAATACATATCGTAAATTCGAGCTTCCAGAGTGTCTATTTCTTTAATAATAGTCAGCAACTCATCTTTATTTTTTGTCTGTAAAATCGCTTCGTCCAATACTCGTGCTTCTATAAAGTATTTTTCCATTAATCCCTCCGATGGAAACAGGCGTAGGGAGTTGATTAATTTAAAGGCCGGAAGAATCAGTGCAAAAAATGCAAGGATATAGACCCAGATGCCGTCAACAAGGCTTGCTATCCAAATGGGGAGGTATCCAAATAATGAAGGGGCGCCATCTCGGTAGTAGTGTTCAGCTATCGGGCTAAGTGGAAAGTTTGTATCTATATCTTTGGGGAAAAATCCAGGGTCAGAGAAGAATGTGCTAGCTGTGCGGCTATATTCTCTGGAGGCCAAAATAAATGCCCATTGAATGGCGCGGTGCGTGTCCCTCTCAACCAAAAGATTTGTTGTTGAAGCTAGTATCGTTATGTCATTAGGTGGGTCAATTTTCTCTATACTTCGCGACCCCTTTGGAATTACTAATTTTTGTAAGAATGGTAGTTTCTTGATATAAGCATTTGCTAGGCTAAAGTCGGCTATTTTTATAGAAGAATCATTTAATAAGCGCTTGATAGTTTCAGATTGATTGCTGTCAACAATAAAAAGTGCATCTATTTTTCCTTGTATAAGAAGTTCAGCGCCTTCTCTATGGGGGAGCTCAAGAATATTGGAGCTATTAGTCAATGGCTTCTTTAGGCTAACACTATTAAGCTTGTGAAATAGTATGTTTGCAGCCGTTCCTTGGGCGCCTATTGACACCTTTTTATTTTGCAAGTACCTAAAAGGGTCGCTATCTATTAGTGTGGGCCCTTTATAAAATATCCATATTGGAGCATATTGCACGCTACCAAGAGATACGAGTCCCGGATATTCATCTTCGGTGGCTGAGCCAACCGTCAAAAAGCCGGCATTAATTTTTGACTCATTGGAGTAAACGCCTTTGAGCCCGGCTGTAAGACCAGTTGTACCCACTAAATCCAGATCGATTCCATTTTTCTTGAAAAAGGTCTGAAAAGTCTTAGCAATTTCTTGGGATGAGGATCCATCCTGTCCCGTTGCGAGGTATGCAATTTTGGGGGGCAGTGGATTTACATAAACTATGAGTGCGATTAATCCTATGATGAAAATAGGTATATAAAGATTAAAAAAGAAAAGAAGTTTTATCCAACCCTTTTTTTCTTTTGCAAAAAAATATTTAAAGTAATGTTTTATTTCTTCTGATTGTGTTTTGGCACCAAACTTCATAAGTTACTTAATCTCTATCAATTGTGAAAATTAATGCGCTATTTTTAAGTTTTTTGTTAAATCTATAGGTTCTCTCATTTTTATCCCTGGTAATGGGTTTAGGCATTTCCTGGGAGTAAATATGGAGCTGATCGCCAAAGACTCCCTCTATGTTAATCGATGCACCTTTATATAGCTCTAAATAAGAGGCTCCATTGTCTGCTTCGAAATCGAATAAATCTCGATCTTTTACTCCATTTTTCAGCGAGCTAATTGTGAGCTTGCTGTGTATTTCCAGCCTACTGCTTGAGAGGTTAATTCCATCCTCTGATGGGTTTTTAATATCTAATTTCTCAATTGAGATGTGCGAGTTAGTTAAATCTAAAGCATCATCTCCAGAGTAATGGCTAGAAATTGAATTAACACCCCATTCATGTTTATCAACTCCTAGAATTGATATGCAGTCAATATCATCATGTTTTTTTGTTTGCTCGTCATGCCTACCTAAAAATCTCAAGCTTAATTTTTTACCAGAAAATAATGAGTTAGGTGTTTTAACATTCTTTCTTATTTTGATGCGATCTTTACAGGCGCTGTCTTTAGTGCCCAAAAACCATATTCCGCCATTGTCTGCAGTTTTTGCAATTTTGTAGTTTTCATCTGCAGCGCTAATAGTCAAGTTGACAAATTTGAAGGATGAGCCTTGGTTAAAAATTAGGGCAGAGCTGTTTAGTCGACTTTTTTTAAATTTGCCATTTATTAACAAAATCTTTACACCATCTTCTGCGCGTAGAAGTGCGCCTTCTAAAACCCGAACCTCGCCCTTAACAATATAGACCTTGGATCTGCGCAAAATCATATTGCGTGAAATTTTTGGTGGCAAAATTATGTAATTCATAGCAATTATTTGATCTTTTTAAATTAAAGCTTATATTTCTACTTATTATATTTTTCGAAGTACTTTAGAATACTAAGAATTTATATGACAGGCTAGCGCTTATATGTTTAGAACTTATTTCCATCTTTTCTCTGATGGCGCACTTTTATTCATATTTCCAATCCTATCTTGCATAGCGCTTTTTTTGATTGCCTATCTACTAAGGCGTTATCGTAAGTGCCTGGGGTTAAACAGCTATGATTCTGACATATTGGATACTGCCACCCAAAATACAATGTCAGGGGGGTATGTAGTTCTTGGGTTTGTCCTTGTCTTGGCTATGACTACTGTATCTGAGCTGGAAAGCGGCGTATCCAAGGAGGCTGCTGCAATTAGGGGCCTTGATAGAATGTTGGTTCTGGAGGGGTCTGCTCCAGCTCTTGAGTCTCGAAAATACTTATTGGAATATACAAAATCTATCCTTCAGGATGAGTGGCCAGAATTAAAAGATGGGCGTGGCAGCGATAAAACATCCATTGCATTGCGCAATCTATTCAGTGCATTGGATCAAATCGGATCAGGCACGATTAAGGATAATGTTGTCTACAGCAAAGTTTTAGATCAGGCTGATAGAGTCGCAGAATTGCGTAATAATCGAAATTACAATGTTCAGAGTAATCTTCCTGACACCTTTTATATTGTTAGCTTCGTAAGCCTTATTGGCGTCATTTTAATATGCGGCCTAAGACTTATTGAGGCTACGAGGGTCAGAACTGTTGCGCTGACAATCCAGGTGGTTATGTTAACGCTGATGTTCAGCGCTGTAGTAATTGTTGATTTGCCATATATTGGAGATACCGTTACCTCTTCAGAAGCCATTCAAAAGGCTTATGAAAGCATATTAAGTCAAGCTCCCGATCAAAACGTAAAACCTTAGATTGGTTTTGCACCTAGGCCAGGTTAATCGCCACATCGGTAAAGATGTTGCCGCATTAATCTTCCTGTCAACACTTGGGGGTAATGATTTGAACACCCCATAGCACCCCCTAAATGTTGTATTAATTATCTAACAAGTATTGTTGGGGAAGGCGGGATTGAGTTAATCCTTTTAGAAAGTGTAAGCATGGTGGAAAGAAACTCAAAAACTGCCTTTGTATAAGTTCCATCATCATCTTTAATGTAGTAAATATCTGATTTATAGGTCACTTTAGAAACTGCATCCTCAAGAGAGCCATTCTTATAGACCTTAAACAAAGGTATTGAGGTTGCAGGATCTTCATAGTTTGGCTTAAAGGTGGATACATCCTTTGAGGTAACCATTACTAGCCTGGATGGATCTTGATATTGCGCAATTAATGCATTTCCGAGGTAATCAAAAATATTGCCTGTTGATCTTAACTTAATACGAAGCTCAAGCTCTTTGCGACCAGGATTTCGGTCATTGAGGATGCTGGCCAAAAAGTCAGAGTAGTGTTTTTTGCCAACTTTTTCCTGCGGAACTGGGGAGTCAGCACAATATGAGGATTTCCCAAGTTTTTTCCCAAAAAGATTTTCAGATTTGTATTTATTGATACAGAATCTAGTGGTTACATTGGTTTTATATACTTGGTGATAACTTTTTCCATTTATCGAAATTTTTTCTAAGCTTCGACCAGATTGACTTCCAGTATCTTTGATCAATTCTATGTAATTTTGGAAGTTTGATGAAAAGTCTTTTTCGCTGATTGGTGGGCCCAAAGGTTCTTTATTTGGATGTGCTTCAACTGTAAGGCCCGCATCAAGCAATACATCAAGAAGTAATTGAAATTCTTTGTAATCTCGGCTCCGAGGATCATTGGTCCACCAGGCCACCTCCTCATTATCAACCGTTCTTATTTCGATGTTATCAATAAGAAGCAGTAGCATTGCAGGCCTTGGAAGATTCTTCTGGCCTCCATAAAAACGAATTGTTTCTGGCGGGACATCCTCCAGAAATTTAGTCATGAAATGTGCGTTATCTAAAGACGATTGAGTAAATGTAAAGGAGTTATTAACGGCCATACCAAGTGAGGCGCCATAAGTTGTTGAATTACTTGGAAGTATCCCTGAGGCAGGTTGTATTGGTGACTGAGCGTTTGCTAGTGTTGTTGAAGAAGAAATGCCTGCTGTGCCGGTATAGCTTCCGCTTCCCACAACTGAGGGAATATCCAAGAAGCTCATAGGCATATCTTTTGATGCTCGAACAATATTTAGTAGGATGTTGTCATTTGCATACTGCTCTACAACATCCCGATACGCTGAGGATGTATCTCTAAAGTTGGCTGATTGGATTGATACGCACCCTGCTAGGGCGGCAACCATGGAT
>JACCDH010645180.1_pt1 | contig 19175 bp, 19 predicted proteins | sample 7442481 | NCBI WGS metagenome assembly JACCDH01 (sample SAMN15323433, study PRJNA562643) | freshwater metagenome | isolation source: river surface water | place: USA:Blue River Watershed | collected 2017-08-15 | reverse complement strand
CGTATGGGTGAACCACATGAGGTTGCAAAAGTTGTGACATTTTTACTTTCTGACAAATCAACTTATGTAAGTGGCTCTGACTGGGCTGTAGATGGTGGATTGGGAGCAAGGTCTGCATGATTTTAAAGGGTGAGCATTTATTTGTAACTGGTGGCGCAGCTGGAATTGGCGAAGCTTTAGTTTTGGGTGGCGTTAAAGAGGGAGCCAAGGTTTCTTTTGTCGATATTGATGATGCTAAAGGTAACGCACTTGTTGAAAGATTAACAAAAGAAGGTTATCAAGTTCAGTATGCAAATGCAGATGTATCTAAGTTTGAAACTTTTAAAGCTGGGTTCAATAAATTGGTTACAAATTTTGGACCTGTAACTGTGGCCGTATCAAATGCAGGGAGAAACTCATATGCAGATGCAGTGGAATATGCAGAGGAAGAGTGGAATGATTTTTTTGCACTTGATTTAAAATCAAGTTGGTATTTAGCAAAACTTTGTCTTCCAAGTATGCGCAAAGCACACTATGGATCAATTGTGAATATTTCATCAATTCATGGACGTATGTCTAGGCCAAATTTCTTTCCGTACTCTGCAGCAAAAGGTGGAATTATTGGCTTATCAAGAAATCTAGCTTTAGATGAAGGAAAGTATGGAATTAGAGTTAATTCAGTATCTCCAGGAACAACTGCAACACCACTTCTAAAGAGCTATATGGAAAAGTTTCCTGATGAAAAAGCACATGCTCTCTCTGTTGCTCCTAATGCAAGGTTTGGCTCGCCTGAAGAGATTGCAAATGTAATTCTGTTTACATTATCAAAAGATGCATCTTTTATTACAGGTGCAGACTTAATGGTGGATGGAGCACTCCACGCTAGATACGCTTAAGCTCGAATATTTACAAAATTAGGGTTTAATTCTCCTAAGTTTTTAGCACCCATCAACTTCATTGCCGTTTCCATCTCAAATCTAAATAACTCAACTACTTTCTTAACACCAGATTCACCTGCAGACATTGCGCCATATAAATAAGCTCTACCAATTAGTACCGCATCAGCACCTAAGGCAATTGCAGCAATAACATCTGCTCCACTCATAATTGCACCATCTAGGTATATTTGTGGTCCACTGCCTTTGCTACCAATTGCTGATCTGACTGAAGGCAGTAGCTCTAGGGGAACTACAGAGCGATCTAATTGTCTGCCGCCATGATTTGAAAGCACAATAGCATCGACACCAATTTTGGAAAGTTCAGCTGCATCTTCAACAGTTTGAATACCTTTAATTATTAGTTTTCCTTGCCAGACTGATCGCAGCCATTTCACATCTTCAAAAGTTACTGCCGGATCAAATACTTTTGCAGCTATCTCTGATAGAGGTTTATTGAAATTCCTAAAGGTTGCAAACTCAAGTGGGGCAGTAGTTAGAAGGTTGAACCACCATCTTGGTTTAAGTGCCATATCAAAAAAAGTTTTCAATCCTATCTTTGGTGGCACCGTTAATCCATTTCGCATATCCCGCCATTTAATACCACCTACCGCTGTATCGACAGTAAGCATTAAACCTTCAAAGCCAGCTTCTTTAGCCTCTTCAATAAATTTTAAACTTTGATCACGATCTCGCCAAAGGTAAAGTTGAAACCATCTACGAACTCCTGGAACTTGCTCACCAATTTCTTTTGAGGATGTAGTCCCCATAGTCGATAGGTTATAAACCAAATTATTTTCTTGGCACACTTTAGCCACCATAACTTCACCCTTGTAATGCATCATTCTTGTGTACCCAGTTGGAGCAAAAATAATTGGAAGTGAAGTTTTTGCATCTAATATTTCAGTCGTTAGATCTATTTTTGAAACATCTCTTAATACCCGAGCTTTAAATTCGACTTTTGAATAAACCTCTTGGCTACGAGCATATGCCAATTCATCATTTGCTCCACCATCTACGTAATCAAAGACTGCTTTAGGTACTCTCTTTTTCGCTAAATTTCGCATCTCTGCCATATTTACGACTTTTTTTAATTTCTTATCCTGTAGTGGAAACTTTGGTAGTGACCAGCCCAAGAGTGGCTTTATATTTTTCCAGCGAGGAAGTTGACGTTTCATAACTAGACTTTCAACTTGTAAGCACGTTTTGCTGTTCCAGACCAAAATGACTCTTGCTCAGAAATAGAAAAACTTGCAATAAAATTTTCCATTAGGTTAATGGTATCTGCATAACTTGCAGCTAGCAGGCACACTGGCCAATCTGATCCGAACATCATTCTTGAGGGCGTAAATGAATTTAGCACATGGTCAAGATAGGGTTTAAAAGTTTCCTGGTTCCAATTACTCCAATTAGCCTCTGTAAATAACCCTGATACCTTAACTGAAACATTTTCGAATTTTGAAATCTGACTTATCTGATCTGCCCATGGATTAATTTCACCTTTTGCCATATATGGCTTGGAGATATGATCAAGAACGAAAACATTATTTGGAGATCTCTTAACCATTTCAACAGCTGCGGCTAACTGAGGTGGTCTAGTTAAAATATCAAAACTCAAGTCATATTCGGCGATCCTATGGATATTTCTAGTTACATCTTCCCTTAGCAGCCAGTTCGGATCAGCTTTATCTTGAGCCATATCTCTTAGCGAAACCAATTTCGCACCACCTGGATGCTGCAGATACTTATCTAATTGGGGCCTAATATCCTCACTTTCTAGATCAACCCAGCCAACTACTGCACAGACTTTTGGATGAGTGAGTGCTAGGTCTAAAAGTTCAGGAGTCTCATCTGGTGTAGTCACCGTCTGAACTACGACCGTAAAATCTATTCCAGATTTTAATAATTCTGGCTCGAGCTCATCTATTAAAATAGTTCTAGATATCGGCTTTAATTCATCGCCTTGCATCCATGTTTGAGGTCTGACGCTTAAGTCCCAAATATGGTGATGAGAATCTATTCGCATAGTTGTGCAATCTTACTCTGAACTAATCCAATCTCAACTTCACATTTTTGCCAGATTACTGATGTCTTATCAACCCCACCAGAGTCTATCCAACCAAGCCTTTTAATTATCGCAGACTTCATACCTTTGAATTTTGACTCACTAATTATTGCTCCATTTAGTGCTGCACTTGGGTCACTAATATGTTCATTAAAGAATAGATCTGGAAGATTATCTTTATCTACTGCCAAACCTAGTTTTTGATTTATATCTCTTTGTATTGCAAGCCTCATTAAACCTAACTCAAATAATTCAGGCATCGACACATCACGGTTCAACTCAGATTTCACCATTTCAATTACATCTTTACTTCTAAGTTCTCGAGTTGGTGGAGCTGAATAAATACAAACTCCAAGTGCATCTAGAGCTGACCATAGAAGCCAAAGGTCACCAATACTTTTTTCACGGTCGCTATTCAAAGTTGCCAATGGAATTCCACCTTTAGGGATTCCGTACTCACCACCGTACTCAACATGACGGTGCCATACCCAATTGGGATCAAAATCAATATCGTGCTCTATAACGTCATATCTTGGACCTGAAGGGTTTAACGCCATTGCTAAAGCCAAACCTTGGCTGCCTCTAGGGTCCCAAGGTGGAATTGCCATACCTTTTATTTGATTAAATCCTGTTTTAAGCTCCTTCTTTTTAACTTTATCTACTCTTTTCTTAATTGAGCGCTTTAACTTAATATTTTCTTGAATCAAAAGCGCGGCAGTGTAAACATGTTCAACACCGATTTCATGGCAGTAAGAATTAAAATCTATTAATTCTTCGGTGCTTCCTTCACCGTACTGAGAAAGTAAAGAAGTAATGCTTAACTGGTGTTGTCGGCCTCCATCTGTTGGACCTGCAGATACCAAAAAAGATTTTAAACAATTTTGAGGGCAACCTGGACAACTATTTGCTCCATCATCTTTTAGGTAAGGTAAAAACTTATTTGGATCAAAGCTATTTACAATTGCAGGAAGTTTTCTACCAAAATTATTTCCAGCCATGTATCCAGTTAGCTTCGAGTTAGCCCATAACCCAAATCCAGGAGCATCATGCTCAGATTTAGTTAAAGGATTATCTTGAATTCCAGATGCATATTTTCTTGTGACACTTTCAATAACTGGATTTGTAGGCTTTTTTTCAGCGCCAGCGAGTGAGATGTATTTTAAGTTCATTTGACCAAAAACTGCACCAAGTCCACCCTGAGATGTAGCAAATCCATTATCGCAAACTATTGATGAACCAGGGTGCTTTTTCTCACCAGCTTCACCAATTGCAAGAGTAGTTAGCGTACTTTGTGTCTTTACAGCTTCTGTAGTTTTCCAAACTGATAAACCTTTCAATTTTTTAGCTTTTGGGAAATTAAATTCTAAAAATCCTCGATTAGTAATCTCAACTCCAGTTAATGAATGTGCCTTATTGATTAAAACTATTGCATCAACACCTAAAGCGTGAATGGAGCTTGCAAGTCTTCCTTGGATTTTTGATTCAATTATTCCTTTTGATTGAGGCGATATCGCTGAAATTAATGCATCGGATAAACCCACTCCATGCTTGCCACCCAAAAGGCCCTTTGAGATTACAACAAAATTATCATTCTTTATCGTTCCAGTTAGCGCCGATAAAATTGGTAAGGATACTGGTAATAAATCATTTTCTAAAGAAAGATCTATCTCGCTATGTGAAAGATCTTGTAAATTAATGAGTACTACTTTAGACATTACACCCCTTAGTTAATTCAAAATCATATAGGCTTTATTCATTAATTAGAAGGGTTAATAATGGCAAAGATAACTGGATTTAAGACCTTAGATATTAGATTTCCAACATCAACTGCAAAGCATGGGTCCGATGCAATGAATCCAGATCCTGACTATTCAGCTGCCTATTTAATCTTAGAGACTGACTCAAATATTTCTGGTCATAGCTTAGTTTTTACAATTGGTCGTGGAAATGATTTGCAGTGTAATTCTATTGCTCAACTAGCAGAGACAATTGTTGGTGAAGAGCTTTCAACATTAGAAAGTCGAATTGGACAAATAGGAAAAGATTTAGTTCGAGATTCTCAAATTCGCTGGCTTGGCCCAGAAAAAGGTATTCCACATATGGCAGCAGGTGGTGTGGTTAATGCGCTATGGGATCTAATTTGTAAGATCAATAAAAAACCACTTTGGAAGCAACTATCCGGTATGTCGCCAGAGGCATTAGTTGACCTGATTGATTTCAGACATATCTCTGATGCAATAACCCCAGATGAAGCACTCTTAATTTTGAAAAAGGGTATCGATAGTCGAGAAAAAAATGAAAAAATATTATTGGAAAAAGGTTTGCCTGCTTACACAACTACTCCCGGCTGGCTTGGCTATAGCGATGAAACCATGATCCGCTTAGCAAAGGAGGCGGTGGCAGAAGGCTTCACATTGATAAAAATGAAAGTTGGACGCTCACTTGAAAATGATATTCATCGATTGGAGTTAGTACGAAAAACAATTGGAAATGATGTTCGAATGGCTTGCGATGCTAACCAAGTCTGGGATGTAAATGAAGCAATAAAATGGATAAAGGCAATTAGCCATGTGAACTTATTTTGGGTAGAAGAACCAACATCTCCAGATGATATTTTAGGGCATGCAACAATTGCTAAAGCGATTGCTCCAACTCGTGTTGCAACAGGTGAGCATGTTCATAATCGAATAATGTTCAAACAGATGCTTCAAGCTGGCTCAATGTCATTTTTACAATTAGACGCAACAAGAACTGCCGGCGTAAACGAGAATGTTGCAATCATAGTAATGGCTGCAAAATTTGGCATTCCAGTTTGTCCACATGCTGGTGGGGTTGGATTATGTGAAATGGTTGCACACTTGGCAATGTTTGATTCAGTTGCAGTTACTGGTCATCACGATAAAAGAGTGGTGGAGTTTGTTGATCACCTACATGAGCACTTTGTAGTACCTACTGAAATTAAAAATGCATCGTATGTGGCACCACTTACTGCTGGCGCAGGTGCTGAAATCAAGTCGCAATCATTGGAAGATTACCTTTTTCCACAGGGTAAAGTTTGGGCCTCCCGATAACTGAATAAGCGTAGATCTATAACATTTACATAACAGATCGGATAAATCTATGAATTTCAGACTAAAAAGAGTACTTTTCTCATACAGCGAAACACGCTGCTCTTAAGAGGAGAATAAATGAAATCAAAGAAAATATCGCTAGTAGCAATTTCAACTGCTGCCGTACTAGCTATTACTGGATGTTCATCATCTGGTGACAGTGCAGGCGGAGATCTAAATATTGCTATGGTGTCAAAAGGCTTCCAGCATCAATTCTGGCAAGCAGTTCAAAAGGGAGCTGAGAATGCTGCCGCTGAACTTGGCGTAACAATTACTTTCGAAGGTCCTGAGAGTGAATCACAAGTTGATAAGCAACTTGAAATGTTACAAGCTGCAATTGACCGTAAGGTTGATGCAATTGGATATGCATCTCTAGATCCACAAGCTCCACTTCCATTATTAGCTAAGGCTAAAGAAGGCAACATCCCTGTTTACATGTTCGATGCTGCTGCAGGAAATGAAGCTGATCTAGGTGCAGATGGTCCAGCACTTGGAATTGCACGTACAGATGGTGAAGCCGCTGCTGCTCTTGCTGCAGATGAAATGGCTAAGTTAATTGGCGAAAAGGGCAAGGTATTCGTAATTGTTCACAGCCAAACTAACGCAACTGGTGTACAACGCAGAGATGGATTCTTAAACCAAATGAAGGCTAAGTATCCAGGAATTACAGTTCTTGCTCCTCAGTACGGCGATGGTGACCACCAGAAGTCTGCTGACATTGTTAAGGCTGTATTAGCTGCTAATAAAGACCTAAAGGGTATTTATGCAACTAACGAAGGTTCAGCAATTGGTGCAGTTAAGGCACTACAAGAGTTGAAGAAGAAGCCAGGCGAGTTAGCTGTAATCGGTTTCGACTCAGGTGCTGCACAGATCGATGCAATCAAGACTGGCTTAATGGCTGGCGCGATTACACAAGATCCAATTGGAATTGGTTATAAGACAGTACAAGCACTTGTTGCATACTTGAAGGATGGAACAGTTCCTCCAACATTTATCGACACAGGCTTCTACTACTACACCAAGGACAACATGGACGAGCCAAATATTGCGGCCGTTCTATATCAGTAATTACTGATTAAGTAGAAGTAAATCGGCGGTATCCATTCGGGTACCGCCGATTTCTATTGCGATTAAGAGAAGGTAGAATCAAGTTATGAGTGAGTTTGCAAAACCGCCACTATCTCCAATTCAGATCTCACTTGATGTTTCTACTGGCTCTCTTTCACCAAGTGGTCCAACCTTGACTCGTCGGTTACTAGATTTAAAAGGTTGCTTTAAAAATACTGAAGCTTGGCAAAGTGAAGTTGAAAAGAGCAATCCGATTGTTTATCAAGTAATTTCCTCAGTAGTGCCAGAAACTGCTCGGGAGTTGCCGCAATCTATTACAACAATCTTTGCCGGAGATTGCGCTGGTGAGTTATATATGACCAAGGGTCACCAACATCCAGATCCACAAGGTGAGATTTATTATGGCCTTGAAGGACAGGGTGGAATAATTTTATTTGATGGAAAGAAAAGTGCTTGGATTGAAATAACACCTGGCAAAATTGGATACATCCCTCCTGGTTGGGCACATCGATCAATTAACACAGGTAAAAGTGATTATAAATTTCTTGCAGTTTATCCTGGGTGTGCCGGACATGATTACCAATGGGTTTTAGATAATGGCATGGGCCTTCGGGCATTTAAAAATAACAATAATTTTGAGTTAACTGAATTTTAATTGTCGCATGATTATTGCTCACGATTTAGGTACGACTGGTAATAAAGCATCTCTACATAGTGATGATGGCAGAATGTTGCACCACTGCACAGTCGCCTACCCGGCACACTTTGCAACAGGTGGTGTAGCTGAACAAAATCCAATGGATTGGTGGAATGCCGTAGGCCAGGCAACAAAAAAGCTATTACAGATGGCGGGCATTTCAGCAGATCAAATCACCGGAGTTGGAATCTCAGGACAAATGATGGGTGCCATATTTCTTGATGAAAATTTCAATCCAACTAGAGATGCAATTATTTGGGCAGATTTTCGGTCTCAAAAACAAAGTGATTATTTGGTTGAGAAAATTGGCCTTGATAAAGCTTATAAACGGCTTGGTCATCGCCTAAATCCGACATACTCAATTGCAAAAGTAATGTGGGTAAGAGATAACCAGCCAGAGATCTGGTCTAAGACAAAACATATATGCATTGCAAAAGACTTTATAAATCAAAAACTAACTGGTCGATTTGTAACTGAACCTTCAGATGCATCATCTACAAATTGCTTTGATCAAGCTAATTTAGTGTGGGATGAGGAGATTTTAAAAGTTGCAGATATTCCATCCTCATATTTTCCAGAGATTGTTGCTTCAACATCAGTAATTGGTGGCTTAACTAAAGATGCAGCTTCCCACTTAGGCTTAAGTGTTGGAACACCTGTAGTTGCAGGTGGTGGTGACGGTCCAATGGCAGCATTAGGAGCTGGGATAATTTCTCCAAGCGATGGTGCTTATGTATGTATGGGTTCATCCTCGTGGGTAGCGGTCTCTACTAATAAACCGTTGCATGATCCGAAGATGCGATCTATGACTTGGAATCACATTGTTCCAAATCAGTTTTCGCCAACCGCAACTATGCAAGCAGGTGGTGCAAGCTTGCAATGGATTATTGAAGATCTAATGCCTGCAACTGAAAAAAATCGTTATCAAATACTCTTAAACGAGGCAGAAAAAGTTAACTCTTCCGATGATGGACTTTACTTTTTACCTCATATCCTTGGTGAGCGATCACCATACTGGAACCCGTCAGCCGCAGGAGCCTTTATTGGTTTAGGTAGGCACCATGATCGCGCTTATTTGGTCCGAGCAGTTTTAGAGGGTGTTGCCTTTAATTTATTAACATGTATCCAGGCATTCACGGAGAATGAAATTCCAATTAAGCAGATAGATGTGATTGGCGGGGGAGCAGAAAGTTCACTTTGGCTGCAGATTTTTGCCAATATTTGGGGAGTTAAAGTTAGATCTAGATCCATAGTGGAGGATGCAAATAGTCTTGGCGCTGCAGTAACAACATTGGTTGGACTAGGTAAAGGTAATTTTTCAATAGTTAAAGAACTTTCAACAATAACAGCTGAATATAATCCTTCAAATGAAAATGAAAAATATAGAAATCAACATCAAATTTTCCTTGATGGTTACTTAAAATTAGAAGATTGGTTTAATACTAGAAAGTCCTTTAATTAATGGGCAAACCTTTAGTTTTAATTTCAAGTCGATCGTTTTCTACGGGTAATGTTGATTTAATTGGTATTTTGAATGCCTCCGGTTGCTTAGTACGGAAAATCTCAAGCAATCATGATTTGAATGAAATATCTGAAGATTTAAAGGAAGCAGTAGCCTGGATTGCAGGAGTAGCACCAATTACCGATGAGATGTTAGAAAAAGCTCCAAAACTTAAAGTAATTTCCCGCTATGGGGTCGGCCTTGATTCAGTAGATTTAAACTCTGCAAAAAAGCGAAAAGTGATTGTTGCAAATACTCCTGGTGCAAATAGTAATTCAGTTGCTGAATTAGCCCTCGGGTTAATTTTTGCCTCATTAAGAAATCTATCTTTGGCAGATGCAAATGTAAGGAGTGGAAATTGGTCAGCAGTTAGAGGCCAGGAGATAAATGGATTGCTAATTGGTGTTATTGGGTATGGAAAAATTGGAAAATTAGTATCAAAAAAATTACTTGCACTTGGGGCAAAAGTCATGGTTTTCGATCCTTTTGTCCAAGATCCAAATATCGTTGATCTAGAGACTTTAAATAAAAAGGCCCAACTTGTAACGCTTCATTCACCAGGAGAAGAAAAAATCATTACTAAGTCTTGGATTCAAGCGGCTCCGGTTGGACAGATAATTGTTAATACTGCAAGGGCCAATTTGGTTGATGAAATTGCTATAGCTGAGGGTTTAAATTCTGGAAAATTGGCTTTTTATGCAGCAGATTCAATTTCAACTGAAAATTCGCATGAGACTTCTACATTGCTTCATGATGATTTCAAAGATAAGACTTTGTTTACTCCCCATTTAGGGGCACAAACAATAGAAGCAATTGACTTAATGGGATCAATGGCGGTGGAAAATGTATTAGCTGTTTTGGCAGGTAAGCCTGTGCGAAATCAAGTGATTTGATGGACCAACAAAATATTAGGTTTATTGGTGTTTCGACCTCAAATTCCTCAATTATGAAAATATTTCCAGAGTGGAGTAAGACTTTAAAACTCGGGGCATCAATTTCCGGAATTGACATACCATTAAATTCTTCAGCTAAAGATTATATTGATGCAATTAACGAGATGAAAAATGATTCAGGCTGTCGAGGAGCACTAGTTACAACACATAAAATTTCTCTATATCAAAGCACTAAAGATATGTTTAGTTATTTTGATGATTTTGCTAAGACATGTGGAGAAATCTCTTGTGTAAAGATTAGTGGTGGAGCAGTTGAAGGGTTTGCTAAAGATCCAATTTCCGCCGGCCTTGCAATAAAAGATTTCTTACCACAAGATTTTTTTGACTCTCAAAGTCAAGTTCTACTTCTTGGCGATGGTGGAGCAGCGACTGCCATAGCGTGGTATTTAACCTCACTAAAAAATCCTCCCAAGTTGATAAGTGTTTTAGGAAAAGATCAGAGTCGACTAAATCATTTCATGGAAGTTATGAAATTAAGAACTGCCAATATCGAATACTATCTTTCATCCCACTCCGTCATTCAATCAATTATTTCCTCTGGTGCTAAGTTTTTAATCATAAATGCTACTGGTATGGGTAAGGACTTGCCTGGGTCTCCATGGCCGCAGAATTTAGCATTCCCAAAAGATTCTTACGTTTGGGAGTTAAATTACAGAGGAAGCTTAGAGTTCTACCATCAAGGTAAAGCACAAGAAAAAAGTTCTAATTTAAAAGTTATCGACGGTTGGCGTTACTTTATATATGGATGGACACAGGTAATTTCCGAAGTTTTTGATGTGGATATTAGTGATGAGGATTTTAAGATTTTAGAGGCCCAAGCGGAGGCCAATAGGTGAAAATCAATTATCACGAACATGCATTTCAGGTTTCACCAAAATTAATTGGCGATGAACTTGATGATATTGAAAAAAGTATTCAAGAATTTAAAAATTTGAAAACCTCTGGATTTGACGGATATGTAGATGCAACACCTTTATTCTTGGGAAGAAATCCTGGAGGTTTGGTTAGATTAATTCAAGAAACTGGGCTTTCAGTTTTTCCAGTGACCGGATTTCACCACTCAGGTCATTACTCAGACGCCTTAATTAAAGTGATTTTAGGAAAAGGTACCAAGTTTTGGGTTAATCAATTAATAGGTGAAATATCTCTAGGTATGGCATGTAATGAAGATGTATATATAGATAATTCATTAGTTAATCGTGAAAGTATTAAAGCTAAAGTTCTAAAAGTTGGTTTACGCAAATCAATGAGTGATTTTGAAGATACGACCTTAGCAATAATTAAAAACACCTATCGTGAATTAAAAACTCCGATCATGGTTCACTTAGATGCAGATAATGACGCAATTTCTGTTGCACAGAAAATTATTGACCTTGGAATCGAACCTACAAGTACTGTACTGGCTCATATTGATCGCCAGGTCAATTTTGATGTTTTCGACAAATTAACAGGCATGGGTTTTTTCTTAGGATTTGATTCATTTATAAGAATGAATGAATCTGGCATAGAAAAGATTTATGAGGCAGTCCAAAGATATCCAGATCAAATATTAATAGGTGGTGACTTGGCTAGATCTTCACGTTACATCTCATATGGTGGAGGTCCTGGAATTGGCTACACAGGAAATGTAGTTATTCGAAAAATATCTAAAATAGCCAATGGAAATTTAGTGAAAAAAGTACTAGAAGAAAATCCAAATAGATGGTTAGATTCCTAATTGGAGGTCAAGATGAGTAAAAAAGTTAAATTAATTGCATTACTAAAATCTAAACCTGGAATGAGTCGTGCCGAATTTAAAAAGCGGTGGGTTGATGAGCATGCACTGATGCCAGCGAAATGGAAAAATATCAAGGGTTACACCATAAATATTGCTATTGATGAGTATCAAGAAATTGAGGGCGATTTACCGTATAACGGTAGTGCTGAGCTGTATTGGGATTCACTAGAGGATATGCAAGAGGATTTTGCAACTGAAGAGGCTAAATTGGCTGGAGCTGATGCAGATGAATTTACAATTCTTAGAGATCATATTTATACAGAAGAATTCATAATTAAGCCGCTGAAGTAACAAAAATGTCACAGATAGTGGTAGTTGGTGCCTGCATGATTGACTTAATTTCATATGTACCTAGGTTTCCTCATATGGGCGAAACTTTGCATGGCACAGAGTTTCGAATGGGGTACGGCGGGAAAGGCGCTAATCAAGCGATTATGGCTGCAAAGCTAGGCAGCCAAGTAATTATGGTTTCAAAAGTTGGCGATGAAAACTTTGGTGCCGGAACGATTGAAAACTTTAGATCAAATGGAGTAACTACCGACTTTGTGTATAAATCAAAAGAGCAATTCTCGGGAGTTGCACCAATATTTGTCACTCCAAAAGGGGAAAATTCAATAGTAATTGTAAGTGGTTCAAATAATGAATTAAGTGAGGCAGAAATTGGGAATGCTAGAGCACAAATTGAAAAATCTTCATACCTTTTATGCCAACTTGAAATTGATGTTGAACTTTCGCTTATAGCACTTAGGCTGGCTAAAGAATTAGGAGTTTCTACTATTTTAAATCCAGCACCTGCAAGAACTTCTTTGCCTCCTGATATTTATAAGCTAACTGATATTTTTTGTCCTAATGAATCTGAGGCGGAGTTATTGACAGGTAGAAAAATAAATTCAATGGCAGATATAGAAAGTATGGCTGAGGAATTCATTACTGCAGGTGCAAAATCAGTCATTATTACTCTAGGGGAGAAAGGTTGTTATGTGCTTTCAAATAATATTGGAAAACATATACCAGCAAATCAAGTAGCCGTCGTTGACACTACAGGAGCCGGCGATGCATTTGTTGGCGCATTAGCTCATTATCTTAATTTAGGATTGGATATATTTGAGTCTGCCAAGAGGGCCTCAGCTGTTGCAACTATAAGCGTCCAGGGAAAAGGTACGCAGAGTTCCTTCCCATCTAAGGATCAGTTACCTAAAGAACTGCTTAGTAGCAAGTGATTGTTATGTAACTGTTATCCAAAATTGAAATAATCCTTGAGTAGTCGGCAGGGATCTATTAGGCTCTTATAAAGTTATTTGGAGGATTAATGGCTACATCGCAATTGCTCTCAGTCGAAGGAGTCAGTAAGTCATTTCCTGGAGTTCAAGCATTAGAAGATGTGCAGCTGAACTTAAATAGTGGTGAAGTCTTAGCATTAGTAGGTGAGAATGGTGCTGGTAAGTCAACATTAATGAAAGTCTTATCTGGAATTTATAAGCGCGATAAGGGCATCATAAAATTAAACAATCAGCCAATTGAAGCTGATGGCCCTTTGGCAGCTCAAAAACTTGGAATTTCTATTATTCACCAAGAGATGAATTTGATGCCGCATCTTACAGTTGCGCAAAATATACTAATTGGTCGTGAACCTAGAAAATGGTTTGGAATTGCAACTGATGATAAAGAGTTAAACAAAAAAGCTAAAGTTTTATTGGACCAATTAAATCTTAACTTAGAGCCAACTCAAGTTGTAGGAAAATTGACAGTAGCAAAGCAGCAAATGGTTGAAATCGCTAAAGCACTTTCTTACGATTCCAAAATTATTATTATGGATGAACCTACTTCCGCTCTGACTAATGCTGAAACTGAGGTGCTTTTTAAGATCATTGACGACTTAAGAAAAAGCGGTAAGGGCATAATTTATATTTCCCATAGAATGGAAGAATTAACCAAAATTTCTGATCGAATTACCGTTTTTAGAGATGGACATTACATCGATACATTAATTACTAAAGATACCCAAATTTCTAAAATTATCTCGCTCATGATTGGTCGAGAAGTAGTTCAAGATTTAAGACCTGAAAACTCACCAAATTTCTCGAACAAGGATATTGCACTTGAGGTTAAAGGATTATCAACTAAGAATTTACTAAAAGATGTTTCCTTTCAACTACATAAAGGTGAAATTTTAGGATTTGCTGGATTAATGGGAGCTGGTCGAACCGAGTTGGCATTAGCAATTGTGGGTAAGGATCAAATCACTTCTGGAGAAATATTTGTTAACGGTAAAAAAGTGAAGATTAATAATCCTGCTGATGCAGTAGCTAACGGTATTGGATATCTATCTGAGGATAGAAAGCGTTTTGGTGTCCTACTTAATCAGGATGTAAAGTTTAATTTGGTACTCTCTAATTTAAAACGACTATCTAGCAAATTCGGATTTGTTAATACTTCAAGGTCAAAAGTTTTGTCTAATGATGCTGTGAAGAATTTATCAATTAGAACGCCATCTATTGATCAAATGGTAAAAAATCTGTCAGGTGGTAATCAGCAAAAAGTAGTAATTGGAAAATGGCTCACTCGGGAGACCGATATTTTAATTTTCGATGAACCAACTAGAGGTATTGATGTTGGTGCAAAAGATGAGGTTTACAAACTACTTGGCGAGCTTGCAAAGCAAGGAAAGTCAATAATTATGATCTCATCTGAATTACCAGAGGTGCTTAGAATGTCAGACCGAATTCTGGTTATGTGTGAAGGCAGGGTAACTGGAGTACTTGCAAATAAAGAAGCTAATCAAAATTTGATTATGCAGTATGCAACCAAATATAGATAAGGAAGAGAAAATGGCCAACTTAAGAGATAACACAATTATGGCAAGCATTCGCCATCGTGCCGAACAATCACTTGCATTTGCAAGTCTTGTGGTGATTTTCGTTTTCTTTACTTTTGCTAACGAAGCCTTTGCTACTTGGTCTAACATAACTGGAATTTTGCTTTCAACGGCAGTGATTGGGTTGCTTGCAATTGGAACGACATTTGTAATTATTACAGGTGGTATTGATCTTTCAATTGGAACTGGTGTAACGCTAGTTTCAGTTATGATTGGTTGGGCGTTAACTAATATGGGAATGCCAATCTGGATTGGTATTTTTGTTGGAATTTTGACTGGCGCACTTATGGGTCTGTTTAGTGGACTTGCTATTACACGATTACAACTTCCACCATTTATTGCAACATTGGCCATGATGCTTATTGCAAAGGGATTAGCTTTGGTTATTTCTGGAGTAAAGCCAATCTATCTTGAGTCGATAGAAGGTTACAACGATATTGCGCTTGGTCAGATTATCCCCAATTTTCCAAATGCCGTATTAATATTTTTCGTTTCAGCTTTTATTGCCTCAATTGTTTTGAATCGAACCATAATTGGCCGCTATACATTTGCAATTGGTTCAAATGAAGAGGCTACAAAATTATCTGGAATTAATGTTGATAGATGGAAAATTTTAGTTTACGTAATTGGTGGAATATATATTGGTCTTGCAGGAATTGTTCTATCCTCTAGACTTTCTTCTGCTCAGCCAGCATTAGGTCAAGGTTACGAGCTAGAGGCGATTGCTGCTGTAATTATTGGTGGAACATCCTTGCTTGGCGGAAAAGGCTCAATTACTGGAACAGTTATCGGTGCCTTGATTATGGCTGTCTTAATTAATGGTTTGCGAATTATTGAAGTTCGCCAAGAATGGCAAACAGTTGTTACTGGTCTCGTGATTATCGTTGCCGTTTATGCTGATTCTATTCGCCGTCGTAATGCTGGCGAGCTTTAAGTAAATAAATGAAAGCAGCGGTAATTACCGCTCCTGGCAAAATTGCAATAGAAGAGGTTGCAGATCCAACACCAGGAGTAAATGATGTAGTTGTAGAGACAGCTGCAGTGGGAATTTGCGGAACTGACCTTCATATATTCGAAGGAGAGTTTGCCCCAAAATTACCAATTGTTCCAGGACATGAAATGAGTGGAACAATTGTTGCAGTTGGAAAAAGTGTTTCTGAGTTTAAAGTTGGTGACAAAGTTGCAATTGATCCCTCTTTGCATTGTGGTGAGTGTTTTTATTGTCGAAGGGCACGGGGAAATCTTTGCGAAAAATGGAATGCATTAGGAGTTACATTCCCTGGTGCTGCAGCGCAATTTTTGCTTGCACCAAAAAAGAATATTCATAAATTACCAAAAGGGGTAGATTTAAAATCTGCTGCATTAATCGAACCTTTATCCTGTGCTGTTAGAGGCTTTGATCAATTACCAAGAAATCCAGGCTCTAATTACCTTATATATGGATCTGGAACTATGGGGTTAATGATGGCCGAGATGGCTCGTGTGAATGGCGCGGCCAATGTTTGTATTGTCGATTTAAATTTAGAAAAGTTAGAAACAGCTAAAGTTTTAGGTTTTACCCAAGTTGCCAACTCGGCACAAGAGTTTGATTATCCAAGAGGTTTTGATGTGGTAATTGATTGTACGGGTGTTACAGCAGCTATCAAGGATGGTTTAAAGCATGTAATGCCAGGGGGTACTTTTTTGCAGTTTGGTGTTGCAAATGAAGGAGCAAAGGTTGAGATTGAACCATTTTGGATATACAACAAGGAGATAACTATTGTAGGTTCAATGGCAGTACTGCACTCCTTTGATCGTGCAGTGGAATTGTTTGCGAATGGAGTCTTAAATGCCGAAGTTATGATTTCAGATCGCTACCCGCTAGATCATTACGAACAAGCCTTAACCGCCTTTAAATCTGGCAAAGGGCGAAAAACTATTGTGCTACCTAATGGATAAGTATGAAATCACTTTTACTTTCACAAATAGATAATATTGAAGTAGTTGATTTACCAAAACCTGAGATTGAGACTGCCAAATCTGTAGTTAAAGTTTTAGCTTGTGGCTTATGCGGAACTGATAGACATATTTATAAAGGGGAGTACCCATCAGCAAAGCCAGTGATTTTAGGTCATGAGTTTGGTGGCATTATTGAAACACCAGCAGTTGGATCTAAATTTTCTAAGGGTGATTTAGTTTCTGTTGATCCAAATATAGTTTGTGGCAGTTGCCAAGATTGCAAAGCAGGTCGGACTGCATTTTGCCCCACACTAACTGCATTAGGTGTGAATATAAACGGTGGATTTGCAGAGTTTGCTCAAGTTCCAGATTCACAAATATATAAAGTAAGCAGTGATCTAAATCCACTTCACTTAGCTTTTATTGAACCAACTGCATGTTGCATTCGTGGGATGGATATTGCAGATATAAAGGCAGGAGATAAGGTCGCAGTTTTAGGTGGCGGGGTGATGGGGCAGATAGTTGTGCAATTAGCAAAACTTGCCGGGGCTTCTCAGATCACCATGATTACGAGACAAAAAGCGCGTCGTGAATTATCGGAAAGTTTGGGAGCAACTGATTCAATTGATCCATTAGATAAAAATTATCCAGAAAAGACTTCAAAATATGACGTGGTATTTGAGTGCGCTGGTGTAATTGAAAGCTTTAATGCAGCTCAAGTAATCGCCCGTCGAGGTGGATCTATTATCGTTTTAGGCCTAACACCTGAGAAGAGTTATGTGGACTTTAATCCATTTCAATTAGTAATAAAGGAGTTAAGGATTCAAGGCTCATTTTTAAATCCATTAACTCAACGTCGGGCGGCTGATCTAATAGATAGTAAAAAACTTAATTTAGATCCACTTATTTCTAGAGTTCTATCGATAGAAGAGGTGCCAGAGGTTTTGAATAAGCCACCTGCTGACGGTGATATTAAATATATAGTTAAGCCCTAAAGTACGGGATTTAAGAATCTAAGTTCAGTTGGTTTACTAAAGTACTTTTTATCAATGCTATTAATATGTTTCACATGGCTAGTTAACATATGTGCATCCCAGTGAGCCTTACTTGACCATTTTTCCATCATAACCCAGACCTCTTCACCTTCACCTGATACCAGGTCATACATTTCACAACCTGATTCTTTGTAGGATTGAGCAACTAAAGAGGAAAACTCTTTTTTTAAATACTCAATATGCTCTAACGCAGGATAGATCGTGGCAATTAGGTAAAGTGGTTTTGACATCTTTACTCCTTAATCTTTATCTGGTGGGGCGGGTAGGGCTCGAACCTACGACGACCGGATTATGAGTCCGGGGCTCTAACCAACTGAGCTACCGCCCCGATTTCAGGGTATTAGTGTCATACCTTACATCTAACTCAACACTAAGCATTAATTGCCGTTATTCACATACTGGCAATGGATAATAAAAAGTATGAAATTACGCATCACCATATTGCTAGCTTCAATTATTTCCTTAAACCTTACAACTGCTCAAGCAGCCCCCATCTACACCTTTCCAATTGCAGGTTGCACTGTTAAGTATGGAAAGTATCACCACACATATCCGGCGACAGATCTTTTTGCTAAAAAAGGATGTGCATTTGTTGCCCCAATCGCTGGTGTAATAGATGAGGTAAATACCGTTGATCGCTGGCGCGGGCGAACAAATCTTGGCCCAGATCGTGGTGGTTTATCTGTTTCATTAATTGGTGATGATGGCCTTAGATACTACGGCTCACACCTACAAAAGATTGAACCAAATATTGTGCCAGGTTATAAAGTTGCAAGTGGTGAAAAGCTAGGTGAGATTGGAACTACTGGAAGTGCTAAGGGAACTAAGCCACATCTGCACTTTGGTATTTCCTATCCAACTGAAAAAGGTATTTGGTGGATTCGAAGAGGTGTTGGGTTAGAAAAAGGAAAGACAACTCCGTGGAAGTATCTACAAGCTTGGCAAGCGGGTAAGGATTTAAAACCTAGATTGATAATTCCAGCAACTATTCCAGCTGAGCCTAAAAAATAAAACTACTAAAGTAATTTTAGATAAAAAAATAAGACCTGCTATTTCTAGCAGGTCTTAAATCTTTTTTATCTTAAGTATTTTTCAACTTAAGAAGGTTAATGGTTATTTATGCAGGGTTTACAGCGTCAGCCTGAGGACCTTTTGGACCTTGGACTACTTCGAATGTAACTGCCTGACCCTCTTCAAGGGACTTGTAACCGTTTCCTTGGAT
>JACCDH011614381.1_pt1 | contig 19181 bp, 18 predicted proteins | sample 7442481 | NCBI WGS metagenome assembly JACCDH01 (sample SAMN15323433, study PRJNA562643) | freshwater metagenome | isolation source: river surface water | place: USA:Blue River Watershed | collected 2017-08-15 | reverse complement strand
TTGACTTACTCATATGTTGGTCGTAAATTAAAGAAGCGTGAATACCGTACGTTATGGATTGCACGTATCAACGCAGCAGTAAGAGAAGAAGGATTGACTTATAGCCAATTCATTAACTTACTTGCTAAGAAAGGTTCTGATTTGAACCGTAAAGTATTGGCTGATTTAGCAATGAACGAGCCAGCTACTTTCAAAGCTTTAGTACAATCAGTTAAATAATTACTCGGCTTTTAATAAATACAAAGCCTCGGAATTATTACTCAAATGATTTTTAAAATGCCCCCATAAACGGGGGCATTTGCTATTTTAAAACGCTTTGTTTGAAATTTAAGCGTTTTAAAATTTAGTCTCAAATGATTTTTAAAATGCCCCCATAAACGGGGGCATTTTGTTTTCGATCAATACGCTGAAAAATTCATGGCTAATATCCGTTCAAAGAACTATTTTTGTGTTCTTAAAATCAAAGCTAACAACCCTGCTTAAATAATGAACAATACCTACACCTCTCTGGTAAATCAAACTTTCCATTTTCCACAAGAAGGATTTGATGTAAATGACAATGGTTATTTAGAGTTCAATGGTTTAGATTTAAAAGCAATTATTGAAAAACATGGCACCCCTTTAAAATTAACATACCTCCCTAAAATTGGTATGCAAATTAACAAGGCTAAAAAAATGTTTGATGTTGCTTTTAAGAAACACAAATATGAAGGGGAATATTTTTATTGTTACTGTACAAAAAGTTCTCACTTCTCGTTTGTAGTGGAAGAGGCTTTGTCACATGGCGTTCATTTGGAAACTTCCTATGCTTATGATATTGAAATTATCAATCAGTTATATAAGCGTCGTAAAATAAACAAGGATATTTTTATTATTTGCAACGGGTACAAGCAAAAAACGTATACGAGTAGAATTACAAAATTGATCAATTCAGGATTTAAAAATGTGATTCCTGTTTTGGATAATGTTGAAGAATTACAATTCTACAAACGTAATGCCAAGCAGCCCTTTAAGGTGGGTATACGTGTTGCAGCCGAGGAAGAGCCTAGCTTTCCTTTTTACACGTCTCGATTAGGTATTCGTGCTAAAGACATTTTAGAATTTTATGTGGATGAGATTGGAGGATATGAAGGTAAGTTTCAATTAAAAATGCTCCACATCTTTTTAAACAAAGGCATTAAGGATGATATATATTATTGGTCAGAGTTGAATAAGATCATCAACTTATATTGTCAGTTAAAGAAAATTTGTCCAGAGTTAGATTCTATCAATATTGGCGGAGGATTTCCAATTAAGCATTCACTTGGATTTGAATACGATTATCAATTTATGATTAATGAAATTGTATCCAATATCAAAAAGGCTTGTAAAAAAGCGAAAGTACCCATGCCAAATATATATACTGAATTTGGAAGCTACACAGTGGGCGAGAGCATGGCGCATATATATAAAGTACTTGCTGAGAAAAAACAAAATGATAGAGAGTGTTGGTATATGATTGATTCTTCATTTATAACCACATTACCTGATACTTGGGGAATTGGAGAGAAATTTTTAATGCTCCCTGTAAATAAATGGGAAAACGATTATCAACGAGTTGTATTAGGAGGCATTACTTGTGATAGTCATGATTATTACGATTCCGAAGAACATATTAATGAAGTATTCTTACCTAAGTTAAAGGATTATGAAAAAGGGGATAAGGCCGATGAAAATAGTGAGTCATTATATGTTGGGTTTTTTCATACAGGAGCGTATCAAGATCAAATAAGTGGATATGGAGGAATCAAACATTGCCTAATACCATCACCAAAGCATGTCATTGTAGAAAAGGACCCTAAAACGGGTAAAATGGTGGATTGGGTGTATGCAAAAGAACAGTCTGCTCAAAGTATGTTGAAAATATTGGGTTACTTACGCTAAATAGGTAAATAACATATAAAAAAGGCCTTAATTCAAAAATTAAGGCCTTTTTTATGTCAAAACGTCCTGATTTAGCTATGTTAATTTTTTGTAAATCGCCAAAATGGCGTTAAAACAAATTTGTAGGGCATTTTGAAAATCCCTAATTTTGGTACAAATAGAAGAAGATATGTACCCTGCAGAGATAGTATTACCAATGAAAGCCGAATTAGTTGATAATGGTTTTGAAGATTTAACAACAGCTTCAGAAGTTGAAAGTGCAATTAAAAATGATGGTACAACTTTAGTTGTAATAAATTCAGTTTGTGGTTGTTCAGCAGGCGCATGTCGTCCTGGTGTTTTAATGGCAGTTGCAAATGCAACAGTTAAACCAAACAGAATTGCAACTAGCTTTGCCGGATTTGATTTAGAAGCAGTAAATAAAGTAAGAGAATATCATTTACCTTATCCTCCTTCATCACCAGCAATTGCATTGTTTAAAAATGGAGAGTTAGTGAGCATGGTTGAACGTCATCATATTGAAGGAACTCCAGCTCAAGTAATCGCACAGCATTTAATTTCATTGTTTAACCAACATTGTAATTAATAAAAATAGTAAAGGTTTTTTGTTTTTAGATGGGTTAGTAAAATACGGCCGCACTTTCTAGTGTGGCCTTTTTTTTAGCTAATTAGGTTTAAGTGGATATTTCTTGTTAACATTGCACTATACAATTATACTAAAACATGTATCCTAATTTATATTATTTATTAGAAGACTTATTAGGGTTAAAATTAAATGCATTAAAATTAATCAATTCCTTCGGATTCTTTGTGGCATTGGCTTTCGTGGCTTCTGGCTATGTTTTGTATTCGGAATTGAAACGTAAGGAAGCATTGGGAGAATTCATTCCAATTGAAGAAAGTTTTACCGAAGGAGCACCTGCTTCCATTTCGGAATTAATCACAAGCTTTATTTTTGGTTTTTTATTTGGTTTTAAAATCATTGGTGCTTTTGTGATTGAAAATGCACTTAATAATACCCAAGCATTTATTTTATCATTACAAGGAAGCTGGGCAGCTGGTTTTATAATGGCGCTTATTATGACTTTTCTTAAATGGAGAGAAAAAGATAAAGTAAAATTAGAAAAAGCCGTTACCAAAACTTATTCAGTTTGGCCACATGACCGTGTAGGTGACATTGTTTTGCAAGCAGCATTATGGGGATTCATTGGAGCTAAAATTTTTCACAACCTTGAAAACTTAGATGACTTTGCAAAAGATCCTATTGGTGCTTTAATTTCATTTAGTGGTTTAACTTTTTATGGTGGATTAATTATTGCAACCATTGCAATAATAATTTATATAAGACGATTCAAAATTCGTGTAATTCATTTTGCAGATGCAATGGCACCAACAATGTTATTTGCATATGCTGCAGGAAGAATTGGTTGTCATATTAGTGGTGATGGTGATTGGGGTATTCCAAACTTTTCCCCGAAGCCATTTTCTTGGATGCCCGATTGGATGTGGGCATACACTTATCCCCATAATGTAGTGAATGAGGGGGTAGCCATCCCAGGGTGTTTGGGTAATTATTGTAACCAACTGCCTTTACCTGTTTATCCTACCACATTATATGAGGTAGTTGGAACTTTTATTTTGTTTGGAATTATGTGGATGTTTCGTCGTAAAATTACCCAACCCGGTATCTTAACAGGGATATATCTGATTTTTGCTGGTTCAGAGCGATTCCTAATTGAAAAAATCAGGGTAAATAATAGAATTCATTCCTTACCTTTTGAGCCAACACAAGCTGAATTAATATCAACTTTCTTAATTTTAGGAGGAATTGTATTTTTGGTCTTTTCCAAAAAGTGGTTCCCAAAAACTATTACAAACGTATAATTTTTATTTTATGCCATCATTTGACTTAGCGAGTTCAGTAGATATTCAAGCCTTAGACAATGCTGTGAATGTTGTAAAAAAAGAAATCACTAACCGATTTGATTTCAAAGGAATACACGTGGTAATTGAATTAAATAAAAAGGATTATATCATCAAATTAGAGTCCGATTCTGAAATGAAAGTCCAACAAATTGAGGACGTTCTTTTAAGCAGATCCATTAAACAAGGAATTGATGCTAATGCCTTTGATTTAAGCAAACAGCCCCAACCAAGTGGTAAAATCTTTAAAAAAGACGTACCTGTTCGCAACGGATTGAAGCAAGAGGACGCTAAAAAAATAGTAAAGTTCATAAAGGACAAGGGGTTAAAAGTCCAAACCGCCATAATGGATGATATTATTCGTGTAACAGGTAAGAAAATTGATGATTTACAGGAAGTTATAGCTGCTTGTAAAGCTGAAAATTTTGGAGTACCGTTACAGTTTATCAATATGAAGTCTTAAGCTTCATTTGATGATCATATCTCAAAAAGCACTTTAAATCACAATAAAGTGGCATTTTGACCTGATATATTTGGTGAAAAGGCAGTTTTAAGCTAAATTTGCGTCCTATTAAATAATTGTACGGCAAAAACCGTGCTTCCTTAAAAATTCATCATAATGAAACAAGGTATCCACCCAGAAAGCTATCGTTTTGTAGTTTTCAAAGACATGAGTAACGGAACTACTTTTTTAAGTAAATCATCGGCTGTTACAAAAGAAACTATCTTATTTGAAGACGGTAACGAATATCCAGTTATTAAATTGGAGATTTCAAACACTTCACATCCTTTTTACACTGGTAAAAACATGTTAGTTGACACAGCTGGACGTATTGATAAGTTTAACAAGCGTTACGCAAAAAAGAAATAGAAGAAGGCTCCTTAAAAGTCCCATTTTATATAAAATTTAGACCCTTTCTTGCAATCGTAAGAGAGGGTTTTTTTTACTTACCTTTGTTCCATTAAATTTTAATGATGCTAAAATTAGATATACTTGCTTTTGGTGCACATCCAGATGATGTTGAATTAGGTTGTGCAGGAACTTTATTGAGTGCCATATCTGAAGGTAAAAAAGTAGGTGTCATTGACTTAACGAAAGGTGAATTAGGAACAAGAGGAACAACTTCTCAACGACTAAAAGAGGCCCAATTAGCGAGTGCGTTAATGGGATTGCAAATACGTGAAAATTTAGGAATGGCTGATGGTTTTTTTGAAAACAATACTGAAAATCAATTTTTAATTATTGAAACCATTCGTCGATTTCAACCATCAATTATTATTTGTAATGCACCCGAGGATCGTCATCCGGATCACGGTCGAGCAGCTAAATTAGTGGAGGATGCTGCTTTTTTAGCAGGTTTATCAAAATTGAAAACAACACATAGTGGAATCGAGCAAGCTGCGTGGAGACCCACTCAAGTTTTTCATTATATACAATCACGTAGCTTAACACCCAATTTTGTAGTTGACATAAGTGGGTTTATGGATAAAAAAATGGAAGCCATTTTGGCGCATAGTTCACAGTTTTATGATCCAAATTCAAATGAGCCGGAGACTTTTATTTCAGGCACTGCATTTTTAGAATTTGTAAAAGGTCGTGCAAAGGAACTTGGACAACAAATTGGTGTTCAGTATGCAGAAGGATTTATCACAAAAAAATTATTAGGCATTGGAAGTTTGGATGCAATCATACAAAATAAAACATAGTATTTCAGTATCAATGAAAAGACTATTTAATAATTATATTTAATATTTTTTAATTCAAAGTTATGGCAATCGTTAAAGTAGGATTAGTTCAAATGTCTTGTTCAAATGATGTGCAAGCAAATAAGACTAAGGCTATTGAAAAAATTAAAGAAGCTTCAAAGCAAGGTGCTAATATCATTTGCTTACAAGAATTATATACCTCCTTATATTTTTGTGATGTGGAAGCTTACGAAAATTTTAAATTAGCTGAGCCTATACCAGGAAAGACAACTGATGAACTATCCTTGATTGCTAAAGAATTAGGTGTTGTAATTATAGCTTCATTATTTGAAAAGAGAGCCGAAGGGTTGTATCACAATACAACTGCTGTGTTAGATGCTGACGGAAAATATTTAGGTAAGTATCGAAAAATGCATATTCCGGATGATCCAGCTTATTATGAAAAATTTTATTTCACACCGGGTGATTTAGGCTACAAAGTATTTAAAACAAAATTCGCTACCATTGGTATTTTAATTTGTTGGGATCAATGGTATCCTGAGGCGGCAAGAATCACCAGTTTAATGGGCGCTGAAATGTTGTTTTATCCAACGGCGATTGGTTGGGCAACGGCTCAAGATGAAGCTACCAATACTGAACAATATAATGCATGGCAAACTATTCAACGCAGTCATGCAGTTGCCAATGGGGTACCTGTTATAAGTGTGAATCGAGTTGGACTTGAACAAAATGGATTAATGAAATTTTGGGGAGGTAGTTTTGTGAGTAATCCTTTTGGAACTTTGCTATACAAAGCTTCACATGATCAGGAGGAGGTTGCAGTTGTTGATATTGATACTGATAAATCAGATAGTTATCGAACACATTGGCCTTTTTTACGTGATCGCCGTATTGATTCCTATCAACCAATTACTAAAAGATACATAGACGACGAAAATGCTTAATAGTTCACCAACCCCAAAATCATTAGGATATTATTTTCCAGCAGAGTTTGCAAAGCATGATGCCATGTGGTTAAGCTGGCCTCATAAGGAAGAAAGTTGGCCTGGGAAAATTGCATCCATTTATCCTTCCTATTGTGAATTTATAAAAGTGGTATCCTTAACGGAACGTGTCTGTATCAATGTTGTAACCGATAAAATGAGACAATCAGCAGCTAAGATGTTAGAATTAGCTGGGGTTGATATGTCACGTGTACAATTTTATTTACATCCCACTAATGATGCTTGGTGTAGGGATCATGGTCCGTCTTTTTTAATAAGAAAAAATAAAGATCAGCCTAAAGCAATTGTTGATTGGAACATTAATGCATGGGGAGGGAAATATCCTCCATACGATTTAGACGACGAAATACCTACTCATATTGCAAAAGCGCTTAATCTTCCTGTTTTTTATCCAAACATAATTATGGAAGGAGGCTCGGTGGATTTTAATGGGGCTGGAACAGTATTAACTTCTAAATGTTGTTTGTTAAATCCCAATAGAAATCCGGAATTAAGTCAGGATCAAATTGAAAGATATTTATGTAATTACTATGGAGTAGAGCAGGTATTATGGGTGTCAGAAAGAATTGTGGGTGATGATACTGACGGACATATTGATGACACTGTTCGTTTTGTAAATGAGGACACTGTTGTGACGGTTGTAGAAACGAATGTATTATCTGAAAATTATGATTTACTACAACAAAACTTAAAGGAGTTAAAGGCGATGCGATTGGCAAATGGTAAGCAGTTAAATATTGTAGAATTACCAATGCCAGCCGATGTTATTTATGAGGATCAAATGTTGCCAGCATCTTATGCTAATTTTTATATTAGTAACGGACATATTATTATGCCAACTTATCGTTGTTCAAACGACGATAAAGCCATGCAAATTTTACAAACATGCTTCCCCAATAGGGAAGTAGTTGGGATTGATTCAACCGATATCATCTGGGGATTGGGCAGTTTTCATTGCCTTAGTCAACAAGAACCTAGTATTGATTAATCAACAATAACTAAGCTGAAATTATCCTACTAGTATTTTATTTACCAAAATTTACATGCGATTAAAATGAAAAAAAGTTTAATAAAAATAGTAGTTCCAATTTTATTGCTTTTAATAGTAATTGCGTGCAATACATTTCCGTACAAGGAAACTAATAAGTACTATAAACAACAAGCCAAGCAAATGGTCAAAGCATTAAAAGCAAAGCCATTTGAAATAAGCGACTCTTTAAATGGTATAAACGCGCCTGTTTGGGTAGGTACTACCAATTTTGATTTACGTAAACCTAATTTTGTAATTATACATCACACCGCACAAAATTCATGTGAACAAACATTAAAAACTTTTACCTTAGAAAGAACCAAGGTAAGTGCACATTATGTGATTTGTAAAGACGGTACAGTACATCATATGCTTAATGATTATTTTAGGGCATGGCATGGTGGAATTGCAAAATGGGGGAATAATACTGATATTAATTCAAGCTCCATAGGTATTGAAATAGACAATAATGTTTTTGAACCTTTTGAACCCCAACAAATAAATAGTTTATTAAACCTGCTGGCCATTTTAAAAAATAAATATAAAATACCGGTGAGTAATTTTATAGGACATGGTGATATTGCACCAACCAGAAAAAGTGATCCAAACATATATTTTCCTTGGTCATTGCTAGCCCAAAAAGGATTTGGTATATGGTACCATCCAAATTTGAATTATTCCTTGCAAAATAATATGTCCGTACCTTATGCATTAGCATTAATTGGTTATGATGTAAAGGACACAACTGCGGCTATGCTTGCTTTTAAACGTCATTTTAGACAGGATAGTACCTCGATAATTAATGAAGAGGACAAGTCCGTCATCGCACAAATCCTCCAAAATAAATTAGAGATTAAATAATTTGTTTACTAACAAATGTTAGCGTAATTTTATACAAATTATTGATATGGATTTTAAGTTAAGTGATGAGCAGTTCATGATTCAAAAAGCTGCACGCGAATTTGCACAGTTACAATGTTTACCTGGCGTTATTGAAAGGGATGAAAAACAAATTGTTGGGAAAGACATACTATTACAATTATCAAATTTGGGTTTCTTAGGTATGATGACGAGTCCAAATTATGGCGGTGCTGGTATGGATACCATTAGTTATGTTTTAGCAATGGAGGAAATTAGTAAAGTGGACAGTAGCATTAGTGTTGCGATGAGCGTAAATAATAGTTTGGTATGTTGGGGTCTAGAACATTTTGGTTCAGAACAACAAAAACAAAAGTATTTAACCCATTTAGCGCAAGGAAATAAAGATGGCCAATTACATATTGGAGCTTTTTTATTGAGTGAACCTGAGGCTGGGAGTGATGCTACACATCAGCATACAAGTGCTGTTGACAAAGGTGATCACTATGTTATAAATGGTATTAAAAATTGGATTACCAATGGTTCTACAGCAAGTATTTATTTAGTAATTGCACAAACTGATTATTCGAAAGGTCATAAAGGGATTAATGCTTTTATAGTTGAAAAAGATACGCCTGGTATTTCCGTAGGGGTAAAAGAAAATAAAATGGGAATTAGGGGTAGTGATACACATGCCATTTCATTTACGGATGTCAAAGTTCCCAAAGAAAATAGAATTGGTGATGACGGCTTTGGATTCAATTTTGCAATGAAAACATTAAACGGAGGTCGTATTGGTATAGCAGCTCAGGCATTAGGTATTGCCAGCGGTGCTTATGAACTTGCCTTGGCCTATAGTAAGCAAAGAAAAACATTTGGAAAGCCAATACATGAACATCAAGCTATTCAATTTAAACTAGCTGAGATGGCTACAAAAATTGAAACTGCAAGATTACTTTGTTACAAAGCAGCATGGGAAAAAGACAATCATTTGGATTATACAACTACTGCAGCCATGGCAAAATTACATGCAAGTGATACAGCCATGTGGGTGACTACCGAAGCTGTTCAAATCCATGGTGGATATGGCTTTGTAAAAGAGTTTCATGTTGAACGATTAATGCGTGATGCAAAAATCACCCAAATTTATGAGGGAACAAGTGAAATTCAAAAAATGGTCATTGGACGCAGTATCACTAGATAATATCGGTTAAATAGCTTTATTTTTGCGAACTCTTTAAACTGATAAACAAGCCTGATGTCAATTAATACTGAACAATATTTGTATATACAAAAGGAACTCACAAATCAGCATGTTCAATTAATTGCGGTTAGTAAAACAAAGCCTAATGAAGACATTCAGGTTTTATATGATTTAGGGCATCGTAATTTTGGTGAAAATTATGTTCAAGAATTAGTAGAAAAGCAAGCCAGTTTACCAAAGGATATTAATTGGCATTTTATTGGTCATTTGCAATCTAATAAAGTAAAATATATTGCTCCATTTGTGTACATGATTCATGGGGTAGATTCAGAAAAATTATTACAAGAAATAAATAAACAAGCATTAAAGCAACATAGGATTATTGATTGTTTACTTCAAATACATATAGCAACCGAAGAAACAAAGTTTGGTTTTGATGGACCCGCATTACATGAATTTTTGTTAAGTGGGAGAGTTGCTCAATATACCAATGTTCGTATTAGAGGTTTAATGGGTATGGCAAGTTTTTCTGAAGACCAACAACTATTAAATCAGGAGTTCACAACGCTTAAAACCTATTTTGACAAGGCCAAAATGACATTTCCAAATGGACAGTTTGATACATTAAGTATGGGAATGAGTTCCGATTATGCGCTAGCAATTTCAAAAGGAAGTAATATGGTAAGAATCGGCAGCTTACTATTTGGCGCTAGAAATTATACAAAATAAGTTGAATCAATCAACAAGTTGAATAAATAAAGGAGTCCTTTCGAGACTCCTTTATTTATGATGTAGTAAGAAAAAATAACTAGTAATCTTAATATTTATTTATTGTAAATATTATCTTATTTTTTATTTTGATTTAGCATTATCAAATACCAATTGTGTGAATGCTTTCACACCCACGATAAATCCAGATTCATCTAAATAAAAATCAGGCGTATGGTGCGGCCCAGCTTTACTTGGGTCAGTACCTTTTGGTAATGCGCCTAAATTGAAGAAAAAGCTAGGTGCTTTTGCAGCATAAAATGAAAAATCTTCAGCACCCGTTACCCATGTTGATTCAGATACATTCATTTCACCAGCTGCTTTTATTAAGGATGGTAATGTTTTTTTAACTAATGTGGGGTCATTATATGTTACTAGTGTTTTAGTTTCAATATTAACATCAGCAGTGGCACCTGAACTTGCTGCAATTGTTTTTACCGTATTTTTAATACGCTCATGAACATCTTTCTGCATTTCACTATCTAGGGTTCTAATGGTACCAGTCATTTCAGCAGTTTCAGGAATAATATTTGATCTAACTCCCGCATTAATAGTACCCACCGTAATAACTATAGGTGCTGTAGTTAAGTTCATTTGACGACTTACTATATGTTGTAAGCCTTCAATAATTTGTGCTGATGCAGCTATTGGGTCAATGCCTCCCCAAGGTTGTGATCCATGACTACCTTTTCCATTTACTTTAATGGTGAACCAGTCAGACGAAGCCATAAATGCTCCTGACTTATACTTTAAAGTTCCTACTGGTGTTTGTGATGATATATGAATACCATAAACGGCTTCTACTTTAGGATTGTCTAAAGCACCTTCTTTTATCATTAATGGAGCTCCGCCTTCTTCATTTCCAGGTGTACCTTCCTCGGCAGGTTGAAATAAAAACACAACAGTGCCTGGAACATCCTTTTGTAATGCACTTAATACTTTAGCGGTAGCCATTAACATAGCAGTATGTGAATCGTGACCACATGCATGACTCACACTAACTTTTTGACCATTGTATTCACTTGTCACTTTTGATGCAAATGGAACAGGAGTGCGTTCAAAAACAGGTAGCGCATCAATATCAGCTCTCAAGGCAACCACTGGACCTGGCTTACCACCTTTTAAAACAGCAACAACACCTGTTTTAGCAACTGGATATCGAACTTCAACATTTGGTAATGTTTTTAAAAATTCAGCAATATATTTTCCTGTATTAACTTCTCTATTAGAAAGTTCTGGAAATTCATGAAAATGTCTTCTCCATTTAATTAACTGGGGTTCAACTTCATTTAATAAAGAGGCATAATTTTTTGGAAGTTCCTGAGCATTCATTGAAAAGGAGCTGAAAGCCATTATGGCAAGTAGTAATAATTTACGCATTGATTATGTTGTTTGTTATTTGATTATGTTTTGTGATTTTTTTTTCGATTATTTTTTTTCTTCTATTCTTTTCTTTTTTTCTTTTCTTTAATTTTTATTCTTTTTTCTTCTCCTTTTTTATTTTATATTCTTTATTCTATTCTTTATTCTATTCTCTTATTCTTCTTGTTTATCGGTTTAGTTATATTTTAACTATATGTAGTTGTGTTTTAACTATTTTATTTATGCTTGATATTCACCATATACTGAACGCAATGTGTCTGAAATTTCACCAAGGGTGCAATAGTTTTCAACAGCTTCTATTACAAATGGCATTAAATTGTCAGCACCTTGAGCAGCTTTTTTTATAGCCTGTAAACAACTTTCTACGTTGGCTTGATTTCTGGTTTCTTTAATTTTTTTGAGTTTGTCTATTTGATCTTGCCTAATACTCTCATCAATTTTTAATAATGGGATAGGATTTGTTATATCTGATAAAAATTTATTGACGCCAACAATTACTTTTTCGCCAGACTCTATATTTTTTTGGTATGCATAAGCACTATCGGCAATTTTATTTTGCATAAATCCATTTTCAATGGCCGTCACACTACCACCCATTTGATCAATTTGTTGAATTAGCTTTTTTGCTTCTAATTCAATTTGGTTGGTTAAATTTTCTACAAAATAACTTCCAGCTAATGGATCGACGGTATCAGTGATACCACTTTCAAAAGCTACAATTTGTTGTGTTCTCAAAGCGATACTTGCAGCTTCTTCAGTTGGTAAACCAAGTGCTTCATCAAAACCATTTGTATGTAAACTTTGCGTACCGCCAAGAACAGCTGACAATGTTTGAATGGTAACCCTACTAATATTATTATGAGGTTGCTGTGCTGTTAAGGTAGCGCCTCCGGTTTGTGTATGAAAACGTAACATTAAAGCTTTTTCATCGGTTGCCCCTAAGTCCTTCATAATCTCTGCCCACATTTTTCGTGCGGCCCTAAATTTGGCTACTTCTTCGAATAAATTATTATGTGCATTAAAAAAGAAGGATAGGCGTTTACCAAAAACATTAATATCTAATCCTTTTTCAATCGCCGCCTTTACATAAGCTTTACCATTGCTTAAAGTAAAAGCAACTTCTTGCACTGCAGTACTTCCTGCTTCTCGAATATGATATCCTGAAATACTAATGCTATTCCACTTTGGTAAGTAGGTACCACACCATTCAAAAATGTCTGTAATAATACGCATTGAATGTTTTGGAGGATATATATAAGTACCTCTTGCAGCGTACTCTTTCAAAATATCATTTTGGATGGTACCCGTTAATTGCTTTATATCAATTCCTCTTTTTTTTGCTAATGCTACATATAGTGCAAGTAAAATAAAGCTTGTAGAATTAATGGTCATGGAGGTACTTATCTTATCCAATGGAATATCATCAAATAAAACTTCCATATCAGCAAGTGTACAAATTGAAACGCCAACTTTTCCTACTTCACCATCAGATAAGCTATGATCGGGGTCGTAACCAATTTGAGTTGGTAAATCAAAAGCAACACTTAGTCCCATAACACCCTGAGATAACAAAAAGTGATATCTTTTATTACTTTCTTCGGCAGTGGAAAATCCAGCATACTGCCTCATTGTCCATAATTTACCCAAATACATATCAGGTTGAACACCTCTTGTAAATGGAAAGTTACCTGGTCGTAATTCACCGTCTAAATTATTGGGTAAATCGGCCTTAGTGTATACTTTTTTGATGGGTATACCACTGTCTGTCTTTTTCACGTTTTCTTGCATAGTTCAATTTACGAAAAATATACAATTTGCTAACCTGTTAATTTTCCTATTTTCGATATTTAAGTATAAAATCATTTGCCATACTTATTGTAATTTTGTGTTTCAAATCATTTTTATGGCAACAGAAACTTTATTAAATACCCCAGTTAACTTCACGGAAAGTGCCGTAGCAGAATTATCAAGATTAATGAGTGAGCCAGATTTTGACCACCAACAAAAACTAAGGGTGGGTGTGAAAGGAGGAGGATGCTCAGGTATGACCTATGTTTTAGGATTTGATGTACCCAAAGAAGGCGATTTACAGTTTGTTTTCGAGGGCATTCCTTGTTGTATGGAGCAGGCTCATCAAATTTACTTGTTTGGAATGAACATTGACTGGCAGGGCGGGTTAAATAGCCGTGGTTTTACCTTTAATAACCCAAATGCTTCAAGTACTTGTGGATGTGGTACTAGCTTCGCAGTGTAATTAATAGCCCCTTCATAATATTTAAGGGTTTTTATTTTTATCTAAAGATTTTTTCGGCGCCCCCCATAAATGAGGGCGCCGAATTAGTTTATTATTTAAATCTCTTTATAATTAAAAAGGCCTCACAATTAGTGAGGCCTTTTTAATTATAAAAATGAATTTTATTTCTTTATTTCTTTTTGACTTCTATACGTCCTAATGGTCTGCTTTTCGCAAAATCAACCAATACAGGAGCTGCTACAAATATTGAAGAATAAGTACCTGTGATGATACCAATTAACATTGCAAAAGAAAAACCTCTTGTTACTTCACCACCAAAAATGAACAATATTAATATTACTATAAATACTGTAAATGAAGTCATGATGGTACGACTCAATGTTTGGTTAATCGCTTTATTAATGATAGTCGCATTGTCTGATCCTTTCATTAATTGACTGTCTTCTCTAATACGGTCATAAACAATTACAGTGTCATTCATTGAGAAACCAATTACCGTTAATACTGCTGCGATAAAGTGCTGGTCAATCTCTAATGGGAATGGTACAACCTTTCTCAAGAAACTAAATACAATCAATGTTACAAATACGTCGTGTAACAATGAGAAGATAGTTCCTAAAGAATATCTCCAATCGCGGAAACGAATAAAAATGTATAAACATATTGCAATCAATGCAAAAATGGTTGCTTTAGTTGCACCTGCTTTTAAATCGTCAGATATAGTAGGCAATACGGTTTGAGAACTTTGCTTGTATTGAGTATCAAAATCTTTATAAGTAGTTCCAACTGGTAATTGCTTTTCTAATCCTTTGAATAATAAACTTTCAACTTCATTATCAATATTATTTCCTTGCTCCTTAATTTTATAAGAAGTAGTGATGTTAATTTGATTTTTAGTATCTACTGTTTTAATGATTGGAGCTTCACCAAATACTTTCTTTAAGTCTTCACGAACTGTTTCAATGTTAACCGCATTTTTGAATTTTACAGTATAACTTCTACCACCTGCAAATTCAACTCCTTGATCAAATCCGTTGAAGAATGAAGCAATACCCATTACCAATACCACTGCAGATAAAACATAAGCATACTTTCTGAATTCAATGAATTTAAAGGAAGCATGTTTAAATACAGATCTTGAAACTTTTGTGAAATATTCAAAGTGTCTATTCTTACTAGTGTAAATATCAGTAATTAAACGAGATACTAAAATTCCACAGAACAAGGATAATAAAATACCAATGATTTGTGTAGTAGCGAATCCAAGTACTGGACCTAATCCGAAGTAAGCTAATATACAAGCAGTTAAAAGGGTAGTAACGTGTGCATCCAATACTGGAGACATAGAACGCTTGTAACCGTCAGAAACCGCCATTTGATAGCTTTTTCCTTTCGTTAATTCCTCTTTAATTCTTTCAAATATAATTACGTTGGTATCCACTGCCATACCTACAGTTAATACTAAACCTGCAATACCTGGCGCTGTTAATGTAAATCCTAAAGCACTTAAAATTCCAATAGTGAATAATAAGTTTAATATTAATGCAATATTAGCAACCCATCCACCTGTATTAAAGTATACAAGCATTAATGCAAAAATTACTAAAAATGAAATACCAAATGACATTAATCCACCTTGAATAGATGCTTTACCTAAAGTTGGACCAACTTGTTGTTCTTGTACAATTTTTGCTGGTGCTGGTAATTTACCGCTTTCTAATATTTCAGCTAAATCTTGTGCAGTTTTTAAAGTATAGTTTCCAGAGATAGATGAATTACCTGTAGTAATTGCATCGTTTACATTAGGAGCAGAATAAACTATATTGTCAAGTACAATGGCTAAAGGCTTTCCAATGTTCTTAGAAGTCATTCTAGCCCAAATAGTTGTACCAACTTTATCCATGTTCATTTTGATGGCTACCTTTCCTCTTTCGTCAAAATCTTGAGCAGCATTGGCAACATGATCACCTTCTAATTCAGCTTGACCATTATCTAAAGTTTTGATAGCATATAAAGGAAGTACTTCTCTTGCTTTAGGATCTTCAGATTCAACCTTACCATACATAAATACTAAATTAGATGGGAACTTTGATTTCACTTCCGGAAGTGCCAACCAAGCATTTAATTTAGCAGTATCTTTTTTCAATGTATAACCTACTTCACCAGGGTAAATGTTTTGACCATTTTTTCCTTGATAAGGTTGTGTGAATTGAACCAATTTCAATAATGGATTTTTATTAGGATTCAACTTTGAAGTATCCAATTTCGCAGTAGTGTTGCTGTCAGAAATACCAGCTAAACTCAATTCAAGTGCTTTGTCAGCTGCTGTTATGGCATTTATCACGTCTCTGTTTTCTAAAGTATAAACTTCAAAAAATTGCAAATTTGCAGTTGATTGTAAATAAGAACGAACTCTATCCTTATCAGTAATACCAGCCAATTCGATACTGATAATACCTTTAGTTGGATCTGGGTTAATGTTTGGAGAAGCAAGACCGAATTTGTCGATACGTGTTCTTAAAATTTTGTATGTATTGTTAAAAGCAATGGTAGATTGGTCTCTTAAATATTCAGCCACTAAATCATCCGAAGCATCAATTTTTAATTTACCGTTGCTTCTTGTAGCGAAAAGAGGGGCTAATTTACCTGTTGGGTTTACCAATTTGTATTCCTCTCTAAATAAAGAGATTAAATCAGCTCGGCTGTTTGCTTTTTTGATGACAGCATTATTTAATGCAGTATTAAAAGAAGGATCCTTGGTATAGTTTGCCAATGATTTGATTAAGCCGTCCAAGCCAACTTCCATTGTAACACTCATACCACCTTGTAAATCAAGGCCTAGCATCAACTCCTTTTCTTTTGCTTCACCATAAGTAGTAAAGCCGAAAGCTAATTTTGAATCTTTGGTACTATCTAATAAACGCTTGTAATATGATTTTTGTAAATCACTAATACTGTCATTATAAAGTAATTGTTCCTCCTTGTTGGAAGGGTATACTTGTTCAGCTTTTGGGAATTTTTTTACCCAAGATGATGCTTTTGCATCCATTGATTTTTCATGACTACGAACAATCCAAGTAAAAGACAATTGGTAGATACAAATTAAAATAAGCGCAATCGCAAAAAAGCGAACTAATCCTTTTAGTTGCATAATAGTTTGGTTAACTGATTTTTAGTCGGCAAATATAATGGAAACGAGTGAATTATAGGCCTAAAAAGGCATTATTTTACCGCCGATAATTTGATGTTAAAATACAATGGTGAATTACCCGGAATTGAGCCAGAACCAGTTGGTCCATATGCAAGGGAAGAGGGTATAAGCACCTTTATTTCTCCTCCTACACCAATTTTTGGTACAGCTATGGCCCAACCAGGAATTAATCGATTTAATGGATAAGTGATCGTACCGGCATCAAACTGTTTTCCATTCATCAATAAACCTGTATAAGTCACTGTAATTGTGTTATTTATGGTTGGACGAGATGAACTGCCAGGCGTAATTATTTCATATAAAATACCAGTTTCGTCTGTGGTGTAGTTTATGGAATTTGACTTTGCAAAGGCTACCATTTGCTCTTGCTCACTTGCACCTGACTTGCTACAACTGCTAATGGCGAAAATGGCCAAAATTGCTGAAAAAGTTGCTAAAATTGATAGAAAATTGGCTTTTTTGCTAAAATTTGAGTACAAATTGATCATTTTTTTGATTTTATATGTTTTAATTCTTGGTATCGTTGTTCGTTCATTTCTGACGTAAATTGTTGATAGAACCATCCAAATCCGATGGATATAACTAGAATTGAAATGATTATCCAAATTTCATTACCCCGACTGTTTATTTGCATATTGGCTCTTTCATACCAATTAAACTCAGTCATGATTAAAACCAATACGCCTAAGCTAAGACCAACGCTTAAGCCTCTTAAAAAAGGACGACGCTTATAATGTGGTTGTAATCTTTCTTTTTCCCATTGGGCGTAGAATTTTTCTTCTTCTGGGCTTATCATGTTGCAAATTTATATAAACAAGCGATAAATTACGCGTGTTAGTGTACTTTTAATTACAAATAACGAAAGCTACACATGAAAACGATTATTCAAAAATGGGGTACTACTTTTTACATTTTACTTTTATCAGTGCATTTGTATGCACAAGTTTTAGGGGATAGTTATATGAGTTTGCAGTTTATTACAAAGGCTTTACTATTACCAACATTAATTGTGTTTTTATTAGCGCAAGATGGCTTTGCAGCTTTTCCTAATAAAAAATGGTTTTTAATCATTGCCTTATTTGGATCATTTATGGGAGATGTGCTTTTAACTTATCCTGACTACTTTATATTTGGTATGGTTGCTTTTATGACAACACATATTTTTAATATTCTTTTTTTTAATGCTGTTTATGGATTAAGTGAAAAAAAATCATTTAAGTTTAAATTGGTTGCATTTTTGTTGGCTAGTTTTTGCTGGTTTATTTATTTCTTATTAAAAGAAGCAATGGGAGGGTTAATTTACCCGGTACTTGTTTACATGATTTTAATTTGTGTGGCTGCATTAATGGCCATACATGCAGGAGGAAACCTAAAAGGGGCCTTAATTTCAAAACTATTCTGGTTTCCAGGAATGTTATTTTTTATAACATCAGATGCTGTTTTAGCATTTAATAAATTTGACTGGTCAATCCATCATCCAATTAAAAATATTGGATTAGTAACCATGATTACATATGGTATTGCTCAATTATTATTGGTGAAAGGTTTTCAATTGTACATTAAGCAACAAACCATTAGTGATCGATTATAATTCAAGTTGTACATAATTTATTAAAATACTTTTGAAAGTTTAATAATAAAAAAAAGCCCCTCATTTGAGGAGCCTTTTTTTATTTCCATGCACTTGAAGTGCCATGTTTTTTAGTAACCCATACCACCCATATCAGGAGCATGTCCACCTGCTTGTGGTGCTGCAGGAGCTGGCTTGTCAGCAATCACACACTCTGTTGTTAACAACATAGATGCGATAGATGCAGCGTTCTCTAATGCAACTCTTGATACTTTAGTTGGATCAATTACACCCGCTTTAAATAAGTTCTCAAAAACTTCTGTTCTTGCATTAAAACCAAAGTCGT
>JACCDH011303416.1_pt1 | contig 19189 bp, 24 predicted proteins | sample 7442481 | NCBI WGS metagenome assembly JACCDH01 (sample SAMN15323433, study PRJNA562643) | freshwater metagenome | isolation source: river surface water | place: USA:Blue River Watershed | collected 2017-08-15 | reverse complement strand
GTCAAGCATCCCCCATGAGCGCGGCAAGTGGTGGCCTGGAAGGTGGCCGCTAGGCCAGTCCCGCAGGGACCAAGGCGAATAGCCGCGCCTGGAATGGGCATCCCGTTTTTTCGCGCACGCGAAAAATGCCCCTGAAGTTAAGCACCCTTGAACGGGATCGGCGGCGGCGAAGACAACAGCATCAGCCCCCCCGTAACCTGCTTGACCTTGGCTTTCGGATACACGGCCAGCGCCTTTTTAAGCTGCGGCAGAAACGCGGCCTTGAAATCCTTGTCTGGGTCTTTCCCCTCGTATTCCTGGGCGAACTGCTCGCGTAGAGACTTCCAATGAAGGATTACGGGGCGCCCCTCAATGCGGTGCAAGCGATGGGCCAGCCAGGTATACACGTCCAACGCCAGCGCAGAACCCTTGAGCGCGTGCAAAGCTCGGTTATCCAGCGGGACGCCGTTGGTAATCAGCTCGGAAAAGTAGCCGTCAGACAACAGCATCACCCCAGGCCAAAGCGCCTTTTGCTGCGTGTCCTTGTTGGCCTGCCATGCGTCGAATTGCTCAACAGGCTGGCCGTTGTACGTCCGGCCCTTGTAGCCTAGCTGCAAGCGACAAGCGGCCAGTGCGTGCATCTGCGTGCGAAGCGTACGGAAAGAGCCGCGTTCGCCTCCGGTTGTCGGTTGGCCAAGCAGGCGCAAAAACTCGCTCGCGCTGTCGCCTATCGGAATCTCGCGGGTGTGGTTGCGCTTGGCATAGGTCGAAACCCAAGCCAGCGCCAGGCGGGGCATAGCGCCATAGGGAACAGGTTGCAAAACAGGGCCGCACCCCTCGTCAAGATAGCCCGCCTGGACGTTGACCCACGCAGAACCGGATTGGCGCATGAACTTCTCGCCATCAACTTTGGAGCGTGGCAAACCGACTTGACACAGTACGGCATGGGTGAATGCCATGTCTTCACCGCTCGGCGGCTCAGAGGCAATCAAAGAGCTGACCTCGATTAGCTTCAACTCGCGGCGAGTAACCGGGCCTGACTTTGGCTTAGGCGGAATGGAAGCGGGGGAAGGCTTCGCAACCTTGGTCGGAGCATTGGATTCAGGCTGCGTCGTTGGTTTGGCATCAAACGGAGGCGGCACGAGCTGAAAGATAGGCGGGACGGTCGGGTACAGATCAGGACGGTACGCAACCTTAGACGCAGTAGCCTCAGCGTCAGAAGATGGCAAGCCTTTGGATTCAAGGTAGCGCCGGTAGCCGTCGCGCCATTCCGATAGCTCTTCAGGCGTCAGGGAAGAGGGTTGGTTTTCGTTGAGCAGACTCACGGAGCAACCTCCCTTCTGTGCGTTTGATGAAAGACGATGGCAAGCGTTTTAGCTTGACATGCGATATGATGAGGCATAGCCATGTGGTTCCTTTCGTCCAAAGGGTTGCTACTCCGCAGGCTCAGCGGGCGTGTGTTCCAGACACGCCCGCTTTTCTTTGGTTGATCAGATTTCAGCGAAGACCTTCGCCAGCCGTGGCGCGAAGTAATCAGCAGGAACCATGTAGGTTTCGCCATGCTGTGAGATCACCGTGACGCCCACGAGCTGCCCATTCCGAAACGCCGGGCCGAATTCTGTCTTAGGCGTCTCTCGATCAGTTTTGACAGCTACCAGCGTCGGGGCGGTCGGATCGCTGTAGAACGGGATCGCCTGGGCGCTGACGTACCCACGGGCCATAACAGTGTGACGCGGCCCACCGTACAGATCGAAAGCGCCAAAAACAGTCACGTTGTCGCCAGTCGTTGGGCGATTGGCCGCAACCTTAACCGGCTCTGGCAAACCATCCAGTTGAGCAACACGCAACAGCATCAGGCCCCCCCCCTCGCGGTACACCGATGCCTCGATGCTTCGGCCATCGGCCAAAGTGACGCGGTACTTACCGGCTCCAACAAAAGTACTGTTATCGGCGAGCACCAACCCCTTGCCGACATAGACACCGAGGCCATGAAGCTCTTGGGGGACAGATTTATTTTTGCCGCTCACTTTGGCTTTGAGCGTGTCAATGACGCCTGCCGGTTGCTCTGGCAAAGTGACCGTCACATTGACCACCGCTGCGGCGTTGAAAGCGTCGGTGCTTGCTTGGTTCTCTGTCGATTCTTTGATTTTCGCGGACGCGAAAACCGGCGTTGATGCGCCAGGCGCAGCCGTGGCAATTGCGAACGGCACCAGCATGGCGGCTGCAATGATCGAAATTTTCAAGTTCTTCATGGTTGCTACTCCAGATAAAAGGCCGGTTCCAGCGGCCTGGGGTTATGAGCCTTTCGGCCCGAAAATCGTCTAGCGGTACACCTCGCGGCGGTTGCCGATCTTCACAACGAGGATGCGCAAAGCGCCGTCCTCGATGCTGCTAATGATTCGGTAATCACCTACACGGTATTTCCAAAACTCGGACAGGCGCGAACCCTTGAGGGATTCACCGATGCTGCGCGGGTCGTCCAGCGGGGCCACTCGCTCATGCAGAAATGACAAGACACGCCGGGCAATTTGTGGGTCAAGCTGGTCAAGGTTCTTTTGAGCCAGCGACGAAAGCTCAACCTTCCAGGCCATAGCGTTTCATCACTTCTTCAAGTGGTACGGTTTGCGACTTGCCCGAGCGGATGGCTTCAAGCTCGCGCTCGGCCAGGTACAAGTCTTCCAGGTCGTCGATGTGCTCGCGGATGGCTTCCACCATGTAGAAGGTCTTGCTACGCCCTGTGAGAGCGGCCAGGTTCTCAAGTCGTTGTGTGACTTCATCAGGCAGTCGCAGTGATACAGAAGCCATGATTTGCTCCAAAGCTGAACAAGTGAGATACAAGTATCGCGCGCAGCCCCAAAGAATGCAAGCGGATTGTCTGTAAAACGAGTGTTTTTTAGACAACAGCATCCAGCTATGAAAGTGTCATTTTCAGAAGACGACTGCACCAGTTCATGAGGCTGGCCGCCCCGTGTGCAGCCGACTTCTGACCGGGTCGTGTCAGCAGTCCTATGCACGAAACTCCAAGAAGGGCGGAAATTGCGCAGAACTTCCCTGCACGACGTTGCGGAACGGCTTGGCTTGCGCTATGGTTTCATGCGCAGTATCATGTAACCATACATGGAACCAATGGAGAGCACCATGCCATCAATTCACGAATCAAAGGTAGCCCGACACCGCGAACGGATGCGCGCGGCGGGGCTGCGGCCTGTGCAGTTTTGGGTGCCGGACACCCGTTCGCCTGAGTTCACGGCGCAAGTGCGCAAGCAATGCCAAAGCCTGAAGGGCGACCCAGCAGAAGCAGAGGTTTTGCGCTTCACCGAAGAGGCGGCATCGCACGTTGAGGGCTGGGAGTGATGCAGCGAGGCGACCTCGTGACGGTTTCATTGCAGGGTGACTACGGCAAACCACGACCAGCCCTGATCGTTCAATCAGACCTACTAACCGACTTGGAAAGCGTTGTGCTGTGCCCAGTGACAAGCGACCTGCGCAATGCCGCGTTTCGCGTCACCGTGGAACCGAATCCAGCTAACGGGCTGCGCGCACTATCGCAAGTTATGGTGGACAAGCTCTCGACGCTACCGCGCACCAAAATCAGTGAACCGTTTGGCCGCCTCGACGATGAGCGAATGAAAGCAATAGATAGGGCGCTCCTGTTGGTCGTTGGCGTTATTTGACCCGGTGCCGGAAAAATCTGGGATTCCGGCTTACTCGGTATCGCGCCGGAATTTTCGGCGGTTCCGGCTTAAGTCGGTTCGCTGTTCCATTGCGCCGGGATGGCGGCACATGCGCCGCCTTGTCCGTCAAACGATCATTAGTCGGCCAAGCCGGTCACTGTCCGGCAATGCGCTTGAATAACGGGTTGTCGGACATTATGATAGGCGGACGGAAAAACGGACAAAAGGGGCGGTAATGGCACTCATCGGCTATGCGCGGGTATCGACGGCTGAACAGGACACCGCCTTGCAGACGGATGCACTGCGCAAGGCGGGCTGCGAGCGCGTCTTTGAGGACACGGCTTCCGGGGCCAAGGCCGACAGGCCCGGCTTGGCCGCCGCGCTGGCCTATCTGCGCGACGGCGACGTGCTGGCCGTCTGGCGGCTGGATCGGCTCGGGCGCTCGATGCCACACCTCATCGAGACAATCGGCGCGCTGGAAGCGCGTGGCGTCGGCTTCCGGTCGCTGACAGAAAGCATTGACACCACCACACCGGGCGGGCGGCTCATCTTCCACGTGTTCGGCGCGCTGGGCCAGTTCGAGCGCGACTTGATCCGTGAGCGCACCAAGGCCGGGCTGACCGCTGCCGCCGCTCGCGGGCGCAAGGGCGGGCGCAAGCCGGTTGTCACTGCCGACAAGTTACAGCGGGCGCAGGAGCATATTGCCAACGGGCTGAACGTCCGGGAGGCTGCTACACGGCTCAAGGTGAGCAAGACGGCCCTATACGCCGCGCTGCAAGGCGGGAGCGAGCAACCATGAGCCGCAAGCAAAGCAGTGCCTTCGTCACGACCAGAAAGGGCTTTTGCTATCTCACGGTCAAAGTCGGCAGGAGCAATTACAACATCATGCGGATTCGCAATTACACGCTTGAGCCGCAGGACAAGCGAGACATGCGCCGGTTGTATCCCGACTATCTCTTTGACTGGAAGAAGATCGGCCAGCAGCTTGCCGAAAAGAGGGAGGTATGCAGAACCTACCGCTCCAAGCGTCAAGCGCCCCGGAGCACGGAACGTACCTCAGACCCGTTCGTCATGGTGTCGTATGACCCAAGGACGCGCACGGTCTACGCATCCGACACCTGCGATTCAATGGCATTGCTTGACGCTGTTCTGCACATGGAACGCTCCCGCAAAAAATAGCCCCGACAGGCCGTGCAGCCGACTCCTGACATTCCGTGCAGTCGCCTTCTGAAAATGACAGCTTTTGCCTGTCTTTGGACGCCTTGAACTGTTAAAATAGCCGTCAATTTTTCAATGTTTAGGTACTGTCCATGAATCAACGCATCGGCTATGCCCGCGTTTCGACGGACGATCAGCACCTTGATTTGCAGCGTGACGCGCTGACGAAAGCCGGGTGCAGCGTCACCTACGAAGAGAAGGCCAGCGGCAAAACGGCAGACCGCCCGGAGCTTGACCAGTGCCTCAAGGCGCTGCGAGCGGGTGACACCCTCGTGGTGTGGCGACTGGATCGACTCGGGCGCAGCCTGAAAGACCTACTGCGGATCGTTGACGACCTCAAAGAGCGCGGCATCAGCTTTGTGAGCCTGACGGAGAGGATCGAGACGGACACCGCAGCGGGCAAGATGGCTTTCCATTTGTTCGGGGCGCTGTCGGAGTTTGAGCGGAGCTTGATCCGCGAGCGCACACAGGCCGGTCTAGCTGCCGCCCGTGCCCGTGGCCGGGCTGGTGGCCGCAAGCCGAAGTTGGATGCAAAGCAGATAAATCAAATCAGGCTGCTATTGAGCGATCCAAATGCGTGTGTGGCAGAGCTTGCGAGAGATTATGGTGTTTCTCGAACAACCATTTACAAGCATTGTGGCGTGGTGCATCCGAGGAATGAAAGAAGTTCACCAAGCAGAGGTGGCCTGTGACTGGTGAGCATTGTTCAACGTGCCAAGGTCGCCGTAATGACGTGGAAATTGATTGTCCGAATTGCGGCGGAACAGGCTATGACCCAACGGATGAGAAGCCATTCGCGCAATGTCATGAGTGCTATGGCGATGGGACGATTGTTGCGGATGTTTGCCCCGATTGCCTTGGTTTTGAGGATGAATATGAAAGCGAATATGAAGATGAAGAATTGGAGAGTGATGTGACTTCGGAAAAGAAATTTAGAGATTACAAAGACGAAGCCGAGGCATGGATTACTCTTGCCACTGGTGAGTATTACCCGGACATTCTGCCTGATGCCTGCCGACTATATGAGCCTGTGCTGGTTGAGTTTGGCTTGTTGTTGAAAGCGTCCCATTCATCTACAAATTTCTTTAGTTCCATCATGGAAACAAGAAATCAGTGGATGCGCACGCAGCTTTGCCGGGTGTTCAAGAAGTACGTCAGCCCGCAAACTCCCGTTGAAATGCTCAAGCGCAAGAGTGATGCCGCCAAAATTTGTGCTCAATTTGGCGATGCGTTCCGAAGCATCGTGGAGGTACAGCAGAAGTTTGATACTCGCCCCATGCCAGATGAAGCTCTCTGTGCTGTCCTATGGGAATACAAAGATCGCGGCAAGAAGGGCTATGACCTGACAGAGCGGCTGTTTGACGTGCTGCGTAGTCAGCACGTTGGGCTTGTCGTTACTGGGCCGGAGCGTGCTGGTAAAGACGTGTTGTTGGGCAATGTCTTTAAAGACTATCCGAAGCCTGATCGTCCTGTAGATTTTGTGATCTATGACGGGAAAAAGGTGCTTGCAATCGGCTTGGCGCGTTATGACTCAGATCGTGGCGGTGCGCAAGAAGATGATCGTACAGGCCAGTATAGAGAAGTCGCGCAAGAGATTATTGGTTACGCTGACAGCCACGGGATGCAGCATATCAAGGTCATTTATGTGAACGATGGGCCTGGCTTGTTGCTTGGCTCGATGTGGAATGACTATTCCTACATCGAAGATCAATGGCCGGGTCGCGTTAAGGTTGTGACCTTGCGAATGGTGCCTGACCGAATTACTGCCGAATGGTTGGGGTCTTGATATGGCAGTTCCAATTCCCGGTAAGGGGAAACGCAGCAATGGTGCACAGGGTCACCCGGCTGACACTGGTGGCTTCCGCCTAGAGTACCCCGGCAAGAAGTCGGCAGAGGAAATTCTGGCAACCCCGGCGGGTCGGTATGTACCAAATCCGGCCTATATTGGTGGTGATAACAGGCTTTACCATGCGGATAACCTTGCCGTGTTGTCTGCGCTTGCGCAGGATGCGACGGTCGCAGGGAAGGTTAAGCTGGTCTACATCGACCCGCCGTTTGCAACAGCTTCTGCCTTTGAGTCACGCAAGCAAAAGCACGCCTACGATGACCATTTGGTCGGGCCTGCTTTCGTAGAGTCTCTGCGCGAGCGACTGGTTCTAATTCATCGTTTGCTTGCTGATGATGGCTCTCTCTACCTCCATCTTGATGAGAGGATGATCTTTCACTTCCGGGTTGTTCTCGACGAGATTTTCGGAGAAAAGAACTTTAGGAACTGCATTACCCGGAAAAAATGTAATCCAAAGAATTACACCCGTAAGACGTACGGAAATGTGGCTGACTACATTCTCTTTTATACGAAGAGTGATAGTTATGTTTGGAATCGGCCTGTTGAGCAATGGGACGATGCCAAGGCTTTGAAGGAATATCAGTACGTTGATCCTGATGGCCGTCGCTACAAGAAAGTACCTGTCCATGCTCCGGGTGTTCGCAACGGCGAGACAGGAAAGGAGTGGAGGGGTAAGCCTCCACCTCCCGGTAAGCACTGGCAGTACCCGCCGTCAACATTGGATGAAATGGACGCCAGAGGTGAAATTTATTGGTCGGCCACTGGAAACCCAAGGCGGAAAATTTATTTGGAGAATAGCGCGGGAATTCCAGTGCAGGATATTTGGATGGATATGAGGGATGCTCACAATCAGAACATCCATATCACTGGCTATCCAACCGAGAAGAATCCCGCATTGTTGGCGAGAATAGTTGAGGCATCATCTAATCCCGGCGATCTGGTTATGGATTGTTACTCGGGTTCAGGAACGACGATTGCCGTTGCCGCCAGTCTTGGCCGCCGTTGGATCGGTGTAGACCGTAGTGATGAAGCAATCAGAACTACCCTACATCGGTTCGAGCTTGGCACTGAGCGCATGGGCGACTTTGTGAATGCGAAAAAGCAAGGTGCGCTGTCGTTGCATGAACCAATAACCGACTTTGTTCTGTATGAGCCAGAGAGTGAGGCGGTGCTTGTCGTGGATAGTGACAGAAAGCAAGGTCATGCCCACCCCTTGACTGCACGCAAAGGCGTCTGTTAAACAAAGAACACAAACAGCCAGACAACCACGTTTAACGGACAACCCTATGAAGATCGGCTATGCGCGCGTTTCGACCGAAGACCAGAACCTAGCTTTGCAGCGTGACGCCCTGGGCGCGGCAGGCTGCGAACGGATTTTTGAGGACAAGGAAAGCGGGGCCAAGGCCGACAGGCTGGGCCTGGCTGAAGCCCTCGCCTTCGCGCGGCCTGGTGATGTGCTGGTGGTTTGGCGGCTTGACCGCCTGGGCAGGTCACTGCCTGACCTGGTGCGAATAGTCGGGGAGTTGGAGCAAGCGGGGGTTGGCTTCGAGAGCGTGACGGAACGAATCGAGACAAACACGGCGGCGGGTCGCCTGGTGTTCCATGTCTTCGCGGCGCTGGCCGAGTTTGAACGCAACATCACGCGCGAACGAACGATTGCGGGCCTAGCTGCGGCCCGCGCCCGTGGCCGCAATGGTGGCCGTCCTGGTCTGCCGTTGGCGAAGGTTGCCGCCTTGCAAGCCTTGGCCGCTGACCGCTCCAAGTCACCGGGCGAAATTTGCAAAGCCCTGGGCATCAGCCGGGCCACGTTCTACAAATACGCCCAACCGTAGGGGCATTTTCGCGCCCGCGAAAACGCGGGGCGGGAGTTCTTCAGCGCGTCACTTCGGCACGATGGCCGCGACCGTCGCGGCTTTGAGCCATTCCATGAAGCCAGCCAGTAGACCGAACTTTTGAAGCCCGGCCAAGATCACCAGTAGCAACAGCACGGCCCCAGCCTTCACGGCGTCATCACGACTCATAGAAGGCCCTCCGCCTTTAGAACCCTGACGGCCTTTTGGTAGAGATCTTCGCCGGTGCCGGTGCTCTGCGCCGTAGATGGCTCGGCGCTGGCCTGACGTTGTGCCTCATGACGCTTGTGAATCGCGTTCGCCATCGTCTGCAAGTCCTCAATGGTGCGCTGTTCCTTGGCTGCGCATGGCAGGCCACTCAAGGCCGTGGCGATCGCTTGCAGCTTGACCGCGTGGCGTTCCTCGGCGTGGAGGATGCTTTCGTCCTTGCCCACGTCGAAGCCGAGAATGACGCTCTCATCCATCGTGAAGAACCAAGAAGCCCGCGCGGCATCGTCCATGCTGGCAAACATGGCTCGGTATTCCTCGATCATGGTTTCATAAAGCGCCTGGCGCTCGTCGCTGTCCATCGGTGTCCCTTTCGTTTCTGTAGCGCCCTTGGAAAATGGCAGTAGCCCGCCTGCCTGGTAGAAAGCGGAATCATCGCGGTGGCGTGAAGTACCCGACAGGTGCGGCCATAGGCGCGAAGGGCGTTCATTCAGCGTCAAAGCAATAGCCAGGCGCACGGCCCGCGCACCCTTCCCTGCTGCGGCCGCAGCGAAGGCGGTAGGGCTGACAGGCCAACCCAATTTTTCGGCAAGCTGCCGGTTACTGACGTTGCCGAACTGGTGATGTAGACGGCGCATGATGGGCGCAGCATCGCCAGTGCCTACCCGTTTGCCGGTCGGTCGCAATACGAAGTCCTTGGCCGGTTCCGGTGCTTTCTTTCCTTGGTTGATCGCGGCGAATACCCATGTGGCTATGCCCTTTTCGGCGCTGGCCAGCGCTTCGGCGTAGCTCTGGCCTGTGCCGCTGCATCCGTCCAGTTCCGGCACTGCGGCAACGTACCGCGCGCCATCGTGGTAGAGGTGAATTTGGTAGCGTGGTTGCATAAGCATTCCCACGGTTTCGCGGGCGCGAAAACGCGCCAAGCGTTGCGCCTGGCGCGCCTTCTGACTCATCGCCCGTAACCGTAAGCCTCCCCTGTCTCAAAGCCTTCCTTGGTGCGGGAAGCGGTGATTTCGTCACCTCTCTCATGCTCCGGCTTATCTCCTGCTGGCAGCGCAACACGCTCGCCTTCATGCTCAACAACGTAGTAGTTTTTGCCGTCTACCTTGGCAACCTCCACCACCTCACCCTCAATATCCTGCCCCTCCTTCATGGGCTTGGCATCCAACTCCTTCGCGGCCTTTTCATAGGGATCAAACTTCCCTTCAACCCCTGGCGTTGCCGGATCTTGGCGGGCCTCATGCTGCGCTTCACGCTCCCGGTTCTCTTGCTGAGCCTCGTATGCATCAATGCGTGCTTCGTTGCGCAAGCCCTGATACATGATTGCCTGTTGCTCTGCGGCATAGCGGCGCGCTTGTTCATCCACAAGCTTGGCTTGTGTCTCACGCTGCGCTTCAAGGATCTGCTGATAGGCGGCGCTCTCCCTGATGTGTTGCGGGACTTCAAGGCCCCTGTCTAGGGTGCGCTCCTGGGTGTTGGTGCGTTGCTCACTCTCTCGCTTCTCCATTCGCTCAAGCATGTCCTTTTCCCATGCAGCGTGTTCGGCTGCCTCGGCTGCTTTAGCTTTGGCTTCGGCTTCATCCTTGGCCTTGGTTTCTTGCTCCTGCTTCTCGGCCTTAGCTGCTTTGTCTGCCTCGGCCTTTTTCTCAGCTTCGGCCTTCTCCTTGGCCTCTTGCTCGGCCTGGCGCTGCGCTTCCTCCTTCGCGGCCTGCATCACGCATTGCGCCAATTCGGCGGCAATGCGCTCTTTCTGCGCCGGGTCGGTTTCGAGCTGGTGCCATGTCGCCAGTTCGGCGCAATGTTCAAGCGGCCCTTTGTCCTGGTCTGTCGTGCTGGTGGTGCTTTCGTTCATGGTTGCTACTCCTATCGTCCAAAGTCTCGGTTATTACCTTGGCCGCGCTCCTGCGCTTGCTCACGCTGGTGGCGCTGCCGTGCTTCTTCCTTCTCCCGCTCAACCTGCATTTGGTGCTTGTAGGCGTCGTGGTAGATAGAAAGCTCTTTGTTGGCGAACTGGATGTTCACGCCGCGTTTTACGGCGACTTCAACAGCCCGCTTTTTGAATTCCTCCGAACCGTTCAGGTGAACGGTTCCTTCATACTTCTGCGCGGCCAGCTTCAACCCGGCCTCGATGACATCCGCATCCTTGCCATTGCCAAAGCTCACGCGCTCGCCGTGGTCGGTGAACGCCTGCTTGCCGTCGATCTGATAGGCCACGTCGCCGGTCTTCGTGTTCACCTTCCAGGTCATGCGAAGTGCCGCCGACTTTTTCGCGTCCGCGAAATTACGCGGGTCGGCTGGCTCGTGGCGGTCGTTGTCATTTGGTTTAGCGCTTTCGCGCTGGTCCAGCTCGGCATTGCGGCGCTCGATTGCCCGGACATTGCGCCCATCCTGGTAGTGCCATCCGCGCAGTTGCGAGATAGCCGCCCGGTCACCTTCTTCTGCCCGCTCAGTCGTCCACGTCCGGTAATCCTTTGGCTTGCTCTGCGCCCGCCTCTCCGCCAAATCAGCGCGCAACTGCTCACGGGCTTGGATTGCTTCAGCGGCTGCAACCGACTGCAAGGCTTTGCGAATCTCAGGCGCAACCTTCAAGCCTTGAAGCTCTGAACGGCGCTCCTTAGCTTCCCGATTCAACGCCTTGAACTGCTCCCGTGCTGCATCCTTTTCCGCCTTTGCCTTTGCTCTCTGCTCCTGGACATGCTGAGTCTTGTAGTCACGATATTGCGCCTTCAATTCCTCACGCATACGCGCGCGGTCCTCGCGGCGGTCTTCACGCTCCTGCGGGTTGCGCTTTGGCTCACGGTGTTGGCTGTATGCCTTCTCTTGCTTAGTGACGTGCTGCAAGAAATCTCTTGGTGCTTCCCACTGGCCTAGCTTCTCATCGGTCGCACCCCTCTCTTTCGCCCCCGCGAAATGCTTACGGAAAACCTTTGACGCTCTGACATGGATACGCTCACCGTCCGCACCATTACCGCTAACGGTATAGCCACCCTTTTCACCCTTGCTCATTTCAAGGCCATGCTTCATCAGCGTTGAATGCACGTCCTGCCATGTGACCCCATCACGCTGCATCAATTGATTAAGGTCTTTGGCTGGCTGGCCTTTGCAGTACGTTTCCAGACTCTCGGCATTGCCGTATGCCTCCATCTTTGACGCCTTGCCAGTGCCTGCCGTGCCACGCTCTAGCCCCCTATCTTGTGCTTCTTCCTTTAGCTGCTCGCGCTCCTCGCGCGTCATCGCTACTGCCTTCCCCTTTTCTTCGTCCCACTTGTAAAGACCATTGCTGTGCTGCCAACCCTGCGCGGCTTCAATCTCTCGGCATGCTTTATCAAGTGTCTTGTGCAACCACTCCGGGGAGTTCGCTCTGTAGGTTTCTGGGTGAACCCGGTTCGCCATGATGTGAACATGAAAGTTCTCTGTGTCACGGTGGGCAACAGCCAGGTATTGATGATCGCCCATGCTTACGCCATCGCGATCTTTCAGAGAGTCCATTGCATGCTTGACGGCCCCTTGCCATTGTTCACCAGTCGGATGCTCTCCCTCCTTCCACGAAAGGACAATGTGCAGCACCGCATCCTTGCACCGGCTGTTTTCTGCGGCTACGGCCTTCATCTCTGTGGCTGCTGTCTCTGCTGAAAGCAGCGCAGACGAAATCATGACTTCACCACGGGCGCGCACCTCTCCGGTTTCTGCGTCCACTTCGGAAGTCAGATACTTGCCAAGCGTGGAAAAACTACTTCCTCCATCGCTCCGCTTTGCTGGCACTGGCGCTAACACGTCAATCGCCTATGCGCTTGATTGCTTCAGTAATCGACACAAGAACACCAGCCGTTTCTTTGCTGTTTACGCCGTCCGTTTGGTTGTGAATGTGCTTCACCAACCCACCCAAACGCCGAAGCTCGTTAATCATCTGTGCGTCGGCCTTGCTTCGTACAGGCAGGCCAAGGGCTCGCCGCCTGATGTACTCAGACAAGGTAAGACCGCCCTCCTTTGCTAAGGCTTCCGCCTGGGCCTTCTCATCCGGTGTGAATCGGATGCGAACCTGTGCGGTCTTGTTGTCAGTTCCTTTCTGGAACGTCACGTCATCACCTCCGCGCCGTAGCGCCGTTATGGGACAGGCAACAGCCTGCCCTCTGGGGTCTCGGGGCTTCGCCCTGAGCAAGTTCGTATAGGGAAAAGTCGAGTAGCCGGAGGCGGATTGATCTTTTCCCGGTGGATGCACGAAAGACGGGAAGCGAAGCGCCACGACTTTTGTGTATCCAATACGCGACTTGTCCTGTGCTTACATTCGTTCTACAGTTGGCATGTTGTAGCACACAACCAAGGACGTTGCAACAGACAAGAAAGGCCGATACTATAATGAAGGTGACATCATCGTTAGCATAGGAGAACGCATCATGGCGATACAGCTAGACACAATCGAGTCATTACGTGCCAAGATGAAGGAAGCGCCAGAAGTTGCCAAGGAAAAGCGCCGCGTCAGTAAGCAGGAGGCTATCCGTGAACTAAAGCGCGACATTGAGGCAATGCAGAAGCGAGGTTATACGCTTGAGGACATTGCAAAGTTTTTGACAGATGGTGGTATGCAAATTACTACACCAACACTCAAGAGCTATTTGCAAAGAACAAAGGCCGACAAACCGAAGGCATCTAAGAAGCCCGAAAATTTTGCAGACGCGAAAACCGCAACGAAGGCACAGGAAGCACCGAAGCAGACACAAGCGACGGCAGTAGAGAAGGCAAAGCAAGTAGCAGAATCGAAGGCAACACCTACAGACGCTAAAGGCGGATTTACGGTAAAACCTGATTCAGATATTTAACCATTTGGACGAAAGGAAATACACATCATGAGCAAGCACATTTATCTAGTTGGCGGAAGCAAAGGCGGTGTTGGTAAGTCAATGGTCACGATGGCTCTTATTGACTATCTTCAAGGCAATGGAGAAAGCGTTGTATTGATTGAAACAGACACAAGCAACCCGGATGTGTGGAAGACCTACGGAGAATCAACAAAGGGTGAGTTGGTAAACTTGGAAGATGCCGATGGCTGGATAAAGCTAATCAACATCTGCGGCGATGAAGGCAACAAAGAAAGCACAATCGTGATTAACACGAGGGCTGCAAATAATCAAGGTGTTCAGAAGTATGGCGAAACTTTGAATAGCACTCTTGAGGAACTTGGGCGCACTCTTATTGCATTGTGGGTGATCAATCGTCAGCGTGACAGTCTTGAACTTTTGAAGGATTTCCGGGAAGCACTGCCTAATGCCCTGGTGCATGTTGTTCGCAATGGATACTTTGGTGAAGAAAGCAAATATCAGCTTTACAACGGATCTAAGATTCGCGCGGCAGTGGAAGAAAATGGCGGCAAGTCGCTGACGTTCCCCGATATGGCCGACTTACTTGCGGATGACATTTACACCAAGCGCCTGACTATCGCGAAAGCATCAGCAGACCTTCCAATTGGTAACAGGGCGGAACTCAAGCGGTGGAAAGCGTTGGCAAATGTCATGTTTGATGAGGTGGCAAAATCATGACAACTAGGCAGAATGAGGTTAGACGCATTCTGCAAAAACTAAACGGACACGCGCCGGATGATGCGGCGGTGGCACAAATGGCAAACATTGCGGAAGCTGCGGAGATTTCACCGGGCGATGCTTTGTTTCCTTTGATGGTGGCGCTTGAGTATTACCGCGTCACTTATGAGAAAGTGCCGGAAAGCATCAAAGAGGCATCAGCGTTCATTCTGCGTGAACATGCAGAAGCGTTTAGGGCGGAAGCCGCAAAAATCGCTGAGGAACACAGGGGGCAGCTTGAGGATGCAACCAAGAGGCTGCTTGTTGCTTCATCACAGTGGCTCCAACAGTCCATGCCTAGCATTCTCAAGACGGAACTTGAGAAGGCGGCAACGTTGGCGGTTCGTGAACCTGTTAATGCAGCGGCACAGCGATTTGAGCAGGCAACCCAGGTAGCAGAGAAGGCAACAGCCAATCTACGCAAAGCGGAGAGTGCAAACGTCAAAACGTGGATTGTTGGTGTGATATCTGCCGCCGTTCTGGGTGGTGCCGCTGGTGGCAGTGTGTTGGCCTGGTCGCTCAATCACACGGCCCCGCGCGAACTCACCAAAGATGAGCAACAGGCCATTCAGTGGGGCAACGCGACGCAAGCAGCTTGGCCGAAGCTCTCACCCCAAGTGCAGAAGGTCATCAGGGATTCAACGAACGGAAGGGCGGGCGGCAACTGAAAGCATCGACATGAAAGCAATGGACGAACGGAGTAGCAACCCGATTTGATTTACCTGGACGAAGGAAGGACAAAAAACAATGGACGCAATCGGAATTTTCATACCGCTGATCGTTGTGTGGATCACGCATTCGCTGCTATCAAACATATCTCGCACACTGGCGGATATTGTTGTGCTCATCATCGTGGCGGGGCCGGTGGCCTGGTCGATCAACGAGCTGCGCAAAGCAGGGCGTGAGTGCTTCTCTTCTGAGAATATCGGTTGGACTGTGCGCCACCTTGTCAGCATCGCGCCTGCGGGACTGTCGGTGTATTGGTTCGCAACAGATCACAAGGTGCTAGGAACAATAGCGCTGCTGGTGTATGGGCTCTTCGCCCAAGGTCTGTGGGCGGCTATCCTCACCAGCCTGAAGATGACCACCGGGGAAGGTGGAGTAGGTGATGACCTGGTGCGCCGTGGGTCACGGGTGGTCGATGCTGCCCAACTGGATGCCCGCACCAAAGGCGAAAAGAAGGGGGAGAGCGGGGCCGATGTGAACATTGGCGGCGTAACCATTCCCCGCAAGCTCGAAGCGCAACACTTCTTGATTTCCGGGACAACCGGCGCGGGTAAAACGCAAGTCATCAATGGGATGCTCCGCAGCATCCGCAAGCGCGGTAATCGGGCGGTGATCGCTGACCCTGCGGGCGGCTTCTATGCGCGCTTCGGCCAGGCTGGGGACGTGCTGCTAAACCCGTTCGATAAGCGTTCAGTTGCCTGGTCGCCTTTCGCTGAGATTAAGCAGGACTACGACTGCGAGCGAATCGCCAAGGCCATCATTCCAGACATAGAAGGCGGCGAAGGGGCACAGTGGCAACTATTCGCGCAAACTCTGCTTGCCAAGGCCATGCTGGCAATGCACCGGCAGGGTGATAAGTCTGTCAAGAAGCTGCTCTACTGGATGAACAGCGCCGATCAGAAAGAGCTGGAACCTCTCCTGACCGGAACGCCTGCGGCGGTGCTGACCCAAAAGGGCAATGACAAGATGCTGAACAACACACGGGCAACGATGGTGCCTTACCTGTCCGTGTTGGAGTACCTGCCCGACGATGGGACGTTTTCAATCAGGGATTGGATTCGGGAAGACTGGCGGGACAACTGGCTATTCGTGACCTACCGCGATGACCAGATGGGACTACTTCGCAACCTGGTGGCCACGGCCCTAGAAATGGCCTTGGTCGAAGGCTTGAGCCTCTCTGAAAACCAAGATCGCGGCTTGTGGTACGTGATGGATGAGGTTGACTCACTGGGTAAGGTGACAAGCCTTCGCGCTGGCCTCACCAAGCTGCGCAAGTACGGCGGGCGCTGTGTCCTGGGCCTGCAAACCGTTTCTCAACTTCGCTCGACCTACGGACGCGACGAAGCGCAAACATTGATCGCCAATACCTCGGTGAAGTGCATTCTTCGAGCTGGTGATGCTGAAACGGCCAAGAACATGGAACAGGAGCTTGGCGACCAAGAGATTGAACGTGTCCAGGTCAATGACTCGTTCAGCCAGAACGATCAAGGTCAAAGTCAAAGTCAAAGCACTTCTACGCAAGTGGTTCGCCAGTCGGCGGTGCTGGCCTCGGAAGTTATGGGCCTGCCTGACCTGCACGGCTTCCTGAAAATCCCAGGAAATGAAATTGCCCGTATCGAAGTTGAATACGTTGGTATGCCTGACGTTAACCCAGCCTTCACATGAAAGGGCAAGGCAAATGATTTGGAAACTGAGTCAAATGCGCTTTTCAGTGCGCCTCATGTTCGCGCTGCTGCTGCTCGCCACTACGGCGTTTGTTGTTCTGAGCGTGGAGCTTTCTTTAATTCCGTTGTCCTCCTGGTCTGACGGTTTCCCCGCGCCAGTGTGTGACGTGGCGTTCCTAGCTGCGCTGTTCAGCGCCTGCGGCTTGGTCGGCTGGATGTATGCCGCCGATCTGGATATAGCCTTACCAGGTCTTCGGTCATGAGAACGTGACGGATTTTCGCGGGCGCGAAAATCCAGACTATCCATCTTCACCAGACCAGGCCGGGCAGTCGCCCGGCTTTTTGTTTATCTACTTCGCGCCCTTCGGGCTTGACCAGAAACCGCTTCGGTTTCTGGCCTTCCCGCGTCGGCTCTTGCCCGACTGGCTGCGGGGGCAGGTACGGCGGGCGTTGCCCTTGACCTCCCCCTTGCCGATAGGCTGGGATCGTTCCAGCCGCGTCAAGGGTGCGCTTCGCCTGCATCCTCACCCGTTCGGTGCTCGGGCTGCGCCCTGCGCTCCGCATGCGGCCTCCGGTGCAGCCCTTGACACGTCTTCCACTCATTCCGGCTTCTTCGCCCTGCTTGTCTTCGGTGCCTTGGCCTCGCCTTCGCCGTCCGGTGCCTGGCGCATCGCCAGGGCGCGCAACTGGTCGGCTGCTTGGGTCTGCAAGGCTTCAACCTGGCCGCGCAGCTTGGCCGCTTCCTCTCTGGCGGTGCTGGCCTCTTGGCGGGCGCTGTCGCGCTCGGCCTGGGCCTTGGTCATGTGCTCGGCGGCTCGGTTGGCTTCCTGGGCGGCGCTCTTGCGCTGCTCCTGGTGGGATTGCTCGGCGGCTTCGGCCTTGGCCTGCACCTTCGCCAGCTCGGCGCGTAGCTGCTCGGCTTCCTGCTGGTGGCGTTGGCGTTCGCTCTCGATGCTGGCATTCAAGCGGGAAAGCTCGGCGGCGTGTTGCTCGGTCGCGGCCTTGGCCGTCTGCTCGATCAGCGCCAGGCGTTCGCGCACCTGGGCCAGTTCGACGGCTTGCGCCTGGTGGCTGGCCTGCGTGTCGGCCAGGCGCTTTTCCAACACAGCGGCGGCGCTTGCGGCCTCGTCCAGCTTGTTTTCCAAGTCGTCCACCGTCTGCGATGCGTCGGCTAGTTCGCGCTCGGCCTGCTCGCGTTGCTCGCCAGCGGCGCGCACCACTTCATGAACCCGGCGTTCTGCGGCCTTTACTGCCTTGTCGTTCAACTCCACGGCCAGCGCGGCCAGGCGCTCGGTAAGCGCCTTGGTCACGGTCGCCACTTCCTCGGCAACCTCAACCGGCAGTTCTGCAACCGGCTCGGCCTTGGCCGTGGTTTGGCTGTTGACGTGTTCATCCCAGACCTGTTTAAGCCTGGTCGGATTGCCGCCGCCGACCTTCTGGCGAAGGGCAAAGCCGGTGATGTTGCGGCCAGTCGCTTGCAGTTCTTGACCGGCTTGAATGATCGCTTCTGGTGCAAATTCGGCGGGGCGCATGGCGGTGTCCTTTGGTGAGTTGATGCCTCCATTATATCACACGACAAACAAATAAACGAACAAACAAATAAACAAACAAAAGACGCCGGGAGTTCTTCAGCGCACGCCACGAAGTGGGTGAAACTCATCGGGTTGCCTGACTGACGGGGCGGCTCTCGGTGGCCGTCCTGCCCTTGATAGCCACGGCGCGGGAGTTCTCATGCGTGCGGCCAGCTACAGCACATAGCCAATGACCTACGCTAGCAGGACGCGCAAAACAGCCATAGAAGCCGCTTTTAAGCATCAAGGCAGGGATGGGGTAGAGAGTCGCGTAAAAACCTCGCTACAGCCTGGGAAACGCGGTCCTCGTGGATGTTGGCGTGTCTCTGTTCCTCGACATGGGGAGGTTTCCGGTCTTTAAGTGGAAAGGGGGTCAAGGGTCGGAATCCCGGCTGGTGCGGCCCGCAGCGAAGCGAGGACACGGGCCGGGATGGAGAAGGGCGAAGCCCTGGCCCTTGACGCTCTTGGAACGCTTAAAGCCTCAAGGAAAGGGGGCAGGAGAAGCAAGCGAAGCGCCGCGCAGCCTGCACCCTTGACGACAGAGGGCGACTCGCTCCCCTTCCCAGCGGGAAGGGGCGGGGGGGATGGGGATGGCGGTAGCGCACCACACGGGGGTTTTTAGCTCAGCCTTCGAGCTGCGTAGGGGGCCTATTTAGCCCCTTTGGGGCCTGGTATGGGGTGAGGCCGAAGGCCGAGGGGCGTAGCCCATGGGGATGCCGGGGGGGAGCGCAAAGCGCGGGCGAAGCGCCGAAGGCGCGTAGGAGCCGGCGGGGCGTAGCCCCAAGAGGCGGCGCGGTCTTTCACATCGAAGGCACTTGTCCCCAGCGCGAAGGCGACCAATTACCAGCAAAAGATTAAAGGAAAAGATTAAAGGCAGAACC
>JACCDH011488425.1_pt1 | contig 19205 bp, 7 predicted proteins | sample 7442481 | NCBI WGS metagenome assembly JACCDH01 (sample SAMN15323433, study PRJNA562643) | freshwater metagenome | isolation source: river surface water | place: USA:Blue River Watershed | collected 2017-08-15 | reverse complement strand
CCAGCTACGCCGCCAGCGGCCTGCACAGCGTGGGCCTGGGCCAGACCACGCGAGCCCACGTGATCACCGAGCGCGAGCGCGAGATCCTGGTCTGGGTGCGCGATGGCTTGAGCAACCAGCAGATCAGCGAAAAGCTGGGCATCAGCGCCCTGACGGTCAAGAACCACATCCAGAAGATCCTGCGCAAGCTGGGGGCGGCCAACCGCGCCCAGGCCGTGGCCATGGCCATGACGATGAACGCACTGAACGCGGCGCCGACCGCTGGAGACATCCATTGAACCCGATTTTCCAGCCAGGCCGCGCATCGCTGGTTCTGGGTGTTGTGATGACCCTCTCGGGTGGGGCGCAGGCCCAACCCGTGGCCGGGATGATCGACCCGCCCCATGCCGCCGACTCGGTGCAGGTGTCACCCTTGCCTGCCGCCGCCCTGCCAGTGGGGGATTGGCGACCCGCCCATTTCCGCCTGATCAGCGGGGGCGGCCCCTGGGTGGTGCCTGCCGATCAGGTGGCCTCTGGTGACACCGCCCGTCTGTTGGCCTTGCTGGGCAGCCAGCAGTGGGCGCAGGCCCAGGCCCACCTCAAGGCCACGATGCCTGATGTGAATGTGCCTGGCCTGCATGGCGAGACGGCGCTGAGCCTGGCCGCGCAAGCCGGGCAGTTGGCGCTGGTTCAGGATCTCATCAAGCGGGGGGCAGAGCTGGACCGTCCCGGGGTCTCTGGTGGGACGCCTCTGATCGCGGCGATCCTTCGAGGGCACCCGTCGGTGGCTGAAGCACTCTTGAGGGCCGAGGCCTCGCCTGTGGCGCCCAGTGCCGCAGGACAGTTGCCTTTGCATGCCGCAGCCGCCATGGGCGAGGTCCGCCTGATAGGCCTCATCGCCGCGCGTGGGGGCGACCCTTGGGCCTTCAATCGAGAGGGGCGGCATGCGCTGGCCGAAGCCGCCTACTTTGGTCAGGTCGAGGCCATGCGGTGGCTGGCGCGTTCTGAGCGCGACTGGCAGACGCTGGACCAGCACCGGCTCAATGCCGTTCACGCCGCAGCCATGGGGCAGCAGCGCGAGGCGCTGTCCGAGTTGCAGTCACATGGCGTCGCCGTGCCATCCATGCTGACCCAGGTGTTGATCGAACAGATGCAGATGCCACGCTGATCAGTCGGGATGAATGCCGCCCTCAGGCGGCGGTGGACGCAGGGGCGGGGCCGAAAGGTTCCGCCCCTTTTGCTTTTGGTGACCACCCAGATGAGGGGGTCTCCGCAGGGGCTGATGCATGAGGGCGTGAGCCGATCGGATCACTGGATGTGAGCCATTGGCGGTGCGCGGTGTCATCCCTGTTGCCTAACCTGAGCCAGACGGACGAGGGGCGTCGAAAGCAGGTACGAACGGCTCATGAACCCCTGGGGTTGACCCGCAACGCCTGTCACAGACCCCGCCGAGACTGCGATCTGCATTCGGGAGGCATTGATTGCCGAGTGTCTATCTCTTCTTTCTTCATTGGAGCAAACATGAAACTCAATCTGATCGTCGCCGCAGCCGCTCTGGCCGCCGCTGGTGCAGCCAACGCTGCCGTGGACAACTTCGCATCGGGCAACGGCTCGATCTCCTTCCTGGCCTATGACAACGCTGGCACCAGCGTTGGCTCGGTCTTTGTGGACCTGGGCGTCAACGTCAACGACTTCGCACCCCTGGTGACCGGCAGCTTTCCTGACACGTCCCTGACGTTCATGGAAGCTTCCAACACCAACTTCGCAGCCAGCAACACCACTGCCGTCTGGGACTTTGCCAACAACACCGTGACCAAGAACGGTCAACTGGTGTCGGACAGTGCCACCAATGACTTCTCGGCCTTCAACGCCTTCCTGGGCGGCATCGATGCCACGACCTTCCGTTGGGGCGTGATCGGTGGTGACTCCTCTGCCAACACCGCACTGGGTGGCGGCGTTCAGCGTTACCTGACCACGGGCGTGCCGACCGCTTCCGCACTGAACCTGCAGAACGGTTCTGCCACATCGGGCAATGCGCTGGTTGACACGATGTTCAACCGCCAGAACGCTCTGGCCGTCGAAGCCAACGACTCTTACTACGCCAGCGCCGCCACCGACAACGGTTACGTGGCCAAGACCGACAACTTCAGCGCCGGCAAGTGGCAGAACAAGCTGAAGTGGGATGCCACCACCGCAGGCCAAGTGGCCGGCGGCACGTCGCAAACCAACTTCTGGTTCCTGTCGGGTACCGGTCAAGAACTGCAAGTTGGCGACAACAGCGGTGCTGCCCGTCCTGACCTGCTGAACAACAAGGGCACCTGGACGCTGGACGTGTCGGCTCGCACCCTGACCTGGTCCACCCCCATCCCGGAGCCAGAGACCTATGCCCTGGTCATCGCCGGTCTGGCCGTGATGGGTGTTGCCGCTCGTCGTCGCCAAGCCAAGTGATTGGCCTGAAGGTCTGAAGAACTCAAGGGGTGGCTCAAGCCATCCCTGTCCCCGCCTCCCCATTCGTCTCTGTCGTCTCTCTTCAAGGATTTATCATGAAACTGTCTCAAGTGATGATCGCTGCAGCCGCCCTGGTGGCCGCTGCCCATGCCCAAGCTGACGTGGCCCGCATCACCGGCGCCTCGGCATCCCTGGTGAACGTGGTCAAGGCCCTGCAACAGTCTTGCAAGAACTCGTCCGGCACCTCTTTCGTGGTCTACAAGGACAACAGCGCAACCACCGATGCCTTGAGCAACGTGACCACCGCCGTGTGCGACGTGCCCATGGACACCAGCGGCGCTGGCTCCAACATCGACCAGGTTCGCATCGACGTGTCGGGCGGCTCTGAAAACGCCGTGATCAACGCCACCGCTGGCGGCGCCGTGCCTGTCACCTTCCTGAACCCCGCTTCCTGCACCAGCGTGACCACCCTGGCCGCCTCTGGCGTGCTGGGTCAAACCGGCTTCCTGGACGGTACCGCCCTGGGCCAGCTCAAGAACTGCGTGGGCGGCAAGACCGACAGCGCCACCTCCGACGGCGGCCTGCTGGACGTTGAAGGCCCTGTCTTCAGCAACGCTTACGACGCCGGTGACTTCCAGCCCGTGGGCTTCAGCCAAGCCTTCGGCGTGGCTGTCAACCAGACCCTGTACAACGCCCTGCAAGCCCATCAAAAGACGGTCGCTGGCGGCAACATTGTGCCTGCCACTTGCGCTGCCGGTGATGCCACCGCGGCTTGTCAGCCCAGCCTGAGCCGTGGCCAGATCACTGCTCTGATGAACGCCGATCTGTCCAACGACGCCAAGACCCTGGGTGGTGCTTACCTGGTGCCCGGTGCTGGCGCACTGAAGATCGAGTACTGCGCTCGTCCCAAGACCTCGGGCACGCAACAGTCGGCCGAGCTGTACTTCCTGGGCAAGGCCCTGTCGGGCGACCTGGGCGGCGCTGAAAGCCTGGCCACCTACGGCGTCAGCACCTCCAAGTACGCCATCTCGAGCAACTCCAGCTCTGGCAACGTGCGCACGTGCGTGTCCAACGCCACCGGCTATCGCTTTGGTGTCCTGTCCCTGGAAAACAACCCCCTGTCGGGCGCTGGCGCCAACTACCGCTTCGTTCGCATCAACGAAGTGGCCGGTGCTGAAGGCACGGGTGCCACCGACACCAACACCCGCACCGCGGTTGCTGGCCGTTATGACTTTGTCTACGAGTCGGTCAAGTACTGCCCTGCCGGCACTTGCCACCCCATCCTGGACGAAATCACCAACGTGCTGCCTTCCATCGGTGCTTCGGCCACCCCTGGTCTGTACCTGACGGGCGTGGAGTCCAAGTTCGGTCGCAACGGCAACTCTGCTGCGCCTTACATCACCCGCTGATCGATGGCGTGGACCAGACCCTTCGGGGTCTGGTGTCTTTGCCCGGGTCATCCGGGATTCACACAGTCTCCATAACCTGGGGACTGTTCGCATTTTGTCTGTCCGGAAATGAAAAAACTGTCAGCGCTCTGCCTGTCTGCGGTCTTGTGGGGCGTGATACCCGCGCATGCGGCGCCACCTGCCGAACCGGCCATGCCTTTGATCGAGGTGCTCGAGTTCCTGGTGGAAGGCAACTCCGTGCTGCCCCCTCTGGCCATTGAAGAAGCGCTGGGCCCTTACACCGGCCCCGGCAAGACCTTCAAGGACCTGGAAGAGGCGCGTGGCGCACTGGAGCGGGCCTATCAGGACGCAGGCTACCTGTCGGTGGTGGTGAGCTTGCCCAACCAGCGGGTGGACGAGGGTTCGGTGCGCCTGGAGGTGGTGGAGGCTTCGGTCGAGCGCTTGAAGGTCTCGGGTGCGCAGTACACCCTGCCCAGCGATGTGCGCCGCGGTGTGCCCAGCCTGGCCGAAGGTCAGGTGCCTCATTTCCCGCAGGTACAGAAAGAGTTGGCCCAGGTGCAGACTGGCGATCGCCAGGTCACGCCGCTGATTGGCGCGGGTGACCGGCCCGATGCCTTGCAGGTCGAACTGAAGGTGGAAGACAAGCCGGCGTTGCATGGCTCGGTCGAGCTCAACAGCCGCAAGAGTTTCAACACCAGCCAGGGGCGTCTGGAGGCTGCGGTCAGCTACAGCAACCTCTGGCAGGCGGGCCACAACGTGGGCCTGAGCTGGCAGTACGCGCCGCGCCGTCCGGCGGACACCAACACCTTGACCGTGCTGTATGGGTTGCCGCTCAGCCCGGTGGACGACCTGAGCCTGTCGTTCACGAACAGTGACTCCGACACGCCCACCGGCACCTCGGTGGGTGGGGCCACCGTGACGCGGGGCTCGTTCTGGGGCTTGCGCTGGCGGCGCAGCCTGGACAGCCGTGGCTGGCCGGTCAGCCACGGGTTCACGGCTGGTCTGGACCACAAGGACAGCCGCGAGCGTGACCGCGATGTCTCGGGCTTCAACATCGATCGCCCGCCCATGAAGTACACGGTGCTGAGCGCGGCCTACGACCTGAGCTGGCGTGGCGAGCAAGGCCGCACCACCAGTTTTGGCACGACCCTGGCCGGCAGCAGCAGCCAGTTGTCGGCCCGCACGGTCGACTGCAACGGGCTGACACTGGATCAGTTCGATTGCAAGCGCGCTGGCGCCGAGCCGGACTTTGTCACCTGGAAGTTCAATGCCGCGCACATGGGGCCTCTGGTGGGCACCTGGCGCTGGTCGGGCAAGTTCGATGCGCAGGTGGCTGCAGCGCCCCTGGTGTCGGGTGAGCAGTTCAGCGTGGGTGGCCTGGATTCGGTTCGCGGCTACGACGAATACGAGCAATCGGGCGACACAGGTCTGACCGTCCGTCTGGAGGCCTTGCCGGCCCCCTGGCGCCTGAGCGAGGGCTGGTCACTGGACACGGCAGTCTTTGCCGATCTGGGGCTGGTGCGCACGATCGACCCTGGTCCTGGCCAACGCGCCAAGGTCAGCCTGGCCAGTTGGGGCCTGGCGGCCCGCATGGATCACCGAAGTGGCTTGCAAGTGTCACTGGACCTGGCCAACCCGTTGCGCAGCACCTTGCGCCCCGCCGACGATGGCAAAGACCAGATCGCCACCCGCAAGGGTGACTGGCGTCTGGACCTGAGCGTGCGTCAGGGCTTTTGAGCCCGACGCCCACGCCACTGAATGAACTGAAGGACCCTCGCCATGAACAAGCGTGCTTATCGCCTCGTCTTTGATCGCCGCCGCGGCATGCGCGTGGCCACCGCTGAAACGGTCAGCGCCACCGGCAAGAGCGCCTCGGGCGAGCAACGCGCCGGTCGGCGCACCCTGGCGTCTGTCTCCAGCGTGGGCGGGGTGGCCGCAGCGTTGCTGCTGGGGTTGGGGGCGGCGTCTGAGGTGATGGCGCAATACCGGTCCGCATCACCCGGGGCCTTGCGCGCCATGTCTGCCGCGACGGCCAGGGCCAACACCGTGGCCCGAACGGCGCTGCCCACGCGCCTGGGTTTGACGGCCGATCAGTTGTTGCTGGACCAGGGGCGTTTCACCGTGGGTGACCCCACGGCCAGCGGCCTGGACATCACCCAGCTGGACTCGAAGGTCCTGATCAACTGGGCGTCTTTCAACATCGGTCAGGACATGACCGTGCGCTTCATCCAGCCGGGCACCAGTGCGTCGGCCTTCAACCAGATCTGGGACCAGGACCCCAGCGTCATCATGGGCCGCATCGAGGCCAATGGCGAGGTGATCCTGCAAAACCGCAACGGCTTCATTTTCAGCCCCACGGCGCGGGTCAACACTGCCAGCTTTGTGGCCACGGCCCTGAGCCTGGCCAGCAAGAACTTTGACAAGGGCTGGCGCAACCTCAAGGACTACGAGGCCGACGGACCGGCCTTTGCCGCGGAAGAAAGCGACACCGAGGCGCAAAAGCAGGCCAGCATCGTGCTGCAGTCGGGCATGGTCGATGGCGCTCTCAAGTCCGCTGAGATCAAGACGGCCGCGGGCGGCGATGTGGTCATCGTGGCGCCCAATGTTTACAACGGTGGCCACATCGAGGTCAACCAGGGCACGGCCACCCTGGCGGCCGGGCAGGCGATCTACCTGCAGAACTCCGAGGATGCCAGCCAGCGTGGTCTGATCGTGACCGCCAAGGCTGGCACGAATGCCGCTGCCGGTTTGTCCGGCACCGTGGAGCACCTCAACACGATCAAGGCCGAACAAGGCCGCGTCAACCTGGTGGGCCTGAGCGTGCGCCAGAACGGCGTGGTGTCGGCCACCACGGCAGTCAAGGGCAAGAACGGCCAGATCTATCTGCAGGCCATGGAGACCTTGTCCAACGACAAGGCCGACCGACTGGGACGGGTGGAGTTTGGTCAGGGCAGCGTGACGGAGGTCACCCCGTCGAGCAATGGCGCCACGCAAAAAGATTCGGACACCTTTTACCGATCGCGCATCGAAGTCCAAGGCAAGGACATCCTGGTGCAGTCGGGTGCCAGGATCGAGGCGGTCTCGGGCAATGTGACCTTGCGTGCGGCCGAGTCAGCTGGTGCGCACGTGTTCAGTCCGGTCAATGGCAGCACGGACACGGACAACAGCACCCTGGTGGTCGAATCGGGCGCCACGATCAGTGCGCGTGGGTTGCGCGATGTGTCGGTGGGCATGGATCGCAACCAGCTGGGGGGCCGGGTCTTCAGCATCGAACTGGCCGACTCACCCGTTCAGCGTGATGGCGTGCTGTACCGCCGTGAGTTGCTGGCCGATGCCCGGCAGGCGGTGTCGGTGGCCAACGTCACAGGGCTTTACAACCTGACCGAGCGCAGCGCGCAGGAGTTGTCGACCCGGGGCGGGAACATCACCTTGCTGTCGCAAGGCGCCCTGGTGGTCCAGGATGATGTGACCCTGGACGTGTCGGGGGGCAGCATCCGCTATGAAGGTGGCGTGATTTCGTCATCCCTGGTGCGGCGTGGCAATGCCCTCATCCCGATTGAAAAGGCCCGCGCCGATGTGGCTTACGACGAGCTGTACACCGCCGGTGATCGCCTGCTGGTCCGCAATGTGGCTGGTTTTGACCAGGGGGCCGATGCAGGTCGCCTGCAACTGGGGGCTCCCCGTGCCGCGGTGGGCAAGGCCAGGTTGTTGGGCGACACGGTGGTGGGGGCGCAGCAACGCAATGGCAGTGTCGACCCAGAGGGCACCGAGCAGCGTTACACCTCAATCTCTGGCGGGGCCACGGCTTTCAGTGACAGCAGCTACGAGGCGCCGCGCGAACTGGGGCGCTCGACACTCCTGAAGAACTCGCCCCACCTCTACACCAGCCTGCAGCCCTTGTCCGGGCAGTTGGTGCTGGGCCTGCAGGCCTCGCCCCTGTCACCCGTGGCCAGTGCCTTGACGCTGCAGGCCGCCGGCCCTGCCGCTTCGGTCCTGGGGGGGCCCGAGCTGGCCGGCAGCGGTCTGTCGATGCCCGTGTCCCTGCTGACGGCAGGTGGCTTTGGTCAACTGACGGGGCGTGGCACGGCCATCGTGGTCGAGCAGGGCGTGCGCCTGGACCTGGGCGCCTATGGCGCCCTGGACCTCAAGGGTGGGTCGGTGGACTTCCTGGGCCAGGTGCGCTCCAGCGGTGGCCAGGTCAGCCTGAACAGCACCCAGGGTGACCTGACGGTGGCCCAGGGCGCGGTGATCGATGTCTCGGGTGACATGCGCGATGAGCGCGCCAGTCTGGGCGGGCTCAAGACCGTCACGGCCGATGGCGGCAAGATCAACCTCAATGCGCTGGGCACGGTCGATGTCCAGGCTGGCAGCCTGCTGGATGTGTCGGCGGGCGCCTTGCGCCAGCAGTCGGTCGACAAGGGCTCGGCGGGTTCGATCAACATCAAGATCAACGATGGCATCAACGTCGCACTGAGCGAACCCGAGGGGCGCCTGCGTCTGGGCGGTGAACTGCGTGGCCATGGGTTTGACAAGGGCGCCGCCTTGAAGGTGGAGGGGCTGTTTGGTCTGAGCCTGGGCGCGGCCCCGGCCGGGACGGATGAGCGCGTGCTTCAACTGGGCAGCGGCTTCTTCAATGAAGGGGGTTTCAGCAAGTTTGACCTGAAGGCCCTCGGTGATGTGACGGTGCAGGCCGACACGGTGATTCAACCCCTGGTCACCAGTTGGACCTTGCTGCCCGCGAAGGCCGTGGCCGGTGAGGCGACCGAGGTGGCCCGCCTGATCACTCAGTCGGACTTGAAGCGTCCCACGGTTGCCATCAGCCTGACCGCCTCTCAGCAACCCGTGCCGGGTGTGCGCGAGTCGCTGCTGGGACAAGGTTCGGTGATCCTCAAGCAGAACTCGAAGATTGACGCGGGCGCGCGCGGCAGCGTCACGCTCAATGCCGGTCGTGACATCGATGTCCAGGGCACCCTGGTGGCGCGTGGCGGTCGCGTGAACCTGCTGATCGACGGCCGTCGTGGTCACGACAGTGCCAGCACGGTGTCGGCCGATGACGCCGGGCAGGTGAAAGGTCAGGCCATCCGCTTGCGCGAGGGCAGCGTCATCGACGTCTCAGGCGAGGTGTTGTCGGAGTCGACAGTCACCAAGACCCGAACCGTGACCACGGGCGAGGTGCTGGCCGGCGGCCAGGTCTCGCTCAACACCCAGACCTCTGACACCGCCCCGCGCCGTGGCCAGGTGATCACGGAGGTGGGGTCCACCATCAACCTCAGTGGTGCCGCTGGCGATCTGAACGTGGGCAATCCCAATGTGGATGCGGTGCGCGTGAGCCGTGGTGCTGGCAGCCTGTCGGTGGGCGGCCCCGATGGCTGGCTGCTGCAAGGCACGGTCCAGGCCAGTCGACCCGATGCCACCGTGGGTGGCGCCAGCTTTGACGGCAGTGTGAGCAGCCTGGGCTGGAACACGCAGGTCAACACGGCGGGTGGCGCCAAGGCTTACGCCACGACCGATGTCGGACAGATCGAAGTGCGGGCCACCGCAGCGGATCTGGCGGCACAGCAGCCAATGTTGGGTCGTGGTCAGGTGTCGGCCGAGATGCTCCTGAATTCCGGCTTTGACCGCATCACCCTGCGGGCAGACCAGGCCATTGCGCTGGGCGCTGGTGTCAACCTGGCGGCGACCCAGGAGGGCCAGACCCCGCTGCGTTCGGTGCAGTTGTTCAGCCCCGTGATCAAGGCGGCCGATCAGGGCGTTCACCTGATCCGTGCCACCCACGTGGCCTTGGGCAACCAGGGCATCAAGCTGCAGCCCGGTCAGACCACCTTGCCCCAGCCGCAGGCCGTGTTGGGTGACGCCTCGCTCAAGATCGAGGCCGGGCTGATCGAGGTGATCGGCCAGTTGGGCCTGCAAGGCTTTGGGCAAGGGCCATCGGACGTGAGCTTGCTGGCCACGCTGGGTTCGGACCAACAGTCCGGCAGCCGCCGCGATGGCGAGATCCGGTTCATTGGCCGTGAGGCAGCCGATGCGGGCGCCAGCCTGACGGGGCAATTCAACTTTGCCGGCACGCTCAAGCTGCAAGCCGGTCAGATCTATGCCACCACCTTGTCACAGGTCAACGTGCAAGGGCTGGCAGGTTCCAACCTGATCACCCTGTCGCCTCAAGGGGGTTCGACCAGCGCCACGCCTTTGTCGGCGTTGGCCACACTGAGCCTGTCGGCATCCACCATTGACCATGGGGGCGTGATCCGTCAGCCGTTTGGTGCCATCCAGATGACCTCTGAATCTGGGGTGCCGACGTTGCGGGCGGGCAGCGAGTTGTCCGTGTCCGGGGATGGCGTGACCGTGCCTGTGGGCAACCTGCTCAATGGCTCGGAGTGGGTGTACGTGTCGGGCACCAACGGTGTGGCGGCAGGCATCAACAGTGACACGGCACGGATCACCCTGACGACCAACCCCCTGGACAAGGGCGTGGGGGTCAAGGGCAAGGGCCTGAGCATCTCCAGCCAGGCCATCCTGGATGCCAAAGCTGGTGGCGACCTGATCGCCAGCGAGTTCATCCCCGGTGTGGGCGGATCGCAGGACACCTTCCTGCGCCCTGGCGTCTACGCAGTGGTGCCCAACTACACCTACGACTTTGCGCCCCACGATGCCAGCATCGCGGCCACCCAGCGCAAGGTTGGCACCCGCTTGAGCGCGGGCGACCAGATCGAGATCGTCACCGACAACGGTGTGTTGCCCAGGGGGACCTACACCCTGCTGCCAGCCGGTTATGGCGTCTTGCCCGGGGCTGTGCTGGTGTCCGAGGCCACCGTGAAAAACGTGGTCAAGCCATTGACGAAGGCCCTCAAGCCGTCTGACGATGGCAGTGTGATCGTCTCGGGCCACCGGACGGCCACCGGCACACAACAGTCCGCCGGCAGTGACCCTCGCGTGGCGCTGCTGCTGGAGCCTGAGTCCACCTTCCGCGCCAAATCCACCACCGAGGTGACCTCCATCAACGCCTTCCGCCGTGACGTGGCCGAGCGCACTGGTGCGGCCCTGCCGACCCTGCCGGGTGATGCAGGCCGCATTTCTCTGGCGGCTCAGGAGGCGTTCAACTGGCAGGCCGACCTGCGCCTGGACGGCGGCCTGTTGGACCTGTCCATGGGCCGCATGACCCTGGTGGATCAGGTGGATGCCACCCAGCCCGTTTTGGGCCAGGTCTCCGCCCAGGACCTGCGTGACAGCGGGGCCCGCAGTGTGCTGCTGGGCGGCACGCGCCAGCTCACGGCCGCGGGCACCGAGGTCACCACGGTGGCTCAGAGCGTCACCCTGACAGGCAATCTGTCGGTTGGTGAACTGATCGTGGCCGCCCAGGGGGCGGTCACCGTGGCCGATGACACCCACATCACCACCACAGGATCAAGCCAGGATCGGGCCGAATCGCTGGTCTTCAAGGGCACGGGTGCGGGCCTGGTGGTGAGCCAGAACGCAGGTCTGGATGTGAGCCGTCAGGTCACTGATCCCTTGGCGGTCAGGACGGGCGTGACCACCGTGGGCACCCGCGCCAGCCTGGTGGGTGGCGCGGTGTCCCTGGATGGCAGCCAGGCGGTCATGCTCGATGGCACAGCCGCCATTGCCGCTCGCAGCGTGGACCTGGGCACCGACCGCATCGTGGTGGCCGATGACGAGACCGTCGAAACACGCACGGGCACGCTCAAGATCGGCCAGGCCTTGTTGGCCAAGCTCAACCAGGTCGAACGCCTCAAGCTGCGCGCCTTGACGGCCATTGAACTGGCCGGCAGCGTCAAGCTGGGAGAATCGACCGTGGGCGTGCCCACGTTGGCTCAACGCCTGGTGCTGGACGCGCCGACCCTGGTGGGTACCGGCACGGCAGCGGACACAGTGCAACTCAAGGCCCGTCAGGTCGAGTTGCGCAACACCTCCGGGGTTGCCTTGACCCCGGCGGAGCACACCACAGGGCTCTCCAGCCTGCGGGTGGAGGCCAATCCGCTGCCTCAACAGGGCTTGCGCACCGGCGTGTTGCTGGGCGAAGGGCATCAGCACCTTGCGTTCCAGCAGGTCGACCTGAACACGACGGGGGATGTCGTGTTCGATGGCCAAGACGCCAAGGTCACTGCGCAAGGCAATGTCGGCATCCAGTCCGAGCGCGTGTCGGCCACCTCCGGGACCGCCCACAGCCTCAGCGCAGGTCAGGCATTGACGCTGTCGGGAAGTCGCACCGACACCACTGCACTTCCCTGGCATGGCCTGGGTGCCCAACTGGCGCTGCAAGGCCGCCAGGTGGTGCAGGGCGGCGTGGTGGATCTGGCCTCAGGTCACCTGAGCATCACCGCGCAGGGCGCGGCAGGTCAGGATGCCATTGTGTTTGCACAAGGCTCGCGAACCGATGTGTCGGGCCGCACGATCAAGGCAGGTGCCGGCTGGTCATCGTCCACCCAAGGGGGCAGCATCCAGGCGCAGGCCAAGGCAGGCCACATCCTGGTCAACGGTCTGCTGGACGTCTCTGCGGGGGCGCAGGCACCCCAATCGGATGCCGCCAAGTCGGCGGGTCGCATCCAGTTGCAGGCCACCCAGGGCCTGGTCAAGCTGGACAAGGACGCGGCGCTCAGGGGCCAGGCATCGACCGCATCGCTGTCAGGCCAGTTGGTGGTGGACGCACAGGGGCTGAGCCGCGGTGCCGATGCCGCCTCAGCGCAGGTGGCAGAGGGCACTCTGGATCGACTGGCCCAATTGGCCAAGGCGGGTGGCTTGCGTCGTGAGGTCAATGTTCGCCTGCGGGGTGAGCAGGACCAGTCGCTCAACACCGAACTGGCCGCCGTTCGCGCCATCATCTCAGCGGACGCTGGGCAGTTGACCCTGGGTGAGCAGGCTCGCATCCAGGCCAGCGCACCGCAGGGTGGGTTGATCCAGTTGTCGGCTCGTGATGACGTGGTGCTGAAGTCGGGCGCCACGCTGGATGCTCACTCCACCCGCGAAGGGGCCAACGGGGGCGATGTGATGATCATGTCGAACCAGGGCGTGGTCCAGGGCGCGGCAGTGGCCAGCATCGATGCCAGTGGTGATGATGCGCTTGACGGCCGCGTGCTCCTGATCTCTGATCAGGACGCGTTGTTGAAGCTGGCTGCGATGCCCCAGGACCCCGCCATGCCGTTGGGCTCAACGGCCCAGATCAAGGCCGGTGAAGTGGCCGTGATCGGCAACCGAGTTCATCAGGGCAATGCCATCGAGCTGGCCCCTGGGGCCGTCTCCGGTCTGGTTCGCAAGGATGTGGTCTCGACCACCAAGGTGGACACCACCACCAAGGTCACCATCACAGGCACCGGCAACAACCGCTTGACCGTGACCACACAGACGGTGGTGACCACGCCAACCACCACCAGCCAATACCACCTTTGGGATGAGGCCACGCAGGCCTTTGTCCTGAACACGGTCAGTGCGCCCGTGACCGGTGCCAAGACCACCACGACCAAGCAGCTCTCGAGCACCAAGACGGTGTCGACCGACAAGGCCAGCACGGTGACCAAGACCGAAACTGTCCAGACGGTGGTCGCCGGCACCCCCACGTCCAGCGTGGCGCTGACCGACATCAAGACCCAGGCCGATGCCTTTGTGGCGCAGGCGGACGCGGTCCAGCAGGCCCTGGGCCTGTCGGGGGTGGGACAGGTCCGTGCCGGGGTCGAGGTGCGGGCACAAGGTGATTTCAACCTCACGCAGCCTTTGAGCTTGCAGAGTGTCAGCTCGGCGGGCACGCCCTGGTTCCTGACCTTGCGCGCCACGGGCAACCTCAACATCCAGTCAGAGTTGAGCGATGGTTTTGCCACGCTGGGCCGTGTGGACACGTCCAGCACCCTGGCCACCCTCAAACCCACCAAACTTACTTCGGGTGATGCGGCCAGCTTCCGACTCGTGGCTGGCGCCGACCTCAGTGCCGCTCACACGCTGGCCACGCTGCAGGATGCGCAAGCTGACCTGGTGCTGGGCCCCAAGGCCTTGGTGAGAACCACCTCGGGCTCCATCGAGATGGCGGCCGCGCGCCACCTCCAGATCCTGAGCGACCACACGACCGCCAACGCCACCACTTCCAGCCAGGGCGTGGTGTACGTGGCCGGTCGTGCGGTGACCTTGCAGGACACCGAGACCGTGTCAGAGGCCTCGGCCTACGCCAACAAATGGGCCAGCTTCACCCACCACGGGGGGCGACTGGAGGTCACCGCCGGTCAGGACATCCTGGCGCCAGGCGATCAACAGACCTTGGGCAACTGGTTTGACCACGTGGTTGAAAAGGCCACGGATGACGAGGGCCAGTCCTACATCAAGGCGGTGGGTTGGTGGTCCACCCTGGATGCTGTCAAGCAGGGCCTGGGCTCCTTCGGTGGCAACAACGTTGAGGTCAGTGCCGGTGGCAGCATCCGCAACCTCAGTGTGTGGTCCCCCACGGCCCGTCAATTGGTCAACACGACCACGACCACGGTGGGCGAGGCGATCGATGGCGCTGACCCGGTGGTCACCACCACGGTTCAGCAGCAGGCCCGCGTGCTCAATGGCGGCGACGTCACGGTGCGGGCCGGAGGCGATGTGCTGGGCGGTCAATTGTTCCTTGGCCGCGGCCAGGGCCTGATTCAGGCCGGTGGCTCAGTGGGGCTGGGCAGTGTGTTGGGTGATGCCGAGGCCAAGGCCTCGGAGGCCCGCAAACTGGTGCTGGGGCAAATGTCGGGTGCCTGGTCGGTGCAGGCCGGGAAGGACCTGACCCTGGGCCTGGCGATCAACCCGACGGTGGCCCCACTGGCCGTTCGCCAGGGCGCCACGACCAACTCGGCCATCGGTGCCTTTGTGACCCTGGACGAGACCAGTCAGTTGTCGCTCAGCGCCCTGGTGGGTGATGTCTTGTGGGACACCGATTACCTCAACCGCCACTACCGCCTGGTCGGCGATGCCTTATCTGCCGATAATGACAAGCTGAACTATTCGACCTACCAGAACGCTTTCAAACCCTTGAGCAACATCGTGGCGCCAGTGGTCCGTGTGGCCGCTCACCAGGGTGATGTGCGCTTTGCGGCCTACACCGGCAACGAGCCTGGCCTGTACCTGGCGCCCTTGGCCACCGGGGACCTGTCCATCCTGGCCCGCGGCCGGTTGAGCCTGGCCCAGATCAGCCTGGCGGGCAGCGCGCAAGCCCAGGCCTGGCCGTCGCTGAGCCGACCTGCTGACAGTGGAACGACCGACAGCGGCCTGCGTCAGTTGACGGGCCTGGGTGCCACGCTGGGCAACAACCGCATCTCTGGCTATGCCGGTGATGCACTGGCCGATCCGGGCAATGCCACGCCGGTGCTGGACACCCTGCATCAGGGTGATGCCGTGCCCGTTCGAATCCATGCCGATGGCGACATCGTCTCGGCCGGGCAGATCTCCCGCCTGGTGGTCAACAAGCCGCTGGAGATGACGGCCGGTCGCGACATCCTGCTGCAGGACCTGGCTGTCTCGGCCCAGCACTTTGAACAGGCTGACACGTCCTTGATCGCTGCTGGGCGCAACATCCTGGGCAGCATCGAGAACACCGGTTTGCTGCGCCTGCATGGCCCGGGCAACCTGCGTGTCAAGGCGGGACGCCAGGTTGACCTGGGCAACGCCCTGGGCATCGAATCGGTGGGCAACCTGATCAACCAGGCCTTGCCGACGGCCGGCGGCGCCATCACCGTGAAGGCGGGTTGGGCGCCCGAGGTCAAGGTCGACGAGTTCGTGGCCACCTACCTCACCACCGAGGCTGATCGCCAGCGACTGGTCGACGAGGTCCGTCAGGCCCTGCGCCTGAGCGAGCCCGTCAGCTTTGAGCAGGCTGTGGCTTACTGGCGTGGCATGAGCACCGACAGCCAGACCCGCTTTGCGCAGCAGGTGTTGCTGGAGCGTTTCAAGGCGGCCTACCCATCGATGGCTTCTGGCGTGTCGGGTGACACGTCGTCCTTGGCACAGCAGCGTGCCAAGGACGAGCTGATCTTTGCCGAAGTGGACCGACTCGGGCAGCAGGCCCTGGCCATTGCCGACTCTGAGAACCCAGCTGAGAACGCACGCCGCAAGGCACAGCGTGACGCGATCTGGGCCCAGGTTGACCAGATGCTCAACCTGGCTGGTCTGGCCGCAGGCTTTGAGTTCAAGGGCGACATCAAGCTCACGGGCAGCAAGATCCACACAGCAGGCTCGGGCAGCTTTGAGCAAGGCGGCATCAACCTGATGACGCCGGGTGGCCAGCAGGTGGTGGGCCTGAGCGCCCTGTCTGACAAGGACCGCAGCACGGCCGTGGCCAGCAAGCGTGGCCTGATCACCAAGGACGGCGGCAGCATCCGATCCTTTGCCGCGCAGGACTTCCAGGTCAATGCCCAGAAGGCCTTTGTGGTGGGGGCTGGCGACTTGATGGTGTTCTCTCGCACGGGCAGCATCGACTCGGGCCGGGGCTCCAACACCGACGTCAGTGCCTACGTGCCCAGGCTGCGTCGACTGGCCAGTGGCGAGGTGGTCGCGGTGACCGACAACGGCACCACGGGCAGTGGCATCGGTGTGTTGCGCAATGCCCAGGGTGTGGCCGAAGGCGACGTCAAGCTCTACGCCCCGCGGGGCGAGATCAAGGCGCTGGATGCCTTCATCCGCAACCAGGGCAGCGGCAAGGTCGCGGTGGTGGGCGATGTCAAGGGTGGCGACAACCTCCAGGGCAACGTCTCGGGCTTTTCATCCGGTTCCAACCTGGGCTTTGCCCTGTCGGTCAACACAGGCCTGAAAGAAGACACCGCAGCAGGCAACCTCCAGGAGGTCAGTGCCGGGCAGGACGCCAAGAAAAAGGCCAGTTCGCTGGTCACGGTGGATGTGCTCAGCCTGGGTGATGGTGAGGCACCTGCCGCGGGGCCGGTCAGCACGGATCCGGCGGCTGAATGCGCCGACGAGTCCTGCAAAAAAGAGCGACGCTGACCCACCCCTTGAATCGGGGTTTGTGACAGCAGCGTGACGTCAGGAGATGGCCCCCATGGTCCGTTGTGACCATGGGGGCTTCCCGACCACGACACACGCCAAACCCACACTTCGTACTTGTTTTTAGAACCTTGGAACTGGCATGACATTGATGCGTTCATGGATCGCTGCGGCTGCGCTGGGTGCAGCCCTGCTGCCTCTGCAGGCCAACGCCTGGTGGAACCCCGACTTCAAACACCGAACCCGGGTCACCCTGAACACGACCCCGCAAGGCGTGGAAACCAAGGAGGCGCTGGGGGGCGTGGTGGTGCCGGTGCGTCTGCATTCGGGCAACTTTGACTTTCTGGGCGCCAAACCCGACGGCGCGGACCTGCGCGTGGTCGCGGCCGACGACAAGACGCCCTTGAAGTTCTGGGTCGAACGATTCGACGGCGTCAACGAACTGGGCGTGATCTGGGTGCAAGTGCCCAGCGTGGCGCCCGGCACCGACAAAAACGTCATCCACGTCTATGCCGGCAACGAAGCCGCTGCCGCCGAGCCAGGCACGGCATCCCTGTTTGATGGCGCCATGGTGGCCGCCGTCACCTTCAGCGGCAAGGCCGGTGAGGTCGCTGCCGATGCCACAGGCCAGGTTCAGTCGATCGCACCTGTGGCCCGCGAGGTCAATGGCCTGATCGGCGCCTCTGGCAAGCTCGAAGGCCCCGCCCTGGTCTGGGGCAGCGACAAGCTCAAGGCCGACGCCGCGGGCCCCTACAGCATCAGCCTGTGGCTCAAACCGGCCACGGTCGATGGCACGGTGCTGACACAGGGTCCTTTGAGCGTCAAGCTGGCCGCGGGCAAACTCACCACCAGCCTGGGCAGCGTCCAGGCCGTGGGGGGCGAGGTGCTGGCATCCGCCTGGGCTCACGTGGCCTTGAGCGTGGGCGCCGGCAAGCTCACCGTGTATGTCAACGGCGCGCAGGTGGCTCAGGCTGATCTGGTGGCGGGCGGTGTGCCCATGGCCGGTCCGCTGTCGCTGGGTGCGGGCCTGACGGGACAGGTGGACCAACTGGAAGTGGCCAGCACGGTGCGTAGCGCCGACTGGGTCAAGCTGGCCCATGCCGCCCAGAGCGCCGAGGCCAAGCTGGTCCTGGCCGTCACGCAGACCGAAGAAAACGCCGACGCGGGCGAAGGCGCCGCTGAAGCCGGCCACTTTGCCATCCTGGTGGACAACCTCACGGTGGACGCCTGGGTGGTCATCATCATCCTGGGCGTGATGTTCGTCATCGCAGTCTGGGTGATGTACGACAAGGCGGTGCTGGTGGGGCGGGCCGACAAGGACAACCACAAGTTCCTCAACGGCTTCCGCGAGGCTCGCGACGTGCTGGCTGTGTCCACGCAAGGCATGAAGCACTCGCAACTGGCACGCCTGTACGGCGCCGGTCTGCGCGAACTGCAAAAACGCAAGGTGGGGCAAAGCGGCGCCCCGGCCCTGTCGGGCGCATCTTTGAACGCGGTCAAGGCAGCCATCGACGCAGACCTGGTCCGTGAAAGCCACACCCTCAACAGCAAGATCGTGCTGCTGACCATCGCCATCTCGGGTGGTCCCTTCCTGGGTCTGCTGGGCACGGTGGTGGGCGTGATGATCACCTTTGCGGCCATCGCTGCAGCCGGTGATGTGAACGTCAACGCCATTGCCCCCGGCATCGCCGCCGCGCTGCTGGCCACGGTGGCTGGTCTGGCGGTGGCCATCCCGGCCCTGTTTGGCTACAACTACCTGGCCGCTCGCATCAAGAACATCTCGTCCGACATGAACATCTTTGTCGACGAGTTCGTGACCCGCGTGGCTGAAACCCACGGCGCACCGTGATCGGGGTTCCAGATGTCCGGTGATGTCAAGGGTGACCTGCAGGCGTATGACGACATCAACGTCACGCCCATGCTGGACCTGGCCTATGTGCTGCTGGTGGTGTTCATCATCATGACCACCGCCTCGGTGCAGGGCGTCAAGGTCAACAGCCCCCTCACTCAGGCCGCCAACAACCTGGCCAAGCCACAGACCCGGGGCATCACCATCACGGCCGATGGCCAGGTCTACCTGGATGCCTACCCCGTGACCATCGAGCAACTGCAGACCAACCTGGCGCAGTACAAGGCCGCCAACCCCAACCTGCCCGTGGTGCTCAAGGCCGATGCCGCCACGCAGTACGACAAGGTCATGCAGGTGCTGGAGGTGGCCAAGCGACTGGACATCATCGAAATCGGTCTGGCCACCAAACGGATGCAGTGAGGTCACACCACCATGCAAGTCCAAGACGAAACCAAACCCTACGACAGCATCAATGTGACCCCGATGCTGGACCTGGCCTATGTGCTGTTGGTCGTCTTCATTTTGATGACCACAGCATCGGTGCAGGGCTTGAGCATCACCAT
>JACCDH010680324.1_pt1 | contig 19210 bp, 25 predicted proteins | sample 7442481 | NCBI WGS metagenome assembly JACCDH01 (sample SAMN15323433, study PRJNA562643) | freshwater metagenome | isolation source: river surface water | place: USA:Blue River Watershed | collected 2017-08-15 | reverse complement strand
CCCTCTCAATGCTGCATCCATGGTAATAACCCATTGGGCTTGTGCATCTAGAATGCGGTCCGAAATGCTTTTGGCACTGAATCCCCCAAAGATGACGGAATGTATGGCGCCAATTCTGGCGCAAGCCAATACGGCGATGGTCAGTTCTGGAACCATGCCCATGTATAAGCAAACACGATCTCCTTTTTTAATACCCATTTTTTTCAGCATGGCTGCTGCGATGCAAACTTCACGATGTAACGCGGAATAAGTAAACGTTCTGGACGGTGTTGCAGGGTCATTGGCTTCCCATATCAAAGCGATTTGATCACATTTGTCATTTAAATGGCGATCGAGAGCGTTTTCGGTGATGTTCAATTGACCACCAGAGAACCATTGAATGCGGGCTTCTGAGAAACTTCCCGAAATGACATTTTCCCATTTCTTTTTCCATTCAAATGTTTCCGCTATCTCACCCCAAAATGCCTGCGGGTCTTGTATGCTTTTTTGATGGGCCATTTGATATTCGGCCATTGTGCTGATGCGCTTCATGGTTCTAAAGGTATAAATTTTTGAATTATCATTTGTTGGTTCTTTTTATTGTAATATTGCAATAAATAGATTAAATGGGAGCGTCTAAGACTGATCAATTTAGTAAAAGAGAGAATGAAATGGCTCAATTGTTCAAGGCGTTGGCTCATCCCGCCCGCATTGCCATTTTGGAGTATTTGTTGTCTGTTGATACTTGCATTTGTGGTGACATTGTAGATCATTTGCCCTTGGCGCAACCTACCGTCTCGCAGCATTTAAGAGAATTAAAAAACGCCGGTATTATTCAAGGGTCAGTAGAGGGAACGTCCATTTGTTACTGTCTGAATGAAAAGGCTTTGGTTAAGTTGAAGAATTATTTTGGAAAATTGGAAAGTAAAGTAAAATCTAAATGTTGTTGATATGAAAGTAAGAGAGTTAGCACAACACCTGTCTGTCAAGCAGCAAGTGCAATTTCAATTGGAAGATGGAACGCTTGTTCCTGATCACTTTCATGTAACGGAAATGGGATTGGTGTTGAAGAATTATGTGGACTGTGGTGGGAAAATGCGCAATGAGCGGAGTGCCACTTTTCAATTGTGGGTGGCTGGAGATACGGATCATCGAATGACTTCGCAAAAGTTTATGGGCATTATTGCTATTGCGGATGGCCTGTATGGTATTCAAGACTTGGAAGTGCACGTCGAGTATCAGCAAGAGACCATTGGCGTATTTGATTTAAATTACAATGGAGAAAAGTTTGTTTTGCAATCTAAGCAGACAGCGTGTTTGGCAGAGGATGCGTGCGGCATACCACAGCAAAAGCCTAAGGTGTCATTGTCAAACTTATCTCAAGGCAATTCCTGCAAACCTGGAAGTGGTTGTTGTTAATCGGGTTGATATGAAAGTGAAACTGAAATTATTGGATCGATACTTAACATTATGGATTTTCTTGGCCATGTTGTTGGGTGTTTTTCTGGGATGGGTGGTGCCGGGAATGGCGGAGTATTTGGAATCTTATTCTTTGGGGTCTACCAATGTGCCTTTGGCCATTGGGCTGATGGTGATGATGTACCCTCCGTTGGTTAAGGTTGATTTCAAACGCATTCGTCAAGTGATGATCAACCCTAAGTTGTTGGTGGCTTCTTTTGTGGTTACTTGGTTGATTGGTCCCATGCTGATGTTTGCATTGGCAATCTTTTTTTTGTCCAATCATCCTGACTACATGACCGGTTTGATGATTATCGGTTTGGCGCCGTGCATTGCGATGGTCATTGTATGGAATGATTTGGCGCAAGGAAGCAAAGAGTGGGTGACGGGTTTGGTTGGAATCAATAGTATTTTGCAGGTTTTGTTTTTTGCTGTATATGCCTACTTCTATTTGGAGGTAGTTCTTCCTTGGTTTGGAATGGAGGGCGTCTCAATGGATATTTCCATAATGCAAGTTGCGCAAACTGTTGGACTTTACTTGGGAGTGCCATTTGTTTTGGCCTATTGCTCCCGCCATTTTATTATTCAAAGATGGGGAGAGTCATGGTTGAATACTGTTTTTATCCCGACTATCTCGCCTCTAACTTTAGGGTCATTATTGCTGACCATTGTGGTGATGTTTAGTCTGAAAGGTGAGATGATGATGCGTATTCCAGGAGATGTTCTTTTGGTAGCCATGCCGTTGATCATCTTTTTTGCCATCATGTTTAGTTTGATGTTTGTTATCGCCAAGTTTTTGGGAGCATCCTATGCAGAGAATGCAGCCATTTCTTTCACTGCTTCTGGTAATAATTTTGAATTGGCCATTGCTGTGGCTATTGGTGTTTTTGGTGTTAATTCAGGTCAGGCTTTTGCCGGAGTCATTGGTCCATTGGTGGAAGTTCCTGCTTTAATCTTAATGGTTAAATGGAGTTTGTATTTAAAAAAGAAGTGGTATGGACAATAAGAAGAACATTTTGGTATTGTGCACGGGCAACAGTTGCCGAAGTCAAATGGCTGAGGGTTATTTGCGCAAATTTTTTGGTGACGGATACAACATTTTCAGTGCGGGTGTGGAAACCCATGGGGTTAATCCCAAGGCCATTGCTATAATGGCTGAGGATGGTATAGACATATCATCTCACACTTCAAATCACATTGACGAGTATGGTCATATTGCGTTTGAGTTTATTCTCACTGTTTGTGACCATGCCAGAGAGCGGTGTCCCTATTTTCCGTCAACAGCGCGCAGAGAGCATTGTAACTTCCCCGACCCCGCTAAGGCTATTGGTACAGAAGATGAGGTGATGAAGTCTTTCAGAACAACAAGAGATTTGATTAAGGCATATTGCGAAAATCTAAAATCGGTTTTTTTGGATTGATTGGGTAGTTTTGAAAAAAGGTCAAAAAGAAATTCCTCTTAGCTGCTGGTGGATTTCGTGAAGACAGGGATGGGAATTGACGACCTTTGATATGAAAGACCGAGCGCCCCGGATAGAAGCGGAAATCCTCCCGAAGGGAGATTGAAGCGGATAGCCGGAAATGGCGCCATTATTTTAAGTTCTGATACATTATCTTGTCCTCCCACATCGAAATCCATTAATTTAGTTGCTTAAATAGACAAGGAGATGGGATTTCCCTATATCATAGCTTATTTGCCAACAGTTTTGCTGAGCGCGATGTATGGTTGGATATCTTACCGCATGTGCGCGCAAAGCGAGGAGGGTGAGCGCTTGAGGGTGAGGCAATGGGTCATCATGAGTGCTGCATATGTCTTGGTGATGAAGGGGAGTTTTATGATTGAGTTTTTAGGCTGTGCCGATGAGAATCAATGGATTTTTTCGGCGAGGTCTTTTGCTCAAGATCCATGGCAATGGCTCAAAGAATTTTACCCATATGAAATAACAAGATCCGGGACAGTAATTCCATTGGGTTTACTGGCTTCTGTTGTTGGTGAATTGACCTTTGTTCATGCGCGGATGTTGTTTTTTGTATTTTTCGCCATCAATGTTTTATTGATTCATCTTATTGTAAGAAATCGCTTTTCAGATCGCGTATCGATGATGTCAATATCTTGGTTTTTACTGTTGTATTCAATGACAAGTTTGGTGGATTATTCAGCCTACAACAGTGAAATGCCAGCACTCACTTTTATATTAATCTCCTTGTTTTTTTTGTTTCGTCTTTTGGATTCTGTGGCAATTAGAAAGAGTGCGCGGTTTTTGGCCCTGAGTTCTGTACTGATTCCTTTTGCAAAGGAGCAAGCGCTTTATATTGCCCTGTTGATATGGGTGTTGGGGTTATTGCATTTGGTCAAGAAGCACGATTGGGTAATGTCGATGCAATACATTGGCCTTAGTGTATTGGCAGCCCTATTTCTTTTTTCCCCTTTGATTTATTTTGGAACAGTGGATGTTTTTTTGAAGAATGTTTCAATAGCGGCCCAATATCAGTCCAATGGATTTGGCATGGTAGAAAAGGACCTGGTTAATGCGTCTTTCATTCTTTATTTTCTGCGATTGGTTTTTTTGAACGCCATGTGGTTTTTCCCTTTCGTATTCTTTTTATTTTTAATATTCAAATTCAGCGGGTGGCGGATTGGTAGCAAAGTTATCCGTGACAGGAAAGATGGGTTGGTTATTCTCCTAGGCTTGGTCACCTTATTGACCATTTATCTTCCCCGCAATGGTATACGGCATTATTGTATTTTTCTCATTCCTATTGCTATTTGGTCTGTGGCTTTTGCCATTGACCTATGGAAAAATCGAAAGTGGGCGTTGGTTGTGGTATTCACTTTGCCATTCACTATGGGAGTTGATCCACAATTTAGAAAGTCAATATTTCCTGTTTTGGGATACCGTCAACCGGATGAGATTTTTGCAGAAGACCCTGTTTATTGTGGCATGAAAGCCCATGTCAAGCCGGGATCTAAAGTGATGATTTGGGGATGGGCCAACCACTATTACAATTTGTTTCAGTGCGAGCGTTGTTCTCACTTTTTGTATCCTCAGTTTGCGTTCGGATTTTATAAGGAGGCCGATTTTGTGAACCAAGTATACATCAATGATTTTCAGGAGTTCGCTCCAGATTACGTGGTTCAAGCTGTGGGCGATGGATGCTTTTATTTTACGGATTCACTCAAGTGCGACATGATGAATCACCATTCTACTTTGGCGGCCATATTGCGTGAGCAATATAAATTGGTTTATCAGCGTCAAGGTATCAAGATTTATGCGCATCATTAGAGGTTAGTCAAATGAATAAAGAACTGCTATACGCACATTTGTTATCCATCATGCAAGAGCGTGAGCAAGAATGGAATCGCAATTGGCAGGAGTTGATGGAGAGCAATCAGCAGGAAGGGAAGAGTTCCGCTGGAGACAAGCATGAAACGGCAGGTGCGATGGTTCATTTGGAGATGGAAAAATTGTCCAAGCAAATGGAAGAGGGTAGAAGACAGCTGTCGGAAGTAGAAAAGTTTCATCCCGATAGAGTATCACATATAGGTCAAATCCAAATGGGTTCGTTGGTTCAAACAACAACGGGATGGTATTATTTAATTACATCTTTGGGAAAGTTAACGGTAAATGGAGAGGCTTGCTTTGTTCTGAGTGGAGCGTCTCCATTGGGGAGGGTGATGATTGGAAAGCAGCAGGGAGAAACAATTGTAAGAGATAATACTCGAATGCAGATATTATTAATAGTGTAACAAAAAAATAGCCGCATGCGGCTATTTCAGTTTGCTAATCTCTAATCGTTTTTTTGCAATTTGATTTTTCTTATCTGCGACTTGTCTTTTGATGGCATCTATTTCTTTCTTTAAATGATCGAGCTCTCGGGTCTTCGAAATCCGCAGCGTCGCTTTTTGTTTGCTGTCTGCTCGAGACATTGAAGACTTGTACCTTTCTTTGATCCTAACTGTATCTTTTTTCTTTGCATCTAAGGAGTTTTTATTCATCAATATCGCTTTCTTGATGTAGTCAATTTCTCTTTTCAGACTTTCGATACGAGTTTTGTTTGCTGACATAACGATTTAATTATTTCCACTCTCCTTTTTTCCAACCCTGAGATTCGCCGTATTCGTTGAGTTCTCTCAAGGTCATGTTATCTGTTTTTTCAGTTGCCGTATAGAATGCTTTTCCTGCAGCGTCACGGTATCCAACTTGACAATAGAGCCCAAAATGATCATCCATCATCTTTTCAAGATTTTTCACTTTTTGACCTCCACGGATTAATGCGTCGTCGGAAGATTTTTTTTCGCGAACTTCCGATATCGTTTTTTCAGGGTCCAAAATTTGTTTAGTACTTTTCTCCCGCTCACTGGAAGCATGTAAAAACAGAATTAAAAATGGAAAACGATCATTAAATTCCTGCATGATGGATTTTAACTTGGTGTTTCCATTCATAGAAAGTTCTCTTGCCATAATTTATTTTTTTAAGTAAATGATTGTTGTGATGATGATGAGAATGAAAAGACTTATCCAAATCCAAGCTGTTTTTTTGGCCCTACATTCAGGAGCTATCATCTCCCAGAATGAAAGCCACTTCAGCTCTCCTTGTTCATCTTTCCAACTCTTGCCTGCGGCTCCTGACATATTAGGCATCATCCACATTTCGATGCCATTCCATTCTCCAATGTTGCCATAGCTCAATCCTTTTTGATTGATATGTTTTGCGTTTACCTCAAGGAGTTCCTTTTTGTCAATGTATTGAAGAAAAAGCGATGCTGCTGTTTTACCGTTAAAAACAATTCTTTTTGGTTTCAACTTATTTAAGTTGTTCATCAGTAGTGGTATCCCAGCAGCTAATACTTGTACCTCATTTTTCAATTGTTGATCATTGGAAAAGGTTGTCAATTCGGAGTCCCCAAAGTGAGAATGATCAAAGGCAAGTTCGCCAAATCCTATACCATGTTGTTCTATGAGAAGCCTAAATTCTGAAGGCTCATATAAGCGTGGAGTTGCTCCTCCTTTGAAAAGTAACCCCCAGAATTTATCTTTAGCTTCGATGTAATATCCATTTTGGTTTTTGGATTTGGACGTGCCAATCACCAGGGTATGCAATGCCATGAGGTTATTTTTTGTTGGCTTTCCTTTCTCTTCTTTTTTCGTTTCGTTCCTCGCGCAATTTTGCAACTTCTTTTCCTTCTTTGGTTCTTAAATCGACTTTGCCATCTTTTGTTTTTTGTGCAGCTTCTCTTAACTTCTTTAGTGCCATAGCTTTTATTTTTTTAGGATTTGAGCAAATTTAATTTTTTCAGTAAGCATGTTTTCTCCCATTAATTCCCATTAATTAGTAATGAGATAAATTTTACTTTGCAGGGTTATTTTTGTCTATGGCGAGAAAGAAGAATAGTGTAGACATTGATTTGGTTCACAAACTGAAATTACAAGTTGAAGAGCTTGTAGGTTTTCGTATTTTGATTTCAAAAGATTGCCTGAAATTGTCGGAATTGATTTATAAGTCAACAAAGAATAATCTCAGTGCTAGCACGATCCGCAGATTATGGGGTTTTGAATCAACGCCGTTCTCACCGGCATACGCCACCATTGAAATATTGCAAAAGTTTGTTGATACCGAGGGGTCGCGACAAGTGTTATCCCCCTTGGCGCAGTTTGTTATCGATTTTTATCAGCCGTTGCATTTCGAAACCATTATCGCAGATAATAAGACATTTCAAGCCAGTTGTAGAAAAATTGCTTTGCTATTGAAAGAACAACCAAGCGTGTTTGATGAAGTAAAGGGGATTTTAGCAAAATCAGAATTGGGAAGGAAGTTTTTTTATGAGTTGTTTCCAGATTATGATTGGTTAAAGAAAGGCTTGTTAGATGGATACAAGGATTATCTAGATTTTTCAACTTCACGGAATGATCGACTTTTTGGTTTATCCATGTTTTTTTACCATGCGTATCTGACCCACAATAAGGCACTCATGATGCATTATGCTGCTGAGATTCGTGAAATTTGGGAAAGGGAATCTGGTGAGGTGCATCCTTTTGTATTGGGAAGATGTTTCTTTGCATTTTTATATACCGCAAAAGCAGTTCATTGGTCTAACATTCTTGGTATCATGTGGATGGAGGAACAGATGATTCCCCGACGAAAGAGAGGGCTTTTCCTCGAATTTCCTGGCTTTCATTATTTTGTTTGTGATGCGCTTTATCAAAGAGAAGATTTCGTTTCATTGTATCAAATGACAAAAGTGGCATTGGAGCAATTTCCAAGGTCGGAGGAATTTGAGTGGAAAGGTTATTACGATCAACTCAAGGTTTATCAGACGGCTGCATTGTGGAAAATGAATAAGAAGAAAGAGGCCTTGAGCCTTTTTGAAACAGTCAACACCTCAAGTTACTATTTCATTTCTCGCGATTATTATATAGGAATTTACAAGCAGGTTAAGGAGCTCTTGGGTGTTCATTGATGTCAATCCGGCACTTTTGGCCATTGTTCAATGGATGTCTGCAAGAATTAGATTCATCCTTGTCTGCAGCGACTAAAGTTTTTATTCCATTACAAAAAAAACAGCTTTCAAATATTTGTTCAAGTCCTTGCGTTGTTAATTTTACTCTGTATTTCATTATGGAGTTATTCAAATCAATCGTTTCAAGAATAATTGACGTCCCGAATGAGGAGTTGCAATCCTTCGTTAGCCTTTTTACCATTCAGGAGATCAAGCGCAATGGATTTTTGAGTCATGCCGGAAAGCAGCCGGATGAGGTTTTTTTCATTGAGAGAGGATTGGTCAGGGTCACGATACAAGATACCAAGGGAGCAGAACACACCATTCATTTTGCCATGGAAGGACAGTTCATCGCTGATTATGCCAGTTACCTTAGAAAACAACCGGCCAATTATAGCATTCAGGCCATAGAAGATACACGTGTGGTGGTATTGAGTCGCTCAGCCATTGATTGGGGCTATGAAAATTTGGCCAGTGGAGAGCAGTTGGGTAGACGATTGGCCGAGTTGTATTTTTCGATGCATGATGATCGAATTAAAATGTCTTATCTCTTGGGGCCAAGAGAGCGATATGATGAAATAGAAAACGTTTATCCAGGTATTTTAAGTCGCATTCCCCAGCACATGATCGCCTCTTACTTGGGCATCTCACCGGTCCATTTGAGCAGAATTAAGCGCTCAATTTGAGAGTCTAAACATTTGTTATCGTTCTAAATCGATTTTCGGTCGCATCATTGCATAAGGCTTTTTGCCTTAAACATGAAGAAAAAAGATAGTTTTATACACATTTGTAACGAGGAGTGGGATGAATTCACTGCTGAGATTACGGTAAGAAGCAATGATGATGATTGTGCTTGTCAAACGGCCAAGGTCGCTTTACCTGATCTGAAAGCGGTATTGGATCATGTTCAATCCAAGGTGATCAAAAGAAATGATTTTGATCTGTCACCCAAAGCCAAGTCCAAAGTCGTGGATTTTAGTTTGTTTGAAGATGTGCAATACCCTTTGCATTTGAATGTTGATGTTCTATTTGTGAAGAATGGTGCGCTGTATGTCGAGATTTATGTTTATGATTTGAGTAGCAATCTTTGTCACAAAAGGTGCATCCACGTCGCTTAATGATGAATGGATTGTAAGTACCATTCAAAGTGTTGCTTCAGTAGCTTTTCTTTGTTGCTTTTTAGATATTCCAAATAGGACTGAGCCAAATGGCTGTTCTTTTTTTCAGCTAGCCAAACCAATTGCCATGTTGTCTTTATGGGCAATCCTGGTGTTTTAATGATTTCCAGTTGTTGGTTTAGAATTTCGTTTTTAAGTCCGATTAGGGGCATGATGGAGTAGCCCATCCCTGAGAGAATGGCTTGTTTAATGGCCTCATTGGAAGTTAGTTCAATGGGCTTAATGGGTTGGATTTTTTTTCGTTCAATGAATCGCTCCATAATTTGTCTTGTGCCAGAACCTAGTTCTCGATAAATAAGCGGTGTGCACTGCCCAAGGGTTTTGATCAAATCTTTCTTTTGAAATTTGTGTGTTTTCTTTCCCACCATGAAAAGCTTGTTGTCAATGAGGTCAATTTTTTTTAGGTTGATTTTTTCGGGAAGGATGGAGATCAATGCAAAATCTACTTCGTTCTTTTTAAGTCTCTCCAAAACCTGTTGTTTATTGGAAACATCCATTTGCAATTCAACAAGCGGATAGGATTTTAAAAAGTCACTAATGAAATATGGCATCACATATTTTCCTGTTGAGACTACGGCAATTTTTAGTTGACCTTGTAAAACCCCATGATTGGTTTTGGTGAGTTGATGAATGTTTTCAGCCTCCTGAATCAAGTTGCGAATGCGCTGATGGATTTCTTCTCCGAATGCAGTAATGTAAATTTTTTTTCCAATGGTCTCGAATAGTTTTTGATCAAATAACTTCTGCATATTTTTCAGTTGAATGGATACAGCTGGTTGTGTCAGATGCAGTATTTCGGCTGTTTGTGTTACGCTTTTGGATTGAACCAGTTGATGAAATATGATCAACTGCTGTAAAGTGAAATGCATAATTTATTTTAATATATTGAATTGTAAATATAAATATACAGAATGATATGTGATTGAGGAATTTTGCATCATGAAAGATAAAAAGTGGTTGGCCCATATCTTTTGGCCCTTGTTGTTGTTCAGCTGTGCAATGCTCCTTTTGGGTTTTTTGTCCACAGATGAGCTCATTTCTTCCTCCTATGGGTCTTTGTCCATTGTCGGTTTTTTAGTGACAATTCAAATTAGAGCAAGGTATTATGGGCATTCATGAGATGTTGTATAATTTGTCCAATCCGACCATTTTGTTTTTTTTGTTGGGTGTCATTGCCGTTGTATTAAAGAGTGACTTGGAAATACCGGCTTCATCAAGCAAGTTCATTTCTTTGTATTTGCTATTTGCGATCGGTTTTAAGGGAGGGCAGGAATTGTCGCATGAGGTCTTGAATTCGGAGATTCTTTATTCTTTGTTGTTTGGATTGCTATTGTCGGCCTTTATACCGTTTTATACCTATTACTTGCTGCGTTGGAAGTTGGATGTGCAGAATGCTGCGGCAGTTGCGGCGGCTTATGGTTCAGTAAGCGCAGTGACATATGTTGCAGCCATGTCAACCTTAGAATTCCATCAATTGAGCAGTGGTGGACACATGGTGGCTGTGATGGCGCTGATGGAGTCGCCTGCTATCGTGGTGGGGGTGGCGCTTTTAACGTATTATGGTGGTGAGCAAAAGACTGAAATGCGTTTGGGCTCCGTGATCAAACATGCATTAACCAACGGAAGTGTCTTGCTCATTTTGGGTAGTTTGTTGATTGGCTTCGTAGCCGATGAGCGTCAAGCAGAGGGGATTAAACCTTTTACTACTGATATTTTCAAGGGTTTTCTCGCATTGTTTCTTTTGGAAATGGGAATGGTTACTGCACGACGCTTTTCAGCTTTCAAGCAGTATGGTGGATGGATGACAGTTTTTGGTATTGTAATTCCTCTTTTGAACGGCAGCGCCGTGGCTTGGATGAGTCAGTTGGTTACATCGGATGTAGGCAATCGATTTGTCTTTTCAGTTCTGGCGGCTAGCGCATCTTATATCGCAGTTCCCGCTGCCATGCGCTTGGCTGCGCCAAAGGCCGATCCAGGTCTTTATGTTCCAATGGCCCTAGGAATAACCTTTCCAGTCAATTTGACCATTGGTATGCCCTTGTATTTTTCTATCATTCTAAACCAATAATTCAATAATATGAAAACAAGAATCACAATTGCCAAAGGCGATGGTATCGGTCCCGAAATCATGGACGCAACATTGTCAATCATGAATGCTGCTGGTGCTCAATTGGAGTACGATGAAATTGAGGTTGGAGAAAAGGTATACCTCTCAGGAAATACTGCTGGCATTTCAAACGAGTCATGGGACATTATTCGTCGCAACAAAGTTTTTTTAAAGGCCCCCATCACAACACCTCAAGGAGGTGGTTACAAAAGTTTGAACGTTACTACTAGAAAGTTTTTGGGTTTATATGCCAATATCCGACCTTGCTTCAGTTTGCATCCTTATGTTCAAACCAAGCACCCCATCATGGATGTTGTCATCATTCGTGAAAATGAGGAGGATTTGTATGCCGGTATCGAGCATCAACAAACCGATGAAGTGATTCAGTGTCTGAAGTTGATTAGTCGACCAGGCTGCGAGAAAATCGTGCGTTACGCTTTTGAGTACGCCAAGCAAATGAATCGCAAAAAGGTAACTTGCTTTACCAAGGACAACATCATGAAGCAGACCGATGGATTGTTTCATAAAGTGTTTGATGAAATTGCAGCCGAATATCCTGAGATTGAGAATGAACATTGGATTATCGATATTGGTGCTGCTAAGTTGGCGGATACACCCGAGTACTTTGACGTGATAGTGATGCCCAATTTGTATGGTGATGTGTTGAGTGATGTTGCGGCGCAGATCACGGGTTCTGTTGGACTTGCAGGCTCTTCGAACATTGGTGAAACATGCGCGATGTTTGAAGCCATCCACGGGAGTGCCCCAAGGAGAGCCGGACAAAATATGGCCAATCCTTCAGGCTTACTTCAAGGTGCAGTTTTGATGCTAACGCATTTGGGACAAACCGAGGTGGCTGAGAAAATTCAGAATGCTTGGTTACTCACCCTAGAGCAGGGCATTCACACTTATGATTTGTACAAGGAAGGGGTCTCTTCTCGAAAAGTTTCTACAACGGAATTTGCAGAGGCGGTAATCAGCAATCTTGGACAAAAGCCCAAGCATTTGAAGTCTGTTGAATACAATCCCAATGCTCAGTTTAATTTACCCCAGTACAAACGCAAACAGCCCAAAGCGAAGCAGCTTGTTGGTGTAGACTTGTTTGTCCATTGGTCAGGTACCAACCCTGATGAGTTGGCAAGTATGATGGGTGGAATAACACAGAACGGAGTAAAACTGAAGATGATTACCAACAGAGGAATCAAGGTTTGGCCTGAGGGATTCTCTGAAACCTTCTGTACCGATCATTGGAGATGTAGATTTCAAAATCCAGAGCTGTCTGCAATGCAAAAAGAGGATATTGTCGCACTGTTGCAAATGACCCATGATCAAGGCATCGATGTGGTTAAAACAGAAAACTTGTACACTTTTGAAGGAGTGCATGCCTATTCACTCGGACAAGGTCAATAATCAAGAGCATGGAATCAAAGCTATTTGAAGGGCATATCGTTAAAGCAACGTTGGCCCAGGAATTTATTCGGACTTACTATCAATCGATGATTCACGATGCCGAGAAGAGCATCGATGGATTGGTGAATGAAGAGGATTTGAAGATGGTAGAGAACAGAATTAAAAAACTTCAAGAGGATTGGAGGACTTGTTCTCGGCATATTCAATGCGGTGAACCTTTTCAATTGACCATTTCAATTGATACATGATGAAATGAGTCGTGATTCGGATCTGTTTATAGGGCGAAAATTGCTGGTGGCTTCTATGCACAATAAGCACCAAGTTATCGCTCCCATTTTCAAAAGGGAGTGGAACAGCGAGGTGGTGTGTGAGGTAGAGATGAATACCGATCAGTTCGGAACTTTCTCAGGAGAGATTGAACGGGAGCTCGATCCACTTTCATCTGCCATAGCAAAATGCAGATTGGGTTTGAATTTGAGCGGTTTGGATTTGGGAGTGGCGACCGAAGGTTCTTTCGGTCCTCACCCCTCCTTACCCTGGATGGCGGCGCATGAAGAGTGGATGGTGTTGCTGGATGAAAAAAATGATTTAACCATTTCCAAAAGAAAGTGGTCAATCAATACCAATTTTAATCAAGCAAAAATTTCAAGTGAAGATGAGTTGTTTCAGTTTGCAGAAAAGGTTCATTTTCCATCTCATGCGCTTATTCTTCGTTCCAAGAAAGAAGATGGAAGTCAAGAAATTGTGAAAGGATTCCGTGATGTTCAGTTGCTGAAAGATTGTTTTCATCGAATGAAAATTCCCTCTTCAGAATTGATTGTTGAGACAGACATGCGAGCGCATTTCAATCCTACAAGGATGAAAGTCATTGAGGAACTGACCATTGAATTGATTCAAAAGGTAGTTTCACAATGTCCGGAGTGCAGCAGGAATGGATTTGGAGATCAACGTGTTGAACCTGGTTTGCCTTGCGGTCAGTGCGGAATACCCACGTCCTCTCCGTTGTGTAAAATAACAACTTGTTTTTCTTGTGGTTTTGAGAAAAGGGAAATGAATCCAACAGGGAATTCAACCGAGGACCCTACGTATTGTCAATTTTGTAATCCGTAAATGAACATGAAAACACTTATCAAGAATGCAACGGTTGTTACCGATAATCTTTCCTTTTCGAGGGATGTTTTGATTGCAGATGAACGCATCGTACGGATGGATATTGACATTGCACCAAGTGAGGCTGATCAATGGATAGATGCAACTGGTATGTTTCTACTACCAGGCGCAATTGATGCACAAGTCCATTTTCGGGAGCCTGGCTTAACCCACAAAGGCGACATTGAATCTGAATCAAGAGCAGCTGCGGCTGGTGGTGTTACTTCTTTTATCGATATGCCCAATACCATCCCCAATGTGGTGACATTGGATATTTGGAAGGAAAAGTACCGCATTGCGCGTGATAAATCGTTGATCAATTACGCTTTTCTTTTGGGAATCAATCAGAGTAATTTCAATGATTTAAAGTCGGAAGATTTTAAAGGAATGCTGGCTTTGACGGATGATGGATTGTATTTTTCTGGAAAAGGCAATCTGATGGCTCAATTTCCCAAGGCATTGGAACAATTATTTGCTCAATTTCCTGATACCATCATTGCCTTGCATTGTGAGGATGAACGAATGATTGAAGAGAATATAGAACAAGCCAAGTTGCAGTACGGAGAAGATATTCCTTTTTCTTTGCATGGGAAGTTACGAAGCGCAGAAGCCTGTTATCAAGCATCTAAGCGTTGTGTTGATTTGGCGATGCGCACTGGTGGTAGATTTCATTTGCTGCATGTAACTTCAGGCATTGAGACAACTTTACTCACTAACCAAATACCACTTGAGGAGAAAAGAATCACAGCTGAGGTATGTGTTCAGAATTTACTTTTCTGTAATGAGGATTATCACAGGTTGGGAAGAAAAATAAAATGGAATCCATCCATCAAAACCGCAGACGACAGAGCTCAATTATGGGAAGCTTTATTGGATAACCGTATTGACATCATTACAACAGATCATGCGCCACATGCATGGGAAGAAAAGCTAGGACATTATACACAATCCATGTCGGGAGCTCCTATGATTCAGCATGCTTTGCCCGTTATGTTGGATTTTGTTCAACAAGGAAAATTGAGTATCGAGAGGGTAGTGGAAAAGATGGCGCACAATCCAGCGATATTGTATCGGATTAAGGATAGAGGATTTGTCAAAGAAGGTTATTATGCGGATTTGGTTTTGGTGGATATGAATAGTAATGTTATCATCAAAACGGATAACATTTTGTACAAGTGCGGTTGGAGTCCTTTGGAAGGCATGACTTTAAACTCGCGCGTTTTGAAAACCTGGGTGAATGGTCATTTGGTATTTGATGAAGGGGATTGGGATATAAGTAAGAAAGGACTTCCGCTTGAGAAAATGAGTTGATTTAGGACCTTGCTCAATCGTCCTGTTTATCTTTATTTCTTCTTAAAAAATTATTGAATAGCGGTTTTGTAGAAGTTGTATTTTTATTCTTTTATCGCTATTTAATTCAATTTTAGATGCCAAAACCACGTTATTCATTAGATGCTGATACCATTTCTTTGCTACTTAACGCGTTGCAACAAAAGACAAAGATTAAATTACAATCCCACTCAGATTCTGTCAAAATTTCCGATGTTATTAATGCAACGGGTTTGCAGATATCTCCGCACACCCTTTCAAGGTTGGCTGGTTTTTTCACCTCGACGACCAAGCCTTATTTGCACAACATCAATACCATTGCCTACTTCTTGGGTTTTAGAGATGTCTATGATTTTGAAAATAATTCTGCCGATAAAGAGCATCAAAATTGGCATTTTAATTTGTTGGAATCTGATGCTGTCTTGGCATACGAAAAGGGAAATTCAAAGGTTTTTTTGGATTGTTTTGTTCAGTTGGTTCCAATGTCGAATCCACACATACGCTTGCTCCATATTTTGGCAAGAGAATTTCGATCGGGAACAAAACGAGGATTAACTCTTTTGAAAGGGATTGAAAAGCATGAAAAGGCAAGCTACCTTTACCATCAGTTCTTCATCGATGAAGACAACCCCAATGGGTATTTTTGCAGTCCTTGGAAAGAATCGTTCAAAAGCGTGTTCTGGGAGAATTGGAGAAAGTTTTTTATGTGGAATTCGCTTCCAATAAATATTTTGAGAGTGGAATTTGGGGTGCAATGGAAAGTCGAAGGTGGAAACCTTCATTCGCAGCCAATGCCTCACAAGAGCACAAAGAGCACCCGCATTTGATGTCTAGATTGTTCATTAATTATTTGTATTATTTTACAAGTCAAGATGCTTTTAAATCTTCTCAATTGAGACGATTATTGAATAAAGGTATAGATTACATATTGGATGTGGATTATTTTCCTGCACGATTGGCGTGGTTGGGTAGATTGGTGAAGTGTTATTTGTATATCCAGGCTGAGGATGCCTTAAAGGAAAATATCCGTTTAAAGAAGGAATTGCTGAGTGCAATCAAAAGCGACGTAGAGGATTATGAATTTCAACCCATTTTGCAATATGCTGCATTGTGTTTTCATTGGATCAACGAGAATGAAATACGATCGTACCGGAGCAATTGGTTGAATGCCGTTGTTTATTCTTCCGCGTGGGATTTTATGACGGTAGCCTTTATGTCAAGAAATGAAAGGGAAAAATGCGAAGAGTACACGAGTAAGGCCAAAAGTATTGCTGTGCGTGTGAACAGCAAAATGATGCTGAACATGATTGAAAGACATCAACGAGATTACTATTTCATGATGCCTTAATGCATGACAGATCAAAGTTGGTTTTTTTAATTTTTTCGTGTTAACCAGTGGGTTAGTTTTGCCTCATGAAAAGAATCGTTGTTTTTTATTTTATCTTTTTGATTCAGGGTTTGGTTTATGGTCAAAAGTGGATCGACCTCACTCATCCATTTGATTCCACCACTTTGTATTGGCCCAACAATAAGTTGACATTTACGCACAACAAGGACTTTAAAGGATATGTCAAGCCCATGGGTTATTTTTATTCGTCCTACTCCATTTCCGCTCCGGAACACGGAGGGACACATTTGGATGCCCCTATTCACTTTGCCGATGGTCGACAATCGGTGGATCAGATTCCTTTGGAAAATTTGGTGGGCAATGCGGTGGTGATTGATGTGTCGGAAAGAGCATTGCAGAACCGGGATTATCTGATTTCCGTTGATGATTGGAAGTCTTGGGAGAAGAAGAATGGTCGTGTACCTGAAGGTACCATCGTTCTTTTTAAGACAGGGTATTCTCAATTCTATCCCAATCGAGAGAAATATTTTGGCACAGCACAATTGGGTCAGGAAGCCATTGCTCAATTGCATTTTCCAGGGATTTCTCCAGAATTGGCCAAGTGGGTGGTGAAGGAACGGAGTATCAAAAGTTTTGGAATAGACACACCCAGCATGGATTATGGTCAGTCGACTGATTTTCAAGTGCATCAAATTTTCTTGGGTGAAAATATCCCAGGATTTGAGAACGTGAATTTATCGATGGATCTTCCCTGCAAGGGACTATATGTCGTGGCCATGCCAATGAAAATTGCACAGGGCAGCGGTGCTCCGTTGAGAATCATGGCTAGTATTCAAAGATGAATATGTTCTTTAATACAATATTGGAAACGCAACGCATGATTTTGCGGGGTTTCAATCAACAGTCCTATGATGAACTATTCAGTTCTGCAGCTGATTTTGAAATTTCAGCAGTTCTTGGAATTTCAACGGCGGAGGAGTTGGAGTTAGAAAAATTCAGATACAAAGGCGGATACAGTACCTACAATTTGACCATTCAGTTTTTTCAACTCGTTGCCAAAGAAGACTACCGAATTCTGGGGTGGTGCGGTTATCATTCTTGGGCAAAACAGCACAGAAGAGCAGAGGTTTTTTACATGCTCAAAAGTGATGATGATAAGCGAAAGGGATTGATGTCAGAAGCTTTGGAAAAGGTATTGGAATATGGAAAGACCGAAATGAACCTTCGTCGAATCGAAGCTTTTGTAGCTACGGATAATCCAGCCTCTTATCGTTTGTTGGAGAAATTTGGATTTCAAAAGGAGGCTGAATTGAAGTTCCGTTATCAATTTGGGGATGAGGTGGATTGGGATTACCTCTATGCCTTGCTTTTGGAGTAATAGCATAGTATTAAATTCAGAGAAGCTTTAACGCTATTGTCTGTACCTTCACCCACAAGATGAATTTTAAAGATAAAGTGGTGGTGGTTACCGGAGCTGGGAGTGGCATGGGTAGGGAATTGGTGTTGCAATTAATTACAAAAGGGGCCCATGTTGCAGCTGTCGATTTCAATGAGACGACACTCAGGGAGACAGAGGCATTGGTCAATTCATCTATTTCCAAAATCAGTTTACATGTTTTGAATGTAGCGGATACTGAGGCTGTCGCAGCACTTCCAGGAGCTGTAATCTTAGCACATGGTCATGTGGATGCCATCATCAATAATGCAGGAATCATTCAGCCTTTTGTTCGTGTCAATGATTTAAGTTTTGAAGCCATTCACAAAGTGATGGATGTAAATTTCTTTGGCCTGTTGGCAATGACCAAAGCTTTTTTGCCTTTTTTGTTGAAGCGTCCAGATGCGCACATTGTCAATGTTTCGAGCATGGGTGGATTTTTACCAGTGCCAGGACAAAGTGTTTATGGCGCATCCAAGGCAGCGGTGAAATTATTGACAGAAGGTTTGTACGCTGAATTGCGCCAGACGAATGTTTGCGTATCCGTAGTTTTTCCTGGAGCCATCAATACCAATATAACAGCCAATTCCGGCGTTCATATGGAATTAACCAAAGACTTAGATCCCAAGGATTACAAGACATTAGATGCTGGTAAAGCAGCCCAAATAATCCTTGAAGGTATCGAACGAAATCAGTTGCACATATACGTGGGTAGTGATTCCAAGTTCATGAATTTCCTTTATCGACTAGCACCAACTTTTGCTACGAATTTCATTGCGAAGAAGATGAAGGGATTGTTGGGGTGAATTGTTTTAATGGTTTTTATCATCAGTGAGAGCAATAAATTTCACAATCATTTCTCTTGATTGTATTATGAATGAATTCTTTCGTTTGCTTTTGTTGGATTCGGTCAATACAGCGGTTTTGTATACATAGTACCCGATTCTGTATACACCCTTCTTTGAATTAGTTGTGATTTTTGTTTCGCAAAATCAAATAGAATGAAACAAACAATTTTAATTACGGGTGCCAGCAGCGGCATTGGGAAAGAAACGGCGAAGTATTTCCAATCAAAGGGTTGGAATGTAATTGCTACAATGAGAAATCCCACAATGGATGAGGAATTAAAAAAATTAAACAATGTATTCGTAACCCAATTGGATGTTTTGGATTTGGAATCTATTGAAAAAGCAATTCAACAGGGCATTCAAAAATTTGGTAAAATCAATGTGCTTCTCAACAATGCTGGCTATGGGGCTTATGGACCCTTGGAATCATTTCCTAGAGAGAGAGTTTTAAAGCAGTTCAATACGAATGT
>JACCDH010586993.1_pt1 | contig 19211 bp, 18 predicted proteins | sample 7442481 | NCBI WGS metagenome assembly JACCDH01 (sample SAMN15323433, study PRJNA562643) | freshwater metagenome | isolation source: river surface water | place: USA:Blue River Watershed | collected 2017-08-15 | reverse complement strand
TGCTGTTCAGTCGAGACTTCCTAAAGGTGTAAAAAGATCGGATGTTATTGAGCATGCCCGTAAACGTTGGATCTCTGCCATTGCTTCCGTCGATAGCTCTCTTGCTGCTAAGCTCGAAAGTGAAAATCTACTCATCGGAGCTGAGATGAGATATCTCTCTGGCAAAGAAGTTTATGGCGGATATGTCACAGAAATTGAACGTTAATCTCTGAGCGTTTTTGTCGGCGGGCAACTCACAGTGTCTCATCTATAGAACATTTCCTTTCCGCGAATTGCAAAAATTCTCCTCCGCCGGGACAATAAGAGTACATGGAAACAACAATGAAAGAGATCTCAACCTATGACGGTTTGAGACTCAAGGCCACGGTCCTCAACCGAAATGCATCTTCATGGGTCATTGTCACACACGGAGTGGGTGAACACCGTGGACGTCACAAGTATTGGATCAGTGATGAATTTAAAAACTACAATGTCATACTTTATGATCTGCGCGGGCACGGAGAATCGGAAGGTATGCGAGGGAATGTGAAAGACTTCGATGATTATCTTCGGGACCTTGATCACGTAACAGATTTTCTCGTCTCTGAGTATGGCATGAAAGAATTTTATCTTTTCGGTCATTCTATGGGTGGACTCATCACCGCTCGCTGGATTCAGCACAGAAAGAATCGCGCGCTTTATCCCAAAAAGACTGTTCTCTCAGCTCCGGGTGCCGGAACAGTGGGTATGCTTGGTCTTATCACAAGTTCTATTCCTTCTCTGGTCTATAAAAAACTAACTTGCCTTCCGAGTCACCCTTTAGGGGGAATGCTTGATCTCACGAAGCTCTCCCATAATCCGCAGGTCTTTCTTGATTATGTGAAAGACCCGAAAAATATTCTAAAAGTTCATTCGCATCTTTATTTTGAACTCTTGAGTAAGGCCCAGGATACTTTTCATCGTCCCCTTTCTCCAAGAACGCCTCTTATGGTGATCATGGGTAGTGCGGACGGGGTAGTGAGTACAGATCTCGTGAAAAAATACTTCGATAAGTATGAACCAACGGCGAAGTTTGTTCTCGTGAAGGATGCGTATCACGAACTTTATATGGAAACCGAAAAGTATTACCGAGAGTTCGCAGAGAATCTCAAAAACTTTTTTACCTAGACAGGAAAAAATGGCCGAAAAATATTTTAAGTCTCTGAATTATTCACTCGCCAATGAAGACACCTGGCCGGAAGTCCGGCTAATGCGGGAATGGAAACCAAAAAAAATTCTAAGTGTCGCAGGCAGTGGGGGACGATCCCTACCCCTCCTTGTAGGTCATCCTTCCGAACTTCATGTCGTAGATCTTTCCGAACAACAATTGTGGCTTGGCTCTCTTCGGGAGGAAACGATCCGGAATTGTTCGCATGAGGATTTCCTCCTCTTTTGGGGATATCCTCCGTATGACAATCTGGCCTATAACAGGAGAAGAAAAGAAATATTTTCAACTCTTGGCCTGGAGATCGTGGCCAGGGAATATTTCACGACTCTTTTTGAAAGTATTGCGTGGAACACTATTCTTTACGAAGGAAAATGGGAGAAGACATTTCATAAGTTTTCTTATGTCACACGGGCGATAATGACACCCAAGCTCCTATTGGAATCACTTTCCTGTTTGACTCCCGTGGAGCAAACTCGTTTTGTTCAGGAAAAATTCCCGAGGGCGCGGTGGGATCTGGTTTTCCGGATTCTTGGAAACGCTACCGTTTTCAATGCTCTTCTCTATAAAGGACATTTTGTTAAAAAGAATGTTCCTGAATCCCATTTTCAATATTATAAAAATGCTTTTGGAAGAATCTTTGGTCAGACACTTCTTCGTGGGAATTTCTTTGCCCAGCTTTGCTTCTTCGGGAAAATTGTGACGAAGGAAGCGATACCAGTGGAAGGAGATAAAGAAGTCTTTGACGCCATGAAGTCCTGGCTTTTGTCTCACAAAACAAAATCTCATCTGGGTAATATCCTGGACTTAATTTCGAAAGAAGATTCTCTCACTCAAATTGATTTCTTCTCATTCAGTGATGTCCCTTCCTATTTTGAAGGGGAGACTGAGCGTAATTATCTTCAGATGGTTCGCCCGAAAATTTCGGTGGGAGGTGTAGTCATAGTCAGAAATTATCTGAGATTACCTGAGAATCCTGACCTCACTGGTTTTGAAGATATTTCTTCAGAAATAGAAAGTGAATTTATTGACGAGAAAGTTCAGATGTATATGGTCCGTGCTTTCAGGAGAATTTCTTAGATGTCTCTGCGGGCCGTACTTGTAACCTCAGAGGTGACTTTCGTTGGTGAAAATTATCATCAGGTCATTTTGTCGCTCGCCAAAAATCCCCATATCCTGGGACTGATTATCATTCAGAACCGTGAGACAAAACTTTCCCTTCTGGGACTGGCCGCTGCAATGAGCGGAGCGGCTCCGCATTTTGGATTTCAGCTCTTAAAAAATAATCTTTTTCCAGGGACTGAAGAAAAGATCCGTACATATCAATTAGTAGGTAAAGATGTTTTTTTTACGAAAGATATTAATACGCCTGACACACTGAGTTACCTTCGCTCTTTAAGTTTAGATCTCATTGTTAATGCACGCTCGAGATGCATTTACCGCGATGAAGTTCTTTCCCTCCCAAAACTTGGCTGTATCAATATTCATCATGGACTCCTCCCTTATCAACGTGGGGTCATGTGTGATTTTTGGGCCCATATGTACGGGCAGCCCTTTGGTTTTACTGTTCATCAGATGACTAAGAAGATTGATGATGGGCCAATCCTCCGGGTAGAGGAAGTTAACACACCTGGGAGAAATTATACCGATTCCATCTTTGAAGGTTCTAAACGCGAAGCTTTGGTCCTGGCAGAAGTTCTCGCTGAAGTTGATAAGACCAGAGTTCTCGCTGGAATACCCAATCAGAAAACGCCGGAAACAAAGTACTGGAAAAATCCACAACTCATGGATTTTTACCGACTGAGACTGAAAGGAATTAAAGTATGAAAAAGATCATAGCGATACACGGTAATCCAGGTCATAGGGAAGACTGGGATGAAGTGAAAAAGAATCTTCCTAAAGACACTGAGTTTTTAGCACTTGATGCCTATGACCGTGATCTGGGAAAAAAACTTCGATCTTTTCATGGCCCATTCGTACTCGCAGGCTCGTCGGCCGGTTGTTACACAGTGATGCGCCACCTTCCCGAGATTGCTGACAAAGTATCAGGGATCGTTTTCGTTACCCCTTACTTGTCTTCTGAGAAACCACTCTCGGGTCTCGCGAAAACCCTTCTGGGTGTACCGGTACTTAACAGCGTTTTGATTGAAAGTAGTAAGAAGAAATCGGTGGGGGCATTTCTCGAGCACATGATTCATCCGCAAAAGATTTCGGATCATCCGTATTACAAGACATTCCTGAATCGCCTTGAAACCACTGATCTTTGGGCAAAGACAGTCAGAAGAAAAATTGATGCTGAAAATAATCCACTCTGGGGTGACAAGGAGTTTTCTATTCCTGTGATTGCCCTTTGGGGAAAAGAGGATCAGACGTCAAAAAAAGATCGTCAGTCGGTACACCTTCGGCCGTTTAAAAATATCCGACATGCTGAACTTTCCGGTGGTCACAATCTTCTTTGGTCACATCCCAACGAAGTCGCTGCTGCATTTTCTCAGGTCACAGAAATGAAAACGAAAATTGGCTATTATCCCGGTGTCGATGTCCGAAACAATGTTTTGAATTTTCTTGAAGGTCACTTGCGGGATTTTCCAACGAGAATTGCCCTCCGCTGGGGAAAACGCGGATGGAATGAAACATGGGATAAGACCATGATCAGTGGAATTCCCCATGATGAAATCAATTATGCTCAGATGGCGGGAAGGATTAATGCTTTTGCCAATGGTCTTAAGAAAATCGGGATCACCAAGGGTGATCGGATAATTATTTTTCTTCCCATGTCTCTTGATATGTATGTGGCGATGTTTGCCGTTCAAAGAATTGGGGCCATTGCCGTCTTTCTCGATTCCTGGGCGCGGGCAGGTCATCTTGGGGCGACTGCTGAGTGCGTGGGGCCTAAGGGGATGGTGAGTTTTGCTCAGGCATTTCAACTCGTAGATCAGGTGCCGGAATTTAAGACCATGCCTATCCGGATCATGTATGGGCCGGGAGAAAATTTCACGCATAAGTTTGAAGAACTGATGGCTCCCGGTGATTGTCCGATGGAGGCAGTGGAGTCAGAGACAACCGCGCTTATTACTTTCACGACGGGTTCAACCGGAAAACCGAAAGGGGCGAATCGCACCCATAGATTCCTTTCGGCCCAGCATCACGCACTTTCACACGTGATTCCCTATGCTGCCACTGATATCGATATGCCGATCTTTCCGATCTTCTCTTTAAATAATCTTGCGACTGGAGTGACAACGGTTCTTCCGGCGATTAACCTTGCGGCCCCATCTGAATATGATCCTGCCATTCTTACGAATCAGATATTAAATAATAAAATCAATTGTGCCACTATGTCGCCGTCGAACCTTGTAGGGCTTTCTAAATTCTGTGCTGAACATGGAATTATGCTCTCACAAATGAAACGAATGGTAACCGGCGGTGCACCCATCTCCCGGGATGATGTTGAGAAGTATTACAAAATTGCCCCACAGTCTGAACTCTGGGTTCTTTATGGTTCAACAGAAGCTGAGCCCATGGCCCATATTGAAGGCCGCGACATGCTCAAAGAAAAACGAAATGCGGATGCAGAGATCGTTGAAGAGGGTGTGAACGTTGGCCATATTTCAGAAGATGTTGATTATAAATTTGTGAAGCTGGTCGATGGCCCGATTATTCTGGGATCCGGTGGCTGGAGTGAAATCGAAATGCCGGTGGGAGAAGTGGGTGAATTTATCTGTACCGGTGATCACGTCTGTAAAGAGTATTACAATAATCCAGATGCCTTCAAAGCCACTAAAATTAAAGGCCCTGAAGGTGCTGTCTATCACCGCACGGGTGATCTGGGTTATCTTGATCAGGAGAAAAATCTCTGGCTCGTAGGAAGGGTGAATAATGCCATCGTAAGAGAGGGCAAATATTATTTCCCGGTCAAGTCTGAAGTTATCATGAAGAGACTTTCATTCACTTATCGTTGTGCTTTCTTTGGACTTCCCGATGAGAAAATGGGGCAAAAGACATGTGTTGCTATTGAACTTCCTGTGGGAACTGATGTGGGTACGTTTAACTTCGCTGATGCCAAAAAAGAAGTCAGACGAATTTTTTTGAAGAATAAGACCCCACTGGATGAAGTTTATTTCGTCAAGGCCGTTCCGATGGATCCTCGACATCACTCGAAAGTAGAATACGCTGTTTTGAAGAAGCAACTTTCTGAACCGGGAGTTATCATTGGGTAAATGGATCACTTTCACAAAAGAACGATTTAAGCCTTCTCAATACATCCCTCTGATTCTTCTGCTGGTTTCAGCAAATTATCTCTTTGCTAAAAAACTATCCGGCGGGTCGATACTTCCCCCTTTGGGACTCATCTTTGTAGGTGTGGCGACACTCTGTTTCTTTTTTCGAATGAGACTATTCGACGAAGTTAAAGACTATGAAGTTGATTTAAACATAAACCCTCATCGTCCGCTTGCCAGAGGGCTCATTAGTATTCGTGAAGTCAAACGTACAATCTTGGGTCTTATCGTTTTCGAGCTTGTGCTCATGAGTAACCTGGGTGTGGTTCCGTTCTTTCTTTATCTTTTTGCCTTATTCTATTCTCTTCTCATGTACGAGGAGTTCTTCATTGGTGACTGGTTAAGACCCCATCTCACGACTTACGCTGTAACTCATACCATCGTGGTTGGTTTCTTAAGTTATGCCATTCTTTCCAGCGTCCTTACGTATACGGCATTAAATTTTTCATGGAATGTTTTCCTTCTCTGTTTCTCTCATTGGTGTATTTTTAATCTGTTTGAGTTTGCCCGAAAGACATTTGCTCAAAACGAAGAGCGTGAGAATGTCGCAAGTTACTCAAATATTTTTGGTTTGAAAGGGGCATATCTCCTTTCTGCCTCACAAGTCGTCTTAAGTGCACTTGCGCTCTATTTCGTGAGCGAGTTGAATCATAAAATTCTTTTTATCAGTGGGGCCGTTGCCTATTGTGTGGTAGCGATGTTTTTGACAAAGAGGGTTTCTGCTTTTCGCAACCTTTCAACTCTCTATCTCGTGCTCTATTTTATATTTCTTATTATCGCTTTAAGGGATTAACCAATGCTGGTCACGAAATCTTCGACTTCTTTCTTTGCTAAAAATGAATCTGGTGGAAAAGGGTATAATCTCTTTCTTATGAGTCAGAGCGGTTTTCCTGTTCCAGAGTGGGTGGTTTTAGGGAAACGACATTTTGAAAGTTTTCTCAATTCTTCAGGACTCCGAGTTCAAATAGAGAATGTGCTACAGGATTTTCTCGCGGAAAAAATTTCCGGTAAGGATACTGAAGAAAAACTCACCAAACTTATTAAAGATGCTCCACTTTCTAAAGACATCGATATTTTAATTGATGAAGGAATGAGAATCCTCGGTCCAACGACCATGATTTCCGTCAGGTCATCCGCCGCCGATGAAGATGGAAGCTCTCACTCTTTCGCTGGCCAGCTTTCAAGCTTTCTTTATGTCACTGGTAAGGCCCATATTATTGATTCTCTCAAGGGCTGTTGGGCCAGTGCCTTTTCTGAAAGAGGTCTAGCCTATAGGAAAGAAAACAAACTTGATGTTTTGAAAATTAGTGTGGCGGTTGTTCTTCAGCGCATGATTGATCCGGAAAAATCCGGAGTTCTTTTTACCTGTGATCCGATTGCAAAAAAACTGGATAAGTTTGTTGTTTCTTCTGTCTACGGCGTAGGTGAGGGGCTAGTTTCGGGAGTGCTGAACGCGGATTCATTCTGGCTTTCATCCGAAAATGGGGCGCTTCTTCAGGAAGACATCGTGCCTAAAGAACAGATGCTGAAAAAAGGTCCTAACGGTCATTGCGCCACTTTACCAGTGTCAAAAAGCCTTGTAGATGCGCCGTCACTTTCGAAGGAAGAATTGAAAAGTCTTTATGAACTAGGGAAGAAAATCCATCAGGATTACCGTCGTCCTCAGGATATTGAATGGGCGATTGAAAATGGCAAGGCCTGGCTCCTTCAGACGAGACCAGTAACAACCATTGATCAGGATCTTCAGGGTTATATTAACCTCTGGGACAATTCCAATATCGTGGAAAGTTACGGGGGACTTACCTCTCCGCTTTCTTTCAGCTTTGCTCTCAGAAATTACAAGGGCGTTTACGTTCAGTTCTGTGAAGTCCTTGGTCTCTCCAATGAAATTATTAAAGACATGGACTCGTATCTCTCTTATATGCTTGGCTCAATCAACGGACGTGTATTCTACAATCTCTTTAACTGGTACAAGCTTGTTGGCGTTCTTCCTGGTTTCAAATCGAATAAAGAATTTATGGAAACCATGATGGGTGTTTCTGAAGGGCTTTCGGCAGAAATTGAAGAGAGAACGAAGTCCCATCACTCATGGGGAACCTTCAGAGGAAAACTCCGCACAGCTGTGACCGGACTCAATTTTCTCAAATATCATTTCATTATTCAGAGTGTCGTCGAGGACTTCCTCAAAACTTTCCATAAAGACTATGATCGTTATAAGGCGATGCCCTTAACCCGCATGCGTGGAGATGAACTCATCAATGTCTACATGGAAGTGGAAAGAAACATGCTCGGTCGCTGGAAAGCACCTATCATTAACGACTTCCTTTGCATGGTTCACTTTGGTCTCTTAAGAAAACTTACGCTGAAATGGTTTTCGCCTGAACTATCCAGTCTTCAGAATGATCTTCTGGCTGCCGAAGGTGGGCTCGAGAGTGCTGAGCCGACGAAGGCGATGATTAAGCTCGCCCATATGGCCTCTCTCAATGAAAAGCTGAAAAAGATTATCCTCAGCTGTGAGCCAAAAGATGGAATGGAAGCGGTTAAGCAGTCTGAGTTTCGTGATTTTTACAAGGCCCTTGAAGACTACATTGAAAAATATGGTTTTCGCTGTATGAGCGAGATGAAACTCGAAGAAATTGATCTTGTCACAGACCCATCTTATCTTTTCGTTTGCCTGAAAAATTATCTCAAGGCCGCGAGTCTTCCAGTTGAAGATGATTCAAAGGAAAAAGAACGCCGGTCGATTGCGGAAAAAACGGTTGAAAAGGAATTGTCGATACTCCGTCGAACTATTTACAAATGGGTTTTGAAGCACGCGAGAAAAGCAGTCAAAAACCGCGAGAATACGCGTTTTGCCCGCACCCGGATCTATGGTGTCGCACGGACCATTTTCCGCTCAATCGGAGAAGATCTCGCTTTCGTTGGAGCGATCAAGGATCCGCGGGATATTTTCTGGCTCACAATCGAAGAAGTTTTTGGAATCTATAACGGCGCTCTCCCTTCCTATAATCTTATGGCCCTTATTGAGCTTCGTAAGAGCGAGTACGAGAAATTCGCTGAAGAACCAAGTTCCCGTGTTGTTACCCGCGGGGCCGTTTACTGGAAAAATAGTTTTCAGAATGAAGTTGAACTGGCCGCCGCGACTGATGAATATGATCTGAAAGGACTCCCTTGTTCTCCGGGAGTTGTTGAAGGTATTGTCAAAGTCGTTATAGATCCAACGGATAACCTCGAACTCAACGGGGAAATTCTTGTGACAGCTCGGACCGACCCGGGTTGGGTTCCTCTTTATCCATCAATTTCAGGACTTCTGGTTGAAAGAGGAAGTCTTCTTTCTCACTCAGCGATTGTCGCCCGTGAGATGGGAATTCCCGCGGTCGTCAGTGTTCCGGGACTTATTAAATCCATCAAGACCGGCATGCGGGTGCGCCTTGACGGAAAGGCCGGAACCATCAAAATTCTTGATCCATAATGCGCATAATTCTATCGCCCTATCAGAATCCGTTTTTAAATCTCGCTCTAGAGGATCATTTCCTCCGGGGCGGGGCGGATCTGCCTGTGCTCTTCTTTTATGTGAACCGGCCCTGTGTCGTCCTTGGGCGTTTTCAAAATCCCTGGCTCGAAACCAATCTCTCATATCTTGTTCAAAATGATATCTGGCTCGTTCGTCGTCAAAGCGGCGGAGGTTGTGTCTTTCACGATGAAGGGAATCTCAATTTTTCTTTTATTACCAAAGACCCAATGATCGATCGGCGAAAACACGCGGAATTTTTGAAAGATGCTTTCGCGAAAGCCGATATAGCACTCGAAATTTCACCTCGCCATGATCTGTGGCTAGGGGGGAAAAAAATTTCCGGTTCGGCCTATAAGCAAACCAAGTTCGGTTCGTTTCATCACGGAACATTTCTTGTTTCCAGTGATCTCCATAAACTCGAAGAGAGCCTTAAGCATACCCTTGTTCCCACTGTCACAAAGTCCATCGCTTCAGTTCGATCCCAGGTGATTACTCTTCAGGAAAAATTTCCGGGGACAGAAATTCCGGATGTCATTGAACTCATTTCTCATTTTTTCAAAACAATCCCGCTCACTTTGGATGGAACACTTTTATCAGAATCTCAGGTTCAGGAAAGTTTTCAGCAACTGAGATCCTGGGACTGGTTATTTGGTGAAACGCCCCATTTTGAAATGGATGATCTCATCATTCACAAAGGGAAAATGGGTGATAAAAGATTTGATCGCGAAACAATGACGGGAAAAATATCGGAAGAAAAACTCGGCCGTTTCTTTCCCGATTTTAGTGAGCAGCACAGGTTGAGCAACCTGATTTTGTAGCGGTCTGATCATTGAAATTCCAATCACTATAGCCCGAGTTCAAGTAAAGGCAGGCGTCGGTGAGAGAGTCGAATTTCTTCTGAAAATCCTCATTTTGCTCATCCTGAAGGACCGTCACATAATATTCCAGACGGTCTTCCTTGATTGATTCAGGGTCAGCACCAAAGGTAATAAGTGCTAAGAAGTTCTCTTTTTCATATCGGCAATAAGACCAGTTTTCGTTATTAATGCTCTGCACATACACTCCGGCCGACACTCATCATCAACAATGACTTGTCAGGTACTTAGATTTGTTCTATATTGGCTGCACTTTTTAGAAATGTCTACATGAGAGGAAGTTATGGCAAAAGGCCCACGCGTAATCGTTACTTTAGAATGTACTGAAGCGAGAAAAGAGAATGCTTCTCCTTCTCGTTATACAACTACAAAAAACAAAAAGACGACTCCAGAGCGTCTCGAGATGAAGAAGTACAATCCAAATCTTCGTCGTCACACGCTTCACAAAGAAATTAAGTAATCTGCTTTAACAGATTCCGAAATAAAAAAGGCTCCTTCGGGAGCCTTTTTTATTTGAGATCGCTGGTCTTCGTTTCAAAGACCTTCAACTGATCCTTATCAATAAGCACATAGGATTTCCGTTCTTCACCTGAAAGGGCATAGACTGTGCCGGTAATGCTGGTTCCGGGAATTCCTCCCTTCACTTCACCGATGATGTAAGTCCGCACGCCCTGAGTGGTAATGAGCTTTAAACTATAAAGGGGAACCGCCGTAGCGCGGTCCATGAGTTCTTTTTGTTCAGGAGTCAGATTTTCAAGAATGGATGTACTTTTCAGATCTTCCAGTCTTCCCAGAAATCTTGTGACCTTTCCAGAGGCCAATTCAGCGCCAGTGTCACCAAACCATGATTCTTCTTTTTTAAAAAGCTTAGTTTGAAGTCCGTTCTCAGCATAAATCTCGAGAGAGACCAGAGACTCCGCATTCAAGGCCAGAACTTTTGATTCCACTAATTGGGCCAGGTCATAGCTTTCCAGCTGAATCTCCAGCGGATCTATCTGATAGATCTGATTCTGAGTCGAGATTGTCATGTATGCAGAATTATCGATGGGATTAATAAGACCCATCTTGATCTCAAAACTTTTTTCTTTGGAATTTGTGAAGAGAAGTGTGAGCGTAGGATTATCCAGAGAGTACGAAGTGATATTGATAGGCTCGAGACGATGGAAATTTCTCACGCGAACAACTTTGAAAGCGTCGAGGATTTTGGTGATGACTTCGGATTTCGTTCTCAAGGCCTGAGGAGAAGTCATTTGCCAGGGCCCCTCGCGTTTTCCATCTGGATGAGTATTCAGGAGGACGAAATTACCCTGCTTATTCGTCATCTTTATGGACTTTAATTTCCTTAACTCCGCTACTGGAATAGGGTTGGCATAGATCTGCGCGAGATCCACTTCAGGAGTTTCTGATTCAAAAACTTCTGCAAACAATCCCAGGAAAAGAAGGATGAAAAAGAAGAAAGCCACGAGCAAAGTCGAAAGCTGAGGTTTTAGAAAAGATCTCATAAACCAATTATAATCAGAGACCGAGTGAGTCGTCTTCGGATTCTTTCTTCGGTTTCTTTTTCTCAGATACAATTGGCTCGATGGATTTTAGGAAGTTCCTGAGATTTCCTCTCTCTCCAGGTATTGAGAAATTGAATTTACATTGGACGCGATAATCGGGCTTGGTTGAGCTGATGATTCTCGAGCGAAGGGCATAGAAGTGACAATAGGTCACATCGGCCGTCATCATAAAAGTCTGAGGAATGAGAAATTCCACGACAACAGACTGGCCCTGGAGAAATTTCCCCTGGGTGAAGGAGAGAATACTTTCCATGTAGATATCGGAGAGAAAGCAAAAGCCATAAGAGATGCGATCCAGATCCGGAGCCTGACGTTGATAAGGACGTTGCAGGATGGGATTAGGTTTTTTTACTTCAAGCCCTTGTTGTGCCTGTTCAGCGAGAACAGCTTCAGCGGCATTGAAAGTTTTGGGAGCTTCTTCTTTCGTTTCGCCAGTTGCAAGTGAGGCGAGTACTTCTTCTGGGGTCTTTGTTTCTTCTTCCTGGGGCATTTTCTCTTCTTCTTTGAGAGAAGCCATGAGCGAATTAATATCTTCCGCAGAGACCTGTCCTTTAAGAGGAATGACATTGGACGCGTCGGTAAGAGGGGCCTTCATGTTCAGATTGTAAAATTTCTTGATGTCATCAATGTAGAGCGGAACACCAGCGGCTTCACACTCCTTCATTCTTCTTTCTAGTGCGGCCTCAATTTCATCGCGGAGACTCCACATACGGAGGGAGATTTTTTTGACTTCAACGGGATGGCCGGATTTATTGTAGATCATGGGCTGTTACCTCTTATGGATAATTGTCGCTCAAGATCAAACTTTGTGGGAGAGGGAAAATAGTAATGGAGTGGATCGGTCGGGGTGGCAATAAAAAAGCCCCCATTCGGGGGCTCGTTTTGGCTTTTTATGGCAAAAGGTTATTTAAAGTTCTTACGAAGGAATTTCGAAAGACCCATTTTATCGAGAGTTTTGATTGTAGAAGCAGCAAGCTTAAGGCGGATTGTTTGACCTGACTCTGGATCAAAAACTTTTTTTGTCTTGAGGTTTGGTTGTTTGAAAACGCGTGATTTGATGTTTGAGTGAGAGACCTTATTATTCGACTGACGGCCCTTACCAGTTAGATCACATTGACGTGCCATAAAGTGCTTCCTTCTTCAAATTGACTTGTTTTAGTTCGGAAAATTTAAGTCTTTTTGAGCACCTTGGCAAGGGAGAAGTTGAAGAAAATTGTGGACTTAAAGCGTTCAAAAAGACCATACTTGAAATCAAATTCCCTCATGAAAAGGTGGTCCTTCCATGTCACTTAAACCCTTGAATATTAAACCAAAACTTCTTCCGGCACCGTCGGGGGCTCCGGTTTATTCCGTAAAGGTGAAAAACGCTAAGGGAAAAGAAGTTCTGCTGGCAAATCCTAAAGCAACTCGTTCTCTCATCGCCTTAATGGATCTTGCCGCTGTTAACGGGGGAGCCGCTTGTCACTGGGGTGGACCTTCCGCCATGACGGAAACCTGGACTGCCACTCATCAACTTATGTTTCAGAACCAGGACTGGTTCAATCACTTTAATTTTGTAAATGATATTGGCCACGCGGAAAATGGGATTTACGCTTTAAGGACAGTTCTTGGTTACGGTGATTTGACTTTAGAAACACTGAAAGGCTTCCGCTCTATGAGCTCTAAGCTTACAGGCCACGGTGAATCTCATCTTTATCCGGAAGGAGTTCTTCTTTCCAATGGTCCTCTCGGTTCAGCATTTCCACAGGCACAGGGACTTGCGATCGCAGATAAGATTGCTGGTAATAAGCGTGTCACGATTTGTTCCGTTTCCGACGCGGCAGCGATGGAAGGGGAAGCGAAAGAAGCTTTTGCAGCCGTTCCCGGATTTGCACAAAAAGGAAAACTCAATCCTTTTATCATGCTCGTTTCTGATAACAACACTAAGCTCGGCGGAAGAATCGATAAAGACTCTTTTTCTATGCTTCCGACTTTTGAATCTCTTTCCACTCTTGGTTGGAATGTGATCAAAGTTGAGAATGGTCATGATCTTGAAAAAGTTTATCAGACATTAGAGACAGCAATTGAAACAGTGAAAGCTGATTCATCTAAACCGGTTTGTCTCTGGATCAAAACCATTAAAGGTTATGGCGTAAAATCCACCATGGATTCTTCTTCCGGAGGCCATGGTTTTCCTCTTAAATCACATGATGAAGGAATTCATGCATTCCTTAAAGAAATCTGGGGAACGGAAGATGTGCCGAAAGAATTTACAACATGGGCCAATGAACTGACCGTGAAGCCAGAAAAGAAAGCATCATCTGGGCCAGTAAAAGATAAAATGCAAATCGGAATCGCCAAAGGTCTCTCGCGTGCAGCGAAAGATGGTTACCCGGTTTTCTCAGTCACTTCCGATCTTCAGGGGTCTACCGGTGTAAAGGCTTTTCACTCAGAATTTCCTGATCATTATATTGATGTTGGTGTAGCGGAATCGAACATGGTTTCCACAGCTGTTGGAATGTCAAAAGCAGGATTTATTCCGGTCGTGGATACGTTCGCAGCTTTCGGTGTAACGAAAGGAAATCTTCCGCTCATTATGGCCTCGCTTTCTCAGGCACCAGTCATGGCAGCATTCTCGCACACAGGTTTCCAGGATGCAGCTGACGGAGCTTCTCATCAGTCCCTCACGTATTTGTCCGCTGTCTCGAGCATCCCTCATCTTAACGTGGTGAACCTCGCTTCTGCTAAAGAAGCTGAAGAGTATATTTACGCTGCTGCAAGAAAAATTGCGACCGATCGTGAATCGGGAAAAGATGGAGAGTCTTATGTCTTCTTCCTTGGTCGCGAAAATTTTACTCTCGAAGTAAAAGATGGTTTAGGTTACGAGCTTCATAAAGCGCAAAGACTCACTGACGGTCATGACATTGCCATCGTGGCTTCAGGTTCACTCGTGGGTAAAGCGCTGAAGGCCTATACTGAACTTAAAGAGAAAGGGATCGAGGCGACTGTCATCAATCACTCTTTTGTCAACAATACTGACTTTGAAGAATTGGCCAACTGGATCGACGAGGCAGGCGGAAAAGTTGTGACGGTTGAGGACCACCAGCTCGTAGGTGGTATGGGAGCGCAACTTGTTCATCATTTGAAAATGCTCGGTTCAGAATTTCAAGTGACAAGCCTCGCCGTGAAAGGTGAATTCGGTCAAAGTGCATATTCTGCCGATGAATTGTACGCTAAGCACCATGTGGACACTGATGCTATCGTAAATGCGGTTGTTGCTCTTACAAACAACAAAGGAAGTTTTATGAACATTGATAAAGAAATGCTTATGTCTCGTTGGAAGGAAATTTCTCAGCAGGCGATGAAGAAGTGGGATTCTATTTCTGAAAAAGATCTGGATAAAGTCAGAGGTAATGCTGTTGCACTAGTTTCTCTGGTTCAGGAAAAATTTGGTGTTTCCCGTGAAGAGGCCACAAAAAAAGTGGAAGAACTCATGGCAAAATATCCAAAAGAGGAACTTAAGGCCCGGGCCACTGAAACTGCTCACAAGGTTCTTGATACGGCCAACACGCTGGCCGGCATCGTTAAAGATAAACTCAAAAAATAATCCGACAGTTTTCATCATGCTCATGGGACTACGTCCCATGGGCTTCTCTTAGCTAGAATACAGGAATCACTTTTTAATAAGGATTCTTATGAAAGCTAATTCAATTCTCGATGTCATTGGTAATACTCCTCATCTTAAAATGAATAAGCTCTTCGGCGAGGTCGAAGTGTGGGTGAAGCTTGAGCGCCAAAATCCCGGAGCTTCAATTAAGGACCGGATTGCATTTGCGATGATCATGGAAGCGGAAAAGCGTGGAGATCTGAAAAAAGGTATGACGATCATTGAGCCGACTTCCGGAAATACAGGAATTGGTTTGGCGATGGTGTGTGCAGTGAAAGGCTATAAACTCATTCTTGTTATGCCGGAATCGATGACAGTGGAAAGAAGAAAAGTCATGGCCGCCTATGGGGCCACTTTTGAACTCACACCGAAAGAGAAGGGAATCAAGGGTTCTATAGAGAGAGCGAGAGAACTTTTAACGGAAACGTCGAACGCCTGGATGCCGATGCAATTTGAAAATCCAGACAACGTGAAAATTCATGCGGAAACTACTGCGCAGGAAATTCTTAAAGATTTTCCGGACGGCCTGGATGTTTTGATCACCGGAGTGGGGACGGGTGGGCATATCACTGCCGTTGGTCAGGTTCTGAAAAAGAAGTTTCCCAGTCTCAAAGTGATTGCCGTTGAGCCTTCTGATTCACCGGTTTTGTCAGGTGGAAATCCCGGGCCACATGCCCTTCAGGGAATCGGAACGGGTTTTATTCCGTCGATTGTTGATCGTTCTGTCATCGATGAAGTGATCACGATCACAAAGGATGAAGCTTTCGTCATGGCACAGAGATCTTCTAAAGAGGAAGGTCTTTTTATCGGCATTTCATCCGGTGCATCTCTTGCGGCGGTAGCTAAATATCTTCAAAAAAACGGGAAGAAGAAAGTCCTGACATTTTGTTATGATACCGGGGAACGATATCTGTCTATGCCGGGACTCTTCGAAATTTAACTTAGGAACACCAGCCAGCAATGATAATTCGCTGACCCTTTGTCACCTGATGGATACAGTGTTCGAAGCCATAAATGCCGGTGAGGAAGAGAATCATTCCACCAAACTCTGGGGTGGGGATAAAAGTTACTTCGTCACTTCCTCGTCTCTTAATGCCGAGTCTGCCACCTTCGATGGACCCTGCATCTTCCGTGAGAGAAAGAGAAAAAGCAAAAACCCGTGAGCCGTCATCGTGCCAGACACCGTCCTCCTCCCATTCGTTTTCTGAATCTCTTATGCTGATAATGAACTCGATATTCTGAAAATCATGATAGGTGGAAAGAAATTGGAAGAGTCTTCCATCGGGAGCAGTTAGTTTTTTAAATTCTTCATCCAGAGTTTTCCAGTTTTTATCTTTTACGAGATTCCTTATCTCATCTCCCAGAGGAAAATAAGTAAGTTGAAATCCGGTATTTAAGAGAGCGGGAAACTTCAGCATATGTCATTCTCACAAATTACCTTAGCCTTAGCAAACCACATCGCTCTCTTGTAGGGCCTCCGTCGAATTTACCATTCGGAATATGAAAAGGAGAATAGAGGCAGAGGTGTTTTATGAAAGAAACAGATTTCTCTTTAGGTCCAATTATGAAGGCTGCACGTAAATTCAAAAAAATTAACCAGGCAGATGTGGCCACGGCGATAGGGTGTTCGCAAAGTGCCCTTTCAAAAATGGAGCATAATCTGCTGATCCCATCCGCCCCACAGTGGTTTCTTTTTTCCCGCTTCACGTCAATTCCCCCGGAAAGTTTGGAGAATGGTGTAATCGACAGAAAAATAAAAATCAAATTTAACAGTGAGGATGTCTCGCTGGGATTTAAAATTCCCAAGAAGTATCGGGGACAGCGATCCGAAAAGTGTCGGGAAATGTATCCCTTCCTGAAGTATCTTGAAAAAACACAAGGGAAGGAGGGAGTTGATGAGTTTCTGAAGTTCACCGGCCTTGAGACAGAGTTTTTCCTCGATTTTGATAATTTAATCAATTTTCAGCTAATGGCAGATACGATTAACTATTTTATCCGTCATGGAAAAAATCGTCCTGAAGTTATCCAGGAAATTGTTTCGGTAGGACAGGATCGTCACTACTGGGATCACTATGGAGTAGAGTGGAAAAATTTGGATTCGATAAAATCTGTGCTTAAAGAATATATTGCCGAGCAGGTCTTTTTCCAGACAGATTTTCAGCTCCACCTGGAAGAAGCTGAAGGCAAACTCTTTCTAACGTATGTTCCCGAATTTCACTTAAAGCAATTTAAAGAAATTGATGAAGAGCTTGTGACATTTCTCAATGAGTATAGAAGAACAACCGTTGCTGGCCTACTTAAGATGCTCGTAAGGAAAGCATCCGTTTCTCTCTCCTCATATGAGAAGACCTCTCTCGGCTGTAAACTTCAGATCAGTTTTTAAGCTTCGTGCGGCAGTTTCTTTTTCTTCGGACGGAAGTAACTTCTCGGAGAGTATTCTGCGAAATCTGCAATTTTCGCCATATAAATACAGGCATATTTTTCTATCTGACCGGCGAGGCGGCTGGGCTCAACACCTGAACGCATAGTCTCGCCCCAATAGGGATTAAAATGCTGTGAATGGGCGCGGATAAGTTTACCGATTTTTTTATCGACCTTTTCAATTTTTTGAAAATGGGACTGGATTTTCTCTTTATCCGGTTTTTTCCCCTTTTCAATCTCACGATCAAAAAGTTCATCGAGTTTGCGTTCGAGATCCACTTTTTCTGCCATGAAGCTATTAATTTCTTCAGAAAGTGTATTGGATTTTACCAGAGCTTCACATTCGTGGATAAGTTCATCAATCACAAGGGCCGTTCTCCAGTTACAAGTTTTTTTAATCTGGAGGACATCACCATAGATATGATCGCCTAGGTATAGGATTTGCTCGCCGGAAAGATTGGCATGTTTTTGAATGAGATTGGCACTTCCACCCTGGTAGATACCGTCAACAATTGGTCCATAATGATTTTTCATGAGACCTGTTTTTGGATCAACATGAAGGAGTGCAATTTTATCTGTGAAAAACTTTGGCTTATTGGCAAGAGTGATGACGAGATTAAAAAGTTCTGACCAGTCTTTGTGATCTTTTAAGTAGGGAGTAATGGCATGGTCAAGAAGGATTTTAGAGTATTCAAAATCAGAGTTTGTAATGACCCAAAGTTTTTTTCCATGTTTTTTGAATCGTTCAAGTGCTTTGACTGAATCCGGATCAGGCATGATGTATTTTTTTACATTCTTTTTAACCTGCGATTTAAGAGTTCCATCCCGGTGGGAGATATCCAGGGCATCCAGAACATGATTCTCAATCGTTTTGTAATCGGGGAGATTCAGTTCCGGATTATTGTTTTTCAATTCCACTATCTGCATGTAGAGAACGCAATAAGAGATGGAGAATGTCGTATCGACGATGGCATAGCGATCTGAATCATTGAGATCGATGGTGAGACCCTGATAGATTTTTTGCTGTGTTTTAAAATCCATTTCTTTAAGACCATGGAACGCATGCTTCACCTTTGAGTAGGTCGAAAGTTTCAACACGTTTCCATTCGGCTTATCGATGACGAGCCCGCGGATAGCGAGATTGAATTGAAATTTCAAATCATTGACTATCGCGGGATAACCTCTGACTTCGATGAGCTTTTTTTTCATTTCTTTATAGGTCATCTCTTCAAACGCATCTGAATCATAGCGGACCAGTGTGTAGTCCATATCAAAACCAATGGCCGCAATCTGCTTCATATTGAGCGTGCGGTTTACATAAATACCCATAGTAATCTCCGTAAAAATAGAATTTTCCCCTTTGACCCCTTGAACGTCAAATGATGCTTTTCAGGATTTCGGCCAGTTAAAGGCCCAATTCTGGGCCCAAAAAGAAGATTTTACACTGAGCGCAAGGAATCTTCATACTCCATGAATTTCTTAGGTATAAACATGGGACTTCTGAAAAGGGATCTCTCATGTTGAAGACCACTACTATTCTCCTCGTTATGGCCGGTTCTTTGCCTCTTATGGCCGCTCCACCTGTTATTTATGGTGAGGACAATCGCCGTGAAGTCTATGAAGCTTCGACCCTTGAGCAAAAACTTGCAGCGTCTAAGTGCTCACGAAAAATTTCACCGAAGATAAATTGAGAGGCATTAAAAACCCTCTGGCGACAATCTTTGAAACAG
>JACCDH010664227.1_pt1 | contig 19213 bp, 14 predicted proteins | sample 7442481 | NCBI WGS metagenome assembly JACCDH01 (sample SAMN15323433, study PRJNA562643) | freshwater metagenome | isolation source: river surface water | place: USA:Blue River Watershed | collected 2017-08-15 | reverse complement strand
CGGAGCTTTGTGATCCCGCTGGGACTCGAACCCAGGGCCCATACATTAAAAGTGTATTGCTCTACCAACTGAGCTACGGAATCTGACCGTTTTCCCGTTTAAGGGAGTGCAAAAATAAGGATAAAATAAAACTATCCAAATAAATAGGTACTTTTATTTTCAACATGGATTTTGTCTTGTAAGTGATTCATCTTCAATTTAGAAGTACATTTGTGTAAATTCTATCTCATGGCTAATTTCAGCGATAAAATTGTGGTGATTACAGGGGGTTCCGATGGTATCGGAAAAGCCTTGGTGCAACAGTTTTTGGGATTAGGGGCGAAGGTGGCTACCTGTGGTCGAAATGCCCAAAAATTATCGGTATTAGTGGAGGAAAACCCGCAGGCGCAGTTGTTTACCATGCAGGTGGATGTAGTGAACCAAGCACAGGTGGAGGATTTTGTGCAGGCGGTGGTGAATCACTGGGGTGGGATTGATATGCTTATCAATAATGCGGGTATTTCCATGCGCGCTTTAGTAAGTGAAGTGTCTATTGAAACCCTTAAAAATGTAATGGATATTAATTTTTGGGGTACCGTTTATACCACGAAAGCGGCCCTCCCTTTTGTGCAAAAAGCCAATGGGGTCATTGTAGGGGTTTCCAGTATCGCAGGTTATAGAGGTTTGCCGGGCCGTAGCGGTTATTCGGCTTCGAAATATGCCTTAAATGGTTGGCTAGAAGCATTGAGGACTGAATTATATGGTTCAGGCACCCATGTAATGTGGGTTTGTCCGGGTTTCACCAGTTCCAATATCCGCAATGCGGCCCTGAATAAGGATGCCCAAGCGCAAGGAGAATCGCCTATGGATGAAGGAGCTATGATGAGTTCCGAAGTATGTGCCCAACATATTATTCATGCCATTGCAAAGCGCAAACGTAGCCTGGTATTGACATTTACGGGGAAGCGTACCGTGTTTATGAATAAATTTTTCCCGGCATGGGCCGATAAATTGGCCTATCATTTCTTTTTTAAGAATGGCAAATTGGTAAAATAAATACCTAATTTATTCGTTACTAATAAGATATGCCCGTTATCACATTAACATCAGATATTGGCCAAGAGGATTTTATTATTGGTGCTGTTAAGGGCCAAATTTTGTCAATTATTCCAGGCTGTCAAATAGCGGATATCACCCATCAACTTTCCAGCAAAAACTATTTACAAGGGGCCTATATTTTTAATAATGCTGCAAAGCATTACCCTTCGGGCACAGTGCATATTGTGATGGTTAATTTTTTTCAATATCCATCGGATCATGTTTTATTCGCACACTTTAATGGACACTTTTTTATCACGCCTGACAATGGTTTCTTAACCATGATGTTGGGGATTAAGCCTAGTGAAATTGTGGCCATTGATATAAAAGGAGCCAATACTTTTGTGCAAATTACTGAGCGCATCATTGAATCAGTCGCTTACTTTTTTGCATCCAGTAATTTATTGGAAGCAGGCACCCCCATTGATAAAATCGTGGAAATATTTCCAACCCAACCTAAGTTTGATGCCAATTGGATGGAAGGGCAAATTATTTTCATTGACCAATTTGAGAATGTGGTGGTCAATATTAGGCAGGAGGAGTTTGAAAAGCACGCAAAAGGAAGACCTTTTAAAATTGTTTTTACCCGCAATGAAACCATCGAAGTGCTGAGTCGCAATTATGGGGCCGTCCCCGTGGCCGATAAATTGGCCTGGTTTAACTCGGCAGGGTATCTGGAAATTTCGGTACGTGGAGGCAATATGGCCGGGTTATTTGGCTTGAGCAAATACGATGAAAATCAAATGAGTAAGCAGCGTCCTAACGACAATAAGTGGTTTTTTCAGATGGTGCGTATTTTCTTTGAATAGTCCCTTTTTTTGGGTTATTTTTGCACCCTCATTCAATTACTCAAAAACTCACATAAAATGGCATACGACGTAATCGTAATAGGTAGTGGTCCTGGTGGATATCCAGCGGCAATCCGTGCATCTCAATTAGGTTTAAAAGTGGCAATTATTGAAAAGGAAAGTTTAGGCGGCGTTTGTTTAAACTGGGGATGTATTCCAACAAAAGCTTTATTAAAAAGTGCACAAGTATATGAATACTTAAAACATAGTGCGGATTACGGTGTAACCGCTACAGGGGTGGCACATGATTTTGGAAAAGTAATTTCCAGAAGCCGAGGTGTAGCCGATAAAATGAGCAAGGGCGTTCAATATTTATTGAAGAAAAATAAAATCGACGTAGTAATGGGCTATGGTAAGGTTTTATCAAGAGGCAAAGTGGAAGTTAAAGCGGCTGACGGATCAACACAGGTGTTGGATACAAAATATATTGTAATTGCAACAGGCGGACGTTCAAGAGAATTACCTAACCTTCCTCAGGATGGTAAAAAAGTATTGGGTTACCGTGAAGCAATGGTATTACAACAACAACCTAAAAGCATGATTATTGTAGGTAGTGGTGCGATAGGTGTTGAGTTTGCTTATGTTTACAATAGCATGGGAACGAAAGTAACTATCGTTGAATTCCTGCCAAGAATTGTGCCTGTGGAAGACGAGGATATTTCTAAAGAATTAGAAAAGCAATATAAAAAACAAGGTATTGAAATTATGACCAACGCTTCGGTAGAATCATTAGATACTGCTGGTGCTGGCGTTAAGGCGAAAGTGAAATTACAAGATGGCTCTTTTGTAACCTTGGAAGCTGATGTAGTTTTAAGTGCTGTGGGTGTGGTGGCGAATATTGAAAATTTAGGATTAGAATCAAATGGGGTTAAAACAGATAAAGGCAGAATTATTGTAGATAAATTCCAACAAACAAGTATTGCTGGTATTTATGCTATTGGAGACTGTTCTCCTGGACAGGCATTAGCGCATGTGGCTGCAAAGGAAGGAATTAATGCAGCCGAGCATATGGCTTATTTGGAAAAGAAGCATGCTCATATGCCAGAGGCCATTGATTATAATAATGTTCCTGGTTGTACTTATTGCACACCTGAAATTTCAAGTGTAGGCTATACCGAGAAAGCGGCCAAGGAAGCTGGTTATGAAATTAAAGTAGGTAAGTTTCCATTTATGGCATCAGGAAAAGCTTCTGCTGCAGGAGCAACAGAAGGATTTGTAAAAGTAATTTTTGATGCGAAATACGGCGAATTCTTAGGATGTCATATGATTGGTATGAACGTAACAGATATGATTGCAGAAGCAGTCGTGGCGCGTAAATTAGAAACCACTGCGCATGAAATTTTAAATGCGATTCACCCACACCCAACAATGAGTGAAGGATTGAAGGAAGCAGTTGCGGCAGCCTATGGCGAAGCAATTGATATCTAACTAATGTAAGAATATATGAAATGGCTCGTGATTCAATTCATTTTGAAGGCGGGCCATTTTTAATAAAATGTGGAATTGGAATGTAAGCGTTAGCAATTTTTAAGATGACTTAAAATTTTCATTAAAGAAGGAACAGAATATAAATGAAGTACGAAAAAGAAATAAATAGGCGTAAGACTTTTGCGATTATCTCTCACCCTGATGCTGGTAAAACCACTTTGACTGAGAAATTATTATTGTTTGGTGGTGCCATTCAAACAGCGGGTGCAGTAAAAAGCAATAAAATTAAAAAGCATGCCACTTCGGATTTCATGGAAATTGAACGTCAAAGAGGTATCTCGGTAGCTACTTCGGTGATGTCTTTTGAATACAAGGGAAACTTAATCAATTTATTGGATACGCCAGGGCACAAGGATTTTGCAGAGGATACGTATCGTACTTTAACGGCAGTAGATAGTGTTATTTTGGTTATTGATTCTGTCAATGGAGTGGAACCACAAACACGCCGTTTAATGGAAGTGTGTAGTATGCGTGCTACACCGGTAATTGTGTTCATTAATAAAATGGACCGTGATGGTAAAAACCGATTTGACTTATTGGAAGAAATTGAAGCAGAGTTAAAAATATCCTTACACCCAATGACCTGGCCTATTAACAGTGGTAAGGAATTTAAAGGTGTTTATAATTTGCACGATAAAAGCCTGCGCTTATTTACTGCTAGCACCAAGGCCGATGATGAGGATGTGGTAGCCATCGCCGATTTGTCTAGTCCGGTATTGCAACAAAAAGTGGGTGACCGCGATGCGGATTTATTAAGAGAAGATGTGGAGTTAATTGATGGGGTATATGGTGCACTCAATCCGTTGGATTACTTGCAAGGTAAAATTGCCCCTGTATTTTTTGGATCGGCGGTTAATAATTTTGGAGTACAAGAAATGTTAGATACGTTTATTCAAATTGCACCTACACCGCGTGATCGTGAAACCAGTGTACGAAAAGTGCAAGCGGGTGAGGACAAGTTCAGTGGCTTTATTTTTAAGATTCATGCCAACTTAGATCCGAAGCACCGTGACCGTATTGCTTTTATGCGTGTATGTAGTGGTAAGTTTGAGCGCAATAAGTATTACAAGCATGTGCGTTTGGAAAAGGAAGTGCGTTTCACCAATCCCTATACTTTCCTAGCCCGAAGCAAGGACATTGTAGAGGATGCTTATCCTGGCGATGTGGTAGGTTTATTTGATACGGGTAATTTTAAAATTGGAGATACTTTAACGGAAGGAGAGAAGTTTTATTTCACAGGTATCCCCACTTTTTCTCCTGAAATATTTAAGGAATTGGTGAATAAGGATCCAATGAAAACAAAGCAATTGGAAAAAGGAATTCAACAGTTAACCGACGAAGGGGTAGCACAGTTGTTTACACAGTTTGGCGGTAACAAAAAAATTATTGGTTGTGTGGGTGATTTGCAATTTGAAGTGATTCAATACCGTTTATTGCAGGAATATGGTGCGGCCTGTGAATTTAGAACCCTGCCTTTTTATAAAGCATGTTGGTTAACTTCTGCTGATAAAAATAAATTGAATGATTTCTTAAGATTCAAACAACAAAATGCGGCGGAGGATAAGGATGGCTCCCCTGTGTATTTAGCACAAAGTGAATGGTTTTTGAACACTGAAATTACCAATAACCCAGAGATTATTTTCCATTTTACCAATGAAGTCAATAAATAAACTGGTAAATTAATTGTGCGAAACATTAATCAACTGACAGAAAACCTAGGCGCCTAAAAAAATAAAATATGAAGTCAAAATCTTTAAAACAAAACAAAGTAAATATCATCACTTTAGGTTGTAGTAAAAACCTAGTGGATAGTGAAATGTTAAGTGGCCAATTGGCAGCGAATGATATTGATGTAGTGCATGAGAACAAAAAATTGGATCATAATATTGTGGTCGTGAATACCTGTGGTTTTATTGACAAGGCGAAAGAGGAGAGTGTGAATACCATTTTGGATCAGGTGGCTTTAAAGCAAAAAGGAAAATTAGATAAGGTATATGTAACAGGTTGTTTGAGCGAAAGATATAGAGGTGATTTAGCGGCTGAAATCCCCGAAGTGGATGCCTGGTTTGGTACCATGGAACTTCCTTTAATGTTAAATCAACTGAATGCGGATTATAAGGCCGAACTTTTAGGAGAACGTTTATTAAGTACGCCACAACATTATGCGTATTTAAAAATTAGTGAAGGATGTAATCGTACCTGTGCGTTTTGTGCGATTCCTTTAATGCGCGGACAGCATGTGAGTAAAACCATTGAGCAATTGGTAGAGGAAGCAAAAGGATTAGTGAAAAAAGGGGTGAAGGAAGTAATGTTAATTGCACAGGAATTAACCTATTACGGGTTGGATATTTATAAGGAGCGTGCCTTGCCTAAATTATTGAATGCATTAGCAGATGTGGAAGGATTGGAGTGGATTCGCTTGCACTATGCTTACCCTAGTAAGTTTCCTTTGGAAGTTTTGGATGTGATGCGGGAGCGGGACAATATTTGTAAATACATTGATATCCCTTTACAGCATGCGAGCAATAACATGCTTAAAGCCATGCGTCGTAATATAACGCGTGAGGAAATGACCGAGCTAATTATGGAAATCAGAAAACGTGTGCCGGGTATTGCCATTAGAACTACTTTGATTACAGGGTTCCCTGGTGAAACCTTGGAAGATGTAGAGGAGTTAAAAGAATTTTTACAATTACATAAGTTTGACCGAGTAGGCATCTTCACTTATAGCCACGAGGAAAATACTAGTGCCTATGATTTAGTAGATGATGTACCTGCCGAGGAAAAGCAACGCCGTGCCGAGGAAATCATGGAAGTGCAACAGGAAATTAGTCTTGCCATTAACCAAGCCAAAGAAGGCCAAACACTTAAAGTAATTATTGATAAAAAAGAAGCAGGTCGTTGGTTAGGTCGCACTCAATTTGATAGTGTTGAAGTGGACAATGAAGTAGTCATTAATACCACTAAGCGTTTGAAGTCGGGAGATATGGTGATGGTAAAAATCACCAAGGCTTACGACTATGACTTAGAAGGAGAATTGGTTTAAAAGAAGAATTGATATAATAAGGAGCGTAAGTTTATTTCAGCTACTTAACTATATACAATCTAGCGCTTGGGTCTATTGGTGTTTTTGAAAAGTAATACACTGCAATACCGCTCAAAACAAAATAGCCTATCACAATAGGTGCAATCATGGGTGAAATGCTATTTGAGCCAAACCATTCCCCGGTTTGTGCAATGAATGCAACACAAGCAATATTTTTTACTGCTTCCAATATCCATGCATATTTTGCGCGGTCCATTAACTCGGTAAGGGCATACACTTGTACGAAAATAAATCCTCCGTATATAAATAAATGCGCAATGCTTAATTGTTTAATCATGGCCACATTGGCAAATAAATAACTTACTAATAAAAGCATGCAAATTAATTGTGCCCATAAATAAGTTTCAAACCCTTTGGGTGCCGGTGTGTCATATTTTTCAAAATGATACACATCTTCAATTTTATACACTGGGTACTTTTCAGCCACATCTGCTGGTCTCCAACCGAGTGGCATAAACCATATACGCAACTTATCCTTCCAGCTTTTTGCATGCCAGGCATCTTTGATCAATAGCCATAAATGCATGAAATTAATTTTAATGGGGTTCCAAGTGCGCACCGGGCGGGTTACTCCATATACGGCGGGGATATTGGCTTGCTCTTCCTGATAAGTACCGAACATTCTATCCCAGAATATAAAAATCTGTCCATAATTTTTATCTAAATACTCGGGATTGATTGCATGGTGTACGCGGTGATGGGAGGGGGTGACTATGATATATTCCAAGAAACCCATTCTTCCAATATGTCGGGTATGGTACCAGAATTGTGCAAATAAATGTAAAGGCGCTACCACTGCAATCACTTTTTCAGGCACTCCTAATAATGCTGCAGGAATTAACAATACGACATAAATTTTCACATAAACCGAAATGCTTTGTCTTAAGGCACAAGCTAAATTATACTCCTCACTGCTATGATGCACAATATGGTTGTTCCAGAAAAAATTAATGGAATGTGCCAATCGATGTATCCAATAGCCTGCAAAGTCCAACGCAAAAAAGGCAATTACATACAAAAGCCAACTCGATTGAATATGTACAATGGCTAAATGCTTCACTAACCAACCATAACTGATAATGGCAATACTAAGTCCAAGTACATCCTTGGTGGAATTGGTAACCCCCGAACTTAAGCTCGAGACCATGTCTAAAGTACGTACCGTATCAAAGCCTTTTCTCCAACCATACCATTTTTCAAATACCACCAATAATAAAAAAAGAGGCATGGCAATAATGAGTATTTTACCGTAGGTTTCCATATTTTAGTTTTTATCAAGCATTCTTCATTCCGCTACCAAATGTATCATTTTTATCTTAATTTGCATCCGAATATAAAGCAGCTGTTTAGTACAAAATTATATGAATTTTAAAGCCACTCAAATACCTTATCATGCCACTGGATTATTTTCCCAGTTGATTAGGGATTATGTGGATGCAAAAGGAACAGCCAGGGATTTTGTACAATATGCTCCTAATTTGGAAGGCGTACAAATAGCCATTGCTGCCAGAAAGGATTTTTGCGTGAACAGGCCTCTGCTTGTGGAAGTATTAAAAGCGCAATATGGGACAATCCCTTCCACAAAAGCGGTGACTGATAATATTAATGCACTATTAGCCGACAATACTTATGTGGTTACCACAGCGCATCAACCTAATATTTTTACAGGGCCTTTGTATTTTTTTTATAAAATAATTCATGCCATTCAATTGGCTGCTGAATTAAAACAGCAATTCCCTGAAAACAATTATGTGCCTGTGTATTATATGGGCTCGGAGGATGCAGATATTAATGAGGTAGGTAGTTTTCATTTAGGCGGGGAACCATTACAATGGCAAACTAAACAAACGGGTGCTATTGGTAGGATGAAAGTGGATGATGGTTTACTTAGTTTACTCCAAAATTTGGAAGGGTATTGGTCCGTGAAGGCGCATGGGAAGGAGGCGATAAATGCGTTGAAACAAGCTTATAAAAAAGGGGATACGATCAATGAAGCTACACTTAGTTTAGTCAATAGTTATTTTGGACAGTATGGATTAGTAGTATTACAACCTGATGAGGCAAAATTAAAGTCATGTTTTGTCCCTGTAATGGAAAAGGAATTGTTGACCCAGTTTTCTCATCAAGCTTTACAGCCCACTTTGGCAACATTGCGTGAACAGTATCATGTTCAAACCGAAGGACGAAACATTAATTTATTTTATTTAAAGGATAATATTCGCGCGCGTATTGAATTGAACGAAGGTGTATATACCATTGTAGATACCGATATGCGTTTTACGCAGGCTGAAATAATTGCTGAATTACATGCCTATCCCGAACGATTTAGTCCTAATGTAATTTTAAGAGGGCTTTATCAGGAAACAATATTACCAGGTGTTGTTTTTATTGGGGGCGGCGGTGAATTGGCTTATTGGATGGAATTAAAAGAAGTTTTTGCTAAGGCAGGTGTACATTACCCAGTTTTGCAATTAAGAAATTCGTTTTTATTTATCAATGATAAAATGGCAAAGCAGTGGAGTGATTTAGGTTTTGATATGGCGGATTTATTCTCCCCCATCAACTTGTTGGAAGCGACCTATGTAATAGCAAAAACTAAATATGATTTGTCCTTACATCAGTCTATTCAACAAATGGAGCAGTTGTATCATCAAATACAAGCACAAGCCATTCAGATTGACGCTACTTTGGGGGATCATACCATGAATCTATCCAATCAGTCACTGAAAAAAGTGAAGGAATTGGAAAAGAAAATGCTAAAGGCGGAGAAAAAGAAACAAGCAATTGCTATTGAACGCATTCATCATATTAAGAACAATCTTTTCCCGAAAAATAGTTTGCAAGAAAGGGTAGAACATTTTTCCGAATGGGTAGGCGCTTATGACTGGGATTGGGTGGAAGCAGTGTTGCAGAATTCCAATTCAATGGAACAAAGCTTTACCATTGTAACCTGTTCAAAATAATCAAACGTATTAGTTTGGGCTAAAGAAACTGTCTGGTACCTATTTACATAACTATTCGCATTTTTCTAAATAGGAGGGTTACTTATCAAATTCATTATTAAAATCTCCCTTCATTTTATCCACCTTAGCCAATACTTCTGCTTCCATTGTTGATTTATAGTCCTCCATTGCATTTCCAATATTGGCGTCTGCGCTACCAATAATTTGAGCAGCTAATAAACCTGCATTCTTTGCACCATTTAAAGCAACCGTTGCAACAGGCACGCCTGCGGGCATTTGTAAAATAGATAAAACTGAATCCCATCCATCAATTGAATTGCTTGACTTAATTGGGACACCAATTACTGGTAAGCTAGTTATTGCGGCAATCATCCCTGGTAAATGAGCAGCACCACCCGCACCTGCAATAATTACTTTCAATCCTCTGCTACGGGCATTTTTTGCATAATCCATCATTCGCTCAGGTGTACGATGTGCGGACACCACGGTTAATTCAAATGGGATATTGAATGTTTTTAAAACATCGGCAGCGGACTGCATAATGTTTAAATCACTGTCGCTTCCCATAATGATACCTACAATTGCTGGATTGGCCATAAGATGTTTTTTTGTACTGTATTGCAAAGATAATTAAACTTAAATTAATGGGTATTTTGCACCTGATAAGCGGCTACCTCACTTATGATTGGCAAACCTTTTGATTCAGTCACCAGTATTCGGATATATTGAATGCTTTGTTGGGGAATACGAATAATCCTTTTGTGACCAATGGTGGTTCCTTTAGCAATTGGGTTAAAAAATTTCAAATTATTGCCGCCAGATACCTCAAATTGAACAATACGCTGTCCCTTGCTAATGGCTTCCTTTAACACTAGGGTATTAAAATTCACTGCTTTTTTCAAATGGATTTCAATACTATTTTTGGTGCGTAAAATTTTGGCATCTTTAAAAACATTGTTGGCAAATGCTTCTTCTCTTATTTTTTTGAATTGCATTAAAGCGGCAGAATCAATCCCTGAAATTAAACCTGCTCTATTAGGGGGCACATTCAACAACATATTTCCGCCACGCCCTACCGATTTTAAGTACAAATCAAATAGGGTAGCGCCCGACTTAACGGTGCTATCTTCATTGGGATGATAAAACCATCCTTTACGAATGGACACATCGGCTTCGGCACCAATCCAATGCTTGCCATTATAATTGCCCCGGTTCAATGTATCATTCGGAGGGGCGCCTTCCCCTCGTTTAAATCCTACAGTATCAAGGAGGTTCCAATTGGTCTCATTTATTATTCCATTTTCATTTCCCACCCAACGCACATGTGGACCAATATCACTAAATATGACTAGCTGTGGTTGATACTTTAAAGCACTGTCTTTAAAACGAGTAAAATCATATTCCTGTTTTTTGCCATTGGGTCCTTCACCATTCGCACCATCCCACCATAACTCAAAGAAATTGCCATAACCTGTTAAAATTTCTTTCATGGTATTGATGTACACATCATTGTATTTAGGAGTACCATAGTCGGGGTGATTTCTGTCCCAAGGAGAAATATACACACCCATTTCAATGCCTTGTTTTTTACAGGCTTCGGACAACATTTTTAATACATCGCCTTTGCCATTCATCCATTTGCTTTCTCGAACGGTATGCGTGCTATACTTACTTGGCCATAAACAAAATCCATCATGGTGTTTTGCCGTAATAATAATTCCTTTGGCACCTGCTGCTTTTGCAATGCTTGCCCATTGGTTACAATCAATCGCAGTGGGATTAAATACATTTGGATCCTCGCTGCCATGCCCCCATTCAACATCGGTAAAGGTATTGGGACCAAAATGCATAAATAAATAAAACTCTTTATCATGCCATGCTAATTGTTCCTGAGTGGGTATGGGACCGATATTTTTTTGTGTACAAGCAGCATTACTACATAAAACAGCGACTAAAATAAAGTGGATTATTTTTATTTTATACATAGCAGTTAAGGTATTATTAAATTAGCTTATCGTGCTTTAGCGGCACGTTGGTACAATTGAATTGTATTTTCTAAACCCAGGTAAAGAGCATCCGCAATTAATGCATGACCAATGCTTACTTCGTCTATGAATGGGATGGATTTAATGAAGTAAGCTAAATTATTTCGGTCTAAATCATGTCCTGCGTTAATACCAAGCCCAAGTTCCTTTGCCACTGTGGCCGCTTTTATATAAGGGGCGATCCCTTTTTCTTGATTACCTATTGCAAATTCGCGCGCATAGGCTTCGGTATATAATTCAATGCGATCTGTTCCAGTGGTAGCAGCGGCACGCACCATTTCTTCGACAGGATCTACAAAAATTGAAACGCGTATTCCTGCGGCTTTAAATTTTGCAATGATGTCTTTTAAATATGCCTGTTCCTGAATCGTATCCCATCCATGGTCTGATGTAAGTTGGTTTAAAGCATCAGGCACAAGGGTAACCTGATGAGGTTGAGTTGCTAAAACCAATGCCACGAATTTATCTTCCTTTGGATTGCCTTCAATGTTGAACTCTGTTGTCACTATTTTAGCCAAATCATAAACATCTTGGTAACGAATATGACGTTCATCGGGTCTTGGGTGCACCGTGATGCCTTCCGCACCAAAACTTTCACAGTCCTTGGCTACCTGCACTAAATTGGGATTGTTTCCGCCACGACTATTTCTGAGGGTGGCAATTTTATTTATGTTTACACTTAAACGAGTCATAGGCGAATTTAAGTTATTTTTGCAACTCAAATAGATACAAATGGCCTATTCTAGTTTAGAAGCTTGGTTATTGGATTTAGAACGTAATGGGCAACTTTTACGCATTAAGGAGGAAGTGGACCCTCATTTAGAAATAGCAGCGATTCATTTGCGCATTTTTGAACAAAAAGGGCCGGCTATTTTATTTGAAAAAGTAAAAGGGAGCAAGTTTCGAGCAGCTTCCAATATTTTCGGAACACTGGAGCGTAGTCAATTTATATTTAGAAATACTTTACAGGATGTAAAGCAATTAATTGATATAAAAATTGATCCCACGGCTGCATTGAAAAGTCCTTTTAAATCAATGTCGGCTTTGCCTGCTGCATTGAATGCCTTGCCTAAAAAAAATCCTTTCAGCAAGCCTGTTTTATTTGAAGAAATTAAGATTACTGATTTGCCTTTAATCAAACATTGGCCAATGGATGGAGGCGCTTTTGTTACGCTCCCACAAGTATATACTGAGGATGCAGATAAGCCGGGTATTGGTAATGCTAATTTAGGAATGTATCGCATTCAATTGGATGGTAATAATTATGAAACCAATAAAGAAATTGGATTGCATTATCAATTGCATCGTGGAATAGGAGTACATCAAACCAAAGCCAACAATAAAGGCATGCCTTTAAAAGTAAGTGTGTTTGTGGGCGGACCCCCTGCACATAGCGTGGCTGCAGTCATGCCGCTACCGGAAGGAATGAGTGAAATGAATTTTGCGGGGGTATTGGCTGGAAAGCGATTTGGATATACTTATATAGATGAATATTGTGTAAGTACCGACGCCGATTTTGTAATTACAGGCGAAGTATTCCCTAATGATAATAAACCAGAAGGTCCTTTCGGAGACCATTTAGGCTATTATAGTTTGCAGCACGATTTTCCAGTGATGAAAGTGCATAAAGTGTATGCAAGAAAAAATGCCATTTGGGCGTTTACAGTGGTAGGCAGGCCTCCTCAGGAAGATACTAGTTTTGGACAATTAATTCATTCCATTACAGGTGCTGCTATCCGTAACGAAATACCTGGATTGAAAGAAGTACATGCTGTGGATGCAGCAGGGGTGCATCCTTTATTACTCGCCATTGGAAGTGAGCGTTACACGCCTTATTTAAACAACCAGCGTCCTGCCGAAATTTTAACCATTGCCAATCATATATTAGGTACCGGACAATTAAGTTTGGCTAAATTTTTATGGATTACAGCGCCAGATAGTAAAACAAAAGTTCCATTAGACACCCACAAGGAGTTGGAATTTTTCAAATACATTTTAGAAAGAATGGACTTTAGTAGAGACTTGCATTTTTATACCAATACCACTATTGATACTTTAGATTATTCGGGAGAAAATTTAAACAGTGGCTCTAAATTGGTGTTGGCTGCTTATGGGGATCCCATTAGGACTTTGGCTACTACTATTCCTGATGCCATTCAGCAATTAAATGCCGACGCACATTTAATTATGCCAGGAGTGATTGCTTTGAATGCTAGTAAAATGAATACGGTTTTATTGCAAACAATATTCAACGGACTAGGTTCAACACTTTTGGAAGAGATGGGTGTGGCTTTATTAGTTTTAACCGAGGATGCAGCTTGGATGGCAAGTGCCATGAATAATTTTTTATGGGCTGCCTTTACAAGAGCCAATCCTTCTCATGATATTGATGGGGTAGATGCTTTTGTTAGCAATAAACATTGGGGATGTAAAGGGCCGTTAATTATTGATGCTACTATTAAAAAGCACCATGCGCCACCTGTGCTAAAGGACGCGGAAGTAGAAAAAAGAGCGGATACTATTTTAGCAAAATATGGGTATTAAATTTTTACTAGCATTCTACCCAAGTATGATCAGCCAATAGTTTTACTGTTGCAATAAATTGAGCGAAAGGACCTGCGCCACCGCCCCATTCTGAAGGGGCTACCAATGATAATACATGGCTGCCGTCTGTTTTTTCGTATACATGATATACCTGACCGATTTGTGGCTTGAAAGTAATTTTTGCTTCATAAATCATTAAGCTTAATTCCTTTCTTTTTCTAATCTCCTGTGCTTGTCTTGCTAGTAATTCAATTTGTTCTTTAATTTGATTTAGCTGCATATTGGTTTGATCCTCCATGGCAGACAAGGCTTTATGTTTAATCACTCCTTCCTTGGTAGGTCGAATAGCAACACTTCCTGCTGACGAAGCATAAGGAAGTACACTTAATTGTTTATGGTAAACCTCCACATTCATAAAAGGTTGGCCATCTTCCTTATGTCCAAAATGGCTCACTTTTAAAAAACCATTTGAAAGAATTTCGTGTACTACTTTTAAAACTAATTGGTCTTGCTTGTAAAACTGCACAGTTAGGCAGGAAGCATTGTTAATTTCAGCTGCAACGGTTTCTGCTAAATCTTTATTCTCGAAATCGTGTAATTCACCATTGGGATTCACTTGATATTGTGCGTAGAATGCCTCATTTTCTAAACTTACCCAATTATGGCTAAAGCTCAGGTAATGGCCGGCATGCACTGTTTCAATTTTATAGTTTCCAGATTTTGGGACTAACTGATACTCAAATTCACTCTTTTCAGGGAACAACTGCCAGCTGGCTAAAAAATTATATGCTTGAACCATGCTTGTATAACAATATTGGGGCTAAAAAGTTGAGCAAATTTAGTTTACTTGTACGAAATCAGGTTTGTTCAATAAGTTTGAATTGTACTTGAATTTTAAGTTAGTTGTGATGCTTATATTCCATGGGCTTAACTGCAAATTGGTTCTGGGGAAATAAAAGCCTTTAAGCTCCACTGTGCCAAATACAAGGTTTTCGTTTCTAATCCTGCTACCTGCTCCAAATGCGGAATAAATATCCCCGCTTGTGAAGTTGGAGCCAACACTTCTTATATAAGTCATATTAGCAAAAATAAACGGACTTTGTCTAAAGCCATAATAGGACTTTGCATTATACCAAATTGATTCCCAATTGGCACTGATACGGGTACCCCCTTTAATTCTTTCTCTTGTTAATTGTGGAATTCCATAAATACTATTAATGAGTAAAGCTTCGTTGAATCGATTATTGACAGTTTGTGCGAAACTAATGTCAAGGATGCTACGGTATTTATAGCCACTTTCCAAATAGCGCAGTTTTGAGATTTGTTCAAGACTAAATAATAATTTTAAATCTAATGGTTGATCATTAAGATAGCTACTGCCAATATTGAATTTCAAATGTGTGAATGATTCATTTTTTTGCAAAGAGTAAGTCTCCATTTGTAAACCCAGGTAGGGCAAATCTATTTGTTCTATAGTGTAATGCCCTGCTGTTAAGGTAAAAGATTTTCCAATGGGTAAATCTTCGTTTCGGCCAAAACCATATAAATATTGTGTTCTAATAATTTGTTGTTTAAAAAAAGTATATGAAAATAAATGGGCGAGAACATTTTGGTAATTCCTGTCAATTTGTGCTAAGTAATTATTGGGGCGTTCTTTAAATTCGTTGTCCAAGTAACGATATTGAATAAACTGTCTATAATGTTCATTGTTTATTGCCCAAGGCCTATTAAATAATTGGTATCCAATCCAACCGTCCAATTTTTTATTTTGGTATTTTAAATTTTCATTAAATAAAGAATCACTCCATCTATCTGGGTAAACATTTTGATTAATGGATGTATTCAATTCTATTCCAGCTGTCCATTTACTTAAAGGGGTTAATAGGGGTAAGCTTCCAATAACATGAAATGTATTTGCAGAGCTAACAAAGTTGGCATAATTGTTTTCAAGCGTATTGCCCCCGATATTTATATCCATAAAACTGCCAAATATATTCCTTGAAATATAATTGGCTCCCCAACTTGCTTTTTCCTTTCTTTTTATATCAAAATTATGGTTTAGGGTGAAGGCGTTACCCATGTCTTTGATATTTTCAACAGTAGCACTTGCGTTGTAGGCGTTAATATTTCTTAATTGTACACTGCCACCAAATGGAAAAACATCATTGGTAACTATATACATGTCCACCGAATTGCTGTCATTCATTAAGGGGAATGCTATAATTCGCGCATCTTGGATATAAGGAAGATCTCTTAGCCATTTTTCATTGTATGCAATCACTAAGGGGTTCAGGTATTCGTCCTCCTTAAAAAATAAGTTTTTTCGAATCGTTGATTCCTTGGTCATATCATGCAAGCTATTGGCAATCCTTGTCAATGCGGTTGGCTTATAATTTGAATCATTAATGCCAAATGTGCCAAAATGACGATGTTCAAAATAAATTTTATTAATTCTCTTACCCTCCTGACTCGCAATGGAGGAGATGGATTTGTTAATGGTGATACTAGTTGAGTCAATCAAAGGAATGGGCTTCCCTTTAAATAATTTAATAAAATTAATCAACAAAGAGCTATCCTTGGAATTGACAATATTTTGTTGGTATCTTTTATTTTGAGCAAAAGAAGAAACTGTAATCAGTAAAAATAATAAACCAAAAAGCCCTTTGTGCAACATTTTTTCAGATCAAATTCAATGAGCTCAAATTTACTCATTATGTAGTAAAAAGTGGCTTATTTGTTAGTTAAAAACAAAAGGCGTTCTTCGCTGAACGCCTTTTGGGAGGTGGATTTTTTGTAATATATCACAAGGATGAATCTATAATACTTTAATGGCTCTTTGTTTTAAGGATTCTACTGGGATACTTAACATTTTGCCTAGAGGTTTCCCATTTCTATAACTGATTACCCTTAATACAGCAAGGTCTTCTGGTAAAACAAAAGGTTTTGTGTATTCGTCACTAAAATTATCCGGCATTGAATCATCCATACTAAAATAAATTCTCAATCCATCAATTTCACCTTCCATATGAACGATGAATTCCCCTTTGGTATTTAATTGAGTTGTAACAATGGGATCATACATACTCAGGGCATACTTTACATTGGCAGCTGCTAATTTTTCAAATTGACCTTCCACTTTTTCAACAAAACTGGGCCAGTTTTTCTTTGATTTAGGCGACCAACTGGTTTCTGCAATGGCAAGTGCCCTTGGCCAGGTCATGTATTGCACATTGCGCATAGTTTGTAATTGCTCGGTCCATTGATTTCCTTGATTGCCTAAAATTAAATTGGAATCAATCCCTTCCGGGATAGGTTCAAAACTATACGTTTTTTTCATTCTTAATCCAGCATACACTTTTCCTTCGGCGGTTAATTCACCTTGATAAAAGTCCAAGTAGTTGTATCCATTTGGGGACATCACTACTTTATGTCCTTGCTTTGCAGCATTAATTCCGCCTTCAATCCCTCTCCAGCTCATTACCGCTGCATCGCCACTTAAGCCGCCTTCCAATATTTCGTCCCACCCAATCATTTTTTTACCTTTACTATTAATAATTTTTTGCACCCTTCGTACGAAATAACTTTGCACTTCATTTTGGTTTTTTAATCCCTCTTTTTTCATTAAGGCTTGCACATTTGCAGATTTTTCCCAATTGTTTTTCGCATTTTCATCTCCTCCCATATGAATGTATTCATATGGAAATAGGGGCGCTATTTCGCCAAATATTTGGTCAAGGTATTGATAGACTAATTCGTTGGAAGGATCTAGTGAATTATCAATTTTAGCAGTGGCGTGTCCATTGATACCCTCCCAATCCATAAATTCTTCTCCCACATTTACTTGATAAGGGTAATTGGGAGTGGTACTCAATTGAGGGTATGCGGTATTCATCGCCATACTATGTCCAGGAATATCTACTTCAGGAATAACTTCGATATATTTTGATTTCGCATAAGCAACAATTTCTTTTATATCCTCCTGTGTATAAAATCCGCCATAGGTTTTAGGTTCTGTTACAGCAGGGGTGGTGGTATTCATCCACTTGCCTTTTCGCAATGGTCGCCATGCACCTACTTCGGTGAGTTTAGGCAATGATTTTATTTCAATTCTCCATCCTTGGTCGTCGGTTAAATGCCAGTGAAAGCGGTTGTATTTATAACGCGCCATATCATCAATAAAAACTTTCACATCGGCTTTGCTAAAAAAGTGGCGGCTTACATCAAGCATCAAACCTCTCCACCCAAATCGAGGCTTGTCCATAATTTTTACAAAGGGGAGTGTCCAAACCAAGTCCGGATTATTTTTATTACTATAAATAGCCGCGGGCATTAATTGTTTCACAGTTTGCCATCCATAAAATAAGCCTGCATTGGTATTTGCTTTTATTTGAATCCCTTTTTGATTTACTTCCACATAATACCCTTCTTTGCCAATTGTTTCCTCTTGAATAATGGATAATACAATTGCTGCATTATTTTTTCCAGTGCGCACTTCTTTTAAAGTAGCTATTTGCAATTCGCTTGCTATATTATTGACCAATTCATCACTAGCTCCATTGTTAGCTATCGTAATTTTCTTCCCCAATTGATATATTCCATTTCCCTTAGTCGCTTCGACGGGTTCTGGAATAATATTAAGTTGTTGTGCTTCTGCTGCATGATAATAAGCAACAGCCATAATCAATGCAATTATCCTCGTTTTCATAACAATCGTTTTGTTGTTTTTTGTTCACCTCTATTTTTATATCGGATTCCAGTTTAAAGGTACTAAAAATAAAAAACCCGACCTCCATTTCTGGAATCGGGCTTTTGTATTTTACACTAATTCTACTAGGTAAAATTAGCCAATGCGAAAACTAGTATCTGTAAATATCAGACTTAAATGGTCCTGCTTGAGGAATACCTAAATAAGCTGCTTGCTCAGGTGTTAATTCATCTAATTCAGCACCTACTTTTGCAAGGTGTAAACGTGCTACCTTCTCATCCAAATGCTTAGGCAATACATACACTTTGTTTTCGTAGTTCTTGTGGTTGTTCCACAATTCAATTTGTGCTAAAGTTTGGTTGGAGAAAGAGTTACTCATCACAAATGATGGGTGACCAGTTGCACAACCTAAGTTTACTAATCGACCTTCAGCTAAT
>JACCDH010593706.1_pt1 | contig 19220 bp, 11 predicted proteins | sample 7442481 | NCBI WGS metagenome assembly JACCDH01 (sample SAMN15323433, study PRJNA562643) | freshwater metagenome | isolation source: river surface water | place: USA:Blue River Watershed | collected 2017-08-15 | reverse complement strand
GCAATGATCAAGAACTTCACCGATGAATTTGCGTATCACATCGAGCACAAGCGCTGCCTCGTGCCGACGTATATCTGACCGGAACAATCATGGTTGAGATCGAGATAGACGGTAAAAAAGTCGAGGTGCAGGAGGGCTCCATGGTGATGGAAGCCGCGAACCGCCTTGGCACTTACATTCCGCACTTCTGCTATCACAAGAAGCTGTCGATTGCGGCCAACTGCCGCATGTGCCTGGTCGAGGTCGAGAAAGCGCCCAAGCCGCTGCCAGCGTGCGCGACTCCGGTGACGCCGGGCATGATCGTGCGCACGCACAGCGACAAGGCAGTGAAAGCGCAAAAAGACGTGATGCAGTTCCTGCTGATTAATCATCCGCTGGACTGCCCGATCTGCGATCAGGGCGGCGAATGTCAGTTGCAGGATCTGGCGGTCGGCTATGGTCCGTCGGCGTCGCGCTATCACGAAGAAAAGCGCGTCGTGCATCCAAAGGATGCCGGCCCGCTGATCTCGATGAAAGAGATGAGCCGCTGCATCCACTGCACCCGCTGTGTGCGTTTCGGCCAGGAGATCGCCGGCCAGATGGAATTCGGCATGCTCAATCGTGGCGAGCATTCCGAGATCACTACCTTCGTGAACAAGACAGTTGACTCCGAATTGTCGGGCAACATGATCGATCTGTGCCCGGTCGGTGCGCTGACCTCAAAGCCTTTCCGTTACAGTGCCCGCACCTGGGAGCTGTCGCGTCGCAAATCGGTCAGCCCGCATGACAGTCTGGGTTCGAACCTGATCGTTCAGGTCAAGGGCGGCAAGGTGATGCGCGTGCTGCCGCTGGAGAATGACGCCGTCAATGAATGCTGGTTGTCGGACCGTGACCGTTTTGCGTACGAGGGTCTGAATAGCGAAGACCGCCTGACCGCGCCGATGATCAAGCAGGGCGGGCAATGGCAGACGACCGACTGGCAGACCGCGCTCGAATATGTCGCGCACGGGTTGCGCAACATTCGTCATGAGCACGGCGCCGATGCGCTGGCCGCACTGGCGACGCCCAACTCCACACTGGAAGAACTCTCGCTGCTGCAGAAGATCGTGCGCGGCATGGGCTCGGAGAATGTCGATTTCCGCCTGCGGCAGTCCGATTTTGTCGCCGATCGCAAGATGCTGCCCTGGCTGGGGCTGCGCATCGAGGCGGTCAGCCAACTGAAGCGCGTGTTCATTGTCGGTTCTTTCCTGCGCAAGGATCATCCGCTGCTGGCAGCGAAGCTGCGTCTGGCGGTGCGTCGCGGCGCGCAGGTATCGCTGCTGCATGCGACCGATGACGATTTGCTGATGCCGCTGGCGAACAAGATGATCGCCGCGCCGGCTGAATGGACATCGCTGCTGGGTGAAGTGGCGGTCGCTGTCGCCCAGAGCAAGAATATCACCGCGCCCGCCGAACTGGGCTCACTGCAGCCCTCGGCCACGGCCAAACAAATCGCGGCCGGTCTGCTGTCCGGCGAGCCGCGCGCCATTTTGCTGGGTAACGCCGCTGTGCAGCATCCGCAGGCTTCGCAGCTGCATGCGATTGCGCAGTGGATCGCAGAGAATACGTCGGCGTCGTTCGGTTATCTGACTGAAGCGGCCAACACGGTCGGCGCTTATCTGGCGAATGCCTTGCCGTCGAATGGCGCGAATGCGAAGCAGCTGTTCGATCAGCCGCGCAAGGCCTACCTGCTGCTGAATGTCGAGCCGGAATACGACTGCGCGAACCCGCAGACCGCGCGTGCTGCGCTGGACAAGGCCGACATGGTGGTCGTGATGTCGCCGTACAAGCATGGTGCGGAGTATGCCGATGTGCTGCTGCCGGTCGCGCCGTTCTCCGAGACCTCGGGGACGTTCGTGAATGCCGAAGGGCGTGCGCAAGGCTTCAACGGCACGGTCAAGCCGCTGGGCGAAACGCGTCCCGGCTGGAAAGTTCTGCGTGTGCTGGGCAATCTGCTGTCCCTTGATGGCTTCAACTACGACAGCTCGGAAGAGATTCGCAACGAAGTCCTTGGCGCAAAAACGCTGGAGGATCTGGATCTGACCGCACGCCTGAACAACCGCGCGAGCGTCAAGCTGGAAACGCCGCAGGCAATGCAAGGCCTGCAGCGCGTGGCGGATGTGCCGGTGTATTTCAGCGATGCGATCGTGCGCCGCGCAGAGTCGTTGCAACAGACGGCCGACGCCCGTACGCCGAAAGCGATCCTGCCGGCAGCGCTCGCCGAAAAACTCGGTGTCAGCGATGGCGCGACCGTGCGCATCACGCAGGGCAAGGCATCGGTGATGCTCGCTTGCGCAATTGACGGCAGTCTGCCCGCCGATGTGGTCCGCGTCGCCGCTGCGCATTCGTCGACGATCGCGCTGGGCGAGATGTTCGGCGCGATCTCGGTGGAGAAAGCCTGATGGATCAGATGCTCAACCTGCTCACCACCACCGGCAGTGACGTGCTGGGCCCGGCCTGGCCGATCGCTTGGATCTTGATCAAGATCGTCGCCGTCACGCTGCCGCTGATGGGCTGCGTCGCTTACCTGACGCTGTGGGAACGCAAGATGATCGGCTGGATGCATGTGCGTCTGGGCCCGAATCGCGTCGGCCCTGCCGGTCTGCTGCAGCCGATCGCCGATGCGCTGAAGCTGCTGATGAAGGAAATCGTCGTTCCCGCCAAGGCGAACAAGGCGCTGTTTGTGCTGGCGCCGGTGATGACGATCATGCCGGCGCTGGCGGCGTGGTCGGTCGTGCCTTTCGGTCCGGAGAAAGCGCTGGCGAATGTGAATGCCGGTCTGCTGTTCGTGATGGCGATTACCTCGCTCGAAGTGTATGGCGTGATTGTCGCGGGCTGGGCATCGAATTCCAAATATGCGTTCCTTGGCGCGATGCGCGCTTCGGCGCAGATGGTGTCGTACGAGATCGCGATGGGTTTCGTGCTGGTGATCGTGCTGATGGTGTCGGGCAGCCTGAACCTGTCGGCGATCGTTGAAGGTCAGACCCGGGGCATGGGCGCCAGCATGGGCCTGAATTTCCTGTCCTGGAACTGGCTGCCGCTGTTACCGATGTTCGGCGTGTACATCATCTCCGGCATAGCCGAGACCGCGCGTCATCCTTTCGATGTGGTGGAGGGAGAGTCGGAGATCGTCGCCGGTCACATGGTCGAATATTCCGGCATGTCGTTCGCGATGTTCTTCCTCGCCGAATACGCGAACATGATCCTGATCTCGATGATGGCCACGCTGATGTTCCTGGGCGGCTGGAGCGCGCCGCTGGCGGTGCTGGGCTTCATTCCGGGCTGGATATGGCTGGGCATCAAGACCTTCCTGGTCGTTTCCATCTTCATCTGGGTGCGCGCATCATTCCCGCGCTATCGCTACGACCAGATCATGCGTCTGGGCTGGAAGGTATTCATTCCGCTGACCGTGCTATATCTGGTGATCGTCGCGGTATGGATGCAGACCTCCTGGAACATCTGGAAATGAAACGAGGCTGAGACATTATGGAAGCCATCAAAGATTTCTTCGGCAGCCTGATGCTGCGCGAACTCTTCAAGGGGCTGGCGCTGACCGGCCGTTATCTGTTCGCGCGCAAGATCACCGTACAGTTCCCGGAAGAGAAAACGCCGCAGTCGCCGCGCTTCCGCGGCCTGCATGCGCTGCGCCGCTACCCGAATGGCGAAGAGCGCTGCATCGCCTGCAAGCTGTGCGAAGCGGTATGCCCGGCGATGGCGATCAGCATCGAATCCGATCAGCGCGAAGACGGTTCGCGCCGTACGACCCGCTACGACATCGACCTGACCAAGTGCATCTTCTGCGGGTTCTGCGAGGAATCCTGCCCGGTCGACTCGATCGTGGAGACGCACATCCTCGAATATCACGGCGAAAAGCGTGGCGACCTGTATTACACGAAGGACATGCTGCTGGCCATCGGCGACAAGTATGAAGCCGAGATCGCCGCCAACCGCGTCGCTGACGCGCGCTATCGCTAAGGCCGAACATGGAATTTACTGCCATTCTTTTTTACGTGTTTGCTGCTTTGCTGGTGTTTGCCGCGCTGCGGGTGGTGACTGACCGCAATCCGGTGCACGCCGCGCTGTATCTGATCTTGTCCTTTTTCTCGGCATCCGCGATCTGGATGCTGCTGAAGGCCGAGTTTCTGGCGATCGTGCTGGTGCTTGTCTACGTCGGCGCGGTGATGGTGCTGTTCCTGTTCGTGGTGATGATGCTTGATATCGATATGGCCAAACTGCGCGCCGGTATCTGGGGACATCTGCCGTTTGCGGTGACGATAGGCGTGATCATCGCCGCCGAGATGGCGGCCGTGCTGGTCAATGGTTTCGTCAACCAGCCCGCGGTCGCTGCCGGCAATATCGGCGACACCAAAGAGCTGGGCAAGCTGATCTACACGAACTATCTGTATGCGTTCGAAGTCGCGGCGCTGATCCTGCTGGCGGCGTTGGTCGCGGCAGTCTCGCTCACGCTGCGCCGTCGCAAGGACACCAAGTATTTTGATCCGGGGCTGGCGGTCAAGACCCGCCGCGAGGATCGCATCCGCATCGTCAGCATGGCGCCGGAAAGTTCGCGCGCTGCCGGCCCGTCGGCCGCCGACAATTCCTGAGGCCTGCCATGGAAATCACACTCGCCCATTACCTGACGCTCGGCGCGATCCTGTTTGCCATTGCAGTGGTAGGTATTTTCCTCAACCGCAAGAACGTGATCATCATCCTGATGTCGATCGAGCTGATGCTACTGGCGGTGAACATGAACTTCGTCGCGTTTTCCCATTATCTGGGCGATGCGGCAGGCCAGATCTTTGTTTTCTTCATCCTGACGGTCGCGGCGGCAGAATCGGCGATCGGTCTGGCGATTCTGGTGGTGTTGTTCCGTAACCTGAACACGATCAATGTGGAAGACCTCGATCGTCTGAAGGGCTGATCCGAAAAAATAATGCAAGGTTCCCATGGCAGTGCAATTGAATCCTGACCTCCTGCTGGCCGTGCCGCTGGCGCCGCTGGCCGGCTCCGCGATCGCCGGTCTTTTCGGCACCCGGTTCTTCGGCAATCTGATTGGCCGCACGGCATCGCACAGCGCGACCATCCTCGGCGTGCTGATAGCTTTCCTGATCTCGGCGCAGACGCTGATGCAAGTGATGGATGGCGCGACCTTCCACGGCACGGTGTACACGTGGATGACGCTGGGCGAGGTAAAGCTGGAGATCGGCTTCCTGATCGACAGCCTGACCGCGATGATGATGTGCGTGGTGACCTTTGTCTCACTGATGGTGCATATCTATACCATCGGCTACATGCATGACGATGAGGGCTACAACCGCTTCTTCTCGTATATCTCGCTGTTTACGTTCTCGATGCTGATGCTCGTCATGAGCAATAACTTCCTGCAGCTGTTCTTCGGCTGGGAAGCGGTAGGTCTGGTGTCGTATCTGCTGATTGGTTTCTGGTTCAAGCGCCCGACCGCGATCTTCGCGAACATGAAGGCTTTTCTGGTCAACCGTGTCGGCGACTTTGGTTTCATCCTCGGTATCGGCCTGTTGCTCGCCTATGCAGGATCGATGAATTATGCGGAGGTGTTCGCCAAGCGCGAACAGCTGGCTGCACTCACGCTGCCGGGCACTGACTGGATGATGATCACCGTGGCCTGCATCTGCCTGTTCATCGGCGCCATGGGCAAGTCGGCCCAGTTTCCGCTGCATGTATGGCTGCCGGATTCGATGGAAGGCCCGACGCCGATCTCGGCACTGATCCATGCGGCGACGATGGTCACGGCCGGCATCTTTATGGTGAGCCGCATGTCGCCGCTGTTCGAGTTGTCCGATACCGCGCTGTCGTTCGTGCTGGTGATCGGCGCGATCACTGCACTGTTTATGGGTTTTCTCGGCATTATCCAGAATGACATCAAGCGCGTGGTCGCTTACTCGACATTGTCGCAGCTGGGTTACATGACGGTGGCTCTCGGCGCCTCGGCCTACTCGGTCGCGGTCTTTCATCTGATGACGCATGCGTTCTTCAAGGCGCTGCTGTTCCTCGGCGCGGGTGCGGTCATCATCGGCATGCATCACGACCAGGATATCCGCCACATGGGCGGCCTGCGCAAGTACATGCCGATCACCTGGATCACCAGCCTGCTGGGTTCGCTCGCGCTGATCGGTACGCCGTTCTTCTCAGGCTTCTATTCGAAAGATTCGATCATTGAAGCGGTGGCGGCGACCCACATTGCCGGCGCTGGTTTTGCGCAGTTCGCGGTCATGGCAGGAGTGTTCGTTACCGCGTTCTATTCCTTCCGGATGTACTTTCTGGTCTTCCACGGTGAGGAGCGCTTCGGTCACGCCCATCATGGGCAGGATGATCATCACGGGGACGAGCATCACGGGCTGGCCCCGGGCGAGAAGCCGCATGAAGCGCCGTGGGTCGTGACGCTGCCGCTGGTGCTGCTGGCGATTCCTTCCGTGGTGATCGGTTACATCGCGATCGAACCGATGCTGTTCGGCGATTTCTTCAAGGGCGTGATTTTCGTCGGTGACAACCACCATGCCATGACCGAGCTGGCCGAGGAATTCCACGGCGCGGCAGCGATGGGCCTGCATGCGCTGAGCACGCCGCCGTTCTGGCTGGCAGCCGCCGGCGTGGGCAGCGCCTACTACTGCTACATGATCAATCCGCGCGTGCCGGCCTGGTTCTATGAGAAATTCACCGGCATCCACCGCCTGCTGGACAACAAGTATTACATGGACAAGATCAACGACATCGTCTTTGCCGGTGGCGCCCGCGGTCTGGGCAGCGGCTTGTCCACCGTGGGCGACCGCGCGCTGATCGATGGTCTGGTGGTGAATGGCAGTGCGCGCGTGATCGGCTGGTTCGCGGTGCTGTCGCGCGGTTTCCAGACCGGGTACATCTATCACTACGCGTTCACGATGATTCTGGCCATTGCGATCTACCTTGGCTACCTGCTGATGACGTCCTGACCCGGTAAACCCTGATACGACCACGAACTTAACGACAGTCCCGCAGCCAGAGAACAACAAACACTATGCAGTCAACTATTCCTTTACTCAGCCTCGCGATCTGGCTTCCGATCGCGTTTGGCGCGCTGGTTCTGGCCACGGGCAGCGACAGCAGAGCGACGCAGGTACGAATGCTGTCGCTGGTCGGCGCGCTGGTCAGCTTTCTTGTCACGCTGCCGCTGATCACTGGTTTCGACGCCGCAGCTCATGGGCTGCAGTTCGTTGAGAAAGAACTCTGGATCGCACGTTTCAGCGTGTATTACTACCTGGGTATCGATGGCTTGTCATTGTGGTTCGTGCCGCTGACTGCGTTTATCACCGTGCTGGTCGTTATCGCCGGATGGGAAGTGATCGAGAAGCGCGTCGCCCAGTATATGGGTGCCTTCCTGATCCTGTCGGGGATCATGATCGGCGTGTTCTGCGCGATCGATGGCTTGCTGTTTTACGTATTTTTCGAGGCGACGCTGATCCCGATGTTCATCATCGTCGGCGTCTGGGGCGGCCCGCGCCGCGTCTACGCGGCGATCAAGTTCTTCCTGTATACCTTCCTTGGCTCGCTGCTGATGCTGGTCGCGCTGATCTGGCTGCACATCGAATCGGGCAGTTTCGATATTCTGGAATGGCACAAGCTGCCGCTGCCGATGTCGGCGCAGATTCCGATCTTCCTGGCCTTCCTGATGGCGTTTGCCGTCAAGGTGCCGATGTGGCCGGTGCACACCTGGCTGCCGGACGCGCACGTGGAAGCCCCGACCGGCGGCTCCGTGGTGCTGGCGGCGATTATGCTGAAACTGGGTGGTTATGGTTTCCTGCGTTTTTCGTTGCCCGTGACCCCCGATGCCAGCCATGCGCTGGCAGGGATGATGATCGCGCTCTCGCTGATCGCGGTGATCTACATCGGTCTGGTCGCACTGGTTCAGGCTGACATGAAGAAGCTGGTCGCGTATTCATCGATTGCCCACATGGGATTCGTGACGCTGGGCTTTTTCGTCTTCGGTGAGATGGCGGTGCAGGGTGGCCTGATGCAAATGATCTCGCACGGCTTTGTGTCCGGCGCGATGTTCCTGTGCATCGGCGTGCTCTACGACCGCGTGCACTCGCGCGAGATTGCCGACTACGGCGGCGTGATCAACACCATGCCACGCTTTGCTGCGCTGTTTGTGCTGTTCTCGCTGGCGAATGCCGGCCTGCCGGGCACCTCGGGCTTCATCGGCGAATTCATGGTGATACTCGGCGCGGTGAAATTCAATTTCTGGATCGGCGTGCTGGCGGCCACGGCGCTGATCCTCGGCGCGGCCTATTCGTTGTGGCTGGTCAAGCGCGTCGTGTTCGGTGAGGTAGGCAATACCAACGTGGCGGGTCTTTCGGATCTCAGCCTGCGCGAATTCATGCTGCTGGGCGTACTGGCGATTGCCACGCTGTGGATGGGCATTTATCCGGCTCCGTTCACTGACCTGACCCAGACTTCGGTGACCGATCTGCTGCGCCATGTGGCTATCAGCAAGATCCCGCAATAAAGCAGGAAACTGACCATGACAGAACTGAACTACGCAGCAGCCAGTGCCGAGATCTTCCTGGCGATCGCGACCATGGTGGTCATGGTCGCCGGACTGTTTGCCGATGAAGAAAAAAATCCGCTCAGCCACCGGCTGTCGCTGATCGTGGTCGCCATTACCGGCCTGATCGCGATCGGCGATTACGCGGTGCCCGGCACCGTGTACGCATTCAATCACAGTTATGTGCTGGATCCGATGGCCAGCCTGCTGAAGTTTCTTGCGGCAGGCACCACGTTCGCGACGCTGGTGTACTCGCGTCAGTATTCGAATGAACGCGGCATGCTCGGCGGGAACCTGTCCGGCGAATTCTATGTGCTCGCCCTGCTGTCGCTGCTGGGGCAGATGATCATGATCTCCGGGAACAGCTTCCTCGTGATCTATCTCGGACTGGAGCTGATGTCGCTGTCGCTGTATGCGCTGGTGGCGATGCGCCGCAATCATGCGATTTCCACTGAAGCGGCGATGAAATATTTTGTGCTGGGCGCGCTGTCGTCCGGCTTCATGTTGTACGGCATGTCGATGATCTATGGCGCCACCGGCTCCCTAGAGCTGGGCAAGATCTCGCAGGTGATCGCGGCCGATCCTTCGCACAAGATGGTGCTGGTGCTGGGACTGGTGTTCATGGTGGCCGGGCTCGCATTCAAATTCTCTGCCGCGCCTTTCCATATGTGGGTGCCAGATGTTTATCATGGCTCGCCGACCTCGGTCACTTTGCTGATCGGCGCCGCGCCCAAGTTGGCCGCCTTCGCGATCGCAATGCGTCTTCTGGTCGAAGGCATGGGCGCGCTCGCGGCTGACTGGCAGCAGATGATGCTGGTGATGGCGGTGCTGTCACTGGCGGTCGGCAATATCGTGGCGATAGCGCAGACCAATATCAAGCGCATGCTCGCGTATTCGACCATCTCGCATATGGGCTTCATGCTGGTGGGGCTGCAGTCCGGCGTGTTTGACGGCAGCACTCAGGAGTCGGCGATCAATGCCTACAGCGCTGCGATGTTCTGCGGCATCGTGTACGTGCTGACCACGCTGGGCAGCTTTGCGGTGATTTTGCTGCTGGCTCGCAGCGGTTTCGAGGCCGAAGAACTGGATGACTTCAAAGGGCTCAATCAGCGCAGCCCGTGGTTCGCTGCGGTGATGATGTTGCTGATGCTGTCGCTGGCGGGCGTGCCCCCGCTGGTAGGCTTCAATGCGAAGTTCGCTGTTCTTCAGTCGGCGCTGGCCGCCGGTTATTTGTGGCTGGTGGTGTTCGCTGTCATGGCCTCACTGATCGGCGCGTTCTACTATCTTCGCGTGATCAAGCTGATGTATTTTGATGAGCCGGCAGATTCGTCGCCGATCATCGCGCCGGCCGGCATGCGGCTGACACTGTCCATCAATGGCGTGGCTGTCCTCTTGCTCGGCGTGCTGCCGGGCCCGCTGATGGCGGCCTGCGTGTACTCGATTTCTCAGGCACTCGCCTCCTGATCATTTTTATCTGATGAATACTCCAAGCGCAGCCTGGCTGGTCATCATGCTGATGGCTGTGGCGGCAAATTTCCCTTTTTTCACTGAATCACTGTTCGGTGTGTTCCGCCTCAAATGGGCGGATAAGCCCTTCGCCGTGCGGCTGTTCGAGATGCTGGTGCTCTACCTGCTGCTGATCGGTGTCGCGCACGCGCTGGAGGCAATGGCGGGCAACGCGTTCCCTCAGGGCTGGCAGTTCTATACCGTCACCTTGTGCCTGATGCTGGTGCTGGCCTTTCCGGGATTCGTCTGGCGGCATTTGCGCCGCCGTCCTGTCAGCGAATAATTATCCGGAGTCCGCATGGACAAGCACCTGACCGAGAGCGAGATCAGTTCCGAGCTTGTCTTTGATGGCAAATTCATCAAGCTGCGCAACGACCGCGTGCTGCTGCCGGATGGCAGCGAAGCCACACGAGAGTATTTTCGTCATCCCGGGGCGGTCGTAATTGTGCCTGTGTTTGACGATGGCAGCGTGCTCCTGGAGCGGCAGTTCCGTTATCCGAATCAGCAGGTGTTCATCGAGTTCCCCGCCGGGAAGCTGGAGCCGGGCGAAGATCCTTTGCTGTGCGCCCAGCGCGAGCTGCGCGAAGAAACCGGTTACTCGGCCACCGACTGGCAATTCCTGTGCACGATACACAATGCGATTGCGTATTCGGATGAGCATCTGGATATCTATCTGGCGCGTGGCCTGACGGAGGGCGAGCGCGATCTCGATGCGGGTGAATTTCTGGATGTGTTCACGCTGTCCTTTGACGAGATGCTTGAATGGATACGTCAGGGCAGGGTGACGGATGTGAAGACCATCATTGGCGCGTTCTGGCTGGACAAGATGCGGCGTGGCGAGTGGACGCCACCGGCGCGCTGAATATCCGATCAGACAGGCCTGTATGCGCAGCGATTGCTTGATCGCGTTCTCTTACCGAGCATCTGTTCGGCTGACGAAATCCATACAACTACAAAAGAACAACTGATTCAGTTGCTGATCCTTGCGATTCAAGGATCTTGATCGTATCGGCACGAAAATCCTCTTTTCGCTGCCACTCTGCTGAAAAATCTCGGCTTCACTCGTCTGCATTGATATCTCCGGATATCTCTTTGCAATGACACGAGCCGGATTTTTTCAGCGGGTCTTCATGCGCAGTTTTAAACGCATTTGTATTCTCGGCTTTTTGAGCCTCTCATTCTGCTTGCCCGAGCCATCGCCAGCACAATCACTGGAAGCCGGCGATCGGCAGCTGCTGCACCAACAGGAGCGGGATCGCGCATTGCGCCAGCAACAACGCGAGCCCGATGTGCGCTTGCAATCCGTACCGCCTCCGTTGCCAGCGCAGCTGATGACGGATGAGTCTCCGTGTTTCACGATCAGGGAAATACAGATCACCGGTGATCTGTCTGAGCGGTTTGCGTGGTTGGCCCGTGCTGCAGACGAGGGATCCCTCGGTGAGCCCGATCCGGTGGCGGGTCGTTGCCTGGGCGGCGTGGGTATACAGCAGGTGATTCAGCGCATGCAGGCGGCGCTCATCCGCAAGGGTCTGGTCACGACCCGCGTCTTCGCCGAGCCTCAGGATATCTCGTCAGGAGCGCTCCGCATCAGCGTCATTCCCGGTCGCATGCGCTCGGTGCGTTTCGCCGAAGGGACGTCGTCACGGGCTACGTTGTGGAATGCGATGCCCTTGCAGCCCGGCGATCTGCTGGATCTTCGCGCGCTGGAACAGGCCATCGAAAACTTCAAGCGCGTGCCCAGTGCCGATGCAGATATACAGCTGCTGCCCGCAGAGGGAAAAGACGCACTGCCGGGTGACACGGATGTCGTCATCCGATGGTCACAGTCGCTGCCCCTCAGGCTGAATTTGTCCGTTGACGATGCCGGCCTGAGAAGCACCGGGCGTTATCAGGGCACGGCAACGCTGTCGTATGACCACTGGTGGACGCTGAACGACTTGTTTTACATCAGCTTTGGCAACGCTCTCGGCGGTGGTCTGCACGGCCCGCGTGACAGTCGGTCCCGCACGGTGCATTACTCGGTGCCGTTTCGGGAATGGATTCTGTCTCTGACCAATAGCGACTGGGACTACAGCCATTCCACGATGGGCCACACCGGACTTATCAGATACCACGGTAGCAGCAGCAACAGCGATGTTTCACTGGGGCGCGTGCTCTACCGTGATGCGACCCGTAAAACCTCCGGCAGTGTGCGCCTGTGGCTGCGCGATTCACGCAACTACGTGGATGATGGAGAGCTTCCCCAGCAGCGCAGACGGACCGCGGGCTGGGAATTTTCACTCAATCATCGTGAGCTGCTGGGCAGCGCAACGATCGATGGCAGTCTGTCCTGGCGTCGGGGCACCGGAGCGGCGGGCGCATTGCGCGCGGCCGAAGAGCCTTATGGCGAAGGAAGCTCACGCGCCGGGATCGTCCGCAGCGATATCACGCTGTCGCTACCGTTCAGGCTGAACACACAGTCGTTGCGCTACAGCGCGGGCTGGCGCGCTCAGTGGAACGCCACACCGCTCACCCCCCAAGACCGCTTTGCCATGGGCAACCGCTACACCGTGCGCGGTTTTGATGGTGAATCGCTGCTGATCGGTGATCGCGGCTGGCTGCTGCGACAGGACATCGGACTCTCTGTTACTGCACTGGGCAGTGAGCTGTATGCCGGTGTCGATACCGGTCGCGTCGATGGTCAGTCGGCCACACAGCTCGCCGGGCGTCAGCTGACTGGCGCAGTGATCGGCCTGCGCGGGGGTTCAGGTTCTTTTGCGTGGGATGTATTCATGGGCCAGCCCGTATCGATGCCTGCCGGTTTCCGGACAGCGGACACGACCGGCGGCTTCTACGTCAGTGCCAGCTTCTGAGGAGTCTGCATGAAACCCGTTCGTGTTCCATTGTTCCTGTCACCGTCGCCGCTGTCGTTGCTGATCGCCGGTCTGTTCCTGTCCGCGGACAGCGCAAGCCAGATCATTGCGGACAAGGCCGCTGTGCCCGGGCAGCGTCCTGTGGTGCTCAACACGGCGAACGGTCTTCCACAGATCGACATCACCACACCCACTCGCGCCGGCGTGTCCGTGAATCGTTTCACGCAGCTCGATATTGATTCGAAGGGAGCGATCTTCAATAACGGTCGAACCGCGTCCCAGACCGCACTGGCGGGCTGGGTGGCTGCCAACCCTGCCCTGCTGGCGAGGCCAGCGCGCGTGATCGTTGGTGAAGTTCGCAGCAGCGTGCCCACCGTGTTGACTGGGCCGGCCGAGATCGCAGGTAGCAAGGCCGATCTGATCATCGCCAATTCCGCCGGCATTACCTGCGATGGCTGCGGCTTTTTGCATGCGAACCGCGTTGAACTCGCGACCGGAACGCCCCAGTGGAAAGACGGTGCGTTGGCAGGCTATGCACTCGGACAGGGATCGCTGCAAGTCACCGGCAAGGGACTGGATGGGCGTGGGGCAGAGGCTGTCTCACTCATTTCTCATGCGACCCGGATCAATGCAGGCCTGTGGGCGCGCCAGCTGGAACTCACACTGCCTGACCCACCCGCTTCAGCGTCGGGTGCGAGCATGACGGCGCCCTCGTTTGCACTGGATGTGGCCGCTATCGGTGGCATGTACGCCGGACGCATCTATCTCGTGGGGAGCGCCCATGGTCTGGGTGTCCGAAACGCCGGAACCGTGGCCGCGAGCGAACAGCTCACCGTGACGCTCGACGGCAAGCTGGAGAACAGCGGCACGCTGGATGCGGCCCGTCTTCGGCTGGACGCGACCCGGCTCGACAACCTTGCGACTGGCCGCATCTATGGCGACACCGTGACGATATCCTCGCAGCGCCTTGCGAACGCAGGTCATCCCGAAGCGGCGCCTGTCATCGCTGCGGCGACCCGTCTCGACATCGGCACACGCACACTCGAGAACACGGGCCATGCCTTGCTGTTCTCTGGCGGGGATATCCGGATCGGCGGTTCGCTGGATGAGCAGGGCACAGCGAGCGGACAGGCTGAGCTCGTGCTCAACCGGGCCTCGCGCATCGAGGCCATCGGCAAGATGCAGATCGCCACCCGCGAGTTTCACAATCAGAACGGCGATTTCGCTGCAGAGGAAGTACAGACCGTCCCCGGAACCGCGTTTTTCGACATCCAGCCCAAAGGCGATACTCAGAGATATGACCTCAGTCAGTTCTACTGGCAATCATGGAGCCGCGCGGGTCAGTATCGCTGGCGCACGGATACCGCCGACCTGACCGATGGCCTGCTCGGCAAGACGCCCATGCCCGATGTGCATGATGAAACCTGCTCCGGCGAGGGCGCGGCTGAAACCTGCATGACCAGCAGAGGCAGCAACTACGCTTTTGACGATCCCGCATGGGCGTATTTCAAGCTGACGCCGCCGGATCCGGCACCGGCCGCCTTCAACCTGCTAGCGCCTCAGCCACCGACGCTCTCCCTCCCGCCTGAGCCGGTGCCCGGCAGCGATCCGCAGGGTAGCCTCGCCATCGCCTGGCAACAGCAAAAAACAGCCTATGACGCCGCATGGAATGCCTACCGACAGCAGCAGGCCGATTATGACGCTGCGCGACAGGTGCATGAGCAGCAGCAAACCAGCTGGGCCCAGAGCACCGATGATCGCAGGAGTGCGCTGCAGGCAGCGATCGATGTCTACAACACCGGTTTCGACCGTCGCGTGATTCGCTCATGGACACAGTTCAAGGGGACGCGCAGCGAATATGAATCCCGGGTCGTGCGCACCGACCCCGGACAAATTATCGCCGGAGCGGATCTCGACCTGAGTGGCCAGACGATCGTCAATGACAAGAGCCAGATCATCGCTGGCGGCAAGCTCAGTGGCGCGCTCGAGAATCTTTCCAATATCGATGCCCTGGGCACGCATCGCATTCATGAATCAGGCACCAGCCAGTTCACCAAGAGCCGCTGGCGCGGCGGATTCCGGCGTTACCATCAGAGGGACTGGGGGCCGGTGCTTCCCTTCGAACCGGCAGATCAGCTGACGACGATCGTCCTTCCCGTTACCGTCGCTCAGGATAGTGCGACGGTGCCCAGTGCTGCACTGGATGTCAGCGCCCGTCGTTTCGGTGCCGACGGACAAAGCCTGTTCATCGTGCGTCCGGGCGATGGCCCGGTATTCGAGACCGACCCGCGCTTCACACGCTATCGCCAGTGGCTTGCCTCCGATGTGATGCTCGCGCAGCTTCAGGTCGATCCATCAGTCACCCAAAAGCGTATTGGCGATGGTTACATCGAACAGCGACTGATTCGAGAGCAGGTCGCGCAGCTGACCGGACGCCGCTTCCTGCCGGGGCATGCCGACGATGAGCAACAGTTTGCCGCGCTGATGGCCTCAGGAGTGCAGCAGACAAGCGCGCTGCAGCTCAAGCCCGGCATCGCGCTGAATGCCGAACAGGTGGCAAAGCTCACCAGCGATCTTGTCTGGCTGGTAGAAACCGACGTCGCGCTGCCCGCAAACGATGGTCAGCCCGCCCGCACCATCAAGGCACTGGTGCCACACGTTTATCTGAAGCCCCGGACGGGAGATCTTGCTCCGAACGGCACCCTCATCGCGGCGCGCGATATCGAACTGATCGTCAGTCAGACCCTGAACAACGCCGGCACACTCAGCGCGCAGGAACGCGTCAGTCTGTCGGCAGGCACCCTGGTCAATCAGGGCGCGATCAGCGGAGGCCGCATCGCTGCCAGCAGTGCCGGCGACCTGATCAATCAGGGAGGCCAGATCACCGCCGCAGGCAATCTCAATGTGGCCGCCGGGCGTGATCTGCTGATCAGCAGCACCACCCGCAGCACAGCGCGTGAAAGCACCACTCGCGACGGACACGGAACCGCCAGTCGTACTCAGCTCGATCGCGTCGCGACCCTGTACGTGGGACAGCAAGGGCACATGCAGCTGACAGCGGGACGAGACCTTGTCGCAGAGGCTGCGCGCATCACTCACGATGGCGACGGCGCAGCCGCGCTGGAAGCCGGACGCGATATCCGGCTGGGCACCGTGGCCGAGCGCAGTGCGATCGACAGCCAGGGCAAGCGTGACAAGCAAAACTTCCTGCGTGAATCGAGCGCTGTCGACAGAGGCACGCGTATCGATACCAAAGGAAGCGTCACGCTATCGGCGGGACAGGATGTGAGCGTGCGCGCCAGCAGTATTCACAGCAATGACGGTCAGATCGAGATATCCGCCGCTGGCGATGTGGCGATATCGAGCGGCGAGTCCCGGCAGGAATTCGCGCAGGGTACGCATTTCCGGCACAGCGGCACGCTGTCGTCCAGAACCATGACGACGCGAACCGAATCCGCAAACACCGGGGTCATTGCCTCGATCATCAGCGGCGCAGAGGTCGGCATCACTTCCGGACAGGACCTGCGCATCAGCGGCAGCGAGGCTGTCTCCGACAACCACACCGCGTTGAGCGCCGTGCGCGATGTCACCATTACCTCAGCCACCAGCACGGCCATCCGGAACGACTATCAGCGAGAGAAGCAATCCGGCGTCTTGTCCGGTCCTGGCTTATCGGTAGGCATAGGCCAGCGCCGTACCGGGCAGGATAGCCAGCAGCGCATGACTCGCGAAGAGGCGAGCACCGTGGGCGCGACGGGTGGCGATGTACACATAGCCGCGCAAGGGCAGTATCAGCAGCAGGCGAGCCAGGTGCTGGCGCCTTCGGGTTCTGTCGGTATCCGCGCGCAGGACGTCACGGTCACGGCCGGCAGTCATACCAGCGAGGCGCAGCAGGCATCACGTTTCAGCCAGAGCGGCATGTCGCTGACGATCTCCAACCCGGTCGTCGATGCAGCACGCACCGTGGGCGAACTGGCGTCAGCAAGCAAAGACACCCGTGACAATCGTTCAAAAATCATGGCGGCGACAGCCACTGCGCTGACCATCGAGAACACAGTCACCGAGGTGGCCAAAGACCCGACGCATGGCGGTGGAATCACCATCACCCAGACCATCGGCACCAGCCGCAGCGAATCCCGCTCGGAACAGCAGTCCACCACCGTTGCCCCCTCAACGGTCGCAGCGGCTGGCAAGGTGACCGTGGAGGCCACCGGTCGTCCAGACGCTACGCTGCATGTGCAGGGTAGCAAGATCGTTTCGGGTGAAAGCGTTCGGCTGTCCTCGGACGGCCAGCTTCAGCTCGACGCCAGCGCTGGCACCAGTAGCCAGAGCAGCCATAGCGTCAGCAGCAGCAATGCGATCGGCGTGACCGCAAGCCTGGGCAAACAACCCGGTGTGGGAGTCACTGTCTCCGCCAGTCGCGGAAAAGGACATGGCGATGGCACCGAGCTGAGCTGGACCAACACGCAGGTGCAGGCGAATGGCAGCGTTCATCTGCAGAGCGCAGACGACACCCGGATGACAGGCGCCACCGTCGAGGCTGAACGGGTCACTGCGCTGGTCGGCGGAGACCTGAGCATGACCAGCCCGCAGGATGTCAGCGACTACCGCAGCCGCCAGAAATCCCTCAGTGGCAGCGTTGTGATACCAGTGGTAGGCGGATCCCCGTCAGCGCAAGTGAATCTGGCAAAGCAGTCGATCGACAGTAGCTATCAGAGCACCACCGAGCAGACAGCGATCCACGCACGCGATGGCGGTTTTGAGGTGCAGGTCAGTGGCGCCGCAGCGTTGACAGGTGCCGCCATTACCAGCAGCGATGCCGCCGTCAACGCAGAAAGAAATCGCTTCACAAGCAACGGCCTGACCCTGTCCGGTCTGGACAATCATGCCAGGTACAAGGGCGAGAGCATTGCCGTCGGCATCGGTGCGAGCGCACAGACGAGCGGCAAGTACGTACCTTCAGGCACCAGCGCAGGGGTCGGTACCGCCGAGGGCGAGAAGTACAGCGTGACCCATGCCGGAATCAGCGGTGTCGCTGGCGACAAAGCGGTGCGCACCGGCGATGCACCGACGGGCATCGACAAAATCTTTGATGCCAATGCCGTCGCAAAGGATATCAGCGGGCAGGCGCTGATCATGCAGACCTTTACGAGGGAAGCGCCGAAAGCCGTCGCCAGATACGCCGACAACAAAATTAACGAGCTAAGGGCGGAACAGGAGCAGACCACCGAGACCAGCCGCCGAGAAGCTCTTGAGGAGGAAATCAGCCGATGGCGAGAAGGGGGAAGCTACCGAGTGGCCTTGCATGCCACCGTGGGCGGATTGGCAGGGGATGTGGCCGGAGCGGCGGGAGCCGGTGCCAGCGCGGCTGTGGTGCCTAGCATTGCAGAACTCATCGACCAGACTGATTTGCCTGCACAGATTAAAAACTCGCTGGTAGCGATCACCGGAGTAGCGACCGGCGCCATCGTGGGGGGTGAAGCGGGCAGCATCACAGCGCTCGGACAGACGGCCAACAATTTCCTCACGCATGAAGAAGCGCGCCGTCGTGAGTCCGCGAGGCAGCGGCTGATGCAATGCGCTGACGACGCTTGCCGTGCGCAGGCCCGGGAAGAGATCCGCCAGCTGGATCAACTGGATCAGGAGCGCGATGCCCTCGTAGATCAGGCCTGCATGAAGCCTACTTCGCCTTTGTGCCAGGGCATGTACGCCGCTCTCAAGGAAGCCAAGCAAAGCTACGCAGACTACAGCGCCCGCGACGACATCGGCCTGTCGGTGGCTAACGAACGCACACAGGTCGCTAACCAAGAGTTCAAGTATCGGCAGCGCGCACAACATCCTTTCGCCTTTGGTGTCGCAAAGGGATTGCTGAAGCTGACCCCACAAGGTGTTGTCGTTGGTACAGGTGTTTTCACTTATCACCTGACGACGGCCATCATGGAGGTCGGCCTGGGTGAAACCGTTGCTGCGATGGCACAGTCACTGGTTGAACTACCGGAGGAATTGCGGAGCCGTCTGAGAAGCGATGATCCGACAGTTCGGGGTGAGGCGGTCGTTGATCTGATGTCTGTTGTGGGTGGCTCAACCCTGCTAATGGGAAAGCTTACCCAAAACGGTAACCGCGCCGTTAAAGAGGCGCTTGAAAAGCAGATCGCGCTCAAGGCAGAGACTGAGGCGATACGCAAGACACGGATTGAAAACAACGTCTACAGTGAAAGCAGTCTCGCTGACCCCGCCAAGCCAGTGTTTTCAGCGACAGGGCCGTGGATTCCGGCGTCTCAGCTTTC
>JACCDH010764031.1_pt1 | contig 19231 bp, 20 predicted proteins | sample 7442481 | NCBI WGS metagenome assembly JACCDH01 (sample SAMN15323433, study PRJNA562643) | freshwater metagenome | isolation source: river surface water | place: USA:Blue River Watershed | collected 2017-08-15 | reverse complement strand
ATGGGAAGCAGCAGGTCGTCGATCTGTTCCGGGTGATCGACTGGATGATGCGTCTGCCCAAGGCCTTGCAGGTGCAGCTGAGGCAGGATGTGAACACTCTGGAGGAGGAATCAAAGATGAGGTACGTCACGTCGATTGAACAGCTGGCGATCGAGGAGGGTCTGCAGAAGGGCATGCAGCAGGGCATGCAACAAGGCATGCAGCAAGGGATGCAGGAAGGCATGGAAAAGGGGCTGCTGGCAGGCAAAGCGCAAATGCTGGCAAGGCAACTCGCGGTGCGATTTGGTGAACTGCCCATCTGGGTACATGAGCGACTTTCAAGAGCCGATGAACGCTTGCTGGAAGTCTGGATTGAAGCCGTGCTGTCGGCCAATTCGCTCGATGCGGTGTTTGCAAAGCATCAGCACTGATCAACTTTTGAAGCGCTGTCAAAATGCTGCTGGCGGTGCTTTGCGGGCTTGCTGGCGACCGCATCGCTTTGCAGCGCGTATTTTGTTGGCACTTGCTGGAATACTGAGTAGCCGCGTTTGATTGAGCCGTCCGGCGCAGTAATGATGCCCGCAGCGAAGGGTCACTGCACTTATAATTCCGTGCAGTTACTTTTCGTCGCTTTCGGATTTCGGGCTGCTGGAGGTTCATGCGCACTGTTCGTCATTGTCTATTGCTGCCAGCGCTGGCGAGTGCGGCGTTGTGTGCGATGCAGGCAAGGGCGCAAATGATCGTTTTTCCCTCACCTTTGTCCGGCAGCGAGCAATCCCTTACCACCACTGTCAGCACGCGCTTTCTTCCCGGCGAATTCCGTGAGCGGCAACTCGCCTCCGAGAGTAACCTGCAGTTACGACCCTGGCTTTTATGGCACACGACGACCGGCTTGTCCGGTGCGCGCTACGATCAGGCTGCACAGTTTCGTAATCAGTCGGCACGTTTGACTACGGGTCCGGAACTGCGGTGGGGCAGTATCGAACTGGCCATGCCGCTGCAGGCCGGACGGGAGCTTCTGGTCGCGAGTGGTGAGTCGCAATGGGCATCGGGGATGCCGCGCATGACAGTCCAATTGGGGCCGAACGACAGTGTGAAGCTCGAAGCACGGGCGACTACCCGTCAGGACAGCGCGGCTACCAGGATCAGCAAGTCGAAAAAGGCGGTTGCGCTTAGCTGGCGCCATACCTTCAATGAGAAATTCGCTCTGCGTACTGGTCTGGAGCGCAGCAGTGAAACCGTCGAACACAGTCTTGAGACCAGCGAGAGCGCGCAAGCCTTCGCGCAGCTCTCGGCCAGCTTGCCCAGTAACTGGCGGCTGGTGCTCGGCGGCGCTCTCTATCAGGCAATCAATCGCTCCGGCGCGGATGAGGCGTCCCGCGATCGTTCGCAAACCTTGTCATTGTCGGCTAATCGCGCGCTGGTCAGCGGCTGGAAGCTCTCGGGTTCCCTGTCGGTCCGGCAGGCGCAGAATGGCGACGAGAGCTCGGGCTTCACCAGCCGATCAGGCAGCCTGAGACTGTCGCGGGATTTTTGATTTTTTTGACCTGGGCAGCTGTGAGGCTCGGTCACCTTGTGATAGCTTTAATCCATGTCATTCCTTGCTCGTGTTGTTATTGTCGTTTTGCTAAGCCTGTCGCTGCCACTGCAGGGATCGCTTGCGTACGCGCGCGCGGTGAGCATGACAGGAGGGCAGGCGTTGGGCAGCGCGGCCGTGACGAAGGGCATCTTCCGTCTGTCTGCCGCTGCTCCAGAACACGCGCCGCATGATGAGCATCATCAGCATCGCAACCGGACCACCGGTGAACCTGAGCTGACCGCAAAGACCGCTGACGCGCACGCTGCGCATCAGCAATCCGGAAATGCCTGCGATAACTGCGCAAAATGCTGTCTCGCCGGCGCAGCGGCGCCCCCGCTGATCTGGCCACAGGCGGCAAGCATCGTCGCAGCCCGCGTGCTCTTTTCTCCCACTCCCGAGACGCCATCCTGCTTCATCCCGGATGGCCCGGAGCGACCTCCCCGCTGCCTCTGATCCCGGCTTTTCCATCAGACTGACCGTTACAGGTCGGCATGTGCGCGTGCGCTCCGCGCATACTCAGGAATGTTGACAGTGTGATGCCTCTACCCTGCGCGACGGCTCGCGTGGATGCTGGTTGAGGCCTTGTCCAAACCCACGGAGATTCGTATGTCCCCTGACATTTTTCTGCGGTGTCGTCGGCTCAGCAGGCCGCTGTACTGGCTGTTACCCCTTGTTCTGGCGGGCTGTGCAGGCTTCTCTGCCGACGGTGGCATGGAGCGTGTTTCTGCACTCAGCCAAGAGCGCACCGGCCACAAGGTAAGCGTGGTCGGGACAGAGTCGCGGAAAGAGCGATTGTCACAACTGCTATCCGCAGCACTGACTCCTGACAGTGCGACCGAGATCGCTTTGCTGAACAACAAGCGTCTGCAGGTTGCGCTGGCAGATCTTGGTATCGCCGAGTCTGATCTCGTGCAGGCCGGACGGTTGCGTAATCCCGGATTCTCGTTCGGTCGTCTGTCGGGTGACGGCGACACAGAGATTGAGCGCGCCATCCTGTTCGACCTGACGGGCTTGCTCACTCTGCCTCTGCGGCGAGCGATCGAAGAAAAACGCTTTGGTCAGGCGCAGCTGCAGACCGCATTGCAGGCTGTGCGCACCGCCACCGATGCGCGCCGTGCTTACTTTCAGGCCGTGGCTGCGCAGCAAACCTTGCGTTACCTGGAGCAGGCCGATCTTGCCGCGCAGGCGAGCGCAGAGCTGGCTCAGCGGATGGCGAAGGCGGGCAATTGGGGCAAGCTCGAAGAGGCGCGTGAGCAGGCGTTTCGTGCCGAGGTTGCGGCGCAGCTGACGCGCGCTGGTCATGCCGCCCGCGCCACCCGCGAGCGACTGGTGCGCCTGCTTGGCTTATCCGACGAACACGCCTCTTTGAGGCTGCCCGATCGCTTGCCCGATCTGCCTGCCGTCGCCGAACCAGTCGATCGTCTCGAATCACGCGCGCTCGGGCAAAGGCTTGATGTGCAGGCGGCTAAATTGGAAACCGAGAGCACCGCCCGATCACTGGGCCTGACGCGCGCGACACGTTTCGTCAATGTGCTGGAAGCGGGATATCAGAACAAGAGCTCGAACGGAGCATCGCGCGCTGATGGTTATGAAGTCGAGCTGTCGTTGCCGTTGTTCGACTGGGGCGCGGCGAGGGTTCGGCGTGCCGAGGCGATTTACATGCGCTCGTTGCAGCGCACCGCCGATGTTGCCGTGCAAGCGCGTTCGGAGGTGCGCGAGCTGCATTCCGCTTATCAAAGCAGCTACCTGGTTGCACGACAGTATCGTGATGAGATCGTGCCGACGAAGAAGCGCGTGTCTGATGAGGTTTTGCTTCGCTATAACGGCATGCTCGCCAGCGTATTCGAGCTGCTGGCCGATGCGCGCTCACAGATCGCCAGCATCAACGCGGCTATCGATTCGCAGCGCGATTTCTGGGTGGCCGAAACCGAGCTGCAATTTGTGATTCATGGCGGCAGCATGTTGCCGGCGACAGTGACCTCCGTGACCACTGGCACGCCTGTCAGCGCCGCTCCTGCAGCCGCGCACTGAGAAAGGAATTGATCATGATGTCGAGAAGAGAATTCGTCACCGGTGCTGGCGTGCTCGCGCTGGGGGCGAGCGTTGTCAGTCGCGCGGGCGCGGCGTCCCTGCCCGAGGCCGTGGTCGCGCCGGGCGCGGCGACACAGCCACCGAAGCTGCCCTCAACGGGCCGGCCCTTTCATCCGGTCGTGACGCTCAACGGCTGGTCGCTGCCCTGGCGGATGAATCAGGGTGTCAAAGAATTTCATCTGGTCGCCGAGCCGGTCGAGCGCGAGCTTGCACCCGGCATGAAGGCCAGGCTCTGGGGTTACAACGGCCAGTCGCCGGGACCGACGATCGAAGTGGTCGAGGGTGACCGCGTGCGGATCTTCGTCACCAATCGGCTGCGCGAGAACACCAGCATCCACTGGCATGGGCAGCGGCTCCCGAATGGCATGGATGGTGTGTCCGGACTGACCCAGCCGGCGATCGGGCCTGGCAAGACCTTCGTCTACGAGTTTGTCGCGCGCCGGGCAGGGACTTTCATGTATCACCCGCATGCCGATGAAATGGTGCAGATGGCGATGGGCATGTATGGCTTCTGGGTGACGCATCCGAAAAATCCGGACTTCATGCGCGTGGACAGGGACTTTGTGTTCTTGCTGAATAATTTCGATATCGAGCCCGGCAGCGCCACGCCCAAGGTGAACACCATGCTGGATTTCAACCTGTGGGGCTTCAATAGCCGCGTCTTTCCCGGCATCGATTCAATGCACGTTCGGCAAGGCGATCGCGTGCGGCTGCGCATTGGCAACCTGACCATGACGAACCATCCTGTACATTTGCACGGGCATGAGGTCTTCGTGACCGGCACCGATGGTGGCTGGACGCCGCCTGCTTCGCGCTGGCCGGAAGTGACCGTTGATATCGGTGTTGGACAGATGCGGGCGCTGGAGTTTGACGCCACCGAGCCGGGCGACTGGTCACTGCACTGCCATAAGTCGCATCACACAATGAATGCGATGGGCCATCAGGTGCCGACTATGCTAGGCGTGGACCAGCGCGGCATCGCCGAGAAGATCAGCCAGCTGATACCGGATTACATGGCCATGGGCGAGCATGGCATGAGCGAAATGGCCGAGATGAGTATGCCCCTTCCCGACAACACCCTGCCCATGATGACCGGCGAAGGTCCGTTCGGCAGTGTCGAGATGGGGGGCATGTTCACGGTGGTGAAGGTGCGTCCGGACCAGAGGCCCGGCGATTACAGTGATCCGGGCTGGTACCGTCATCCGCCGGGCACACAGGCCTGGGAGTGGACGGGCAGCCTTCCAGAAGCGCCTGCCAGCAGCTCAGCCGGCGGCCAGTCGATGCCTGCAGGGCGCAGACAAGCGACGGATCTCAAGGCACGCAAACCCGGAAGGCATGAAGGACATTGATCAGAGAGGAGAGCAGAATGAACCGCCAGAAAAAAACCCAAAGCACGATGCCGCGCGCGATCGGCGCGCTGGCAATTGCCTGCGCCTTGTGGGGGGCTGTCCTGCCCGCACAGGCCGGGCATCACGAGGGCGGGCACGACGGTGCGCAGGCGCAGGCCCCCGAAAAAGTGAATGCCGAAATCCGCAGGATCGATGCAGAAAACGGCAAGATCACCCTGAAGCACGAAGCGCTCACCCAGTTCAACATGGCCGCGATGACCATGGTCTTCCGCGTCGAGGATCCGTCGCTGCTGACCTCGTTCAGCGTGGGCGACAAGGTGCGATTCGTGCCGGCGAAAAAAAACGGACAGTTTGTCGTGCAGTCGATGGAAAAAGCAGACTGATGCCGAAGGTCTGCTTCCTGATGCTCAGAACCGGTCTACCCGGTACGGCGTGGGGTCCGCATAGGTGTCGCGTCCACTGATCATCTCCGCCAGCAGACGGCCGCCGGAGGCTGCCTGCGTCAGCCCATGATGCGCGTGGCCGAAGCAGAACCACAGGCCCTTGTGTGCCGGTGCCGGCCCGATCACGGGCAGCATATCGGAGGTGCAAGGGCGTGAGCCCATCCACGGCGCGGCATCCAGCGCTTTGCCCAGCGGATGAAGGCGGCGCGCAATCGGCTCCAGCAGGCCGAGCTGCACGGGTGTCGGCGGCGCATCACGATGCGTGAACTCCGCACCGGTCGTCAGCCGTATCCCTTTTTTCATCGGTGCGAGCGCATAGCCGTGGTCGACGTCAACGATCACGTGCGTGAGCGGCGAGATCTCACTGCCGAAATGCATGTGATAGCCGCGCTTGACGCCCATCGTGAGCCGGTAGCCGAGGCGTCTGGCCAGCTCTTCCCCCCAGGGGCCGAGCGCGACGGCCACCTGAGGCGCGCTCGCCGGTCCGTTGTGCGTTTGCACGTGCCAGCGATGGGCCTGGAATTCGAGGCTGCGCGCGTCCGCTTGCGCGAAGATCCCTCCACGGCGCTCGAACAATCGCAGGTAGGCGGTGGTGAGGTCTTGCGGATCTTGTATCTGCCGTGACTCCGGGTAGTGCACACCGCCTCGTATTTCCTGAGCGAGTCCTGGTTCCCTGGCGTGCAATTGCTCGCGTGAGAGCACGCGCACATTCAGGCCGTAGTCCCGGCTTTGTTCAGCCTGCAGAAGGCTGGCCTGTTCGCTGTCGTCTGTTCGCCAGACTTTGATCCAGCCGTGATGGTTGACCAGCGAGGCTGCGCCGGCAGCCTCGATCAGTGGCTCGTGCTCACTCCAGCTGTGCTCAATCAGTGGCAGTGCGCCGGAAATCGCCGCCGGATAGTACTGCGGGGAGGAATGGCGCCAGTAGGCGCCCAGCCAGGGCATGAGTGACGGCAGTGCCTGCCAGTGATAGTGCGCAGCCGGCTTGCGCTGCAATGCGTAGGCGAGCAAGGTCCGTAAATCGCGTGGAAACGCATAAGGAAACACCGAAGAGCGCTCTATCAGCCCTGCATTGCCAAAGCTGGTGCCCGCACCCGGAGTGCCGCGATCAACGAGCATTACCTGATGGCCGAGATCCTGCAGCTTCAGCGCAAGTGTCACGCCGACGATGCCGGCGCCAAGCACCATCACATCGCTTGAGTGGGGTGAGTTCATTGCTGGTTCAGATAAAGAGACGGACAGAGAAGGATGTCGTTCGGTCGGCTGCACATTTTATGACGAACATCATGACAGGCATGCGATATAAAAATTGAACTGCCAGACACCTGTACGAGTTAGTCAATCCGGGTTGCGAAATATGAGGCACCACTTGCGTGCATGAAAACTCGTCTATGATCACCGCATAGAATCCTTCTCAGCAGCTGCAGCTATCACCTTGTTTTTTGTCAGTTTTACGAAAGGACGAACCTATGGGAATGTGGATCGAGCTGGGTATTTTCATCCTGGTGATATTGTTCGCGATGCACCAGATACGCGACGTGAGGCGAGAGCAGCGCAAGCGTGAGGCTGCGCGAAGGGAGCAGGATGGGATAAAAATTGGAGCGGATGACGCACAAAATTAAAAAATATGTTTGGAATCTGGTCGTATATTGAGTTATCTTTACGCCGAAATGACAAAGCCGGGCTGGATTTGTCGCTTGGAGGCCTTCACAAAATGCCATCAGCTGGGCTGCATGCCGCGGGACTGATGAGCATCGAGACCATTTTGTGAGTGTCCCCGCAAAGTGCTGAACGCCCGGGGAAATCCGTATGGAGCCTATGCTGCCAACACACGGTCACTCACACAGGGTCGCGCATGCCTTTTGACCACTGCGCCGAATGCCGACGATGCTGCTTCGTCGAGGAGGGCTATCCCCCTCTCGAAATCTCGCTGACCAAAAAAGAGCACCAATCTCTCGGCAGCGTCTGCATCGAGACCAACTGCGCCCATCTGGGACCTGCCGGCTGTACGCTCGGCGACACCAAACCATTCAGTTGCAAGCTCTATCCTCTTGCCTACAATCCGCAGCGTCGCGAGTTTTATTACGACACCGATTGTCCTGTCATGCCGGAATATGTCCGGCAGCTGAAGGATTCAGGTAGCGAGGCATCCAGGCACCTGGCTGACTGCTCGAAGGAACTGGCCAGACTGGAAAAGACTGACAGCGGATTTTTGAAGAACAATTTCGCGATTGATTCGGATTATTTCGATCTCAAAAAGCTTCCGTTTCAACCTTTTTCCAAGGAAAACTAATATGAACGGTTCTCTGTACAGGCTGCGTGAGGCAAGGCAGGCGAGGGCTCCGCAAAAAGTCATGCATGCCGGTTACCAGAGCTGGACGGCGAAGAACCTCTGCGTCGAGAGCTACCACGAGGAGATCCTCTACTACACCACCCGCTGGGATGCGCTCTGCCCCTATATCGATGTCAGCGAGGAGATGCTGGCTATGGCGCCGCGTCCTTTCGTCGTGTATGCGCTGCCGCCAGACAGCCCGTTCGGCGTGGCCATCAATGACAAATACGGCATGGTCGATTGCTTCTCGGAGGATTTCTGGAGCGAAGAGCGCCGTGCGCGCAAGTTCAGGGAATATGACAAGCAGTACCGGAACTTTACGATTACGATGGATCGCATTCCGGGCAAGGACCTGACGGCCGATGACATATTTGAAATGGGTGGTGAACATTTCGAAAAGTGCTACATTGCCGATGAAGAGGTGTCCGGGTTTGTCGACTACATCCGCACCTTGGACGTGCTGGTAATTCGCGTGGTCTCCCCCGAGGGCGTGCTGGTGCTGACCGATGTCTCGGTGATCCTGCCCAAGTACAACCAGCTCTACGGCAGCTTCTGCCAGTGGAACCGCGACTTCAAGAACAAGTCACCGGGCATTTTCGCTTGTCTGCTGGCCTGCCGCTGGGCGCGCGACAACGGCCTGCGCTATTACAACCTCGGACCGGTCGATGACTATGGCTACAAAGCCCTGTTCGTGACCGACTACGAGCCCATCTACGCGCTGGCATTGGTCGATCCGGAGCATCCGCTGGCGCAGGATCCGACCTCACCGCTGAAGATCGACTTCAAACCGGAAGAGCTGAATCAGATCTATCGCAACGGCGCTCCCGCCGTTGAACTCAAGGACGTTGCCGCCTGATCTGCAGCCAGCGCTGCTGGCGGCGTAGCGGCGAAAAAAATGCCCCGCAGGTTGAACTGTTCGACCTGCGGGGCATTTTTTATTGGGCTTTTCCCCGCTGGCCGGGCACGCCGATTTGCGGATCGACGCAGGAATCACCGAAATCCTCGTCGTCCTCATCGCTGAAGTCATGCTCGTCGTCGAAGCTCTCGTCATAGTCGATTGTGAGTTCTTCACCCTTGCCGATATTCCTGACCGCTCGCAGCACGTCCTTGTCGTCGAACTTCAGGTTAGGCTGCTTTGAATGGTTCAGGTAGACCGACAGGTTGACCGCATTCATACCGATCTCGGGAGCGAATACCCGGCCTTTTTCGATCAGGCAGAACATGGCAAGGTGCTTGCGCACGCTGCTTGGCACATTCTTCATCTCGGTGCGCGAAAACTTGATCTCCTTGTTGGTGACCAAACTCTTCAGAGGCGCGGTGCCAACTGGAATTTCGCGCAATGCGAATACGCCGATACCGTGAATGCCCGACACGCCCAGTTTGCAGTAAACATCATGGATCAGGTGGTCGTATAGCTTTTCTTTCAGGCTGCTCATGGGTCGATTCTGGTTTGCTGCTGGTTTTTCTTTCATCCCTGCCGGGGGCGGCACGAATGTTCACTGATGCGTCTCACCGGGAAAACCAGTAATAATCCGGTGCAATTAATATTATGATAATTCTTTTCCGTTTGCCGGGCGCTTGCCTGCGCAAATAGCCGGATTGTCGTCCTCGCCGACCGGGATGTTGATAGTGCTCAAGGTATATGACAGTGCCGTGGCGTCGAGACGGCTGCTTTCTTCGCTCACCTCAGTAAATCCCCGAAATACCCTGGCAGGGCGAACAGCCCCTGATGAGTCGCCTCATTGTAGTAACCCAGTTTGCCCAGCTCCAGCGACTGCAGACGCCGGCCGGCTTCTGCAGCGCCTATCTGGCGCGGATCCAGCTGGTCACTGCAGACCGCCATCGACCAGTAGGCGCCATACAGGGGTATGTACAGGCCATAGGGGGCCACCACGCTGAAATGCCCGGTCAGGTTTTTATAGATATTGCTGACCACTTGCGGAGCGAACACCGGCGTACCGGTGTGCAGGACCATAGCGCCGCCGGGGTTCAGTCGTTGTTTTACTGACGCGAAAAATTCAGGGGTATATAGCTGCGACGCCGGCGTATCGGGATCGGTGAGATCGAGCAGCACGAGATCGAAACGCTCACTGGTATCGCGCACGTAAGCCAGTCCGTCGCCGATGCGGATGTCCACCCGCTGGTCATCCAGCGATCCTTTGTGGATGTTGCCGAAATACTCGCGCGAAATCCGGATCACCGCTTCGTCGAGCTCGGCCAGCACGATGCGCTCTACGCTCGGATATTTCAGCAGCTCCTCTGCAGAGCCGCCATCGCCTCCGCCGAGTATCAGTGCAGTGCGCACCTTGCCATGCGAGATCGCCGCAGGATGCACCAGCGCTTCATGGTAAAAGAATTCTTCGCCCTCGGACGTCATGTAATCACCATCCAGCCGGAATAGTTTTCCGAACTGCGGCGATTCATGCACCTCGATTAGCTGATACGGCGATTGCTCGCGATGAAGCAGCGGTCCCAGCCGGTATCCGTAAGCGCTGTGCTGGTTCAGGTATTCATGCCCCATGCTGGCGTCCGCACCCGAATGCGCGCGGCCCACTTCGCCGCGCAGCAAGCTCTGGCGGTTCGAATCTTCCGGCTTGAACAGATCGACCAGCGAATCCAGCAGCAGCGTCGCTTTGCTGCTGTTATCGGTGGAGAAATTGCATACGTAGACGTCCAGCGTCACTGCCTGCTGTTCCGGCCAGGTATGCAACGCAAGATGAGATTCGGCGAGCAGCACCGTGCCCGTGATGCCACCGCTTTCCCCTGCGGTGAGGCCCGGGAATGCATGGAACAGCTCTCCCACGACGGTGAGGCCAGAGGCATGAACAAGATCCAGGCAGGTGCTGCGCAGCGTGTCGACATCCGTCATCAGTGACAGGTTTTGCCGGCATCCTGCCAGATCGGCTGTGAGGTGTAATCCTTGCATTTATTGGCGTCTTATTTATCCAGGATAGGGTTATTGATCCACGCACCGCGGCCGGTATCACCGGACCGGGCCTGCGCGTCGACTCGTGTAGCAATTTCGACAACGCTCGCTTCTCGCAGATAAACGGCAAAGCTCGAAATTGTGCCATCAAAAGACCTTTGATTCAAAATTTGTGCGCAGTTTTTCGGGGCCGAATCAGTCTGGGTCGGCGTACGGCTCATCATTGGCGAATCAAACAGCCATCCGCCGGACTGAAACGCGGAAAGCAAGCGTTGAATCACTTAATAAATTTAAAACCATCTTCGGCCGGGCGGCCGGGCAGCAAACTTGGCTTCACGATCCGCAAATAGGCACTGTCAGCGCTTGGGGCTATAGTCGCGTGCGGCGCATGGCGGTATCGCAGTGCGCGAACCTTATCAACTTTATCGCGCAGGTCTGCCTGAGCGACAGCGGTTTCATGAACACCTTCACAACACACACAGCGCGAACCTCGCGCCTCGATATCGAATATCTCGAATGGAATCCTGAGGGCCGGCGCACTGCCGTGCTGGTCCACGGCTGGCCGGATTCAGTGCGCACCTGGTTCGCTGTCGCGCCTTTGCTGGTGGGTGCGGGATACCGCGTCATCGCCCCCTCGGTCCGCGGATATGCAGGCACGCGCTTTCTGTCGGCGGATACGCCGCGCAGCGGGCAGCTGGCTGCCCTTGGACGTGATCTGATCGAATTTGTTCAGGCGCTGAAACTCGACAAACCTGTGCTGGTCGGTCACGACTGGGGTGCCAGGGCGGTGGCGATTGCCGGCGGACTCGTGCCCGGGATCGGCTCGCATCTGGCGATGCTGTCCGTCGGTTACGGAACCAACGATCCCAGCCAGCCTATGTCTTTGCAGCAAGCGAAGAATTACTGGTATCACTGGTACATGGATACGCCGCTCGGCGCGAGATCGCTGGAGGCTGACCGCCGCGCGTTTGCCCGCATCATGTGGGAAACCTGGGCGCCTCCGGGATGGTATGACGAGGCTGAATTCGAGGCGACCGCCAAAGCCTTCGATAATCCTGACTGGGTCGATATCGTGCTGAGTTCTTATCGCCACCGCTGGGGGCTTGTGGCGGGCGATCCCGCCTATGAAGCCGACGAAGCGGCGCTCAATCCTCTGCCTGTGCTCGACACGCCGATGCTGGTGCTTCATGGCGCAGAGGACGGCGTCAATCCAGTGCACAGCTCAGCTGGCAAAGAGCGATGGTTTACCGGCATTTACGAGCGCGTCGTGATGGAAGGGCTGGGTCATTTTCCGCAGAGAGAATCGCCGCAGCGGGTCGCTGACGAGATACTCCGCTTTTGCGGACCCGGTGACTGACCGCCAGAGCAAGCCCGGTTCGCCTTGCTGGCTGCGATAACAGTAATCTTCTGATAACAAAATCCCCGGAACCCCGGGGATTTTTGCATTCTTAGCGTATTTTTTCTGACCAGCCAGTTGACGGCTATCCAAAAAATTGTCAGTATTCAGTGACAATTTGAAGTGTAATGTCAGCGTTACACCGATTACACCGATAGTTGGTCAATTCCACCCCGAACCTCTGCAAAGCTGTCCGGGTGTGGATTCAGTGATAAGCGATGTCTTTCAAGGAGGGTGTCACGATGTCTGACAAAGACAAAGTTTGGCCGACCGGTTTAACCGAGGCTGAATCAGAAGAAATACACCGTAATTTGATCCAAGGTACGCAGATTTTCGGGATGATCTCAGCATTTGCTCATCTGCTCGCGTACATCTATTCACCCTGGCTTCACTAAGGGAAGGGGAGACTAGACATGATCTATGGAAAAATGTGGTGCGTCGTTAAGCCATCGGTGGGTATCCCCATCATCATCGGAGCGGTCGCTGTCGCGTCGTTCTCGGTGCACCTGGCACTGACCCTGAATACCACCTGGGTCAAGAAATACCTCAATGGCAGTGCTGCTCAGGTATCGAGCATCCAGTCCGAGTCGCCACAAGTGGCGGCACTGAGTTTGCAGGAAGCAGGACGAAAATAATCGTCTTTCGTGGTCCGGGACCGCCGGTTCCGGACCACGGCTGCTGAAACAGCTGTCTGCATGGCTTCTTTCATGATTCTCCGGACCACCGGTGGATCCTGAAAGGCGCTCTGTGCCATCGCGGGTCCAGCGGAGCGTTCGTTGACCGCTGAATTCGCTTTTTCCCGATTTAGGCAATAATGGGAAGCAAGGGCCGCAAAGAGAGCCCGGGTTCCCGAATCACTATGAACGGCTGAGCCGCTAGCATGCGCTTATGGGCATGTTGTGACGCCAGCCGGCAAGTCGGGAACCGTCCACCACAATTTATCTGGAGAGTCGCATGAAGATCTGGCAAATTCTGTTGGTTATCTGGGTCGTTGGATTCGGTTTCATGATCGCGAATCACTTCAACCGTCAGAACATCGAGCGCATGAAGAAGAGATAATGCGCTGTGTATAAAAAATGCCGCAAGCGATTGCGGCATTTTTTTTGGGGCCGCTGCCGGCACGAACAGCCCTCTACGCGTTGGGTCGTCTCATCTCAACCAGCAGCGTGCGCAATTCGGCCACCTCACGGCGCAGCGCCTTCAGTTCACTGTCCAGCGAGGCCGGATTTCCCGGCTTGGAGGACTGGGAATTCAGCGAGTCGACGATCACGGCAATGAACAGGTTCACGATCACGAAGGTGGCGATCAGGATGAACAGTACGAAGAATATCCACGCATAGGGGAAGTGTTCCATCACCGGGCGCGCGACGCCTTCTGACCAGCTTTCCAGCGTCATCACCTGGAACAGCGTGAACGCGCTCATGAACATGTCCCCGAACAGATCTGGGAAGGCCTGCCCGAAGGTGTTGGTGGCGATCACCGCCGCCACATAAAAAATGATCAGTATCAGGCTGAACACCGAGCCCAGGCTAGGCAGCGAGCTGAGCAGTCCGGCGACGACGGTGCGCATGCTCTCGACTTTATTGATCAGTCGCAGCACCCGCAGCACGCGCAGAGCACGCAGCACCGACAGGCTGCCTGTTGCCGGCACCAGCGCGATGCCGATGACGATCAGGTCGAACACGCACCATGCATCTTTAAAAAACCGCCAGCCACGGGACGCCATCAGCAGCGCCAGCTCCACGATGAAAATCACCAGAATGACATGATCGATCGCGATCAGGTATTCGCCAACGGCTTCGTGAATACGGGGGTCGGTTTCCAGTCCGAGTATCAGCGCGTTGATGATGATCAGGAAAACCAGCAGGTGCTGGCTCAGGTGATGCCCCAGAAAGCGCTCGATCGCGCCGCGCCAACCGGGCAGTTCAGTGTAATACGTTGTCATATTTTTTGTTCAGAAATTGGCACAGCCTGCGTCGCAGGCTGCAAGCTGCCTTAGCGCAATGGCCGGGCAGCGACTGGTGTTGCTCGCAGCGAGCGCGCTGCAGGCAAAGCGCCGACTATGCGGGCTTGCGCGCACCGAGGATAACGATGTCACCCTCAAGCTCGCCGCCTTTGCGTATCTCCAGGTCGGAGTAAGTGATGGAGCCGCGCACCGTGCCGGTAGATTCGATCAGCAACGAGGTCTTTGCGGTGATCGATTTTTCCATCAGACCGGCGACTTTCACATGACTGGCCACTGCATTACCGGTGACAACGCCGTTGGTGGTGACATTGATCGCGTCTGCGGTCAGTTCGCCCTCGGCTTTGCCATCAATGAATGCTTCTCCGGGCACTTGAAAGACGCCATTGATGGTCACACCTTTACCGACCAGAAGATTTCCGTAGTCCTTGTCGAGCGCCATTTCTTTGTCCCTCTGAAGAATAAAATAATGAGAACCTGTCTCGTCAGGCCGCTGGCTGCGTTAGCACTGCCTCGCCGTACGTCGGCACTGTCTGCGGCAGTGCCGCCTTGCCACCGTCCCAAAGACACAGGTTCTTGATAACCGGTCTGAACTGCCTGATCGGGATTTTATTGAAAGCCCTGAATTTTTGAAACTTATTTCCTGCGAGGTTTTTATCGCGGTTATCTTTAATGAAATTAAGTTTCGCCGCGGTTTGCGCAGAGACCGGGTACTCGCTTTGATTTGCACCGGGAAGAGGCTTTCGTCAGCAAGGCGTCAGCTTCGCAATCAAGGTGTGCAGGACTTGGTACTGCTTTCTTGATAACTGCGGCCAGCTGATGGTTTTTCCGGTTGCAGAGAAGTGTTTTTATTGAATAATACGCAGGTAAAAATAACAGATAACCATGTGATGGTTACACTCTGGCTGTCCCCGGCCTTCAGGGATGATCGATCGGATAGGAGCGATGCGGCTGGCCGCATCCGGACTGATAACAATGAAATCCTTCCAGACACGTCTTTACAAGATTCTTGACGGCTCGGTCGAAGAAAAAGCCGCCCGCTATTGCGAGATCTTCATCGCTTCGGTGGTGGTGCTGAACGTGATCGCGATCATCCTGGAATCGGTTCACGAATTGCACGAAGCCTATGCGGATTATTTCCACATCTTTGATGTGGTGAGCGTGATGATATTCACCGCCGAATATGTGCTGCGCGTGTGGTCCTATGGCGTCAAATACAAGACCGAGGAGGGCGGGTCCTGGCGCGGCCGAAAAGAATATATTTTCAGCTTCTACGGTTTTATCGATTTCTTCGGCACCGTGCCGTTCTATCTGCAGCTGCTGTTCCCCGGCCTCGACCTGCGCTTCCTGCGGCTGTTCAGGCTGATGCGTATCTTCAAGCTCTCGCGCTACAACAGCGCACTGACGGATCTGGTTGAGGCCGTCAGGGCCGAGCGCGATTCCTTTACCTCGGCATTGTTCCTGCTGCTGATCTCTTGCCTGCTGTGCTCCTCGCTGATTTACATCGCGGAAGGCCACCTGCAGCCCGAGGTGTTCCCATCAATTCCGGCCACGATGAAATGGTATCTGCTGACCATTATTTCGGGTTGGGGTAACGCGGATCCACAATCCCTGTTCGGCACGGTGCTGGTGGTGCTGACGCAAGTGCTCGGCATTGCGCTGGCCGCCATTCTCACGGGTGTGGTGGCCACTGCGTATACCACGCAGGTTGAGCGTCGCGCGGTCATGTACGAGATGGAGATCCGCGAGGCGCTGGCTGACGGTATCGTCACGGAGGACGAGCGAATGAAGCTTGAAGAACTCAAGTCCCGGCTGGGCATGAGTGACGAGCAAGTGGAGGCCATCGCCGCGCAGGTACGGGAAGAAAAAGGGTTGGCCTGAAGCGGCGTTGGGTCGTGCCGCTTGCCAGCGTCACTTACTCTCGCCGCTTTTCCAGTCCGCGTATTGTTTGCAGCTGCTGGAAACGCTGGCGGCTGTTTTCCTGTGCCAGCCACAGGCAGGCCTTGGCCGCATCATTCTCATTGCCCGGCAATGCACGGTTGAACTTCTGCTGAACCTGCGGTGGCAGCTCCGTCGGGTAGCGCTGCATCAGCAGCTTCAGTCCGTCGCGAAATTCCCGGCTGCGCTTGCTGCTCAGCGTGTTTTCCAGTTCGTTCACGCACTGGAGCATCACGGGTATCGGCAACTCCGGGCAGTGGTTTTGCTTCAGATACTGCATCTCCGCACACAACTGTGTGTAACTGCCGGCCAGCCGGCCTAGCTCGTCATCGCGCGATGGCGCAGGGCCGCAACCGGACAGGCAGACTACCAGGGTCATCAGCGCTTCCATGGGCGTCCCGGCCTTACATTACCGCGCCGACCTGCCAGGGCACGAACTCGTTCTGGCCATAGCCGTGCTTTTCGCTCTTGCTGGATTCTCCGGAAGCAGTGGCAATGATCAGCTCGAAGATGCGCTCGCCCATCTGCTGAAGGCTGCTGCTGCCGTCAATGATCTCGCCGCAATTGATATCGATATCATCCTGCTGGCGCTGCCAGAGCGCGGAGTTGGTCGATAACTTGAGCGAGGGCGAGGGTGCGCAGCCATAGGCGCTGCCGCGTCCCGTGGTGAAGCAGATCAGCTTGGCGCCGCCCGCCACCTGACCGGTTGCGCTCACCGGGTCATAACCGGGTGTGTCCATGTAGACGAAGCCATGCTCTTTCACGGGCTCCGCATACTCATACACGGCACGCAGATTGCTGGTGCCACCCTTGGCGACGGCGCCGAGTGATTTTTCGAGGATCGTCGTGAGCCCGCCCGCCTTGTTGCCTGGAGAAGGATTATTGTCCATCTCGCCCTCATTGATCGCCGTGTAATGCTCCCACCAGCGTATGCGGTGCACCAGCTTTTCCCCGATCTCCTTGCTGATCGCTCGGCGTGTCAGCAAGTGCTCGGCGCCGTAGATTTCCGGCGTCTCCGACAAGATCGCCGTGCCGCCGTGCTCGACCAGCAGATCGACCGCCACGCCCAGCGCCGGGTTGGCGCTGATGCCCGAGTAACCGTCGGAGCCGCCGCACTGCAGGCCCACCGTCAGATGTGACAGATCACAGGGCACACGCTTGCAGTCATTCGCGATCGGCAGCATCTCTCTGATCAGCGCAATGCCTTTCTCTATCGTCTTCGCCGTACCGCCGCTGTCCTGAATATTGAAGGTGCGCAGCAGCGGGCCCTCTGCCAGATGGCTGTGATCCAGCCAGGCAGCCAGCTGATTGCTCTCGCAACCCAGCCCTATCACCAGCACACCCGCAAAATTCGCGTGTGTCGCATAGCCAGCCAGCGTGCGGCGCAGTAGCTGCATGCCGGGGCCGGTGGTGTCCATGCCGCAGCCGGTGCCGTGCGTCAGCGCGATCACACCGTCGATCTGAGGAAAATCTTGCAGCGCACCCGGGTTCATCCGGCGCGAAAAAAAGTCTGCAATCCCGCGCGCGACGGTCGCCGAACAGTTCACACTGGAGAGCACGCCGATATAGTTGCGCGTTGCCACCTGCCCGTTCTTGCGCACATAGCCCATGAACTCCCGATGCTTGCGCGGCTTCTCCGGCTGAACATCGGCACAAAATGCGTAGTCGCGCTCGAAGCCGCCTTTCTCGTCGCCGATCGTGCAGTTGTGGACATGCACATGCTCGCCCGCCAGTATCGGTTTGCTGGCAAAGCCGATGATCTGGTTGTAACGGCGTATGGGCTGACCTGTCGCGATGTCACGGACGGCGACTTTATGACCGGCCGGCACCAGACCTTTGACAGCGATGTTCTCAATGGTGGTCCCGCCGACCAGCTGCTGGCGGGCGATCAGCACGTCATCCTGCGGATGAAGGCGGATAAACGGAGCGATGGAATTCGACATAGGGTTATTTTGTTTTGTCAGCAGGCTGAATAAAAAAGGGCGCCGCCCCGAAGGGAAGCGCCCCCATGGTAGTCGCGATTATATCGGCCGGGCCGGATGAGCCCGCGGGTCTCAGTGAGATTCTCGCGGCACCTCGGCGCCGCTGCCGCCGACCAGAAAATCCAGGTCCGCACCCAGATGCGCCTGCTGCACATGCTCGACATACAGCTTCACATAACCGCGAGCAGGCTTTTCCGGTGGATGCCATGCCGCCCTGCGGCGCGCGATCTCTTCATCGCTGACATCGAGATGCAGACGGCGAGCAGGCACATCCAGCTCGACCATGTCGCCGTCCTTAACCAGCGCGAGCGGGCCGCCGACGCTGGCCTCCGGCGATACGTGCAGCACCACCGTGCCATAGGCCGTCCCACTCATGCGCGCATCCGAAATGCGTACCATGTCGGTAATGCCTTTCTTCAGCACCTTCTTCGGTAGTGCCATGTTACCGACCTCGGCCATGCCGGGGTAGCCGACCGGGCCGCAGTTCTTCAGCACCATCACGCAGTTTTCGTCGATATCAAGATTATCGTCCTCAATGCGCTCACGGAAATGCTCGGTGCTTTCGAACACCACCGCGCGACCGCGATGCTTCAGCAGGTGCGGCGACGATGCCGACGGCTTGATCACCGCACCATCCGGCGCCAGATTGCCTTTCAATACCGCGATGCCCGCAGCCGGTTTGAACGGCTTGTCAATTGGCGTGATCACGTCGCGGTTATAGCAGGGCGCATCCTTGATGTTCTCGCCGACGGTCTTGCCGTTCACGGTCAGCGCATCCAGATGCAGTTCTTGCGATATTTCTTTCATCAGCGCCGGCAATCCGCCCGCGTAGAAGAAATCTTCCATCAGATATTTGCCCGAAGGCTGCAGGTTCAGCAGGCAGGGCAGCTGGCTGGCCAGTTTGTCCCAGTCTTCCAGCGTCAGCGGCACGCCCATGCGTCCGGCCATCGCCAGCAGGTGCACGACGGCGTTGGTTGAACCACCGATCGCGGCATTCACCTTGATCGCATTCTCGAACGCCCTGCGGGTCATGATCTTGTCCATGGTGAGGTTGTCCTTCACCATTTGCACGATGCGTCGCCCGGTCAGTTGTGCGAGCCGGTTGCGACGCCCATCGACGGCCGGTATCGCCGCATTCTCCGGCAGCGCCATCCCCAGCGCCTCGACCATGCTGGCCATCGTCGATGCGGTGCCCATGGTCATGCAATGACCGTGCGAGCGGTTCATGCAGGATTCGGCCTCGATGAACTCTTCTT
>JACCDH011044958.1_pt1 | contig 19237 bp, 16 predicted proteins | sample 7442481 | NCBI WGS metagenome assembly JACCDH01 (sample SAMN15323433, study PRJNA562643) | freshwater metagenome | isolation source: river surface water | place: USA:Blue River Watershed | collected 2017-08-15 | reverse complement strand
CCTAAATTCAGTCTCATTTCCCATAATTAATGTATGAAATTGCTCTACTGAAAATTCAATTTTTCTTTTACGTCGATAGCTGATTTGAAAGTAGGGGGCATAAATTGGATTCAATTGGTAATCAACAATGTCTTGGCCTACGCCCGATTTTGATTTGGTTTCTAACTGTTCGACAAGGATCCCGTAGCGTAAAGCTTCTGCAATAAAAGCTAGTTCATCACTTTGCAAAGCTCGACTTCCGGAGTTGATTGTGAATTGATTCTGTTCAGGCTCGCTCATCGCTGGACTTGCCTGTAATGCTCTAAAAATATTGCCTAGCCTCAAAACAAATACTCTTAGCTGTTCGCCAAATCGTCCAAAAGTACGAATTTCTTTGATTAATTGCTCTGATGCATCGTATGCAGCTCGGCATTGAATTTCGATTGAATATGGCGGATTTGGTTCGTCTCTAAGTTCTGCAACTTCTAATGTTTTGTAGCAAAGGATCAGGAAATTTCTAAGGTTGTTGTTCGCCATTGTTCCCAGTGTGTCGAAGCCACTATAGAGTGGACACTCACGAGCAAAAGGACGGTAAAGCTCTAAAATCGCGCCAAAAAGATTGTTGTGTACCCAAGTGGTGTCGAATGAACCTTTCCGATCTTGTGAAAACCTTTTAAGTTCTGCTAGAACATTTTCTGGCAACAAAGTCTCTCGATTTAATAAAGCCGGCAATGTAATCAATGCTTCAGCTGGGGCTCCTTCGAACAGAAAATCGTTAAGAGTTAACTGGCTCATCTTGTCTTTTAGGGCTTTATTTATTTTTCGAATTAAATTTTCTTTTAGCGTAGGTAGCTGAAGTGCATTTGCGGCGATTTCTTTATCAGAAATTTCAGGAAACATTTCTCGCATGGTTGAGATAACGCGTTTCTGATATGACGATTGTTGGCGCTCCGCCAATCGCTCTGACGACCGAACCACGTCAAGATACTCACTTGTGCTTAAATCTGCTGCAATGTCCAGATTGCCAAGAAATACCTCAGCGAAAAAAATTGTTGGTTTTCTATTTTCTAGAAATTTGTCAAGATCTAAAAGCCGATAGTCATGCGTTGCATTGATGGACTCAGGTCCAGAGGTTTGGTTGTCAGACGGATGCTCTTTTGAAGTAAAACTAACTATTAATGGACGTTGACTGTGCTTAAGGAACGAATTCAATACGTGTCGCTGATACGGCACAAGATTTTCGACTTCATCAACATATACGAATATTGAGATGGTTGACAGGGAAGGTTGTGCACGAAGATCGCTAATCAACGAAAGAATGAAATGTCGACCGGGCGGTAAAATGGGGCGTTCCATTGTCTTAACATTGGAAACCCAAGTTGTAAATTTTCTTCGCAAAGATTCGAGGTATTTGCCTAAGTCATTTGCGCCGGTAGGTGCTCCCGGTATGTAGTCGGCTGCGCTTGAAAATGTCAGCTCTTCGAAAGCAGTTACATCAAACTTTGGATAAGAGCTTTCAGCGATAGTCTTAACTGCATGTAGAAGTTCAATTGCAATTACGAGGCCAAAGTAGCTTTCGAAAACAACGCTCCACTCATTTTCTTCGATGCCGCGATAATTGAGTGAGCTACAAAATTGAGTGTCAACTCGCCAATAAATTCCAACGTGGCTGACTTCAGATTCAGGGATCGCTGATCGACGTTTCGAAAATGCAGTGTGATAGTCAAAGTACTTTAAAAGCATGGTTTTACCGCAACCACGTTTCCCAGTGATGTAAACAGATTTGGTGGCAGTAGCTAACTCAAGAAGATCGAAATAGGGGGGGATAAAAAACTTACCCCAAATATCAGCTTCGTGCTCCTCAGCGCGAGTTTTGGCCATCATTGAAGCGTTGATATGCATTGTCAAATTCCCCGTTCAATTAGAGGTTTCCAATTTAGGGAAGTGTCCCAAAGAAGTTGAATTGAATCGTCGGGCACGCCGTGCTCAAAGGCTACCAAAGCTCCAATATCTCCGTAGCCATTCGCTCCATTTCCCTTTTCGAAAGGTTGGTTGCGCTTGTAAATCTCTTCGTAAATTTCTAGTGGTGATTTATCGTAAATCCACTGATGGGTGTCTGTCCATTTTTGGCAAAGCGATTTGAAGCATGTTTCTGATGTGAGTAGTTCGCCGAAGAATAATTGCACGTTTGGAAATTCTCGCTTGATGTATTCACAAGCGTTTTCATGGGCAATTGCAACTGCAATTGCAACTCGTTGTTGAGAAAAATCTATTTCCCAATTTCTCAGAAAGTTAATAAGTTGAACGCCGGTATATGTTCCATCATCCACCACGATAAATCGTTCATCTGGCTGAAGAACAGTGATGTCTGAGGGGAAATGTTTTCCTATCCGATAGCGTTGATTGATTAATCTGGTAATCAATTCTCCACTTTTGCCTGGTGGAGTTGGGGAACCACTGGTTGCTAGTGATGGAGGGCCACAATAAAAAGTAAGCCCCGCTTCTCCTTTAAGCGCATCACTCCAAGTTACAGAATCTTGCCTATTTTGTTGTGTTACAAAGTGAGTAGTTGCTTGCTTCAGTGCTTGGCGCATAGACGAAAGTAATTGTTCGTTAGTGCGATAAATTAAATTTCGAAGAATCAACCATGCAAGTGCTTTTTCTTCTTGGGTTGAGAACTGTTTGACCCATTGTTTGACGCGTTCAACGTTAAGTGGCGAACGAACTCCGGTACGGCTGAGCGAAGTTACTGCTCGAACCACAGAAAGTTCATCGAAGCTATGGTTGTGAAGAGTTGACAACATTGCTAACGTAATCAAAATTGGATGTCGAGAATATTAGTTTTTGATAGAAATCTCGCAGCTACACCGTGCGCTGAAGACGCTAGAGTGTCACGTCCCAGATCGCTTTCGAAAAATCTGTAAAGTCGCTCACGATATTCGTCTGTTGTTCGTACTGCGAAAATGCAATCGCTAATTACACAAGGACCATGAACGACAAGTGCAATGTGATCCTCTAATGATCTGCCAACTCGAGCAAGAAGAATGTCACCAGGAAGTGCTAAGCGTGCTTCAGTTGCTGCACGTTTCGCGGCTCGAGCAGAAAGCGTATAGGAATTGGGTACTATTCTCACGCCGTGCGCACCTTGTCGAGCTGGAAAATTACCAAGGTGGAAAACTGGCGTTGCAAACGAACTTATTTCAGAAGAACATATTGTTCCGCGTAGAACATCTAATGTGGCGTTTCGAATGAAAACTTTCTGTTCACCATTGCGTGAAGATTTTGGAGTTACTTGTCTTGCGTGAAACGCATAGTCAAGTCGTTTCGCCGCTGCATCTTGGGTGATTTCGATTGAGGGACTGAATTGACCATTTAGCTCAATTTGTTTGAGCTTTACCTTGTCGGTCTCACCTGCCAGCTTGGATAAGACCGCTAGATATGTTTGGGCTTCAGTACCTTTGAATACTCGTCTAGGCAATTGAACTACTTGTTCAATACGGTGTTGCCGTAGAAGAATTTGTCTGACACGACTGAACTTTTCTGCAGTGATAAGTCCATCAGGCAAAATAAGTCCAAGCTTACCGTTTTGTCGTAAAAGTCTTAAGTTTTGAGCGAGAAAAAGTAAATCCGCTCCAGCGTCATGAATTGATGAGAGTGAGCCTGACAAACCCGCACTTTCCAGAATTTTCCCAAAGTCAGCCTTCCACTTTGGTCGGATGTACGGTGGATTACAAACTGCTACGTCGACAGAGCCAAGCGGAAGCCCAATCTTTTCAGATAAAGATTCGTCGAGTACATCTTGGATGAAGTGACTGTGTCTCGAGCTAGTTGCATTTTCATCAAAATGGTATGGAGCACTGCGATCAACATCGACTGTGACGAGTTTGACGTTTTTCCATCGATTAGCTGCAGCTTCACTCAAGGATCCTGCTCCAGAGCCAAGCTCTAAAACCAGCCTGGGCTTAGTTGTTTCAATTCCATTAATTAATAAGCGGCTGACTTCGGGCGAAGTGTAATAGCGCCCCCAAGGGTCGGATGTCTGACTGGGGCGGGCAAGAAATTGACTCATACCACCTAACTGTATCGCTACCTTTTCGTCATTACTAGTATTTCTTTGATTGTATCGAGGTAGTTTTGACGGCTCTTAAAGAGTTGATGTGGATTTGCACATCTGCTGGGTTAGTCGTTCTGCTACGATCATCTGACATTCCTACGGCGCAGTAGGCAGCTCAGGCCAATTATTTCTTTGTAGGAGTAGACCACACCACCGAGCAAAATCGTGCGAGCGTCCGCCAGCAGATAATCTTCTTGGCGGTGCGGAATGTTGAGGTGCGCTAGTACGCTTCGCAAGTCGCACACTTACAGGGCGCTCACGATTCACAGGGAGAAATAGTGAATGGCAACTACCAAGCCCACGATGCAGATGCCCGAACTCCTAGTCTTTGCCAAGATGTTCGTTATTGGCTTAGCCGCCACAGAGGTCTACAGAGCAACCTACTACCTAGGAACTGCGTTTGCCCCCGTAATTGCCGACTTTGCCCTTTGGGCAAGGGCCGCTGTGGTTGTCCTCGGCCTGGCGATCTGTCTGGTCTACGCCGTTAATCGTGGCGCGCTTACTTCTGTAGTACAAATGGGACGAAGCCTTCGTCTCGATCTGCTAATCGCAGTGTGCTTGGGTGCTTGGGCAAACGAATTGACCATGCCTTGGCTTTCCAAGTTTCACGCAGCATTGAAAGCGTCGAACCCATATTGGGCTCCAGTTCTTCTTTTACTGCTCTGCACCGTGATGTTGTCCCCGATCTTCCAGCGGTATTGGCCCAAAAGGCGGCGGGGTGTTTCGCAACTCCGTTTTCTTGCAGACGATGAGATCGGATGCGAGAGCGACGACTTGCTCGCGAATGAGACTCAAGCGAAGACATTCGCTGAGGCCGTTCTCGCAAGTGATGCGCATTCGGGATTGGTCTTCGGTGTCGATGGCCCGTGGGGTATAGGAAAGACCAGCTTTGTCAATCTTGCCGAACGCTACTGGGAGCGGGCTGAGGACAGGGTGATTGTTTGTAGGTTTGAGCCTCTTAGATATGCGGCGGAACCGGATCTCGCAGACCGCTTGATTCGCGACTTGTCCGCAACCATTCAAAGCAAGGTATTTGCACCGGAGTTTCGATCGGCTGCCTCTAGGTACTCTCGCCTTATAAAGGGAAAGGCCGACATTTCGTTTCTGGGATTTAAGCTCTCACTGGAGCCATCTCAGGAAACTGTTGATGATCTGCTTGATGACATTGACGATGTTCTTCGCCGCATTGGTCGAAGAGTTATCGTCGTCATTGACGATTTGGACCGCTTGGACCCGAAGACTGTCAACAATGTCTTGTTCGCAACGCGGCGCACATTCAAACTGTCACAGGCGACCTATGTCCTTTGTTATGACACCGAGGTATTGGCGGCTGGAAAAGAGGAGGGATCCAGAGCACGTGAATTCCTTGAGAAGTTTGTGACAGTCAAATTGAGCTTGTTTGTGGACAGCTCCAGCCTTCGCAACTTCCTGCGACGTGATTGGGAACGCGCCGAAAGTCAACTCGGATCCGTGCCATCAGACACGATGATGAAGCTTGGTGAAATTCTTAATGAGCTTGCAGATGTCTTGGGAGGTCAATCTGCAGCCAAGTACCTGCCTTTGATCGGCGATCTACGCAAGATCAAGCGCTTCATCAATGCCGTTCTTCTCATGCAGATTGAGAAGACAAATCTGGGACGAACGGACTTCAATAGGCGCGACCTCATTAATCTGATGCTGCTTCATTTGAACTATCCTGGATTGTTTCGACGCATCTACGCCGAGGAGACAGAAGGACGTAGCGGCACATTTTCAGTGCGGCGGCAGTACGACGGGCCAGGGTTCAAGAACGCCGACGACTTCTCTCAGGTCAAAGACGAGCAAGAAGAGTCAGTAGCCCGGTTCTTGCTGGAACAGTTGTTTGACGTAGATGTCTTGGAACTGGGCGATCGGAGTAACGTTGATGAGGCCGTACTTCGCTCACGAGCGTGTTTCAACACGGGTGATACCAGGAACCTTGAGAGCTTCCTGAAGCTCATAGTGCGCTTCGCGAAACCGGAACCGCAGGAGACCTTTGTCCTATACCAATCAGCTGTCGATCAAGTTCGACAAGGTCGGTCCATCGCTTCGGTTTTAGCGCAAGCAGAGTTTGTGTTGGAAGGGAAGGAGAACGCGCATGACCAGTTCTGGAGGGTTTTGGTCAATCAGGCACACGATTTCACCATCGCGACTACCGAGGACGCCCTAGAAACTCTAGTCAATAACCTGCCAAGTTATTCGTCGTTCGATAACGATGATCGAGGCCTACGGCCAAGGTCAGTCTATTCGCTTTTGCGACTGTTGGATCGCGCTGGCTGGGGCCGTACAGCTGGTCGGCGACTGACAAACAGTCCGGGAAACGTCATAGAGATCGCGCGGCGCATTTTTGGTGAGCAGGCTTTCGTTGGTAAAGGCCTTTTGGAGCGGCTTGCCAGCACAGACCGCGGCGTGCTGGGTTGGAACGATCTCATGTTGTTCCGGTTGCAGTGCTCTGCTGATCGCGGTGGTCAGTTGTACAACCTACACACAGCACTCATCGTCGACCAGGACATGTCAGCTCCGACGTCCGGATTGGTCAATCAGCTGGCGTTGCTGGGGATGCGGAAGCTCTCTCAGCGCATTTTTTCGCTTTTCAAGTGTGCCTACATTGACGCTGGACGAAACTTCATCGCTGAAGCATATGAAGTTCCCGTAGATGCGCTACTGGGCCAGGCCTTTGTGCATCTTCATGCGGAGGCTTCGTGTGACCCCGGATCCGACCATGGCGACACAACCCTTGCCCGTCGAGTCGCCGCTGCACGCTCCGTTGTCGCTTCGTTCGTGATCTTTCAGCTCAGCAATGCGCTCGCCCCGAATGGTTCTGGAGTTGGTTGCGGCCACTACGATGAAGTCGGGACTGAGGACGGAGGTGGAATATCGAAACTGATGAATGAGTACGTCTTCGGTTTTTGCTTCAATCCGGAGGTTGAAGGCGACAATGTGCTCAGATTCCTCGATCACTGCCTGTCTCATTTGAGTAGCCCCTTCGATACGGGGCGAGATGAGGACGGTTACGTTGCGACCAAGGCAGGTCTACCTGGCGGGCTTGATCCGAAATCGATGGGCATGTACTGGCTGCAGCATCGTGATCACATCCGGGGACTTGGACTCCAAGATGGCGGGAGAATCGTGTTTATGCCTGGCTACACGGCGCTCTATCGCGACGACCTTGTTGGCGTGTTTGCCGTGCTCGATGAACTGGCTGAAGAGGTTGCTTCCGCTATGCCTGTGCCAAGCGACTGAGGGTGATTTTCGAGGGGCTTGGTTCTGTCGTATCGGATAACACTTTATTTTCTTAGATGATTAGGTGATTTGATGAAAGTTCAAGTGGACTATTGTTTTGAAAGTAAGAATGCTTTTTTGACGCTCATTGCCCTTCCAGCAATAGTTGATTACATAAAAAGGGGTGAAATAGTGATACACAAAGAGGTTCGGCGAACGAAGTTTCTTGGACAAAACGATTACAAGTACTGCAAGTCCGTTTCTTTCAAAACGAATAAAGCTTTAGTCTTCTGGCGTTTGTGTCTGTGAGGATGAGCCAGTATGCTGTCTCTGCTTTTAGCTAATTGGATTGATTCTGGGAACCAGTTGTGGACTACGGTTTAAATCCAGGGTCCGCACAATATTGGTGCAATTATGTCGTTAAGTTCTTACCGCGCATTCACGCTCATTTACTTTTAATTACTAAGTAGTCGAAATAGCAAGTTCGTAAAGAGTCAACCAACCACCACCATATTTCAATCCAAAGGCGTCCGATAGAAATATCGGACGCCTTTTCCATCTGTAAATTCAAGACCATACGGTCTGTATCAATGCTTGAAACACAATCCAACTGCATCAGTAACTTGCATTAAGAGTGCTTTTGCTTCGGCGCATTTAAAAGTAGTGTCTTTAAAAGTCAAAACCCAGCTGTTGTTTGGCAGCTGTGTCATGTTTGATTGACCGCGCTTGCGAAGCCGATCGTTTGTTCACCATTTTTCGAGAGGCGTGTTTATCAATGACCGCTTTTTTGGCTGCTTTGACTTCGTCGGTATTGCGTCTGTTGTGCAGCAACTGTTTGGCCGATCGTGTGGCTGAAGCTAAATCTACCAATGGTTTTGCAATTTCTTGGCCTACAACAAGGCCAGTTTGTGTTTGCAAAGATTCAGGCATAAGCCAGGGTTCAAACAACCAAGTGTCGGGCACTCGCCGCATGGCGGGGAGCCACTGTCTGACAAAGCGACCATGTGGGTCGTGGTCTTGCGCTTGTTTGATGGGGTTGTACACGCGGGTGGTGTTGATGCCAGTGGTGCCCGATTGCATCTGAAGCTGACTCCAGTGGATGCCTGGTTCGTAGTCTAAAAACTGCGTGGCTAACCACTCTCCAACGGGTCGCCAATGCAGCCACAGAGGATAGGCTGCGACCGATACCAACATGGCACGCATGCGAAAGTTCAGCCAACCCGTTTCTCTTAGCATCGTCACGCATGCATCGACCATGGGCCAACCCGTTCGCGCGTTTTTTAGTGCATCAAAGTGGTCTTGGTTGAAGTCGTGCTCGCGTAAACCGTCGTATCCCCGGTGCATGTTTTGCCACTCGATGGCAGGCTCGCTTTCTAGTTTTTGAATGAAGTGGCAATGCCAATACAAGCGGCTGATGAAAGCGGTCAGGCCTGCCCGGTGACGGCTGGCGTGAGGCGGGAGTTGAGCAATGTGGCCACGCGTTTGCTGGACCACCTCTCGCATGCTGATACAACCCAATGCCAAATAGGCAGACAAGCGTGAGCACGCATCGGGTGCTGATAGTGGCGACGAAATACCGCCCCGATAACCCAGACTGCGGGCATACAAAAAACTGTGCAAAGTGGCCAATGCGAGAGGACGGCCACCGCGCTGGCGCAAGGGTGGGTTGTGTTGCAGGTGCGCGGGGGCTTGCATCTGCGAAGGCGAGCACCATGCGGTAAAAGGAGGTGTCTTTGAAGGCGGTTGCCAAAAGTGCAGTTTGTCGACGTGCTGTAAAGGTTCCGCCATGTGTTGTTCCCAAGCGGGTTGCCACAGGCTGCGATTTTTCAACGCACGCACCACGCCAAATTGTGGGTATTCGCGCCAACCCACATTGTGCGCTTGGCACCATGCACCTACGCTCAGGTCGCGCGCATAGGTAAAGCTGTTACCGGTTTCTTGATGTGCGTGCAGTTGAAGAAAAGACGCTTCTTGCCAAATGCGGTTCAGCACGGCGCAAACTTCACCTGTGTGCACTTCGATGCAGCCACCCTGCAAGCCCAGCGCATCATCAAGCGCTTGCAATGATTCGCGGACAAACTCAAAGTGCTGCAGAGCCACATCGTTTTGTAACCAAAGTTCTGGCTCAACAATGTAAATGCACCGCACGGGCCCTTGCAGCGCAGCTTGTGCCAACGCTGCGTGATCTTGCCAGCGCAGATCGCGCTTGAACCAGACCAGTTGGTAGCTCATGTCACGTCCGCAGCTTTTGTACGGTTGTTGTTGCAAACAAATCTTCGCAGCCTGTGCCAGCCAATAGCGCATCCAAAGTCTGACGCACCTCGGGCTGCAGTTCAAGCCTGGCTTGACGCAACACATCCAGACATTTGTGTTGATAGGGAAACACCGCTTGTCGCCAACACTTGCCGTCAATGCGCGCTTCAAATTCTGCGTGGCCTCTCAAAATGGCTTGCTCATTGGCCAACAAAAAAGGCGCATACACACGACCGATTTCACTCAGCAATTCGCCCAAATGGTCATGCGCTGATGCGGGTGTTAGCCACTTGTCCGAGGTGTGCCCCGAGAGGTCTTCCATCAGGTCGATCCATGCGCGCAAACGCGGCGAGTGACGCTCTAAGTAGCGTGCGGGTGTTGGGTCAATCACACCCAGTTGGGTCAGTTGACCGAAGATGGCGAAGTCTGCGGAAGAAGGGCGCGAACCCAGTACAAATCCTTGTCGCGCAATGATGCGGTCCATGATGCCCACCAAGCGCTCAAAGCTGGACTCAATCACAGGCGTGGTGACATCGCTCGAACCCACCACGGGCAGGCGAGAAATTTGACGCTGAGCGATGTCGCCTCCCATGGCTTTGGCCTTGGCGCTGTTCAATTGTGGATGCAGCGAATAAATCAGAAGGGGTGCGGCATGTGCCCCGTCTTCTGCATAGTGCCAGCGGTAGTGAAACATGGCTTTGGTGAGCCACTCGTCGGCAAAGTCTTCAATGAGTAAATCGAGAAAATTCAACAATGGATCATCGGGCCTGACGGAGCGTGCTGAATGCTCATTTTCAAGTCGTTGAATGATGGGCGTGGAGTCGACAACCGCTTCAATGCCATGGGCTGATGGAAAGTAAAAGGTGGGTAACAGTTTTACTTTGGGCGCTGGATAGCCTTTGGGTGGATCGAAATGCGAGCCCCACAACACGCGGTGTGCAATGCGTCGGTAGCGCAAGAGCGCGAGCATTTTGCGCGTGTAAGGCGAGCCAGGCATGCCAAGCAGTTCGATGGGTTGCATTGCGTTGTCTCCTGTTCAAATGCCGTAGGGTTTGTTGTCCACAAAAACATTTTGCCCAAAGGCTTTTGCCATTCCTGCGGCCAATTCGGGCGCCACAATTTCAGAATTATTATCCCGTTGCAAAAGGTATCACCAAACGCAAAGGCTTTCTCGATTTTGCAGCAAGGCTTGCAGTAACCTTAGGCCATTCGTGGGGGAACTTTTGCATGCAGGCTGTGACGTGGCGATGGATTCAAGAAAAATGTGTGCGCACGTGTTGGGTAAGTGTGGTGTTGGTCTGTGCGCTGAGCGGCGCATGGGCTGCGCCCGTGTTGCGCTGTCAGTTCGAGGTCAATGCCCAAACCTATCAACACGACTTCACTTTAGTGGCTGACCCCTATAAAGCAGAAAGCGTCGATTTAGGCGGGCGTTTTCGTTTCAAGGCCGTCATGTTGGCCGATGCGCAACGGGTAAGTTTGATCAACTTGTATGTGTCTTATCAAACGCGTCGACAGCCCATGATCATGCAGCACACCAAGTTTGTAGAGCCGACCCCCATGCGAGACCCTGCACCCCATGCGTTGACGGGGCAAGTGGCTGTGTATTCACCTTTCTTAGGCAAAGAACTGCAATACGCCTGTGCATTGCATGAGGTGACACCATGAAGCGCTTAACGTTTTTATTAGGTGCATGCTTGTGGTGCGCCCAAGTGCTGGCGCAAAGTGCGTCGGTTGTTGTGGTGGGCGACATCATGCTCGAAGGCGGCCCTTTGCGGGCCATGCAAAAAGGGCGAGATCCTTTTGCGAGCTTTGCGCCTTTGTTCAAGTCGGCAGACGTGCGCGTGGGTAACCTTGAGTGCGTGGTGGCCACAGTTGGCTCGGTCGAACCCGATAAGCCCAATACGTTTCGTGTGCCACCCAGCACCTTGAAATATGTGCGCAAACATTTCGATGCGGTGGGTTTGGCCAACAACCATTCGGGCGATTTTGGGCCGAAGGCCTTCACCCAAATGGTGGGTTTTCTCAAGCGTGAAGGTTTGGGGTATTACGGCGGTGGACTCAACTTGTCAGAGGCGCACACGCCTTGGGTGGTGGAACGCAAAGGTGTGCGCATTGCATTTTTGGGTTACAACGAATTTCAACCGCGCAACTTTGAAGCCGACCATGACCGCGCTGGCATTGCTTGGAGCGAAGACGAACAAGTGGTGCGTGACATCGCTTTGGCACGCTCACAATGGCATGCCGATGTGGTGATCCCCATCATGCATTGGGGCTGGGAAGAGGCCACGGCCAACCCGCGTCAGCGTGCACTGGCGCGGCGCATGATCGATGCGGGTGCTGATGCGGTGATCGGTGGGCATCCACATCAAGTGCAAGACACCGATGTGTACAAAGGCAAACCAATTTTTTACAGCTTGGGTAACTTTGTGTTTGAAGGGTTTCCCGACAAGGTCAACAACATCGGCTGGGCGCTGCGCATGAACGTGAACAAAACAGGTGTGACATCGTGGCAATTGCACACCGCACACATCGACGGGCAAGGTGTGCCACGCAACGCCAAACGCGTGATCAATTCGCCTTGAGTTTCAAACAGCATTTGTCACCGCTGGCAGGGCGCCAGACGGTAATGCGGTCGATGTTGGGCAGCGAGGTAGCCAGTTGTTTGTGAATGAAGCTGCACAGGTTTTCTAGCGTGGCTGGGCCAATGCCAGCCACTTCGTCTAAAAAGCGATGGTCGAGTTGCTGGCGCACTTTTTCAACCTCTTGGCGCAAGAAGGCCAAGTCCATGGTCATGCCTGTGCTCGGGTCAGGCGCGCCTGAGATGGTGACCTCGGCGTGGTAGGTGTGACCATGGATGCGCAAGCTGCCTTCGGTTTCGATCTTGCGGCGCAAGGTGTGCGCGGCTTCGAAGTAAAAACTTTGACTGAGTTCAAATTTCATCGGATACCAATCATCTTGTGGGTTTGCACGCTCAAACGCCACTGCGGATGCGTCTGCGCGTAGTCGATGGCGGCTTGCGTGTTGGCGCGTGCGGCAGGGCCGTCCATGGGTTGCAAATAGAAGTGCTCAAAGTCGAGTGACGCAAACTGTTCGGGGCGGGCATGAACTTGCGGGAACACCAGTTTCAATTCTTGACCTTGCTTGACCAACAGTTCGCTGCCCGCTTTGGGGCTGACGCACAACCAGTCAATACCGTCAGGGGGCAACACGGTGCCATTGGTTTCTACCGCAATGGTGAAGCCTTGCTGATGCAGGGCTTGTACCAATGCGTCATCGACTTGCAGCAAAGGTTCGCCGCCGGTGAGCACCACAAATTTGTGAGATTCAAAACCGGTGGGCCAAAAACTGGCAATGGCGTGTGCAAGCGCTGCAGCAGATTCAAATTTGCCACCGCCATCGCCATTGGTGCCCACAAAGTCGGTGTCGCAGAACTGGCAAATGGCGTTGGCGCGATCTTCCTCGCGCCCGGTCCACAAATTGCACCCTGCAAAGCGGCAAAACACGGCGGGTCTGCCGGCATTGGCCCCTTCACCTTGCAAGGTGTAAAACATTTCTTTCACGCTGTACGTCATGCGCGTATTTTCGCAGCATTGGTGCTGGCTTTTTGTGGGCTGCGCCTTTTCTTTGGCGCAACCTTTTCACAAGACGCTGTTTTTGCGCGGCGCGCGTTCAGCGTTGAAGTGGGGCTAAAACTATTCGCCCACAATGCCTTTGAGTTGAATCACACGGCCCCATCGTGGGTAGTCTTTGTTGACGATGGTTGCCAACTCTTCTGGCGTGGAGGCGCTGGCATCCAGCCCGGCTTTGCCCAACACATCGCGCACATTGGCCTGCTGCAAGATGCTGGCAAATTCGGCGTTGAGTTTGCTCACCACCGCCGATGGTGTTTTGACGGGCACAAAGAAGGCATACCAAAGGTCCACATCGATGTCTTTGTAACCCAACTCCACAAAGGTCGGCACATCGGGTGCCACAGGGTGACGTTTGTTGCTGCCCACCGCTAAGGCGTTGAGCTTGCCCGACTTCACAAACCCTTGGGCCACGTGAACCGGCAAGAAGCCCACCATCAATTCACCGCCGAGCAAGTCTTGGGTATAGCCTGCGCTACCGCGGTAGGGTACGTGCAACATGAACGACTTGGTTTCTAACTTGAACAACTCCATCGCCATGTGGTGCGGTGTGCCCACACCCGGAGAACCAAAGGTCAGGTGGCCTGGGCGAGCAGTGGCTACTCTAACCAAGTCTTTCACCGACTTGATATCTGTTTTGGGATGTGCCACCAACATCAAGCTCCCGTAAGCTGACATCGACACAGGTGCGAAGTCTTTGACGGGGTTATAAGGCGTGTTTTTGTAGAGCTGTGAAGCAATCAGCATGGTGTTGGCACCCATCAAAATGGTGTTGCCATCGGCGCCTGCTTTGGCCACAAAGTCGGCACCGATGTTGCCACTTGCGCCGGGCATGTTTTGCACCACAACGGGTACGCCGAGTTTTTCAGACAAGCGAGGCTGAACCGTGCGTGCGATGGTGTCCATGCCCGTGCCCGGTGTGAAGGGCACCACAATTTTGATGGGCGTACCGCTGGATTGCGCCATCGACAAGGTCGCCATGCTCAGGCCGACCAGCAGGGTGATGAAACGGTGTTTGAATGTCATGCGGTCCTCGCTTTGATTTTGAATAAGTGTTCTGCGTTGGTTTGGTAAAACTTTTTCTTGGCTGTTGGGTTCATGTCCATGCTGTCTAGCGCGTGAACTTCGTCAATCGCGTATTGGTAAGGGTAGTCCATTGCATAGAGTACACGGTCTTCTCCCACCACGTCTTGTGTGAACGCAATCGCTTTGTGCCATGCCATGCCACTGCAGGTGATATGAAAGTTTTCACGTAAATAGTCGCTGGGTTTTTTCTTCAGAGCTTTGACAGTTTCGTAACGGTTGGAACGCACGGTGGCTGCGTGCATGTAGTCCAACCGATAGGCCCAAAACGGCAGGGCCTCACCCATGTGGCCCAGGATGACTTGCAATTTGGGGAAGCGGTCAAACACGCCTGAGGTGATCAACTTTAAGGCGTGCAAACCTGTCTCCACACCAAAACCGTAAATAGCGCCATCCAAACCAGACTCGAGGAAGGGGCCAATCATGTTGGCAGGCGGTGTGTTGGGGTGCAAATAAATGGGTGCGTCGTGCGCTTGCGCAGCTTCAAAAATTTCCCAAAACTTTTGATCGCTCAAATACTCACCATGGGTGTGCGAATTGATGATGACCGAATGCATGCCTAAGTGGTTCACGCCGCGTTCAATTTCTTTGGCGGCTTCGTGTGGGTCTTGCGGTGCCACGGCAATCATGCCGGCAAAACGAGTAGGGTGGCGGCGCACGCCTTCTGCCAATTCGTCATTGGCAAACTTGGCAAATGAGACCGCGGTGTCACGATCCATGATTTGCACGCCGGGCGAGGTGAGTGCAATGACTTGCATGTCCACACCGGCTTCGTTCATGTGGCCGATGCGCACTTGGTCTAAGTCGACCAAGCAACGCATGATGTGTTGGGCACGTTCACTTGGGCTGCTCATGTAAAAACCCATCAAGCTTTTGAAACCGATGTCGACCTGCGGGTCGGTCAAAATTTTGCGATAGATGTCCAGCATTTCAGAAGGGCAAAAAGCCTCTTCGGTGGCGATGCGCAAGTAAGGTGCTTTGCCAGGGCGTTGAGTGTGTTGTGTCATAGGTTTAAACGATTTTCACGCTGAGGTTAGGAAGGCCGTCGATGTGCATTTCAATCACATCACCACGCACCACGGGGCCCACGTTTTCAGGGGTGCCTGAGTAAATGATGTCGCCGGGGAAGAGTTCAAAGGCTTCCGACAATTTGGCAATTTGTTCTGCGACAGACCAAATCATTTGGTTCAAATTCGCTTTTTGTTTGGTTTGACCATTCACTTTGAGCCAAATCTCACCCTTGGTGAAGTGACCTGTTTGACCCACTTTGTGAACCGCGCCAATCGGTGCTGATTTGTCAAAACTCTTGCCAATTTCCCAAGGTTTCTTTTGGTCGCCCATGGCGCGTTGCAAATCGCGGCGCGTCATGTCTAAGCCCAATGAGTAGCCATACACATGGCTCAGTGCTTTGTCGACAGCAATGTTTTTACCCCCTTTGTCGAGAACCGCCACCAACTCAGCTTCGTAGTGGTAGTTTTTTGTCAACGGTGGATAGGGGTGATCGGGCGTTGTGCCGGCGGCCACGTATTGAATCGCATCGGTTGGTTTTTGAAAAAAGAAGGGCGGTTCGCGTGTTGGGTCAGACCCCATTTCGCGCGCATGGGCAGCGTAGTTTCTGCCGATGCAATAAATGCGGCGCACGGGAAACATCTCGTTCGAGCCCACGATGGGAATGTAAACACCGGGCACCTTGAAGGGCGTGGCAGGCGTGCCATCAGCAAACCCTGGGGTGGCACAGCCCACCAATGCGCCGGTGGCCACAAGGGAGGTGTCTTGAAAAAATTTGCGACGGTCCATGCTGTGTCTCCTAAAAAGCGTGCATTAAGTTTTGCTGGCAAAGCCTGCAATTTGTTTGTAGTTGTCTGAGATTTTTTTCAACTCAGCCTGGCTGATCAAATCGTCAATGTGTTTGAAAGGTTTGTGCTCACTCAGTTCATCGGCTTTCATGATGATGAAATCAGGTGGCAAGGTGCGGTTGGTTTGCACCACTTTGGCAGTAGCGGGCAAACGCAGGTCTTGGTAGTGTTGCAACGCGGCCACCGGATTGGTGTGTTGGGTGAGCAATTCACACAAAGTGCGTGCATCGATCAAACCTTGGGCTGAACCGTTTGAGCCACGTGGGTACATGGGGTGTGCGGCATCGCCCATAAGGGTGATGCGACCAAAGCTCCATTGGGGCAGCGCATCTTTGTCCACCATTGGGTATTCAAACACGCGCTCGGCAGACAAAATCAAATTCGGAACGTCCAGCCATGGAAAACGCCAGTCTTTGAAAATGTCAACGCAATCTTTTGGGTCGCCCAACTTGTTCCAGTCGTTCATTTTGCTGTTGGGTTGTTGAATTTCAGCCATCCAGTTGATGAGCTGATTGCCTTGACCATCAATGTTGTCAACAATAGGGTAGACCACCATCTTGCCAGTTTCAATCGACCCAATGCGCATATAGCTTTTGCCGGTGAGGATGGGTTTGTGCACCGTCACGCCACGCCATGTGTTGATGCCAGCAAAACACACTTTGTCTTCGGGGAAAAACTGTTTGCGCACGGTGGAGTTCACACCGTCGCACGCCACAGCAATGTCGGCTTGCACGGTGCGTGTGTCGCCGTTGCTCAATGCAAAAGTGATGCTGGCTTGCTGCTCGGTTTGCGACACCGACACACAACGGTGACCGGTGTGCACATGCGCTGCACCCAAACGTGCCAACACCGCTTCAAACAAAATGCGATGCAACTTGCCACGGTGAATGCCCAACTCGGGGTTGGCATAGCCGTCGTGGCGACCGCGCAATTCTTTGTAAACGAATTGTCCGTAGCGGTTGTAAAAAACGCTCTCTAGGTTTTCAATCGCCACCGCTTCGAGTTGGGGCAACACGCCCAGCGCGGCAAGCTCTTTGGTGGCGTGCGGCAAAAGGGTGATGCCCACCCCCATTTCTTTGACTTCGGGCACGCTTTCATACACATCGCAAGCGATGCCACGTTCGTGCAGACCCAAGGCCAAGCCCAGTCCGGCAATGCCCCCGCCAATGATGGCTACTTTCATCGTTATCCCAGATAGATGCACATGCAATGCATTGTTAGCATGCAAATGATTATTGTTTTCTAGCCATCGCTGCTGTATCCATAGAAACCCGAACAAATGAACCTGAGTGACATGTACCAACGGCCTGGTTTTTTGCTCAGGCGCGCCCACCAAATTTCTGCTGCGGTGTTTGAAAACGCTTGTGCCGAGCTAGGGTTGACGCAGGCGCAATACGGCGTGCTGACGGTGTTGCACAGCGCACCCGACATTGACCAAAGCACTTTGGCACGTGCCTTGGCCTTTGACAAAGTGACGGTGCTGCGGGTTTTGCGTGGCTTAGAAGAGCGCGGCTTGGTAAAGCGGGTGGTGTCGGCCAGCAGCCGACGACAAATGGCGGTGCGCCTCACACCACAAGGCCAACGCTTGCTCAAAAAAACCGAGCAGCCTGTGCGCTTGGCCTACCAGCAGTTGATGGCACCTTTGAGCGCACAGCAAAGCCAGCAATTGATTGATTTGTTGAAACAGCTCACGCATGGTTTGCAAACCGAAGCGCGTGCTCCGTTTATGCCGCTTTAAAGGTTTGCAATTTTTTCTTGTCGCTCAATCGCAATCGCGTAAAAAGTCGATCACCGATTGAATTTGCGCAGCCGTGTTGAGGGCTGGCGCATGGCCGCAACCTGCAATCTCTTCGCTGCGCAGCAAACCCTTTGCACCTGGGCCACGCGTTTGCATTTCGTCAATGGTTTGGGCTGACACCAAGTCAGACTGTGCGCCCCGCATGACCAGCACCGGCACATCGATGGCGTCGTACTGCGCCCACATGTCGAACTCGGGCGTGGCGCGAAAAAACTGTTGCACCAACTGTGGGTCGTAGTGAGGTGTGACACGGCCATCGGGCAAGCGGCGCACAGAAGTTTCTGTCAGGTGCTGCCACTCGGCGTCGGTGTGCAAACCAAAAGGGGCATACACCTGTCTGAAAAACGCTTCCAGTTCTGGCACGGTAGCAAAAGCAGGAGGTTGGCCTGCATAGGCTTTGATGCGCTCAACCGCAGCGCTCGATATCTCAGGCGCGATGTCGTTCAACAACAAACTGCGCAGTCGTCCTTTGAATGTTGGCAAGGCCAGAGCAGCAGCGCACACCATGCCGATGATGCCGCCCATCGAGGTGCCAATCCAATGCGCTTGTGAAATGCGCAAGTTGTCCATCAAGGCCAAGGCATGTTGTGCATAAGTGGCCAGGCAGTAGTCTTCTTTTGGGTTGGTACTCCATTGGCTTAAGCCCCGACCAATCGTGTCAGGGCAAATCACATGGTAGTGATGGCTTAAGCGTTGGGCCAAAGTATCAAAGTCGCGCCCTGTACGTGCCAAGCCATGCCAGGCAATGACAGTTGGGGCGCTGGGATCGCCCCATGCGGTGTAGTGCAGATTGAAGTTGCCGCAGGTGAGGTAATGAGAGCTGGGTTGCATGGAGATGCATCTTAGCGTTTACGATTCACGCCATGCAATTGCAAGAAATTTTGTATTCACAAGGGTTTGGTACCCGTCGTATTTGCGCCGGCTTGGTGCAACAAGGCCATGTGCACATCTCGTCTGAACAAGGGCTGGTGGTGTGTGACGACGCTTTGCACGAGGTGGCTGTGCAAGACGGGTGGCAGTTTTCGGTGCAAGGTGTAGTGTGGCTCTACCATGCCAAAGCCTATGTGGTGTTGCACAAACCTGCGGGCTACGAGTGCTCGCACAAACCCTCGGCTTGGCCGAGTTTGTACACCTTGCTGCCACCCCCATTGCGGCAACGTCCGCAAAAAAGTGCGGTGCAAGGTGTGCAAGCGGTGGGGCGCTTAGACCAAGACACCACCGGCATGTTGGTGCTCACCGATGATGGGCCGCTGATTCATCGCATGAGTTCACCCAAACACCATGT
>JACCDH010364389.1_pt1 | contig 19245 bp, 19 predicted proteins | sample 7442481 | NCBI WGS metagenome assembly JACCDH01 (sample SAMN15323433, study PRJNA562643) | freshwater metagenome | isolation source: river surface water | place: USA:Blue River Watershed | collected 2017-08-15 | reverse complement strand
TTGTGCCGGATGCGCTGAGCGCTCAGGCGATGGCGGTGTGTTTTCGGTGCGGCGTGTCGGTGCGGCGTGTCTGTACTGGGCGTTGATAACCCGTGTTAGTGCTGCGGCAGCCCGGCTCAGTTCAGGAAGGGCGCAATAGCATCGGCCGCCTGCGCCTTAGGCGAGCTCGCGCAATGCCGGTCGATCGCATCGACCACCTGATCCACGCCTTCTGAATTGCTGAATTTCTGCTTGCCGGCACGGCGGATCTCTTCATAGCCCTTGCTAAGCGCGGAGATGAATGCGCGGGTCCAGTTGGTACGGGCTTCCGGGCTCATGCCCGCCCAGTCAGCACAGCGCGGGCTGCCGAACAAACCATACGAGGTACCAGCCTGCGCCTGCGCGACCGGTGTGGTCAGCCAGCCGGCCGCGCCCAGCAACAGCGTTGCCGAGAACAGTATTGAGCACTTGATTGAGCGCGTGATTGAGCGCGTGATTGAGCGCGGGGATGCGCAGAGTCGCTGCGGCACGCAGCGAAGGCTGTCATGCAAGCGAGTGCCAGCCAAGGGCCGGCCGAAGGAAAGGTGACGGGAACGCTGCTCGGGCATTTTTATTGTGCGCGCAAAGTGGCTGGATCAGCCGTAACGCCCCGGGGCACCCGCCCGTGGGGCAAACTGCGCGCATGATAGCCAATTCAGCGCAACGCTGCCGACGCCTGCCCGAAAGCCTTCCCGAACCGCGCAGGCGCCCTCGCCACGCGCCCACCGACCGCTGAGCGGTACCGCTCAGCTGAACAGGCGTCGAGAGTCGCCCATCATGCGGCGCAGTTCTGGTATCGCAATCTCGCTGACCTCATGAATCTGCAGCAGCAGCGATGCGCTGACCGGCACCTTGCGGTTGCGCACCCGGCTGACGACCGCCGGGGTCACCTCCAGCGAGCGCGCCAGCGCGGCGTCGTTCTTCAGGTATAACTGCCGTTCCAGCCGATCCAGAAAACCTGCAGGCTGGTACGACGGCATTTCCAGTAAGGATTGAGATTGCATAGACGCTCCTTGGTTATGAGTCAGGCATGACAAATTCTTCACGTTTCAAACATAACGACACTGCGCTGACGGCAAGGGCCCGATAAGCGGCCAAAATCCCCCTCATTTCCCTGTTTAGTTTTTCTGTGCGGCTGCCGTTAACAGCGCCTGCCATCTGATGAGCCCCGGAGAGCGGGCGGCACGCCCCGACCCGCACCTCGTGCGCACCTCGTGCGGACCTCGCGCGGATTTCGCCGCGCGCCTAAATACCGGGGATTTCACCTGCTGCTCGACGGATTGACGCCCCTGCCCGCCCAGCACAATCCGGCAAGGACAATCAGACAACGTGCGTCCCGATGAACCATCACCCATATCGCACCAGGGAGCGGAGAGCAGCGAATGACCACACCTGATCCCGGGCTGCTCGCGCAGCTCGATATCCTCCGGCAGCAGTTCGCCGCGGGCCTGCCGAAACGGCTTGACGCGATTGATGCCGTGCTTGACGGCTGCGCAGCGAGCGCGCCTGACAGAAACCGCCTGACTGAAGTCGGTGCGCTATTGCACGCGCTCGCCGGCGCGGCCGGGATCTTTGGCTTCACCCGGCTGGGCGAGGATGCGCGCCGCGCCGAGCTGCAAATTACGGACTGGACAGAGAGCGCCCGTCGCGCCGGCAGTCTTTGCACGCCCGCGCAATGGGAGCAGCTGCGTTCACTTATCCGCGCATGGCGCAACACCTACTAAAAAAGACGCTCATGGATACCGTACTGATCATTGAAGATGACGAACACATCAGCGGACTGCTGAAATTCCTGCTCGAGCGCCACGGCTTCGAGACCCGGATGGCCGCAGACGGCCGCGCGGCTGACCAATTGATTGCAGCGACCAGCGAACCGCCCGGGCTGATCCTGCTCGACGTGATGCTTCCCTATCATGATGGTTTCGAGCTGATGCGCACCATCCGCCAGAAGTCCGGCTGGGAGCAGGTGCCAGTGATCATGCTGACGGCAAAAAGCATGGAGCGCGACATCGTGCGTGCGTTCGACGCCGGCGCGAACGACTACATCGTCAAGCCCTTCCAGCCGACCGAGCTGCTGGCCCGGCTGCGACGCTTCATCAGGGTGTCTGCATGAGGGCGCGACAAATCCTCCATACACTGCCTGTGCTGATCAGTGGGATCGGCAATGTGCACGCAGGTACGGACACAGGTTTCTCGATCGGACAGGATCGCCTGAGCGGCGGCCGCGAGAGCTGGCGTAATGAATCGATATTCGTCGAGCACAAAAACGACACTGGCACGCTGAGCGGGCTGCGCATCAACACCACCCGACGCTTCGGGCTGAACGACCACCAGCTCGAAGGCTTCCACAGCCGGGGGCTCACCGACAAGCTGCGACTGGGCATCGACGCCAGTGTCAGTCCCAGCCATCAGGTGCTCGCCCGCCATGCGGCCGGCGGCAACCTGCAGTACGAGTTCTCGCGCGGCTGGCTGGTGCATGGCGGCGCGCGGCACACCGTGTACGACGCCGTGTCGGTCGCGCAGGTATCCGGCGGCATCGAGCATTACTTCGGCAACTGGGGGGCGGCCCTCACGGTGTACAACAGCCATGCGTACGACGAGCACAACCAGACCATCGTCGCGCGGCTGTCGCGCTACTACGGCGACAAGAACCGGATCAACCTGATGCTGGCCAGCGGTCGCGAACCGGCCAGCATTGCCGGTGGCATCGTCAACAGCGATGTCCGGTCCGTGACGCTGACCGGCCGTTACTGGCTGCGTCCGACACTCGCAGTCGATTACGCGGTCAGCACCGCGCAGCAGGGCGACTTTTATTCGCGCACCGGGGGCAGCATTGGACTCGTCATCAGCTTTTGATATTGATGCGCATGCGGCACTGGTCACCGGCGCCTGGACCTTTGCCGCCGCCGCGCTGATCTGGGCCGAGATCCTGTGGCTGCGCCATCAGCAGTCGCGCGCAGAGCGAACCGCCAAAGAAGTCAATGAACGCTGGCATCCCCTGCTGTCGCTGGCGAGCTTCGGCATGCTGCCCGAGAAGCTGCCACCGCTGCGCCAGAAGGAACACCGTGCGTTTCTGACGCTGTGGGTGTACTTCCAGACCTCGGTGCGCGGCGACGCGCGGGAGGTACTCTCACAGGTCGCCCGGCAGCTGCACTGTGATGCACTGGCCTTGCGCATGCTGGCGCGCGGCAATCGCGGTGACAAGCTGCTCGCGACGGTAGTCGCCGGCCACCTCGGCCTGCAGGCGGCGCTCGCACCGCTGCGCGCGCAGGCCGAATCGAAAGACAGCGTGCTCTCGCTGCAGGCACTGCACTCGGTGCTGCGGATTGCACCCGACTCGGGTGCGGCGCTGATTTCCCTGTGCGTGCAGCGCGAGGACTGGCCGGTCGCACAGATGCTGCCCAGCCTGCGGCCCGTCAGTGGACAACTGACTGCGCCGCTGCTGGCCGCACTCGAGCTCCCGCAGCCGTCCGCCGTACTGCGCGCACTGCAGCTGCTGGCCGGGCTGCGCGCGGCACTCGAGCTGAACGCGCAGCAGCGGCTGCTGCATTTCGATTCGCCCGCACTGCTGACCGAAGCACTGACGCTGATCGATCATCCGTCATTGCTGAACGACCTTCGGCGCCTGCTGCGCCATCCGGATGAGCGCGTCCGCACTGCCACGATCGACACACTGGCGCGCATCGGCAATGCCGGTGATCTCGATACCCTCGGCGTGCTGCTGTGCGACCTCAGCTGGCGCGTGCGCAACAGCGCTGCACGGGCGATCGTCAGCCTGCCCGGCGGCGGCACGAGCGCACTGCGGCGCATCGCGGACGCCTGCACCGATCGCTATGGCCGCAACATGGCCGACCATGTGCTGGCTGACATGGCACTGACCATCTGATCGAACTGATCGGCCTGAACGCCTCGCCATCCACTCGCCACCAATCCCTCGCCCAGACTGCCGACGCCATGATCCTGTACGCCAACCTGTTTTTTCTGGGCTATTTCGTGCTGCTGAACTCCGGCTATCTCGCACTGAACCTGCTCGCGCTGGTCGCGCTCAGGCGGCGCAATCAGGAGATCATCCTTGATCAGCTGCCGCAGGTGTTTTCAGGACATGAACTGCCGATCAGCATTCTCGTGCCTGCCTACAACGAAGAGGCGACGATCAGCGGCTCGGTACGCTCACTGCTACAGCTGTCTTACGCCGACTATGAAGTCATCGTGATCAATGATGGCTCGAAGGACCAGACGCTGGACGCGCTGATCAGCGAGTTTGGCCTCGAGCGTTTTCCCGAGGCGTACTTTGCACAGATACCGACCAGCGAAGTGCGCTCGGTCTGGCGCTCGCGCCGGCATCCGCAGCTCAAGGTGATCGACAAGGTTAATGGCGGCAAGGCCGATGCGCTGAACGTCGGGATCAATGCCGCGCGCCATCCGCTGTTCTGCGGTATCGACGCCGATTCCGTGCTCGAGCGCGACAGCCTGCACCGGGTGGTGCAGCCCTTCCTGCGTGACAGCCGGGTGGTTGCCACCGGTGGCACAGTGCGAGTCGCGAACGGCTGCACGATCGAGGGCGGCTATCTGACCAAGGTCGGTCTGCCGAACAAACTGCTCGCGCTGTTTCAGGTGGTCGAGTATCTGCGCGCCTTTCTGTTCGGCCGGCTCGGGTGGTCGGTGATCTCGGGCATGCTAATCATCTCAGGCGCCTTCGGACTGTTCCGCAAACAGACGGTGGTGTCTGTCGGTGGCTACCGCCCGAACACCATTGGCGAAGACATGGAACTGATCGTGCGCCTGCACCGCGAGCTGCGCGCTCGCGGCGAAGCCTACCGGATCGAATTCCTGCCCGACCCGGTCTGCTGGACCGAATCGCCGGAAGATCTGGCCACGCTGCGTAATCAGCGCATCCGCTGGCAGCGCGGCCTGTCGGAAAGTCTGGCGGCCAACTGGCGGCTGGTCCTGTCGCGCAAGGCCGGCGTGCCCGGCTGGGTCGCGTTCCCGTTCATGGCGCTGTTCGAATGGCTGGGCCCGCTGCTGGAACTGGCAGGCTATGCGTTCATGATCACCGCCTACCTGATGGGCGGTATCTCCTGGGGTGCGTTTGCGAGCTTCATGTTCGTCGCACTGGGACTGGGCATCACGCTCTCTGTGTCGGGCCTGCTGCTGGAAGAGATGTCCTTCCATATGTATCCCGGCCGGGGACAGCTGACAAGGCTGCTGAGCGTAGCCGTCATCGAGAACTTCGGCTACCGGCAGCTCAATTCCTGGTGGCGGCTGGTCGGCCTGTACCGGTGGACATTCAACACACGCTCCAGCTGGGGCGTGATGAGACGCAGCGGCGCGTGGCAGCGCAGTTGATACAGCTCAGGGCGGCACAGGCTGATGCCACGCACGTACTGAACCGTCAGTGCACTGACCAGCGCATCAGGTCATCCTCGATCGCCACCAGCTCACGCGCACTGCGCGACGGGCTCAGCACAAGGCTGGCTGCCGATTGTCCGATGCGCTGCGCGTCGATCGCCATCTGGTGATGGCCGTAACGGGCCGCTGAGCTGCGTAAATCCTCGATCATTTCCCACAGCTGTGCACAGTCCGGCCGCGTCACCGGGCCGCTGCGACAGCGCTGCAGCAGATCGCGGATACGGGTGAGGCGCTGCGGCAGTTCGCGTTCGAACACGCGGTGCAGGACGTCGAGTTCACGAGTCAGCGCGGGCGCAGGTATCTCATCCCCGGCATGCTGCGCGAGGATGTCGGCGATCCGCTGCCCCAGCTGCAGCGGATCAAAGGGCTTGGCGATCACGCCAGCCACCCCCAGCGAGCGGTAGTAGCGCATGTCGTCGGGATCGACACTGGCTGTGACAAAGATGACCGGCGTGGACCGGTGCAATGGCAGCTGGCGCAGACCAGCCAGCAGGGTAGCGCCATCGATCTCGGGCATTTTTACATCGAGCAGCAGCAGATCGGCCGGAAAATCTTCGGCCGCCTCCAGCGCCTCGCGCGCACCGCTGCAGATGCGCAAGTCCAGATGATGCATGTCCTGCAGCGCAAAGCGCATCGCGGACTGAGCGTACGGATCATCCTCGACCACCAGCACGGTATGGCATTCAGTCAGGCTCATGGTTGTCTCGCATCAGAAAAAAAGCACCCAGCAACGAAGCCTCAGACGTCGCAGCTCATCGCAGGGGCTCACGCACGGAGAAAGGCTGGCGCATCGACGACCGAGGGATCGTGCGCCGCCGGGAAACGAACGATGAAAGTCGTCCCCTTCCCCGGCTCGGAATGGAAATCAATGTTGCCGCCGTGGGCTTCGACCAGCATCTTCGTGATCGCCAGCCCCAGCCCGGTGCCGCCCACCTTGCGCGTCATCGCCGAGCTGCACTGAGAGAAGCGCTCGAACACATGCGGGCGGAAAACCTCGGCTATACCGACACCACGGTCGGTCACGCGAATCTCGGCCCATTCCCCGACCTCGTGCACGCTGACTGTGACCTCGCTGTCGGGGTGAGAAAATTTGGCCGCATTCGACAACAGGTTCACCATGATCTGCGTGAAGCGGTCGGTATCGGCCGCCACCAGCAGCCCGCCCATGCCCGGCTCGACCGGGTCGTGTTCCAGTGTGTAACTGACTGAATACTGGGTCGCGAACGGCTGGGTCTGTGAGATCGCGCGCTCGACCAGCCGGGCCACCGGCTCGATGGTCATGTGCAGCGTGAGCTTGTTGTGCGAGAGCTTGTCAATGTCGAGGATGTCGGTGACGATGCGCACCAGCTTGTCACAATTGTCGGTGGCGATCGTCAGCATCTTGCGCTGCGACGGTGACAGCGCATCGCCGACCGCTGCCTGATGCAGCGACAGCGCGCCCCGGATCGCCGTGACCGGCGTGCGCAGCTCGTGCGAGACCACAGACACGAAATCGGATTTCAGGCCTTCCAGACGGTTCAGCTCGGTCAGATCCTGAAAGATCATCACGAAACCATCGAGCACGCCGTCGCGGTTCTTCAGCGTGGCAATCGACAGCGATACCGCCACGGTGTCGCCATTCTTGCGAATGAACTGCCACTGCCGGCCAGGGTGTGCATCAAGGTGCGCAACCATCCGCCGGAATGGCGAATCGCCCGGACGCAGGCGCTGCAGCGCCATCCGCACATCCTCGGTACGGTGAAACACCAGCGGGCTCATCTTGCCCACGACTTCATCAGAAGGAAAGCCGAGGATTTTCGTGACGGCCTTGTTCACGAACACGATCGTGCCGCTATCATCGGTCGCAACGATGCCCCAGGAGCTGCTGTGCAGAACGGCCTCCTGAAAATCACTGGCCTTCTGGAGTGCCTTGTTGAGCACCTGAGCCTGACTGGTCGCACGGCCGGCCTCGCGCAGCGAGGCGCGCAGCCGCAGGCGAGTCCCGGCCTCGCGCAACAGCTGGCGGTGGACGAACAGCCCCGACGCGGCCAGCATCAGTAGCACCGCAATCAGCAGCGGCAGCTTGAGCCGGAGCGAGGCAGCCCACTCCGCCTCGATGTCGGACTGGCTGATACCGGAGAACGCAATCAGCGGATAGCGCCGCAAATGGCGGAACGCATGAATGCGCGTAATACCGTCCACCGGACAAACACTCTGGCTGGCACCGGATTCCTGCTGCAGTACCAGCGAATGAAAGAGCGGCCAGCTGGCAATACTGGTGCCAATCGATTGCTCGATCAGCGCATTGCGAAACAGGATGGTGCCATCATCATGACTGATCGCAATCGTTGACTGCCTGCCGAGATTGAGCGTGGCGAACTCTTTTTCGAAATAGCCGACATCCAGCCCGACAAAGACCACCCCGGCAAACTGTCCGTCCGGATCATCGATGCGCATGCTGATCGGCACCGTCATCCGCGCATCAAAGCGATTACGGATCGGCTGGCCGATGTGCAAGGCCCGGCCGGGCCGGGTCTGGTGATATTTGAAATAGGCACGGTCGCTGAAATTGAGCCGTTTCGCCGGCATGGGCAGCGAGTAATCGGCCAGCGAGCCATCGCGGTGAACCACCATGATGGCGGTGAACTCCGGATGACTTTTCAGCGCCTGTTCGAAAAGGCTGGTCAGCGCCTGTGGCGGCAATTGTCGGTGGACCAGTCCGTGTTCTTTCACCACCAGACTGAGAAGGACGTCCACTTTGGCAATCGACGCCTCAATGCGGTTGGCAATCGTGTCGGCGTAATTCTGCGTGAGGATGTGGGTACGGTCGATGATCTGCTGGCGCTCGGTCAGCAGGTTGTGGCCACCGACACCCAGCACCACGACCTGTGTGACGATCAGCCAGACCAGCACGAAATGATGCGGCTTGCGCTGCGCACGGCTCAACAGCTTGCGAAAGGACTTCATGCCGGGCCTCGGGGTAGCAGTGAGCTTGGGGTCGGAACAGCGAGATTCAGGTACCAGATGAAGCGACTCAGGATCTCGGTCGGAACAGACATGGAACGGGCATCACGGTCGCGACGGTGTCGTGTTGACAAAGAGAGCAAGCTTGCGCGACATCGCAGACGGGGCATCGCGGGAACAGACCAGCATTCTCCCGCCTCTTTTCAGCCTCGGGTGTGACCGGCAATGAGGGTGCGGAGGTCTGCTCCCAGCGTCAGCGGATCGAACGGCTTGGGCACGACCTGGATCGCGCCCAATTGAAGGTACTGTTCGATCTCATTGGACTGAACGCGCGCCGTCATGAAGACCGCCGGCACCTTGGCCGTGGCCTCGATCTCGCGCAATTTTCCCAGCAAGGTGGGGCCGTCCATGCCAGGCATCATCACGTCGAGCAGCAGCAGATCAGGGCGAAAGTCGCGAACGGCCTGCAGCGCCTGCTCGCCATCAGCGCAGAGGCGTACGGTCAGCCCGCCGATCTCCTCCAGCGCGATGCGGCCGATCTCCTGAATGTCCGGATCATCCTCGACGTATAACACCGCCAGTGGCTGGTCCATGCATGGTCTCCTTGATTTCCTGACTTCTTTGTGTGCCCGAGGTGCCCGGCGCCGAGTGCGCAGTGGCATGCCCATGATTCTGATGCTTGGACAGCCTCGGCAAACCGGGAAACTGAGGGCAGCTTTGTGCCTATTTAAATCGATGGCAGATAGCGGATGGCGCATCACCGGGCGTCGGCGCCGGGGAGCATTCCCGATTCCACGAACAGCGCTCTTTTTTTCCCGCTATTCAGAGTCTGACCTGCGGCTGCCAGCGCTACGCTTGAAGAACATCTGACCCCGTGCCTGCCATGCTAGACGCCCCCATCCCCGACGACGACGAATTGCGTATTGCCGACCTGTGTGCGCTGGAAGTGCTGGACACCGCGCCTGAATGGCGCTTTGACCGGATCACGCAGGCGGCACAACGCCTGTTCAATGTGCCAATCGCGCTGGTATCGCTGGTGGACAGGGAACGCCAGTGGTTCAAGTCGCGCACCGGGCTGGAGGCCACCGAAACCCCAAGAAATATCTCCTTTTGCGGGCATGCGATCCATCATGACTACCCGTTCATCATCCCGAACGCGACGCAGGATGTACGCTTTGCCGACAACCCGCTGGTCGCGGGCGATTTTCACCTGCGATTCTATGCAGGCATGCCGCTGCGCTCGCGTCAGGGCCGGCGCTTGGGCACGCTGTGCCTGATCGATCGCGAGCCGCGCGAGCTCAGCGGCAGCGAGATTACCCTGCTGACCGATCTGGGTGCCTGGGCCGAGCGAGAGCTGAACCTGCGCGAGCTGCAGGAAGCCAGCGACGCAGCCGAACAATCCGCCCGGCAGCTGCGCAATGTGCTCGACAGCGCGACCGATGCAATCATCTCGATTGATGAAGGACTGAAGATCACGACTTTCAATCGCTCGGCCGAGCAGATGTTTGGCGTGCGATCCGACGAGCAAACTGACAAGACCCTGTGCCGGCTGCTGCCCGCCAAGGCAATCCGCCATGTCAGGGAAAGCATGGCCACGCTGATGGTGAATCATCAGCTGCATATGGTGCTGCCGCGCGACCTCGAATTGCTGTCCACAGATGGGACGCTGTTCAGCGCGGATATCCAGATCAGTCGTGCCGATATCCAGCAGCAGACACGCTTCACGCTGATCATTCGTGACGTGACCGCGCAACGCGAGCTGGATGCGATGAAATCAGAATTTGTCGCGACCGTATCGCACGAGCTGCGCACGCCGGCCACCTCGATCAAGGGCGCAGTGAAGCTGCTGCTGTCGATGGCGAATACGCTGTCCGGATCGCAGCTCAAGCTGCTGGATATCGCGGACAAGAATTGCGAGCGTCTGTCGCAGATGATCAATGACATCCTCGATCTGGAATAGATGGACGGCGGCAAGCTGCAGATGAACCCGACCACGCAGACCATTAGCCCTTGGGTGAAAAATGCGCTGACTACCATGCAGACGTATGCAGATAGCTTTGGCGTGCCGATCAGCCTCGAACACAGCGCCTCTGACGCCGAGACAATGTGCTCGATCGATGAAGGGCGCATTACGCAGGTGATCGTGAACCTGCTGTCGAATGCGATCAGCTTTTCGCCGAAGGGCTCACCGGTACGCGCGCGCATCGAGCGCGTCGGCGACCACGTGCGCGTCTCGGTGATTGATCAGGGCTCCGGGATTTCAGAAGAATTCAGGAAGCGAATCTTCAAGCGCTTTGCACAGGCCACTGCGGGCAACGTGCGCGGGCAGGCAGGCTCCGGCCTCGGACTATCCATCTGCAAGGCCATCATCGAGCAGCATCACGGCGAGATGGGATTTCACAGCGAACCTTCCCGGGGAAGCACTTTCTATTTTGATCTGCCGGCGACCGTTCCGGCGTGAGGACTACGGCGGCAAGCCTGACAGCGCCTGCGATGGCCGCTGTTGCAATCATGATTTTCATGATCATTCAGTAGCGATTATTCACAGTAATAGCCGCAGCCTATGCTCTCGCTAAAAATATCCGATAGACAGGTTCAGTTGCGTTGCGGATAATCACCAGCGCGTTTCATTGCGCATTATTTCAATAATAAAAACGAATTTATCCGGCGTGCGTCCCGGCACTTATCAGCGTCATGATGGGCGTGCCCCGCAGCCTGAGATGCAGCGAGTTTGCAATGCATCGTCGGTGGCTGGATAAAATGATGAATGAGCCCTGCGCCAATGTCCGATCCGATTCCCAACCTGCTCGATAAATACGGTGGTGTTCCTGCCCTCAAGCCGGTGCTGACTGATTTCACGCAACGCATGCTGGTCAGCCCGAGCATACGCCGCTGCCTGGAAGGCCTGAGCAATGAGCAGATTGTTGAATTCAACTACGCGATGTTTGCTTTCGTACTGGGCAAGCCCGTTGCGGCCTATGATTTTTCAGGCGTGCGCAGTGTCCTCATGCGAAACCGCGTGACCCAGCATGCATATGAGGAAATCGTGCGCCTGCTGCGGCATGCGATGCTCGACGCAGGCTTCTTGAGCAGGGATGCAAGCATTGCGATCAATGTGCTGGATATGCACGCCGAAATGATTGTCGGTGTCAGCACGGGCCGGCAGGTGAGCTCGCCATTTGCCGGCGTTGATCGCCGCCGGGTGGCGCGCAAGCCAAAGTCCGAGCCCCCCCAATCCGAGATCGCCTGAACCAGTCTGATACAGGCTAGGCGCTTCTGAACCCGTCGGTGCGCGACTGGGCCTGCCGCTTGCTGCGGATGGCCGGCGTATTACACGAACATATCGCCTGTTTCCCCTCTGTTCCGGCCATCAGCAGCGGCCGGAAGGCCCTACGCTCGGCCGACGTACATCAATACAACGAGGGAAAGGCGCCGGACCGTATGGAACGCACAGTGCTGGTGCTGGCCGAGCATGACACGACGCTCGAGGCTACCGCACAGCTATTTCAGCAGGATGGATTCGCGGTGCAGGTCGCCTCGGGTGAGGATGATGTGGCCAGCTGGATCACGTCCATCAAGCCTGCGATGATGGCCTACCGGCTGACGGATCCGGCGACGCGTCGCACGGTCTGCCGCAGCGCACTGCAGGCGGCTGCAGCGCTACCCGGCGCGCGCACGCCGGTGCTGGCCATTTGCGAACTGAACGAGGCGACGGCTGCAGCGTCACTGTGCAAGGAAGGTCTTGCAGATGATTATCTTATCCTCCCCCATCTGAAAACCGATGTCGACCGCGTGGTAACCGTCACGGAACGCCTGATCGCATTACGCCAGCAGCGTGAGATCGAGCATCGCCGCGCCGAGGCGATCAGCCAGTTATGGCGGGATTTCATGCGCTTTGATTTCGATCTCGAGCAAGAGATTCTGCGCAGCGACGGCAGGCCAGAGAGCAAAGCCGCCGAGTCGCTGGCCGCCGCGCGCACCGCGCACCACCGCGCCAAAAGCCGCCTCAGCGGCGCGCCGGTGCTGGTGGTCGAGGATGACCCGGATTTTCAGGCGCTGCTGAAAGCGATCGTCACCACCCTCAGACAACCCGTGATCGGTGCATCGACGGCCACCGAGGCCCTGCAATGGCTGGAAAAAAATGAGCCCTCGCTGATGCTGCTGGATTATCAATTGCCGGGGCAGGACGGCGTGAATTTTCTTGAGTGGATCAGGAAGTCGCCGCGGCTACAGCCTGTGCCTGTGGTGATGCTGACCGGACACAGCCGGCCAGACACCGTGCAGCGCGTGAAAAAGCTGGGCGTGAGTGACTTCATCGTCAAACCCAGCGACCCGGGCACGCTGATGAAAAAAATCGCTGCGTACTTGTGAACACGACAGTGAGTACCACCATGAATGTGAACGCGAGGGTGAATTGACCCACTCCGAACTCGATGCCCTCGTCTCGCGCCAGCATGGCCGGTGGTTGCTGCCGTGCGTGGTGGCGGTCATCATCGCCATGCTCGGCGTGAACCTGTATCTGGTGCATAGAGAAACCCGGCTGATGATGGAACAATCGTCCCGCGCCCAGCGCGATCTGGTAGATTCCATGGCCGGCCGATTGCAAACGACTGTCGAGAAAGCCGACATGCTGGCCATGCTGCTCGCGCAAGACTACCTGCGGACGCGCTCTGATCAGGGTGATTCCTTGTTCCGACCCGTACTGGCCAAGACCATCGAACGCAATCCGGATCTGGATCTGGCCGTGATTGCCGATGCGACCGGGCGCGGGCTGACTGGATCGCTGTCGCGGCATCCGCCGGTATTTTTCATCCATGACCGCCCTTACTTCCAATACCACCGCAGCCATGCGGATGACCGGGTGCATATTGCCAAGCCAGTGACGAGCCGTGCGGGCAACAGGCGCATTATTCCGGTATCACGCCGGGTCTCGGATGCGAAAGGTGTATTCGGCGGGGTGGCGATGGTTGGCATCTCGGTGGAATTTCTCGAGCGTGACATCGCGCGCTTTCATACCGGCGAGAATAATGTGATCGGTATTGCGCATACCGACGGCACCATCCTCGTGCGCTCGCCCAGCCTGGGCGTTGAGGGACACAACATCAAGGGCACGACCCAGTTTTCGGAGCACTATGATCTTCAACGTGCCGGTGAATTCACTGGTGTCTCGCCCATCGATGGTCAGAAACGGCGCTACATGTTCCGTGCGCTGGAAGGCTATCCGCTACTGGTAGTAACGGCCATCGCTGATGCTGACCCGCTGGCAATCTGGGCGCGTGCGCTGCTGCTCAAATCAGGCTATGTGCTGCTGGTGTCTCTGCTGCTGGCGTTACTGGCGATCTATTTGTACCGGCAGCAGCGCTCGTTGGGCAAGACGCTGGGACTGAACCACGCGATCATCAACAGCACGGCCTGCGGGATCATTGCGGTAGCGCGGGATGATCGCGTCATCCTGTTCAACCGCGCAGCGGCCAGATTGCTGGGCTGCCGTCAGGCCGACGGCTATCTGCCCGGACTCATCGCGCTGCACGACCCGGCCGATCTGCGCGAGGCGCTGTCGCAAGGCGGTGCGACCGAGGTACCGGATGATCTGAGCGCCCTGTCGTACCAGCGTGTGCTGGATACTGCTGTCTCGCACCCTCGGCCGGAATGGCAGCTGCGGCGCGCCGATGGCGAGACCTTTCCTGCGATGCTGAATGTGGCGCTGGTACGCGATCTGGCGCAGGAAGAGATCGCGCACGTGATCGTCTTCGAAGACCTGACCCGCGCAAAGGCGCTCGAGCAGATGAAGAGCGATTTTGTGTCGGTGGTGTCGCATGAGCTGCGCACGCCGCTCACCGCGATCAGTGGTGCGATCGCCATCATTGGTGCGACGATGAAAACTACCGCTACTCCTCAGCAGACGAAGCTGCTCAGCGTGGCCAGCGATAGTTGCGGACGGCTGATTCGTCTGGTGTCGGACATTCTCGACCTGAACCGGCTGGATCGCGGACAGATGCAGCTGCACCGCGAAGAGCAATCGCTGCTGCCGCTGCTGGAGCAAGCGATCACACTGAACGAACCCTATGCGATCGCGCATCAGGTGCGCTACCGGATGATCAATACAACGTCCGACCCGTGGGTGGATATCGACCGTGATCGGATGCTGCAGGTACTGACCAATCTGATGTCAAATGCGGTGAAGTTTTCCTCGCCCGGTACCGAAGTGCGGCTGCGCGTGACGACCACGGAAAGCGAGGTCGTGGTCGCCGTCGAAGATGATGGTGCGGGCATTCCCGCGACCTTCCAGCCGCATGTGTTCGAGCGCTTCACACAATCCGGTGCCGTCGCCACGCGCAGCAAAGGCGGCAGCGGGCTGGGACTCTCGATTGCCAAAGGCTTTGTCGACGCCCACGGCGGCACACTGAGCTTCAGCTCGGCCGAGGGCAAAGGCACGGCGTTTTTCCTGACGCTGCCGCTGGTGGTATGCAGGGTGATGCCGGTGGCGGCGTGAGGTTTGGTGGTGCGCATCGCTGATCGGCGGGCGTGGCATAGCTCAGCGACTGGCCTTCCCTGCCACTGTGCCCATAGCGCAGGTCTGACACATCAACGCACTGGGAGATCAGCGCGGAAAATGTCAGCATCAACACCTGCTTTCTGTTTGGCGGGACGATACGACGCAAAGCTGTCGCTGTTTTACCAAACACATTGACCCAGCCCGGCGGCCTGCCTACATTCGCGACTTCATCACGGGTGTGATGAACGAGTTTGACAGCTCATTCAGGCAAAAGAGAGGCAAGGCCGCATCGCGGCTTTGTCCTTTTCCCTGCTCATCCCCTCTTTGGTGGGCTAGGCGAGGGAGCCGAAAGGCTCGCCGGTTCTTTTGCCCCGGTCTGTCAACCTCGTCTAGTTCCGCCACCCTCATTTGACAGTGAGGCTTCAATAAAGGCAAAAGCGAAATGAACTCGAAGCGCATCTCATCTTTCAGAAAAGCCCAAAACCAACCAAAATTTCCGGTCATGCGTTTCATGACCATAGGCCTATGGCCCGGATTTGGCGGTAACAAGGCATGCATTCGCCTTCAAGGCAAATGGCTGCGCGACGCCGGGTTTATTCCGCGATGGAAAGTCAGGGAAACAGTTATCGAGGGGAAGTTAGTGCTTGAACCGATCAATCCCGCCGAGCGCTATCTGGGGTGAATTTGAAATATGGGCTGGGTTGCGCCCAGCCCGATAATTACCAGCGCTTTTGCCTTGAACCTGCCCCTTCCAGTATGCCAATAGGAGATTCGTCCCGAAATAAAGGCTAGTTTTTTCCGCACGCAATTTTCCAATGAGTCTCTTCAATTGAAGAAGCAGAAAACGGTTCCCAGTCTAGTTCGCTGTTTTTTACTATGTAGGCAAACACAGTATTGCCAGCACCCATTGGACCGGAAAAATAAGTCACTTTAATTTGTGCCGTTTTTTCATACTTGCAATCGTAGCCATCAATTCTTACCATCGATTGAAATTTATCTCCTGACTTCAGAGTTTTTTCTTCAGGATAATTAATCATTGTTTGCATCCTGATGATTCCACGCACGCCCTTTATCGATGACTTATCATGGTAGTGGGCGTTATTTTCTTTGCCAGTAAGGGTGGTCTCCTCCCATTCTGCCCATGCTGCAGGTGTAGTCAGCAGAAATAGCGTAAAAAACAGATGCTTCATTTTGAATATCCTTACTGTTTCGAAAATTTGTTTAGATCAAGGTGTTTTGACCGGGGGCGCTACCGACCCGTTAATTGTCGGTCTTGAAGCCAGTCCCAAGATAATCAACTAGTTATTAGTTCGACAAATGATGAGGGGTTGTCAACCGACACAAGTAATCCTGTTTAAATACCCTCACCTAATTTAGCAGACAATACAGAACACGGAGCACTGGACTTTCCATCTTGGGCGACCTCACCTACATTATTTGAAACTAGCGGCGTAGGTTCACAGAAACGATTTGATGGTTTTATGTGCAGAAAGCCGAACGATGCGCAAAATTTCAGCTGCCAGCAGAGATAAAAAATGAAAGTCTTAACCACTTTTCGACCTCTACTGACTGTTGGAATGGCGCTACTCACAGTTTCAGCTACGGCTTGGGCTGATTTGCTTAGTGATTACGTCTGGACTAACAGGGTGCTTCTGACATTCTCTGCAAGTGAATCGGCTCCTGAAAGGCTGCAGCTTTTATCGCAAATTGAGCAGCACCGGTGTGAGTATAAAAAAAGAGACTTGGTGCACGTTGACCTGATTGCGGGCTCAGTCGATTACGAATCGCTCAGTCAGCGATTTTCTTTAAGCAGCAAGGACTTTACACTTATTCTTGTCGGCAAAGATGGTAAAGCAAAGCTCTACACGAACGTGGTTGCGCTTAAAGAAATTTTTGATTTGATTGATTTGATGCCGATGCGAAGAAATGAAATGAGTGGTGGGAAATGTGAGTGATTTTATGTTAGCCCTGTAGAGCATTGCGTGCATGAATCGGTACTACTTCAGCGAACGGATAGGAGTACGACCATGGATATGCCTATGTCTGCAGGGATCGATTCAAAATAGAAATCATCACCAAGGTGCAGGTGACGAAAAACTCAAATTAACTATACGCAGAGAGACTTGAAAGCCAAGAGCCCCGCACAGTGCGGAGCTTTTGGCTTGTTTTACGCACCTACCATGAGGTACGAAGATTCCTGCCGATGGGGATAGTCACTGCCTAGGTCGTCTCGAACCAGTTCCCTGATAACAGCGAATTTTGCAGGGAATTCTTCCATCAAACAGTGTTATCTCGGATCTTGCTCCAGAATAGGCTCGCATCCCGACAAAGGCTACTCAACACTACCCCGCGAAGAAGGATCTTCTCCGAACAGTGAAATGCCGAGAATTACATTTCTCTGATGAGCCAAACCATGAAAATCCTAACGCCTGGTCGCAGCGCAAGCATTGTGAAACTACAGGCCAGACGTCATACCGCTTCCGAGGCTTGATACACAAATTCCCCAGAGTACGGGCGACTCCCTCAAATGAACATTGCCCATATGCCAAGAAAAAATGACGCCACCGGGCCGATTCACTGCAATTAGTTGCCGTAATGAAAAATATGGACGAAGTTCTGAATCAGGCACCCGCAAGTTAAATGCTGCCCACAATATAGGTTCCAATTGCGCCTGTATTAAACGCTGGCTATCATATGGCCACTAATCCATCCCATATGCAAGGCAAGCAACAATATGGACGTAAAGGAAGATTCCTTAGAGCCGCAAGCGCGAGCAGGCCGCTACATACGCCAGCCCACCGGATACCGTGCCTTCATGCCGGCTCCGCTACCGCCGAGGCCGTCACTGAATTTGGGTGGAGACATCGCTGCCTTGCTGTCCGCAGCCGATCGAGCCCTCGGTCGGCTCGATGGCTCAGTGCTGACGCTTCCGAATCCGGACCTTTTCGTCTTCATGTACGTGCGCAAAGAGGCTGTGCTCTCAAGTCAAATTGAGGGCACGCAGAGCTCACTGCAGGATCTGTTAGCTGCCGAAGCTGAATTATTCGATCTGGGACTGCCCCGAGATGTCGACGAGGTACTTAATTATGTGCGGGCGATGAATCACGGCTTGAGCCGCTTGGCCGAGTCGCCTGTGTCTATACGCCTTATCCGCGAGATTCATTCTCAGCTGCTCGAAGGCGTGCGCGGTGGCCGCCTTCAACCTGGCGAGCTGCGGGCCAGCCAAAACTGGATCGGCCCAGCTGGCTGCACCTTGGCAACCGCAACCTTTGTGCCACCGCCGCATCACGAAGTCCCACGGGCGCTAGGTGACCTTGAGCGATTCTTGCATGAGAGCGACGCACTGCCGCCGCTCATCAAAATTGCACTAGCCCATGTTCAATTCGAGACTATCCATCCGTTCTTGGATGGTAACGGCCGGGTAGGTCGATTGCTAATCACCTTCCTGCTGACCGAGCGTGGCGTGCTGCATAAGCCAGTGCTTTACCTGTCTCACTATTTCAAGCAGCACCGCCAAGCCTATTACGAGCACCTACAAGCCGTGCGCGATCGGGGCGACTGGGAGGGGTGGCTGATTTTCTTCCTGCGCGGTGTCATCGCGGTGGCTGGAGAAGCCACGAGCACTGCGCGAAACATCCTACAACTGCGCGAGCAGCATCGCACGATTATCACCGAGCACCTGGGTAGATCGGCAGGCAACGGCCTCAGAGTGTTGGAGTCCCTCTTTGACCATCCCATAGTGTCAGTGGCGAATGTGCAGCAGCAGACAAATACAACCTTTGCTGCAGCGAACACCTTGGTGTCGAGACTAGTAAAGCATGGGATCTTGCATGAAATGACGGGCTACGCCCGAAACCGGCGGTTCCGATACGCAGCCTACATCGGGCTGTTTAATGACCAATCTCATGAGGAGTCTGAGTAACGGAAAATCAGCAAGTCGAACGGTAAGGTCTGGCGGGCGGAATTATTGAAGGGGCACCCTACTACGCTAGCCGACAAGAGAGCTATCGGGATGCCGTATTGCAAAATGTATTACCGCGTATGAGCCAATGTGGGTAAATCTGTGGGGAAAATAAAAAAGCCCGCTTCAAACGGGCTTTCTCTTGACTTCTTGGCGTGACCCTGTACCCGAATTAGTCCCCTTGGATTCAACCGGTCAACGCAACGACTCTGCCAGTACAGTGGCTGGCGATCTGAATCCTAAAGTTTTTCTGGGTCGGGTATTAAGTTTTGCGGCAATGCTGTCAAGTTACTTCTGGGTGTACTGTGCCACGCTTGTCCGTTTTGGGAAATATTGCCTGAGTAAGCCATTGGTATTTTCATTCGTTCCTCGCTGCCATGGACTACTCGGATCACAAAAATAAACGGCCATATCCGTA
>JACCDH010017831.1_pt1 | contig 19259 bp, 17 predicted proteins | sample 7442481 | NCBI WGS metagenome assembly JACCDH01 (sample SAMN15323433, study PRJNA562643) | freshwater metagenome | isolation source: river surface water | place: USA:Blue River Watershed | collected 2017-08-15 | reverse complement strand
TCGATGATATCTATAAAGGATTGGGTATATCTAAAATACAATTATATAGAAAAACAAAAGCCCTACTAGGATTTAGCGTAAATGATTATATTTTGTCTGTTAGACTACAGAAAGCAAAATACTTGCTTATGAATGAAGACCTTACTATTTCAGAAGTTGCTTATAAAGTAGGTTTCTCTACTCAAGCATATTTTTCGACTGTTTTTAAATCTAAATTTTCAGTTACACCATCAGAATTTAAAGAATCATCAAAGAAATAAGATGGACTCTGATTTACCAACCTATATATTTAGGCGGTTCTATTCCATTTAATCTTAGGTATACAATTAATTGACCAACATGGTGTGCTTGATGATCTTGTATCAGATTTAAAAATTGATATTTATTCAATTTGCCGCCATTCCAATTAAATTCTTTTGTTAAGGAATTTTCATCCACCTCACTCATCGCTTTTATTCCGTATTCATATGCGTCTTGAACAAACTGTATTACTTCTTTCTTATTCATTTCATTTGAAATAATTTTTTTACCTTTTAATGGACTAGGTGCATCTTTTAAATAAGTTGAACTGAGCCAATAAATGTTTTCACCCTAATGAACCAGTTGTACCTTGAAACTCATCTCCTCTTTTACAGGTTTGAAATCATACTTCTCTTCAGGTAATTTTTCAGCCATTGATAATGTATATGATTTTGCTTTTTTGAATTTCTCTAACTGGCTATTGATTAATAGTTGATTGGCTTGTGCAATTCCTATAAATGAGATAGACAATAACAGTATTGATAAAAAAATTTTCATTTAATGAAGATAGAGATTAATAATAATAATTGTCTTTTATAGGCAGGATTTGGATTGCCAGCTTCACTTCTTTCGCTGTTATCCCCCAACAATTCGATAAACCCAAAGCCTTTCAACTAAACGCTTCGGGATGGCCAATGCTGCGCATTGTCATCCCATAACAGTGCGCCTTACACAATACTCGGATTGCCAATGCTGCGCATTGTCATCCCATACAGTGCGCCTTACCCAAAGCCTTTCAACTAAACGCTTTGGGTTCAGTTGGCTTTTTTAATACTCGCTAGCTTACAAGAGCGAGCTCTTGACGCTGCTCGCATTAAAAAAGCCTCTCACTTTCGTGAGAGGCTTTGTAGACAATAGCTTACTACATTCTAACCAAATGTGGAAGGATTTGAGGGAATTCTACAAATTGGTAAAGGTTTTTGAGAAATTCCTTAATATCAAGATCCATTACTCATAATCAGGGTGCACAAGTTCAAGCCTAGATGGGAACACAGAATTAACGCCTCGAAATCAAACACTTACGTTCAAAAAATATAGGTAATTATTATTATAGGCAGGAACACGCCAAATTCTGGCCATGTTTAAATGGAAAAATATCTTGTAAATGAATTTATATCCAATTATTTGATTGGAAAGTGATCTATTCAAATAGGTTCAACAATAAAGTGTATTGAAATTGGGATTTGCTGCACAATTGATTTTGTTTTTTTACAACAAATTGAAGGACTATACTCTAAAAACCTCCTGCCTCAATAAAGCCAAACTCCTTCCTGTTAACGCTTCGTCCATATCGTAAAATTATGTGCCACCAATAGGTAAATATTTTCCACTTGTCTTTATTTTCATATATTTTTCATTTTCAAAGCCAAGTCCTTTAGTTTGATATGTCTGGTCGAAAATGTCTGTCAGGTCTGGAGTTAAGGCAAAAACAGTTATATCGGAATTGATTTCTTTGATGGTTATTTTTTCATTTATGTACGCACCGCAAACTTCTAATTCATCAGCTGTAATCAATTTGCCATGAAGTTTTTCTCTTAGATTTAAAAAAGTCATTAGTTGAGATTTATTCATCCCGAGTTTTTCTAACTGTAGAAGAAATATTTCTAAATCGTCAATACAAACACTCCAAGGAAATTCATCATCATCGTAAATTTCAAGTAGTCCACTTAAATCCGTTTGAATTTGTCCAAACCTTTCAAGTGTTACTATAATCGAGAAGGCAGAATGATAATTTTTTGTCCTAATATCAATTACATGTTTTTTTAGTTTCTCATCGGTGTAAATATTTAAAGTTTCTTTCTTTTTAAATTTTGATTTTACACGATATGCTTGGTCATAGCCTTTTTGAATTGTTTCTTCAAAATTTGATAGAATAAAAGGATATGCTTTGTCGGGTTCTCGTCTTGGTTCGTCTCTATTTGAAGCTTTTGCCTCAACAATTAAAGCAATTCCATCAATAAGAATAAGTAGATCTTGTTCATGCCCATCCTGAGTAAAAAAACTTTTGTAAACAAAAGCCTTTCCTTTAAAAAACCGTTTAAAAACATTTTCGATTTTTATTTCAAGTTTCTTACCCCTAACTTTATAAAATTTTTCTCTAAACGTTGCTTGGGTACAAAATTGAAACAGTGCATTGTAAACTGCCTGAATTAATTGATGTGCATAAACAAGTTGATATTCATCTTCGGACACTTTAAAAATAGGTCTTGAATGTATGATGTTGCTTTCTGTATAATAAAGAAAGCATGTTTTTTCTCTTTTACTTGTGAATGTGTTTAAGAAAGCTTCCGCTTTGTCAATTCCGAAAGTGTTACCTAATTGCTGTTTAGAATAGCGATACATTTTACCCTTATCATACATCCAGCTGAATAAATCTTGAAAATGTTGAGGAAGATACTCCTGCCATTCCCACGGCATGAGGTCTTTTTCTTTCATTTCATCACAAAACTCTTCCCAAGTTTGTTGCCCTTCTTTTTTATTAATCTTTTGATTTAGAAATTCATTAGGTAGTTTATCGATATAGTTGTAAATATTTATAAAATCTTGAACTTCTAATTTGAAATGATTTTTTATTACCTCATTAAAAGGAGAGAAATATTCTTGTATTCTTTCAATGATTTGTTCTTCATAGTTTAACAAACCTTGATTGAAGTATCCTAAGAATGTTGGCATTGCTATAATTCTTCTCATTTTCCAGGCTTCGTCAATTACATCGTCAGGCTTAGGGTAAAAAATCTCAGTATATCCATTTTCTATTTCATTCAATAGCACTTTCATGTGTTCTAAGTCTTCATCGCTGTATTGAGCTTTTAATCCAGCATCTGGAATTTCGGATGTAATATTTAAACCTGCTAAATATAGAAGTTGCCGCTGTGGGGAGGAAAGTCCTTTTAATGAATTTGTCGGTCTGTCAAAACGGATGAACTGCATTAATGAACTAATGTCGCCAAGAAACATAGTTGTTTCAAATTGGCTTACAAAGTCTTTAAGTTCTTGTGATTTTTGAGTTAAATCTGTACTCATCTTAAATGTATCAAATAGTAAACGAGTGTCGCTTTAGCAAAACTGTCAAATATAAAATTGACAAAACTTTACATAAACAGCTTACCAAATATATAAAAATTTCTTGAATTATACTCCATTATTCTTGTTTGTGAAACAAAATGTTTTAAAATTGTTTTTGCAATAATACAATTCATATTTAACTATTAATTTAGAGAAATTTAATTAATTGACTTTGAAAACTCTATAATTTCTTTCAACTTCTTTTTTGTTGAGCAGCTTGAAGTATATGTTTTGCCATAGTTAAAGGAATTTTATTTAAAAAATAATAGGCTATACATATAAAGCTTGAACAATTCAATTGATCTAATAAATTTATCTCATTGAGATTTTTTAAAATAAAATTTTAAGAATCTAAGTTTAATATAAATACAGTTTTTAATTTATTTTGTCTTGTACTGAAATTGATGAACTTCGCGGGCTACGATGAAAAAATTGGCGACATTAATTGCTTAGCTAATATTAATAGCATAAGTGCATTTACTTGTGCACTTACAGTATCAGGATCAACTTTTATTTCCTGTTTTTACAAATAATAGATCTTCTTGTAAGTACCCTTTTTTCAGACCTTCAATTGTTTAAATATTCAGTTTTCAATTTGATTTTGAGATCAAGTTTGGAAATTTTTCTTCTCGACATATATTATTTTTATTGGATTTAAAAAATTATTCTAGATGATGATATAAAACAATGTTTATCTAGCTGTAGTTTCATATTTAGAAAACAATTTATTTTCTTAAATTACGTTTTGATATTTCGGGAACACCATCTCCCGGTTTAATTTCAGTAAAAAAAGAAGCTTGTGGATAAAAGTTTTTTAATAAGTGTCTAATTGGGATACCAGACTCTTTGCTTTCATTGAATATCCTATTAAGATCGTTACTATTCATAGTTTCTCCTTCTGGCATTTCAACCAAAGTGCTAGTGTTGAATGTTGCGTTATCCACATCATCAGTTCGAATCATCATTGAGTCTAATTTGTCAAAAAGTTCTTCATCTTCTATTATGGATATTCCTTGACCATATGTGTTTTTCCAAATTACTTTGTCTCCAGCTTCTTCCAAAGATCGAAATAAAAATATATCTTCTTTCGATAGTGGGATATGAAAGTCATTAAATTTTATGAATATGTTATTATTCACTTTCATTTGTAAATGAAAGTGAGGAAGTTTACCGTTTTGTGAGTTTTCATGTCCAAATCGATCAGTTTTTCCAATGTTTATTGACCACTCAATGTTTTTATACTTAATAGTATATTCTGCAACCTTTGAAGCATTCATTTCACTTTTTAAATCATTAATATTCCCAAATGGTTTTTCTAAATTAGAAATCCATCTCAAATAACTGTCAAATTGAAAGAATCCAATTGGAGTTGAAAGGTATTTATTAAAATGTTTCTTCTTAATTCCACTTGGTCTTAAAAACCAATGGAAACAAGGCTTATATGATATGAATTCATTCAAATTGTGGCCACAAAGCGAACATTTTCCTAATTTATAAGCATTTTTAAACTCTTCATAGACTTGTTTGTTTTGCTCAAATTGTTTTCGATTGCCTTCTTCAATTTGCTTAGGGGATAAATTTTCGTAAAATTTTTTTACATTCATACAGTTAAATTAAACTAAGTAATGATATTTCATGCCATACGTATTCACCAGTTCTTGTATTAATTACCTTTTTATTACAGGACCATCCTTATTTTTCGTGAACAATTTTTAAGTGTCTAATTGTCCATGGCCACAGTAGTATATATCTTTTTAACCAAGAATATTACTATTCTAAGTCTTTTAACCACCATACTTCAAAGGCTTTCATATTTCTGTATTTGATCCTCCAATTTTAAAAAGTGGTCTCTGAAAAACCGTTCTCTTGGGTTAGCTCCTTACTGGTTCTTCAACCTTATTGTAGATATAAACTGAAACGATCTGAGTATCTAAAAAAAGTATTTTTTTGATAATTGCAGATTAAATTTAAGTTTTTCACTCGATTATTAAATTTTCCGATATTTAAGGACAATTACATTCATATTTGGTTGCTTCGTCTAATCGGTTGAACCATAGCTTCGCAATATTGCTTATTTACTACTTTGGAACGAAGTAGAGACTTTGATGTAAAATGTCTAGATATTGAATATGTTTTTTCTTCAAAGTCATCTAAATTATTTTTTTTATGATAAAAGGGCTTAATTGAAATACAATTTTCATGTTCAAAAATAGTATTTAATAAAGTTCGATCTGATAATCCACAAGAATGCCCAAATATTTGAATTTGGTAAGGATTATTTTCGATAAATTCAATTAATTTTCTATAATGATTAAATTGCAAGTACTTGAATGATTTAATGTGTTTAAAAATGTTATTATTTTTAAACAATTCAAATTTTATATAATCTTTATCCATTTCGTCGCCAAATCCAAAAACAGGTTCTTGTGTAAAATTGTTGTTATTGATTTCTAGTTGACCATGTATGGGTATATAAGAACAATTCCCATTATCTAAATAATTACTGTACTTTTTGGCTACATCAGTATAATTAAAATTAAGAAAAGCAGTTTTATTTGGTATTAGATCGTTTTTTATCGTGTTTGGAATGGTTTCAGATAATTTTATTTTCTGTGAAAATTGTGAAAGCAAATTCTCACTGGCATCCATGGAAAATTTTGTTAATTCATGAGAAAGATATTCAATGAATTTTAATTTAATAAACTCAAACTCATTATTTAATTTATTTAATTGACTAGTCTCCGTTAAGATACTTTTTAAAAAATCAAAGTATTGGATTTCAATGTCTACCCATTTTTTGTTTTCTACTTCATTCATTATTATTTGAAAAAAGCCGGATTTCCACGAAATTTTAATTTGTGAATTTTTATGAAAATCTGAATTTAACATTTTAAATGCTAAAGTTGGCGTCAGTTCATTTAATACCTTATTTTTATCGCTGAAAAGACTACTAGATTTTATTGAAATCAACTGATCTTCAAATTTTAATTCATTTAAAAAAATCGTAACCGTCTTTAAACAATAATTATAAATGAAATCTTTAAAGCTAGAGTTTAAGCCATGTGCTATATCAAATCCATTGCCAATAACAATTAATCGATTTACTTCAGAATATTTATCAAAAACGTTTGTAGATATATCTGGAACTTTAAAATTCGAAATCATAAATATTTAATTTTGATACCTATATAATAATCAAAAGACTTTATCCAAATATTTCTCTTGTCTAAAAATATTTAACAATTTAGAAAAGATATAAGCGAATTCAACAAAAATAATATTTACATTTTTTTCAATTCTTCAACTTTATTTTTAGCACTGCTTAGAATATTTTCAATTTGTACAGAATCATCAATAAATATGAAATTTTCATTACCATATTTTTCTAATTTAAGAAACCAAGTAGCCTTATTATCTTCAATATTGTATCCAACCTCAAATCCATCAATTGATGTAAATTTATTTTCAATATAATTTATCGAATTCAAATCTTTTACTAATTCAGTCTTTAGAGACGAAATTGCTTTAATAATTTCAAGTAAATCACTATATTCTATGGATGCAGTTGAACTATTATATTTTCCTTGATTAATAATTTGAAGAAAATAGACTGATGTAGGATTTGCAATAATTTTCCTAACTCTACATACATGATTACCATAAATTGACTTTAGACGATCTAATTTATAATCTATTATTTTAGTTATTACACCTGCTCTTGATGTAAAATTGTCCATTTTAGTTTTAACATCTACTTTTTTGTCTTGTGAATTTGCAACAATAGATATTAATAAATAAAAAATAGCTAATATATTTCTCATATTGGTTTTTTTAATTAATGTTTTAATAAAACAATATTAAGGAAATATATTATATCAAGATTCAGTATTTATACCTAATATCCGAATTTAAAACAGCTTTGTTTTAATTGTAACTTTCACTAATACAAGTGTCTTCCAGTTAAATTAATTACTTCTCAAAAACAGAGAAATATATTCTTTGTTTTTGCCTATAAATTACATTTGTAACATTAATTGCATATTCCGGAGCAAACCATGTCAGTATTCAGCCTAAACCCTGCCAACAAGTGTTAGGAAAATTCATGACAAAGCATATAGGAATAAAGTCAAATAGTACTTAATATAATATGTTTATTAAATTAAGTACTATTTAATATCCAAGTAAATAGAAAGAAGGTTATTTAAACTTTATGGGTAAGTTCATTTCGGGCAGAAAAAAGGCACATATAACCCATTATAAACAATGAATTTTTTATTTTATACAAATTGTATAACTGATAATTTTTCTACAAAATTTTTAACAGAAAGTGAACTCTAAATTTCTCTTTATAAAGTCGACAAAAAAACTTGATTTATAGCGAGGTTTTGAGGAAGCGGTCAATGGGAAAATATTTATTTCAAATCATATATTTGACTTGGAGGAAATAACATACTCAATGCATTGGGTTTAATTTTAAAAAGAGGCCCTTTTTCTACAACTTTACCGTCTGGCGTACGTTTTATTAAATGATCAAGTGTAATTATTCCTTGATCTAATAGAATATCAAATTGAGATACAATTGGTTTCCTTGTATGCTCTACTTTTTTGTAAATAAAATATTCTCTGCCATCAATTTGAATTGAATCAGCGGCAATCCAAAATGTCTCACTATGTTTTTCAATTAACCTCTTGTGTAAGGTGTCTAATCCCCATGCAACAAAATCACCAATTGTGGCATTATTAGAATTCTCAAGCAGTTGGCGTATTTCAGAATTTAATTTTAGTTGTAAACCTTGTGAATTTCGCACTTTTGCCGAAACAGTACAGTAAAGTTTAAAATCATTACCTCTTGAATAACCAAACTCATCTAATATTTCGGCTGAACTTTTAAATTTACTTAACCCCCAGTCAGGAACTTGTGCAAATAGATTTTTCCTATTCCCCCTTTTATCTCTAAAAGATTTTAACTCAATACCTTTATAGTCTGGTTTTTTAGAAGAATTAATATCAATACCTAATAGAGTTTCAAGCGTCCTCCCAATAGCAGTATCGGCTTGTAAAAGAGCTGGAACTGGCCCTTTCGATGTTATTTTATTTAATAAACTTAACAGTTCACTTGCAACCTCATTTGAAATCTTTTTTATTTCATTTACCAGTTCCTGAATTGGATTTATAAACTCACTATGAATTAATGAGGATAATTCAAGCTGAGTAATATTCAAAACATACAATTTTGAATCAAAAGCAATAATCCCAATAATATCGTTAGCATTTGAATAAGAACCTAAGCCTTTAAACCAGATTCTTGGGTCTCCTTTTTTAGTAATAGGTCTATATAATGAAGCAATTGAATTAATTATACCATTTGGAGTCAATAAAAAAGATTCGACTTGAACTTTGCTATCTGTTCCCTGAAGCTGTGATTCAAAATCATGTATCTTTTGAGTTTTCAAATACTCTCTAACCGTACCTGTTGCATCCATTATAGATTTTTCAAGTCCTGTGCTAGTTGGCTCAATCAAACAAAGTTCAACTGATTTTTCAGTTAATAGTTTAATACGGCCTATTTCTATTTTAGTTAATTGCCTCATGAACTACTCAATGTTTTTTAAAATCTCTAAGGCAACTGCTCTGGCCATCAAAGGAGGAACTGCATTACCAACTAACGTAAACTGAGGAACTTCAAATTTTCGTTTATTACCTCCTGTTGATCTTTTACCTTGAAACACAAAGCTATCATCAAATGATTGCAGGCGAGCCATTTCTCGCACTGTTAATGCCCTAGGACTAGCATAATGGACATAATCATCAGGAATTGTCATTACTGTAGGACTTAATCCTTCGGCTTTTAATACATTATAGTTTCTCTTTTCAGAACTTAGCCCAATATTTTTCAATTTGCTTTTTGCATCATTATAACTTCCTGCATTCAAAATGACATCCAACCGCTTTACTACATCTTCATTTTGTTTACTTGTCTTATGGTTTTGTAATGGTGCTACAACATGAGATAGAACATTTTCTAACTCATCCAAAGTCCTAACATAGAATGGATTTTTTGAATTGGCAAACCTTCCATTTAATCTTCCTTTTTTTGACCATTCTGCATAGGTTAATCCACTCTTTTCATTAGGTTTACCATCGATAGCACGCTTTTTAATTAAAGATTCCAATTTTACAGTTGACCCATTAAATTTTGCCTTAAGGTCAACGGTTTCGTAATTAAATTTTTCATCATCATTTCCAATGAAATCCAAATCAAATAAAGCTTCAAAAACAGTTACTTTTTCATTCTCAGATACAGTGGGAGGAACATGTTTTATTAATTTTTGATCCTTTCGACAACCAATAAAAAGGACTCTCTCCCTATTTTGTGGAACGCCATAATTTGATGCAAGTGCAACAAAAGGCTGGTCAATGTTATATAATCTAATCTCAGATAAAATATTATTTAATTCATCTAACTTATGCAGCTTTTTTGCATAATCGGTCAATCCCTGCACACATTCATCAAATGAGAAATTGTAAATTTCTAATGCAAGAATAATATCTGAAATTTCAGACTGATAAGTTTTAGACGGGCTTAATTGCTGGAATGCATTATATACTTCTTCAATTATTGAACTCGCTTCAATGGAAACTAAAAAATCATCAAATTTGGATGCAAAAGAATCATTATCTAAATCGCAATGATTTTTTTCTTGAATTACTTTTTTGCGAATATATGCAAGCTCTTTTGAGCGTTTTAGCATATTAAATCCATGTCGAATCGTACTAAAGTTTAAATCTGTTTTACTAGTTTTATAATTTGCTATTTTTGGAGCAAGTAACCGAAATTTATTTTCAATTACTTGAATGTAATTTTCTCTTAGATTATCAAGCTCTTTATCAATTGCTTTTTCAAAATTCAATCTCAGCAAATAACAGTCTAATATAAATTGATCCTCCACCCTATTTTTTTTCAAACTAGCTACAAATAAAATAAGTTGATGAAATTCTTTTAAATCAATAATTGACCTTATCTCTTGTAAAATCATATCTTTGATTTTACCATTTTCTTTTGTAAGAATACCTTTAACATTTTCCATAACAAAATACTTGGGTCTAAGCATTTTTATCACATTAAGATAATGTGCAAACAGGTCATCCTTTTTATCAAATTTTTTACGCTTACCAGCCAAACTAAAGCTTTGACAAGGTGGCCCACCACAAACAACATCTATAGTTTGACTCTTTAATTTTCTTAAAAGGTTATCTAAAAAATCAGGCTCTGTAATATCTTGTCGCAAAAATTCAGCATCCATTCCGAGTTGATGGTTATATCTGGCCAAATGAGTTAGTTCACAATTTTCATTGATATCACTTCCAAGTCGAAAATCATAGTGTTTGTTACCATATTCTGCTTGCAAGAAGCCTTCACTAAATCCTCCTGCTCCAGCAAATAAATCTAAAAAAGTTACGTTTTCCTTTAAATCATATTGATTTGATTCTTCACAAACCATTGCAATATCATTATTTTGTTTACGACTGTTAACTAATGAAAGTATTTTTTCTTTCACTTTTTTATCTGTCAGTTGACGATGAGGAGCAGTTTCAAAATGCCTCTCAACTTCTTGCCTCAAGAATGATAAAAATTTATTGATTGACCTATGAGTATGTTCAGACTCTTTTACAATTTGATTTTTAGCATCCCAGTCCTTTCTGAGTACTTTTTCTCCAGTTGCAACTTTTACTTGTGCATCCTTTTTTCTTATAACTAAGTGAATAGGAGAATATTTCGACTTATTAGCCTTATCTAAATAATATTTGACATTTACCATATTACGGACATTTTTACGGACACGGACAAATTTACGGACATTTAGGAAATTTCAAAATAAAATTGTCTGAAATAAGGGGTACTTACACAATTATTGCCTGTTTATTAACTTCATAGGTTATTCTCAAAAAAAACTATAGCGAGTATTAAACAAAAAATGGACGTAATTTCATATTAATTTGGAGTTTTTTAGATGTTAATTTAAGTACCAGACGCATAATCAGGGTGTCTCATGATCATGCACTGATGGCCCCACCACCGAAAGGAAACATTATCAAGGGTTTATGCTTTCAAAAGCATAAACCCTTTTCTTTCGTGGATGTTCCGGCCAAGATTGGGTCAGGTTTTGTGTTTTTACAGAAAAAAGGGGGGTGAAAGGAAGTGAAAGGGTGGAATAAATGTCTAATCTCTAATGGAAATTTCTTACCATAAAATAGTTCTCTTGATATAAGTAAGGTGGTATAAACACCATTTTTTTAAAAATAAAATGATTTGAAACATTAAATTATATTAAACAATAATTTAATGCTTGTATATTTATGAAAACCATTTTATGGGATTAAGTTCAAATACAATCTTGCATACAACAGATAAAGAGGGATTATTTGGAATTTTAAAGGAGTTATCTTTTAAAATATTTTATTGTAATGAAAATGTTGTTTCAGAAAATAGAAAGAATACAATAAATGCAGCATTTCCAATGGTTTCTTTTTCTGACTTTCCAGTATCGGAATTAAAATATAGACAAACGTATGGTCACTACGGTATTGGGATGACAAAAATATGGGCGAATAAAAATAAATTAAATCCTGTAATTTATATGGCAAAACAATCACAATTGACCAGTGATTACTTTAACCAATTCGTTGAAATTCATAATGATATGAAGCTTGGGAAACCAAATAAAAAATGGTTTGATTCTATAATTTATATGTTGAGTTTTATGAAAAATTATCAGGGACATTTAGTAATTAAAAAACTTGGAATTGACAATAAGAATTATAGGTTTTCGGATGAACGTGAATGGCGATACGTGCCGACAAAAAATGATCTAAAAGCAATCAATGCTCCATTGTTTTTAAATGGACCGAATTATTCGGCTAATAAAGATAAATGGAACCATATTCTAAATCCTATAAGATTAAAATTTCAAATAAAAGATATCAACTATATAATAATTGAAAAGGATTCTGAAATAAATGAATTTATAAAATATATAAAGCAATGTCATTCTGGACTTACAGAAGTTCAAAGTCATGCATTATGTTCAAAAATGATTTCATTAGTAAGGATCCAAAATGATTTTTAGCTTTGAGCTATATATATTATGAAAAGAAAATAATTTTTAATATTAGATAAGCTGATTCTGTATAGTTTTATATTTATCAGTGTCAGTAATAAGACCAAAAAACCTTAACGATGGGAACGATTTCAAGATGGGTAGTGCCATGCTATTTTACAGATGAAAAATTTAAAACTGACCTAATCAATTTTGACTTGACCAAGCATTTGAAACAAATACTGCAAAATAAAGTTTGGGAAAGAAAGTTTAAATATGGATTAAATGCTGGGCTAAAAAATACTGAGTCATCCGACATTGAAAGAGCAACAATCAAAGTGTTCCCTAGATTTATTTCGGGGTATGTATATGAAACCAGAATTCCAGATTTAATTGAAGAACACTGTGGAAAGCTCCCCAAACATCTTAAGTTAAAAAGCCATAAGGAATGGTCACATCGATTAGGAATTGTAATTATAGAAACTGAATACAAAAAATCTTCGAAAGACATCCCAACTGAGAAAGAATTAACTGAAGATATAATGCCGCATTTCGAAAATGAATTTATTGAAAAATACCATAGACATTTGGCTGTTTTAAAAGAGTTAGCCGCATTTTTTTTGGCAGGACTTCATTTAACTTTCCCAACAGAATCATTGATGAAGATAAATGACACTCCGGTTAATGACGGATTTTTTCAAATTTCATCAGGCAGGAAGATATATGCTTGCAAGGTTGAGACAAATGCATTTATGCATGAAATACTTATTGAAAAAAGTAAAGTGTCAAATATCGAAACTAACCTTAATGGTTTAGCCTCTGTATGGCATTATAATTTATGGTCTTTGAATAGATACCTTAAGTCAGTTGAATCCGACCAAGTATCTATAGACAATTTACTTGACCTAATTTATTCGTTGGAGGGTTTATTTGAAAATAACACATCTATTGAAATTGTAAAATTTATGTGTCTACTAAACCTTTGCAGAACCAAAAAGGAAGCAAGATCAATGAAAAACTTATTAGACCTAGCATACAAAATTCGAAATAAAATAACACATGGTGGACTATCCTACGACCCATTCGACTATGAAATGCTTGAGGGGAAAAAAATTACAGTACAAAACGTTTATTGGAAAATGAAAAGTATTACAGCAGCAATGTTAATAAAGGCAATTTCGAAGTTGATTTACAATAAAGATCAACGTAATTTAAGATTCAATGATGAAGATTTAATTAATCTTACATTTCAAAAATAACAGCTCTTCGGGAAGCCTCGAATACTGGCTGCAAAAAACATAACACCCAAAGATAATTAAATATAATGAAAAAATTAATATCAACATTAACGTATAAAATCTCAGGTATTGCACTATTTGAAGATAGAAGATTTGAGAAAGCGAGTGGAGAACGATATCTTTTTATAGATACAGATTACTTATACCAGCATTTTAATTTATCTATAAAAAAGGATTCAATCGCTTTTAAACCATCATCTTTAACTGAAAATAATTTTATTGAAATCTTCGAATTACAGACATATTTAACAATAGAGGAATACAACATTTTGTTATTTAAATTGATCGAAAATGTCAACTCTTTTGACCAAATGAATATCTTAATTATAGCTCTTGTAAAACATAAGAACTATTCAAATAAATTAATAAATTATTTTATTGATAAATTTTTAAATGATATTACAATAAGGCGCTCTTTCGAAGTACAAAAACTTTTATTAACAATTATTGTCGAAAACAAAGAAATTTTAGATGCATGTTTATTTCATCGAGCATTGTCAGAATTTCCCCATCAATCTGGAGGATTGGGGTGGGTTGAATTGGGAAAATTATAATATCAAGTGAAATAAAATAATTTAATAACTATTTCTATTTTCTTTTGACTGTTTTTTTTGAAAATAATATTGAACCCCTTTAACAGTTAATATAACTACTCCAAGCAATAACATACCTTGTAGAAAATTACTTTTTCGTGGTTTAGGTAAACTAACTCGATTTATTGGGTTATTAGAAACCTCTGGGGCTGTCACAGGAATAGCCAAAAGACTATCCACTATTTGCTTGTTTCTTATTGCATTTTCTATTAATAATGGATGCATGATTAATTAAATTTAAATGTTACTGAATAAGTTTGTCTGTTTATTATGATATACCCTAAATTAAAAATGAATGTGGCACCATCCACAGTTTGATAATTTTTAAGCGCATGGGTTAATTGCAACCCTAATTCAACAAATGAATTCCAACTAATTTGAATGTTATTTAAATATTCTAAGCCATTTAAATCTTCTTTTAAAAGGGCATTTGCTATAGCTTCTTCCTTTGCTTTTTGAGCCTCAATACGTCTCTGTGGGCTCCAATACTTTTCTTTACAATCGGTGGTAATTCCATTTGAAAATACGCGTTTTCGACAGAATTCACGTGTTTTACTTTCTTGATCCGCAATAGGATGAGCACAATGCTTACATTTTCGGCCGTCCACATATGTATTTACACTAGGATAATCCATTAATTCTATATGTTTCATGAAAAAATTGCTTTATATAGATAAAATTAGTAATAAAGTTTTGATTTGTCAAATTAATGTTTATTTTTGTTACATGAATTTGAAAGAAAAAATATCAAGCTTTAATCTTAAAGAAGCAGAAAAACGTCAGAAAAATGGCGATTTCATGTATTTCATCGAAGTAATGATCGCTTTAATGGATAATTCTATTTCATTAACTGAATGTGGTATTGATAGACAACTTCATCATTATTGGGAGAAAAATAAGCTGATGCCAAAAAAAATAGATGGGAAACTAGATTTTTTTAATGCATGTTGGCTAAAAGTACTTCAGGAGTTAAAGACATTGGGTGTTGCCATTCAGAAAATGGAGGAAGTCTACAATTACTTTTATGAGGACAGTGAATTCATAAAACATTTTATTTCTATTGAACAGCTGCCTTTACTAAATAAAGTGAGCTTATCAATAATCAAAGAAAAATTCACAAAACTTGATGATACATTTTATAATGAAATAAGTGAAATAGGTATCAATAAATTTTCAATTTTTATAATAGCTATATTATTAACACGCGAAAACACCTGTATTTATTTTAATTCACGTGGAAAAATAGACGCATTCACTTATAAAACAGAAATCGATTTAATTAATCAACCACTATCTAAAATATTTTCAGAGGGTAGTGTTATTTCTATATGTATAACTGATATTATTAATCAAATCATTAATGACTCAAGTGTATTTTCAATAACTGAAACAGAATTATTAATTCATGAGTCAGCTACAAAAATAATTAAACAAATTTTTGAAGAAGGCAATATTGAAGAAATTAGTATCAGACTAGCTGGAGATAAAAAGCCTATTATAACAATCTCAAAAAAATTGGACTATTCAGAATTATATCAACAGATCTATTATTTACAAAAGAAGGGCACTTTTATGGATATGTCAATAAAAACAATTGATGGAAAAGTTCAATATTTTGAAACCAAAGAAAAAATTAAAATGTAACCCCGAACTGAAAACCTCAGTCACCTATTATACCCGAAAACAATATAGAAAACATCTAATTGTTATGCCAAACATTTAAAAAATGTCAGGGATTGAAAACAATAAAAGCGAAACGCTAAAAAAAACAGAAAATGTAGAAAACAAGAAAATTACAAGGGATGAATTAAAGAGATTTGAAAAATGGGCTGATGCATCTGATGAAGTATTAGACGCCATTAGAGATTTTATGTATCAATTTGCATTAATTACAATAAAAAGCAGAAGTTATGGCTAATTTAGAATATTTTAAAAAATACATCCCAGAAACACAAAAGGTGGTTGAACCTAACTTTGTTGTGTTGTCATACACGCGTGTTAGTTCCAAAGAGCAATTCACTAATAATTCAAGTGTCGTCAATCAAAAAGAAACCAATATTAAATATGCAAAAGATCATAAATTTAATATTATTGAGGAATTTGGGGGTACTTATGAAAGTGCTAAATCTGACTTCACTCGCAAGGAGTTCAAACGCTTAATTGATAAAATAAAAAGCAGCAAAAAGAAACCCTATGCAATCTTAGTATTTAAGATGAGCCGTTTCTCACGCTCAGGTGGCAATGCTATTGGTTTAGTGAACCAATTGGTCGAAGAATTGGGAGTTCACTTAATCGAAACAAGTACTGGCAATTCAACTACTACCGAAAGAGGTAAGGTTGCCATATATGAAAGCTTGTTCCATGCTTACAAGGAAAATATTGAGCGCATGGAAATCATTAGACCTGCTATGCAAACTTTCATTAAAAATGGCGGACGATTTGGTTCAGCTCCTTTAGGATATGACCATTACGGACCTAGAGTTAAACGCGAAGGGTTCTTATGTTCTAAACAAAGATTTGAGATCAATGAAACAGGACAAATTCTAAAAGATGCATGGATGTGGAAAGCAAGTGGCTTATATAATGATGTTCAAATAATTGATAAGTTAGCAATGCGCGGGGTAAAGGTTAGACCTCAATATATTTCCAGTATGTGGCGAAATCCATTTTACTGTGGAATTTCCGTAAATAAAATGATTGACGAACCTATACAAGGTGATTGGGATACAATTGTAAGTGTGGCGGATTTTAAGAAAGTACAAGAAGTGATCTCAAAAAATCCACACCATCACTTACATAACATAGAAAATGACAAGCGCCCACTTACCCATCTAATTAATTGTATCCACTGCGAATCTATTTTGGTTGGGTACGAAGTGAAGAAAAAGGGCCTACATTACTATCGTTGTCCAAAATGTAATGGAGTAAGTGTAAATGCCAATACAACTCCAAAAGCAAAGCGTATTGGCGCAAATGAGCTTTATAAGGACTTCCTTAAGGGTTATACTTTGGACGAGGACTTTATACCAGTACTTAAATTACAAATTGAAAAATTATACGACTATCAAAACAACCATAATAAGGAAGACCAAGAAAAGCTATTAGCACAAAAAAGAGAGTTAGAAGGTCAGCTTAAAAAGTTGAAAATACGATTAGGATTAGGTGAAATAGATGCAGAAACTTTTACTTTAACGCATGAGCATATAACTCAAAAAATTGCCTCAATTGAGTCCAAAATTGATGACGAGCAACCTACAAAATCTAACCTCGAAAATATGATTGATGATTCTTTAATAATAGCTTCACAACTCAATGTAGTATGGGATCGTAGCGATTTAGAGAACAAAAAAATAATGAGTAGAACCCTTTTCCCAGAGGGTGTCCTGTATGACCCTGAAAATCACCGTTATCTAACCAAAAATGTTAACAGATATTTTGGCCTAATTAATATATTATCAACGAGTTACAAGGAAAATAAAAAGGAGATAAACCAATCTGATGCTGATTTATCTCCGTTTGTAGCGAGACCGGGATTTGAACCCGGGACCTCAGGGTTATGAATCCTGTGCTCTAACCAACTGAGCTACCTCGCCAAGATCCTTTATGGTTATGCCCTTTTAAGGGTGGCAAAACTACTGAAATTTTTTGAAATTATGAGTTCACTTTTAGACTAAAAACAGACTGTCCCTCAAAAAATCCCTCAAATACATCCCCTTTGGCAGTTGGACCAACTCCAGCAGGGGTTCCTGTATAGATTAAGTCGCCTGGATAGATCGTAAAATACTCCGTAATACCGGCCAATATCTTGTCCAAAGGGAAGATCATTAAACTTGAATCCCCTGTTTGCACTGTAGTACCATTTTTAGACAAAGTATAATGAATAGGACCAGCTAATATTTCTGCAGTTAAAGGATTCCATTCGCCAAGAATTGCAGCATTGTCAAAAGCCTTTGCTTTTTCCCAAGGCAGCCCTTTTTCTTTTAATTTATTTTGCAAGTCACGAGCGGTAAAATCTATACCCACAGAAATGGCATCGCAATATTCGATAACAGGTATACCGTTAGGATGTTGTGCTGCTAAATTTTTCCCTTTCTTACTTACGCGCAAAACCAATTCACCTTCAAAATGTAAATCGTTGGTAAAACTTGGTATTGAAAAATTTTCACCCTTTGGCAATAAGGCCGCATCAGGTTTCATGAATATGATGGCTGAAGTAGGCACTTCATTTCCTAATTCATGCGCATGCTCTACATAGTTACGACCGATACAAAATATACTCATAAAAATTATTTTAGAATTTTAAAAACTAGTCCAGTTTAATGTCTAAGCCGTTTGCAAAAGTCATGGTTCTAGATAAACCAATAGTTGCAAATGATTCAATCACTTCTACTGATTTTTCAATTTTTAAATCAATCAACTTTCTTTCATTCTGCGCCCATCTACCCAATACAAAATCTACTTGTTGTCCTTTGGCAAAATTATTACCAATGCCAAATCTTAATTTTGGATAGGCATCTGTCCCAAGTGTTAGTTGAATGTCTTTTAAACCATTGTGTCCCGCATCAGAACCAGATGCACGTAAGCGAAGTTTTGATGTGGGCAATGCTAAATCATCTACAATCGTCAATGTGTTTTCCAAAGCAATTTTCTCTTTATCCATCCAATATTTAAAAGCCTTCCCACTCAAGTTCATAAAGGTGGTTGGTTTAACACAAATAAAAACTTTACCCTTCCATTTTACCTCTGCAACTTCAGCAAGACGGTCTACTTTAAAAAATCCACCGTGCTTGATCACAAATGCGTCCAATACATCAAATCCGATATTATGTCGGGTATGCGCATATTCCGCACCTACATTCCCTAATCCTATGAGTAAAAATTTTGACATACGTTTTAATTGGAGT
>JACCDH011457962.1_pt1 | contig 19263 bp, 19 predicted proteins | sample 7442481 | NCBI WGS metagenome assembly JACCDH01 (sample SAMN15323433, study PRJNA562643) | freshwater metagenome | isolation source: river surface water | place: USA:Blue River Watershed | collected 2017-08-15 | reverse complement strand
TGTGGAACAGATGTTTCAATAAAAGAATTGGCAGAGTTAATAGTTGCCGAGGTTGGCTATGAAGGAAAGCTTGTTTTTGATACAACAAAGCCAGACGGGACTCCGCGAAAATTAATGGATACAAGTAAGATAAACAACCTTGGTTGGAGTTTTTCAATTACATTACAATCGGGAATAAAGAAAACAATTCAAGAATTTGATAATTTTTTAAAATGATGAGAAATAAAAAAGTTGCTATTATTGGCCTAGGTTATGTTGGTCTTCCGTTGGCAGTTGAATTTGGAAAAAAATATTCTACAGTTGGTTTTGATATAAGTTCAAGTAGAGTTGAAGATTTGAATAAAGGAATAGACAAAACTTTAGAGATTGAACAAGAATCACTTTTAAGTACGCTTTCAAATGGTTTGTTTACGATTTCTTCAAAAAAGGAGGATTTAAAAGATTGTAATTTCTTTATTATAACTGTACCAACTCCAACAGATAAAAATAACAGACCAGTACTAACTCCGCTTATTAAAGCTAGTGAAACAGTAGGTTCGGTTTTAAAAAAAGGAGATATTGTTGTGTATGAAAGTACAGTATATCCAGGTGTTACTGAAGACGAGTGTGTGCCTGTTCTAGAAAATATTAGTGGTCTAAAATTTAACATCGATTTTTTTGCAGGCTATAGTCCAGAGAGAATAAATCCTGGCGACAAAGAACATACAGTGACAAAAATTTTGAAAGTAACATCAGGATCAACTCCTGAAATAGCAGAAATTATTGATTTAATGTATAAATCCATAATTATTGCAGGCACATACAAGGCAAGTTCAATAAAGGTTGCCGAAGCCGCAAAGGTTATTGAAAATTCTCAAAGAGACATAAATATCGCCTTTGTGAATGAGTTATCTAAAATTTTTAATTTATTAAAAATCGATACGAATGAGGTTATAGAAGCTGCTGCAACAAAGTGGAATTTTTTAAAATTTAAACCAGGATTAGTTGGCGGGCATTGTATTGGTGTTGATCCATATTATCTTGCCCAAAAGGCACAAGAGGTTGGTTATAATCCTGAAATTATTTTAGCTGGTAGGCGATTAAATGATGGAATGGGTAAACATGTTGCAAGTGAAACAATTAAGTTGATGATACAAAAGGGAATAAGTATAAAAGACTCACAAATTCTTATTCTTGGATTTACTTTTAAAGAAGATTGTCCTGATGTAAGAAATACAAAAGTTATAGATATCATTTCAGAGTTAGAAACTTATGGGGTTAAAACAATTGTCTCAGATCCATGGGCTAATCCTGAAGATGTAAGTCATGAATATAAAATCGTGACACATAAAAATATTCCAAATGAAAAATTTGACGCAATTATTCTAGCAGTAGGACATTCAGAATTCAAAAATATCGACATTACATCATACAAAAAAGAAAGATCAGTATTGTATGATGTAAAAGGTATAATTGACAAATCAAAAGTTGATGGAAGACTATAAAAAAATATTTAACGACAATCTTTACAAGAAGAAGTACCATGATTTAGACATTTCTTCTTCAAATTTTCTAATAACTGGAGGTGCGGGATTTATAGGAAGTAATTTGGCAGAATATTTATTAAAAAATAAAGCTGGCAAAGTACGTGTGTTAGACAATCTTTCAAATGGATATTTTGAAAATATTAAAGACTTTGTTTCACTTTCTAATTTTGAGTTTATAGAAGGAGATATTCGTTCAATAGAAACATGTCGTAAAGCAATAGATGGAATGGATTATGTAAGTCATCAAGCCGCTTTAGGATCTGTTCCTAGATCTATAGATGACCCGCTATTGTCTAATGATGTTAATGTAAATGGATTTCTTAATATTTTAAACACAGTCAGATTATCAGAAAGCGTGAAAAGATTTGTATACGCGGCATCTTCATCAACATATGGAGACAGCAAACAACTACCAAAAGTTGAAGGATTTGAGGGTAAAGTGCTCTCACCATATGCAGTTACAAAGCTTGTAAACGAAGTTTATGCAGATGTGTTTAGCAGGGTTTATGGATTAAATTCAATCGGGTTAAGATATTTTAATGTTTTTGGACCAAAACAAAATCCCAATAATCCATATGCAGCCGTAATTCCTCTATTCTGTAAGCATTTCATTGAAAATAATAATCCTATTATTTTTGGAGATGGATTGACAAGCAGAGATTTTACCTTTGTTGAAAATGTAGTTCAAGCAAATATTAAAGCTCTTTTCTATAATAGTTTAGACAAGCATGAAGTGTTTAATGTAGCATGTGGTGATCAAATAACTTTAATTGAAATGGTTGAGAACTTAAATGAAATAACCAAAAAGAATTTAATTCCAATATTTAAAGAAGAGAGAAGAGGCGATGTAAAGCATTCCATGGCAAGTATTAATAAAATATCATCTATTGGTTATAAACCAGAAGTATATTTCAAAGAGGGATTAGAAATGGTTTATAATTGGTATAAAAATAACATATAGATATGATTAAAAGAATATTCAATTACTTATTTTCGCCAATTTATAAAGCAATTGTGCTTGAGTTAGGAATTAATTATTTTACTGATGATTTGGTTCGTTTAGGTAAAGAAAATGATGGGGGCTATGTTGTTTTGAAATCAAGTTTGACAAATTATAAAAACTTAATTTCTTTTGGAATTGCAGGAGATATAAGTTTTGAGAAAGATTTTCAAAAAATTAATAATTGCAATGTTTTTTGTTTTGATCCATCAATTGATAGTTTACCGGAAGAAATACCTAATACATATTTTTTTAAACTTGGAATTGATTCTAGTATTAATCAAAATTATGTAAACATAGAAAAAGTTATGCAATTGTCTGGAATTGATAGGAGTTGTAAGATATTCATGAAAATGGATATCGAGGGTTACGAGTGGAATATTCTAAATGATAAGTCAAGTTTTGAAATTATTAAAAATTTTGATCAAATAGTTATAGAATTACATTTAAAATATTTACTCGGAAAGTCTAAATATTTGATGCCCCTAGAATTAATTAAAAGATTATTAATATTAAAAAAATTAAAAAAGCATTTTAATTTTTTTAATATTAATGCTAATAATGTTTGTGGTTATATTAATTTTTCTACATTTATTTTTCCAGAAGTGATTGAAGTATCAATGATCAATAAAAAAAATACTTCAAAAATGACAAAAAAAATCAATCAACCATCTGACCCTATGATTCCTAATATACAGGATTTTATTATTGAAAATCATTAAAATTGATAAAAAAAAACGTTTTTTACTCAATACTAATTAACTTATTAAATTTAGGTTACCCATTAATTTCATTTACCTATGTTGCAAGGATTTTAAATCCAGAAGGCATAGGACTTTTTAATTATGCATTATCTATTGTCGGATATTTTTTAGTATTTAGCAATTTGGGCATTCCTAGAATTGCCCCAGTTGAGATTTCAAAGGCAAAAGACAATAGCCATTTATTATATTCAAAAATAAATGGCTATTTTTCATTAAACCTAATTACTACTATTATAATAATGTTTTTGTACATAATTTCATTACTCGTGTTTACGGAAAAAAATTTATTTCAAACATTATTATTAATTCTATCAATACAAATAATTGCCAATTGTATAGGGTTAGATTGGTTAATGCAAGGTATGATGCATTTTAAGCAATTAATCATACGGGATTTGTCTGTAAAAATTTTAAGTTTAATTTTATTATTTCTACTAGTAAAGAATAGTTCAGATATATTAATTTACGCCATTTTGTATATTTTCTCAACCTTAATTTCATCTTTAGTTAACTATTATTATTTAAAGAAAAAATACAAAATAAAAATTGGTTATAAATACATAATATCGCACATAGAAGTTAAGCAGTTATTAGTGAATGTGTTTCCTATTTCTATTTTAACAACTGTGTATCTTTTTTTTGACACATCACTTGCAGGATATTTCTTAACCATGCATGATGTTGGTATATATAGTTTTTCAATTAAAATAGTGCGGTTGTTTTTATTGATTTTTGATTCTGTTTTCGTTGTATTAACGCCAGTTCTTGCATATAAATTAGCCCAAAAAAATGAGATATCAGACATCAATCATACATTTAATGTTATAATATCAAATTTATTTGGGTTGTTTTTGCCGTTATGCTTTTTAATATTTATTTTTTCTAATAGTATAGTTTTTTTTCTGGGCGGAGAAAAATTTTTAGAATCAGCTTTGATTTTAAAATTATTAATGCCAATGGCTTTTTTTTATATTTATTCTTCAATAATAGGCAGTCAAGTTTTATATAATATTGGGGAACTGCGTATGGTTAGGAATATTCTTTTAGTTGTATTATTAATATCATTTTTGTTTGGAGTGATTTTCGTCAAAAAGATGAAATTATTTGGTATTGTGTTAACAATTAATTTATCATTTTTTTTGTTGACTTTATGTTACTACATTTCTGCAATCAAATCATTTAAGGGTATAAAATTGTTTTCTTTACAATATATATATAAATATTTTTTTGCCTCCGTGCTTCCATACATAATTTACATTATTACTTTTAACTCAATGTCATATAAGAATATCATTTTAAACGTATTTATTGCTGCCCTGTATGTAATCTTCTACCTAATTATCCTTTTTTTATTAAATGAAAAATATTTAATAAATAGTATAAATAAAATCCTAATAACTAAAAAAAATGTATAAAGTTGTTGTAATATCAGATGGAGTAGACTTTGAAATTAATAATTTCATTTTGAAGTTTATTCAAATGAAGGATCTGCCGGATATTTCTAATTTTTTTAAATCAGAGGATTTAGACAAATTATATCAAAATAAAGATGAAAAGTATTTTTCTTTTTTAGAAAGCTTTTATGTTAAATTTAGAGACTATGATATAATTATATGTGATCAGATTAACCCATTTCATCCAGAATGGTTACATAGTAAATTTTCAAATACAATTAAGATATATGGAATGATTGACGATCCTGCATGTACCTATCATAGAACATTGAGTGAGCTATGGGCTTTTAATGGAGTATTTTATGTTTCGCCTGGATATAATGAAATGTATACTATGAAGGAATTATTAGAAGCATATAATTCAAAAATTGAATCATTTTTCCTTCCACACGCTAGATATAATAATCTGTCAATAAACCATACAAATATTGTTAATAATTCATTTGAAAATAGAGAAGGAGATGTTTTATATGTTGGAGCCTACTATGAGTCAAAAATCGACAGATTAATTTACTTAAAGAAAAAACTTGGGAAAAAATTTAATGTCTATGGTTATTGGCCATATAAAGGATTTAGAGGTATTTTAAGGGCACTAGAATTTAAGCCCCCCTTTCTATACAAAATTGACTCAATTTCAGAACAAGATAAATTTAATTTGTTCCTACAACATAAAATTTGTTTTAATATGAATTGGAATGAAAAAAGGGAAACGGGAAATATGAGAATGTATCAAGCACCTTTTTATGGTATGATGTTGTTATGTGATAAATCGGCTAAAGATCAACATGAAATTATTTTTAATTCAAATGAAGCAGTTTATTATGATGGAATAGAAGATGCAGTAGAGAAAATCAATTATTATTTAAAAAATGATGCAGAAAGAATAAGAATTGCTAAAAATGGATACAAACGCGCGATTAAAGATTATCATGGTGAAAAAATTTGGATAGAATTTCTTAACTGGGCAATTAATTTGAAAATTTCAATATAAATATTATGTCAATTTTTGAAAAAAAAGACCTAAAAAATATAATACCATACAATCTTTCTTCTCATAAAGTTTGGGAAATTCAAACTGATAAAGTTCTTAAACTTGATTGGAATGAATCTTCAATATTGCCATCACCGAAAGTAAAACAAGACGTCTTAGAATATCTTAATTCTAGTAATTTGAACTGGTATCCTAATACTAAAAATGATCATCTATTGTCATTACTTGCTCGATATACTAATGTAGATGTAAATAATATTCAATATTTTTCTAGTTCAGATTCAATTCATGAATATGTATCTAGAGTATTTATTGATTCTGGTGATGAGGTGCTAATTGTTTCTCCAACATATGACAACTTTAGAGTTGTAGTAGAAAGTGCAGGCGGAAGAATTAATTTATTTTTATTAGACTCAAATTTTAACTTAGATTTTAGTTTGTTAAATAATGAATTAAAATCGAAAAATTATAAACTATGTTATATAAGCAATCCCAATAACCCAACTGGAAATGATTTTGATCATAATTTATTAACTGAAACTATCATTGCTAATCCTTCAGTATTATTTTTAATTGATGAAGCTTATTTTGAATTTTCAAAAAAATCTCAAGCTTCAAATTCGCAGCAATTGCATAACTTAATCATAACAAGAACATTTTCAAAGGCATTCGGGCTTGCCAGTTTCAGGATTGGATATTTAATATCTAATGTTAAAATTATTGAATGTTTAAATAAAATAAGAAATGCCAAAAACATACCTATGATTTCTCAAATTGCAGCCTGTTCTGCTTTAGAAGATTTGGAGTATATGAATAATTATGTTTTAGAAGTTGAAATTGCCAAGAATTCTTTTTTGAAAGAATTAAATTCACCTTTTTTTAGAAGTCATTTAAAAGCATTTGACTCATCAGCTAATTTCATTCTAATTGATGTATTTGATAAAAAGAAGAAAGATCTAATTACTTTTCTAGAAAACAATTTAATATTTATAAGAGATGTTGTTTTGAAAACTCTGTCTGAAGATCATGTTAGAATTACAATAGGAAATCAAGAACAGATGTTACATGTATTAAGTAAACTAAAGGAATTTTATTCAAATGAAGAAACTAGTATTTAAATTAAGATCATATATTGATTATTTATTGTGGAAGATAAGTTCATCCAAATATTTAAATGGTAGCGAGAATATCAGAGATTATCAATTAAAAAAAATTAATGAACAATTAGAAAACGCTTTTAATAATAATGAACTATATAAAAAATATTATTTTGAATGTGGCATTCAACCAGATTTTAAATTACACACATTAGAAGATATTAAAAAATTACCAATTTTAAAGAAAAAACATTTTAAAATTGCGGCATCTAATGGCTCATTAGTGTCAAAAAATTTTAAAATTAAAAATTTAATTCCACATCATACAACTGGTTCAACTGGTAATCCAACACAAGTCTATACCTATGAATTATTAGATAAAATAAGAGGTAGGGTTATGAAAAGGACCTGGTATAATGCCGGTAAATTAACTTACAAACGAATTTTAAAAGTTTGGCGCTCTAAGGCCTATACTAAAGAAGAGACTAATCGAATAAATTTTGGACTACTTAAGATTTACGAAATATTAGACTATGAAAAAAATAAATTTCATAAGGAAGAGAAGTCAAAAATTGAGGAAATTATTAAATTTAACCCCAATATCATAAGAGGCTACGTCAGTGCTCTTTATGATTTAGGTAAAAAAATTAAAAATCATAAACTTAATTCATTAGAATGTATAATTGCTTCCGCAGAATATTTATCTCCAATTATTTGGGAAAAATTAGAAGAATATTTTAATGCTCCAGTTATTAATTTATATGGAGGAACCGAAGCACCTGCAATAGCTGTCAGTAAAGTCAATTCGAAATTTTTGTTCATAAATGAAGATTTATATTTTATAGAATTATTGGATAGCGAGTATAATCAGTCTACTCCCGGGAATGTTTCTAAAATAATTCTAACAGATTTACACAATAAAGCATTTCCACTTATACGATATGAAATTGGTGATTTAGCAATTGCAGATGATAATTTTAATAATTTAAACAGTGCTTTTCGCTATTTCGTATCTGTTGAAGGGAGGTCGAATGACATCTTCATTTTTAAAGATGGCAGCAAACTATATTCACATTTTTGGCATATAATTTTTCGAGAAGAAGAATGGATTGATACATTTCAAGTAATTCAAGAGGACTTAGAACGTATTACAATTAATCTCGTTTTGTCTGGTAAAAAAAATAATTTAGAGGAATTGAGAAAAAAAATATATGAAAAAATTCCTAATATTTCTATTGATTATAAAATCATTGAAAACATTCCATTAGGACCAGGAGGAAAAGAACTTGCTATATATTCAAGAGTTAATAATGATTTTAATAAATTAAATTAATGAATTCAAATAAAATTGCTGTTTTTGATTTTTGTGATACATTGTATAACGGTCAATCTTTAAACGATTTTCTTATTTATTTTAGTAAAAATTCTTTTATAAAAAAAGTATACTTATCAAGTATAAACCATTTATATAAACTAGGTCTGCTAAGATCTGATATTAAAAAAAGCTTACAATTAAAAATATTTAATGGTATTAATCAAAATAAAATTGATTCAATTTGTTTTAATTTTTATCAAGATATTATAAAAAAAAACCTAAATATTAGTGTCACTAATGAACTAAATAGATTAAATCAGGATGGGTATCAAATATTAATTTTATCCGGTGCTTTAAGCGACTATTTAAAATATTTAAAATTTGATTTTCCAATAAGCAAAATCATTTCAAATTCTTTGCAATTTGATGGAGAAATGTGTTTAGGAGTTATAGATAAACCGGAATGTTTAGGTATTGGCAAGTTAGAAAAGTTTCAACAAAATTTTAATTTAATAAACGAAAACATAATAGACTCAATATTTTTTACCGATCACGCTTCAGATTCAATATTGTTCTCTTTTTTCAAACAAAATATTATTGTTGTTAAAAAAAATAATATACCAAATTGGGTAAAGCATATAAATTTTAACATAATTGAAGTTGAATAATGAAATACTTGATTATAAGAGATGACGATTTGTCATATTGGACAAGTAAAGATGAAATTGAAGAAAAGTACGCTCCGTTTTTAAACAAAGGGTTTCGTGTTTCATTTGGGATTATTTCTGATTCTGTTAGGTCTTATAATTTGGGAAATTATGATACTTTTTATCAAGATTTTGATTTGCAAAAAAACATAAATGAAAATAAAGAACTTGTATCCTTTATAAAGGATGAATTATTTAAAAACAGAATTGATATATTAGTACATGGACATAATCATACATATTATTTTAATACTTGTACTATAAAAGAGTTGTTACCTGCAACCCATGAAAACCTCACTCTTGCAAGACAAAATAATAAAAAAATATTTTTTTTTGGAGAATTCAATAACGGTCAAATTACTAAAAAAATGTATTTAGATAAATTACAAAACGCTATTTCTACATTTAAAAGTGTTTTTAATATCGAACCAACTGTTTTTATTCCCCCTAGCAATCAACTATGTGATAATGCCTTAAAAGCAATTCAATCTTATAATCTTAATATATCTGGACTTTATGGAAAGAATCATTTAAGTGTTTATCAAAATATTTTAAGATTATATTACTCCAAATTTCATAAAATTCATTATCCACATATTTATAAAAATATAACTAATCAACTAAGCTATCATTCCTTGACAACTGCTTCATCATTTGACGATCTAGTATTAAAATTAGAGATATCAAATAAATTAAATGCACCATTTCAAATCGCAACACATTATTGGGAATTAGATTATAATTTATTAAGCCAATTAAGTGAAATTTGTAATTATGCTAAGAGAATTGGTTATATACCAATAAAACTTAGTCAAATTTTGCATAAATGAAATCAATCTCATTTTATACTTATAGTACATATTTTTCTGGTGGATATAAATCTAAGAGATTTTCTTCTGTTTTAAGCAATACGAACGTAAAGTCTGAGGTAGTTAAACTTATCGGACTGCCAGAAGGCCCAAATGATTTTTTTTCATCAGTAAAACATATTCAATTCAAATTGCATAAATTTTTAAATAAAATACCAAATAATATTTTATTAGGTAAAAAGAGGTATTTATTAGAGAAGTCTTTCGATATTTTTTGTGTTTTTTGTTTATTTTTCGATAAATCTGAAATTATATTTACCTCAATTCGATTAAATTTTACAGCTTTTATTGCAAAAAAATTAGGCAAAATAATCGTTTTTGAAGCATCTGAAATGCATCCATTTTATACTTTGAAAATTTTGGAAAATGAATATAAAAGATTGAATATTTATGAAAAAAACCTGTATACTGATAAGCAATCTATAAATAGTTTTTTAAAATCAATAAAATATTCAGACTTGATCATTTGCTTTACTAGGTTTTCCTATAATTCTTATTCAGAAAATTTGATAAATAAAAATATTCTTACTCTGATTAATCCGGGGATTGATTCTAAACATGTCAAATCGTATGATGAAAATAATGATATTGTTTTTATTTGCACTGCAAATCACACTTTATTGAAAGGGACGCATAAGCTTTTACATGCATGGTCAAATTTAAGACCACAAAGCAAATTATTGATAATTGGACAATTATCAAACAAAATTTACAAATATATATTAAGTAATAACTTATGCCTAGAAAATGTTGAGTTTTTGGGATCTAAAAACATAGAACAAATAAATAAAATCTACAACGAAAATAATGGAGTTGGAATTTTATTGTCCTTTTCTGAAGCAGGCCCAAGAAGTGTGTTAGAATATCTTTCATATGGATTCCCAACAATAGTTACAGAGCCATGCTCATTTGATATGATAGAAAATAACGTCAATGGTTACGTACTTGATGTTAATTGTTCAATTATAGAAATTGAAACAGCTATTAATAATTACATTAGTAATAAAAATATTTATAAAGAATTCTTTGAATTCAATTCAATAAATAATTTTAATTTATCAAAAACATATAGTGATAATTTATCAATTTTATTAAATGAATTATAATAATAAAAAAAAGAATATTGTTTTTATTTTAGGGAGTTTAAATATTGGAGGTGCCGAAAAGGTTTTAATAAATTATGCTAATGGTTTTAATAAATATTATAAAGATCATTTTAATATAGAAATATTTCTTATTTCAAAACAAGGTGATTTATTAAAATACCTTGATAATTCTATTAAAGTTAGTTACTTGTATTTGGGAAATGAATTTATTTCAAAAAATATTATCAAAAGTTTTTGCTATAAATCCTATAGAAAATTAATAAGTATTTTATTTAAAAACATTCCTCAATTATATAGTGTTTTTTACAATAAATATTCAAAGTTTGAATTTGGTTTTATCTTTGTTCAAGACCTGTTTTATTTTTCTAAAACAAATTTTGGACAAAAAAAATATCTATGGATTCAAAATAATTTGACAAATATTGAAAACAGCGAAATTTATAACAACCATAATATTTATTCTAATTTCGAATCAATAATTGCTAATTCAAAAGGTATTTATTATGATCTAACAAAGAGACTTAATATTCCTACTAGCAAAGTTTTTTTGTGCTATAATCCTGTTGATTTTAAAAAAACAAAAGATTTGGCGAATGAATTTTCTTCCGAATTAACATATTTGATAAATAATAATTCGCCGTATTTTGTAACATTGGGCCGTGCTGTTTATCAAAAAGGGTTTGATATTTTAATTGACGCCTTTGAAATTATTTCCAAAATAAATTCAAAAATTAATTTAATAATTATTGGTGGTGGCATACTTGAAAATGAATTAAAAGAAGTTGTGAAATCAAAAAAACTTGAAAATAGAATTCGTTTCATTGGTGCACTTTCAAACCCATATCCTTTAGTAGCGGGATCTCAATTTTATGTTTGTAGTTCAAGATATGAAGGACTTCCAACTGCCATGATCGAGGCGATGTCTTTAGAAAAATCAGTTATATCTACACCATGTAATTTCGGACCCAATGAAATTCTAGAAAATGGAAAGTATGGTGTATTATCTTCTAATATTGATTCTAAAAGCTTAGCAGATTCGATTTTGAGTTTTTTAGATTCTGACATTGAATTCATTGAAAAAATGAATAACACCTCTTCATTGCGAAGTCAATTTTTTTCAACAAAATCTTCAATAGATAACCTTTTAAAAATACTATCATAAATGATTATCGGAAATGGGATGATTGCAAATGTTTTTAATGAAAGATTTAAGGATGAAAATGTAATTATATTCGCTAGCGGAGTGTCTAATTCTAAAGAAACTAGACTTGAAGAATTTAATAAAGAATTAAATTTAATTCAAGATACAATTTTCAAATACCCTAATAAATTATTCGTTTATTTTAGTACATGTAGTATTCACAACAACATCAGTTATTATATACAACATAAGATAGATATCGAAAGATATATAATAGATAACTCTAATAAATATTTGATTTTGAGATTGCCAATTGTTTTAGGACGTAATCAGAATAAAAATCAACTAATCGGATTTTTATTCGATAAAAATATAAACAATGAAACAATTGAAATTTATAAAAATGCAAATAGATATTTAATAGATAGCAATGATCTCCCCAAAATTCTTAAAATATTAATTGAAAAAAATATTACAAATGAAATCATTGAAATAGCTTTTAATAATTCAATAATGATTGATGATTTATTATCAATCATTGAAAAAATTACTAACAAAAGATTTTTAAAAAATTATTCAAGTACTGAATCTCCATATTTTGTAAATAATTCAAAATTTTTAGAAATATTCAACGGTTTAAATGAAAATGAATTTAACATAGATATTGAAAAAATGCTTCATAATTATTATAAACAATATTTATGAAAAAAATCCTCTTTATTTTACCTGATTTAATTCCAGGAGGAGCTGAAAGAATTGTAATTAATTTGATAAATAATTTACCTAGGGAAAATTTTGATTGTGAAATATTGCTCTTAAACTACACAAATCATTCATTTGCTTCTCAGTTATCAGCATCAACAAAAATTTATAATCTTAATTTTTCTAAATTTAGACAATTAATTTTAAACCCCATTTCATTTATTAAAGTACTAAATTCAAGTAAACCCAATATTGTTTTTTCTGCATATGGAGAATTAAACCCTTTTGTTGTTTTATTTTCAATTTTCTTTAGTAAAATTAAATTTATTGCTAGAGAAACGAGTATTCCTAGTTTAAGATATAACAGATTTTTATTAAGGGCAATCACAAAGATTTTTTATAAATATTATAGTAGAATAATTGTACAATCAGATGCTATGTACAAAGACCTGGTTTATAATTTTAATTTAAAAGAAAGTAAAATTGTAAAAATTAATAATATAATTGACACTAATTTCATAGAGCATCAACTTAATTCTATGAATATGGTGCCTAAAAACCGAGATATTATTTCTTTAATTTATGTTGGAAGTTTATCAGAGCATAAGGGAATAATTAAAATCATAAAATATTTTAATCTAATAAGTGTTTTAAATAATAAACTTAGATTAATCATTGTTGGTGACGGTCCATATAAAGCTCATGTTATAAAAGAGATTCAATCTTCCCCATTTTCATCTAATATTACATTAAAAGATTGGCAAATTAACCCATACGAGATAATTTCAAATTCTGATTTTTTGATTATTGCATCAGATTATGAAGGTTTTCCTAATGTAGGACTCGAGGCTAATTTTTGTGGAATACCTGTTTTGGTTTCAACGCAAACTAAGGGTGGGGCAAGAGAACTTATTGTTGAAAATATAAATGGTTTTTTAATCGATATGAATTCAACTAATACATTTTTTTTAGAAAAAAAATTAAATCCCATTTTAATAAAGGAACATATTTTAGACAATTACTCTTCAGCTGTTATTATAAAAAAGTATATTCATCTATTTAATAATTATTAGTATAAAATAATGAAATTTAGTTTAGTTTTAGCAACCTATAATAGAAAAAGTGAATTAGAATTATTTATTAAATCTTTATTAAATCAACATTATAAGTTTTTTGAATTAATTATTGTAGATCAAAATACGAATAATTTAATTGATGACCTAATCCTTAATTACTCTAAATCTCTTGAAATTAAACATTTCAAGAGTAACAAACTTGGTTTAAGCTATAATAGAAATATAGGACTAAAATATGCAATAGGCGATATTATTGCTTTCCCAGATGACGATTGTGAATATCCAGAAACACTTTTGAATGAAGTTTATACACAGTTCATTTTAAACAAAAATATTGATATAATTACTGGTTCGACTATTGATAAAAATACTAAACTAGCTTATTTAAAATCGCCAATTCACTCTGTATTAGTAAATTATAGAAATATTTTTAGTACTGCAATATCATTTACAATTTTTGTTAAGAATTATAATAAATACAAATTAACATTTGACGAAAAACTTGGGGTTGGAGCCGATTTTGGTTCTTCTGAAGAAACAGATTTTCTTGTACAATTCTTGCAACTAAATGTTAAGATGCTTTATTTGCCTAATATAATTGTATTTCATCCTGTCACTAATTTCCAAGAAACGAATTCAAGAATTTTTAATTATGCCAAAGGGTTTGGCGCCTTTCATCGTAAATATTTTTTTAAACACAATTTTGTTTATGCGTTTAGATTTATTCTTTTCATTTTTATAAATTTGTTTAGAATACTAACCTTTCAAGATTATAAAAAAAATTTTACCAGTTTAAAAGGGAAAATAACTGGATTTGTAAACTATTATTAAATTAAAATACGTTTGTTAGTTTATAATATATTATTTTTATTTGTATTAACTATTTTATTCTTGAATAATATCACAAGAAATAAAAATATAGAAAAAGTATTTTTATTTCTTGTCTTTTTAGCTTTTATTCTTTTATCAGGTTTTAGATTTGATATATCCAGTGATTATAAAGAATATAAATATATTTTTGAAAAAATTAATGACACAGGTAATTTTACAGAATATTTTATTGAATTCGGCTTTCTATTTTTGAATAAAATTATAGGTTATTTTACCACTAATTTTACAATTTTTCTTTTCTCAATCGCAATTGTTTCAATTGGTTGCAAGTTTTATTTTATTAATTCAGTTTCTAAAGAAAAGATACTCAGCTCACTTTTAATTTTATCTTTTTACTTATTACTATATGATATGGGGGCTATTAGAAGGGGGATAGCTTTAGGTTTTAGTAGCATTTCTATTTTATATTATCTTAAAGATAAAATATTACCATCAATTATATTTTTATTTATTGCAAGTTTATTTCATTCTTCAGCATTAATATTATTTCCATTTCTTTTTGTAAAACCTAGAGCTTTATCGGGAATAAAATTTATTATTTTAATAATATTTTCTTATTTCCTTCAATATGTATTTACTAACTTTACTACTTTTCAATTTCTGGGTCAATCAAATAATCCAATCGTAGCTAAAGCATTTGGCTATTTTGAGAGCGGGGATTATTTTAGTGAAAACAACTCGTTTTCTATTGGGTTTATATTAAGAATTATTCTTGTGTTTTTTTTGATAAAAAGTAGAGATGAAATCATAAAAAAAACAGCTTATTTTGATAAACTATTATACTTATACTCGATCTCTATTTTAATTTTAATAATTTTTGATAAGTTGAGAATTTTTAGCTCTGTTGCAATTTATTTTAAATTTCTAGAAGTTGTTTTAATACCAATTTTAATATCAACATTTAGTCGAACAAGTAGATATTTAATGTTTATATTATTGATTGTTTATTTGTATTTTAGTTTTTACAAGTTAATCAATAACCCACTTGAGAAAGATTACTTTCCGTATCAATCTATTTTTGATTAATGAATTTATATATTAATTTAACTAATTTCAAAGATAATCAACTCGGAGGAGTGGGTTATTTTATGAAAAGAATATTTGAGAAATTAAATCAGAAAGAAGAGTTCTTCAATTTATTCACAAAAATTTATATTTTTTATCCATCTAACGTAGCTATAAATGATCTATTATCCATTCCTTATTCAGATAAGTTAGTGTATAAAAAAATTAATTATATTGGTTCCAATATTATTTTTAGAATATTTTTTGAGCAATTTTTGTTGCCTTTTTATTTTAAAGATGAAAAATCAATATATTTTTCTCCAAATCCAGTTATACCTGTTTTTCTGAACAGTAATAATGTTTATAAAATTTGTACAATTCATGATTTAATCCCTTTTAAGATTAAAAAAAAATATGGATTTTTAAGAACACTTTACATTAAATCTATTACTAAGTTAAGTGCAAAATTTTCTAATAAAATAATAACAGTATCACAACATTCTAAAAAAGATATTATAGATACTCTATCTATTAGCCCCAAAAAAATAGAAATTATTTATAACTTCATTAATTTTCCAATATCAAATCAAATAGAAAAAAAAGAAGATTATATAGTTTCAATATGTACAATAGAACCGGGTAAAAACATCGAATCAATGCTTTTTGGATTTAAAGAATTAGTTTCTAACAATATCGATTTCAAAAACTATAAGTATTATATAGTAGGTAAACCAGGATGGAATTACCAAAACATATATAATTTAGCTGAAAAACTTAATATAGATAAAAACATAATATTTACTGGTTATCTTTCTGATGATGAGAAATTTCAATTATTAAAACATTCAAAATGTCTCCTTTTTTTAAGTAAGTATGAGGGATTTGGCATACCAATTCTAGAGGCACTATATTGTAATACCCCATGTTTAATATTAAATAATTCATCTCTTCCCGAAGTTATGGGAACATCTGGATTGATAATTAATAATGATGATAGTTTTGAAATTGCAAAAGCTTTAAAAATTATTTTGTCTAATCCAAATAATTTTTTATCAAATAGAGCAAATGAAATTTCTAGGTTTAATGCCGATTTGCAAATTTCTAATTTTATAAAAATATTTAAAAATCTTATATGAATTATATATTAGTTACAGGTGGTGCGGGCTTTATTGCAACCCATTTAATTGAAGAACTTATTGTTGATGAAAATAATTATATAGTTGTTGTAGACAATCTTTCAATGTGTAATGATAAAAATATTTCAAAATTTTACACAAAACATAATTTTATATTTCACAAAGCAGAGTTGACTAATTATGTTGAATTACAACAAATATTTGAAAAATACAATTTCACAAGAGTTTATCATTTTGCAGCAAACTCAGATATAAGCAAGAGTTACACTAATCCTAGTATTGACTATAATAATACTTTTAATAGTACCTGGAATGTTTTAGAATTATTAAGAATTAAAGGTATTAAAGAGTTTATATTTGCTTCAACTTCTGCAATTTTTGGGGAGGTTGGTGATAATATAATAGATGAAAATTTTGGTCCAATATTACCAATTTCTCATTACGGCGCAGGAAAACTTGCTTCTGAGGCTTTCATTTCTTCGTATGCTTACAATTATGAAATTCAATCGTTAATAGTTAGGTTTCCTAACGTTATAGGAGAATATTCAACTCATGGAGTAATCTATGATTTTATAAATAAATTAAAAGTTAATACTAATGAATTAGTTGTTTTAGGAGATGGAAAGCAAGAGAAATCATATTTATATGTAAAAGACCTAATAAATGCAATCAATTATGCATGGGATGCAAAAAAGAATATGGTAGACATATTTAACATTGGTGGTATAGATACCATAAGTGTTTCTGAGATTGCTCAAATTGTTGTTGAAAATATTGGTCAAAATTCTACAATAATATATACTGGTGGTGATCGTGGATGGAAAGGAGATGTACCAAAATTCTCGTATAATATTAACAAGATATTGAGTACAAACTGGAAACCTATTTTAAATTCAAGAGAAGCAGTTGAGTTAACTGTAAAAAAATTAATTAAAGAAATATGGTAATAAGCAAAACGCCTTTTAGAATAAGTTTTGTTGGTGGCGGAAGTGATCTTCCATCTTACTATTTAAATCACGGTGGTGCTGTATTAAGCACAAGCATTGATAAATATATTTATTTGTCAATGCATAGTTATTTTGTTGATAATAAGTACTTTCTGAAATACTCTAAAAATGAATTGATTGATTCAGTCGATGAAATTAAGCACCCTATTATTAGAGAAGTATTTAAATATTTTGATATTAAAGGTGTTGACTTTAACAGTAGTGCTGATTTGCCGTCAGGTACCGGAATGGGTTCTTCTTCTGCATTTACATCTGGCTTAATTAACTTGTGTTGTACATACAAAGGTGTATACATGTCTAGAGAAGCAATTGCCGATTTGGCTTGTAAAATAGAGATTGAAATTTTAAAGGAACCAATAGGCAAACAGGATCAGTATGCATGTGCTGTAGGTGGTTTAAATTTTATTGAATTTAATAAGGACAATACAGTGAGTATAGAGAAGATACATTTAGATGTTGAACGTAGCCGAACTATGTCTAATAATTTATTATTATTTTATTTAGGTAATACAAGAAGTGCGTCAAGTGTTTTAAGCGAACAAAAACAAAATATAGAAGACGGAAAGAAAATTGAAAACTTGAGGAAAATGGTGCAATTAGCATATGAACTAAAATCTGAAATTTTAAAAGGAGAAATAGATGCATTAGGAGAAAGTTTACACAAAGGATGGATTTTGAAAAAAGAATTAGCTTCTGGTATTTCAAGTCAAAATATTGATTACTATTATGATTTAGCTATTAAAGCCGGAGCAATTGGTGGTAAATTGCTTGGTGCAGGTGGTGGCGGTTTTTTATTATTTTATGTTAAACAAAACAATCAGCAATCAGTGAAAAATGCCCTAAAAGATTTAACATATACAGAATTTAATTTCGATAACTCAGGAACTAAAATTATATATTAAAATGGAAAAAACAATTAAAAACTATTTAGGAAATTTAGTTACAACTATTCAATCTTTAAACATTGAAGAGTTCACTAATGTTGCAAACGTATTAAGAAATGCTCGTTCAAAAGGGAAACGTATTTTTATTTTTGGAAATGGAGGTAGTGGTTCTACTGCAACACATTTTGCATGTGATATTAATAAAGGAGTATCATATGGAAAAAAAGAAAGATTTAAAGTTATCTGCTTGAATGATAACATTCCAACCATGTTAGCATATAGTAATGATGTTGGATACGATGTCGTTTTTAAAGAACAACTAGAGAATTTTGTAGAACAAGATGATGTTGTAATTGGAATAAGTGGTAGTGGAAATTCAAAAAATATTTTGTATGCAATGGAATTGGCAAAATCAAAGTCTGCAATAACAATTGGAATTACTGGATTTATGGGAGGAAAACTAAAGGAAATATCCGATTATTCTATTAATGCAAATTTTAATGATATGCAAATATCTGAAGATATCCATATGATTTGGGTACATATAATGATGAAATGTTTTGAGAATGACTTATAAGTCAAGTGTTTTAAT
>JACCDH011666186.1_pt1 | contig 19266 bp, 16 predicted proteins | sample 7442481 | NCBI WGS metagenome assembly JACCDH01 (sample SAMN15323433, study PRJNA562643) | freshwater metagenome | isolation source: river surface water | place: USA:Blue River Watershed | collected 2017-08-15 | reverse complement strand
CTTGCGCAGGCGTGCGGCATTGTCGATCTCGAGGCCAATGGCCATCTCGAGCAGGGCGGACACATGGAGTGCCTTGAGTTCAGAAAGATGCATGGTCAGGGCCCGTGACGGGCAAACAAAGGTGGGGGAGGGAACTGCGCTGGAAAAGGGGAGAAGCGACAGCGCGGGCGCGCTGTCGCCGACACATCAGATATTGCTGTCGATGAAGGAGGTCAGCTGGCCCTTGGCCAGTGCGCCCACCTTTTGTGCGGCCGGGACGCCGTTCTTGAACAGGATCAGCGTCGGGATGCCGCGAATGCCGAACTTGGCCGGCACGGCCTGATTGGCGTCGACATCCATTTTCGCGATCTGCAGCTTGCCGTCATATTCCTTGGCAACTTCTTCGAGGATGGGCGCAATCATCTTGCAGGGGCCGCACCACTCGGCCCAGAAGTCGACCAGCACCGGCTTGTCGGACTTGAGGACGTCGGTCTCGAAAGAACTGTCGGAAATGTGTTTGATGTTGTCGCTCATGTCATCCTCAACAGAGGTATAAATCGGCCCGCCGAAGCGCGGCTGTGCCAGACCTGCAGCAATCCTGCGGTGCGCATACGGCGCTGCGCGCATGGGAACAACAAGTGGGAGCTGAACAGGAGGTGGCACGGCGGGAATCGGGCGAATCATAACGCATTTTCAAGAAATGTGTACCGTTCGCGGCCCCGCTCGGCGCCGGGCTTGATCGCTCGCATAAAATGCCGGTCAGCATCCCGAACAGCCAGCCTGATAGGTCCGGGACCACCCCCGCTAACTGCACACCTGCCTACCCGCCCTCTGCTCATGTCTGTCCATGCCTACGCGATCGCCCCCGGCCCCGGCTTCTGGCCGCAGCTCGCGCGCGTGTTGATCTCGGCATCGCAGACGGCCGGCACGCCGCTCTCTTCATGGCTGGTCATGGTGCCGACCTTCTCGCATATCGGCGCCTTGCGCTCCGCGCTGGCCGACGAGCTTGGGCCCAGCTTCATCCCGCCACAGATACGCACCTTGTCCTCGTGGCTGGAGCAGCAGCTGCCCGAGGCAGGTGTGGCTGCGCCGGCAACACCCAGCGAGCGACTGATGGCGCTCTATGCGCAATTGCGCGAGATCGGCTGGCTGAAGAACTTGCTGGCAGCACGACGCAACACCGACCTGCTGCCGCTGGCGCAGACACTGATCGCGCTCAATGACGAGCTGAGCGCTGCGCTGCTGCCGACCGCGCTTGCTCAGCCGGACGAGGTCGAGGACCGCTGGAGAGCTGCGCTGGCGCAGCTCTCGCCGCGCGCTGCCGGGCTGCTGTCGAATGAGGCGCATTTGGTGTGGACGCTGTGGCAGGGCGAGCGCGATGCGCGCGACCCCGGCCTCGCGCTGCACAGCGCGATGCAGCGCGCAGCGTCGATGGCCGAGTTCCCGCTGATGTGGTGCGCGCCCTGGGCGCCGGATGCGCTCGAATCGGCTTTCCTTGGCGCCTGGTCGCAACGCCAGCCAGTGCACAGGGTGCGCATCGACTGGTCAGCCGACGCGCTACCCGTGGCCTTCGCGCGCAGCTGGCCGGAGATACTCGATGAGCACGCCATCGTCACTGAGGGCGATCCGCGCGACCCTAGCGAGGCCGGCGCTGGCATCGCGCTGCCCCCCGGGCTGGCGCTCTACCCGGCGCGCGGTCTGGAGGACGAGGCGCAGGCCGCTGCGCAGACGATCGTCGATTGGGTCGCCGCCGGCAAGACGCGAATCGCGCTGGTACCGCAGGATCGTGTCGTTGCGCGCCGGCTGCGCGCGCTGCTCGAGCGTGCTGGCATCGTGGTCGCTGACGAGACCGGCTGGAAGCTGTCTACCACGCGCGCGGCCGCTGTCATCCATGCATGGCTGGCGCTGGTCGCGGCCAGTGGCGAGATTGCGCCGCTATTAGATTTCCTCAAGTCGCCTTTCCTGCGCCACCCAGCGCTGGACGAGCCTGCCGCGCGTCATGCGCTGGAGCGTGCGCTGGTGAAGGCCGGCCATGCCGGCGACTGGGCTGCGGTCTCGGCGGCGGTCACTGCGCTGCCGGATGCGCGCGCGCTGCTGGATGCGATGGCGCGAGAGGCGCAGGCCTGGCGCGGGCAACGCAGCGTGGCCGACTGGGTGGCTGCGACCCGACAGGTGTTTGATGCGCTCGGCTGCAGCGCGACGCTGGAAGCCGACAAGGCCGGTGAGCAGTTGCTGGCGATGTTGGTGCAACTCGAGCGCGATTGTGAGGGCCTGGAGCAGCGCTTCTCGCTGGCCGAGTGGCGGGTGCTGATCGACTTGCAGCTCGAGCAGACCGTGTTCATTGCGCCGCGCGATGACAAGCGCGTGATGATGGTACCGTTGAACGGCACGATGCTGCGCGGCTTCGATGCAGCGATCGTGGTCGGTGCCGATACCGAGCACCTGCCGTCGCGTCCGGCCGAGGCGCTATTTTTTGCCAATGCGGTGCGGCGCGAGCTTGGCCTGCAGACGCGCGAGGACAGACAAAGGCAGCAGCTGCGCGAATTCGCTTCCCTGCTGATCGGCTGCCCCGAGGTGGTGCTGTCCTGGCAGGCGGTGCAGGATGGCGAGAAAGTCGCGCCCAGCCCGTGGATACAAAGGCTGGCGCTCATGCTGCGCCATGCAGGACTGGGCGAGTTGCCGCTGCACGAGCCGCAGCGCGTGCGCTCCATGCTGCAGCCGATGCCGGCGGCGCAGCCTGCGCCGTCTGCGCCGCAGTTGCTCCCGGATAGCCTGTCGGCCAGCGGCTATGGCGCGCTGGTGAAGTGTCCTTATCAGTTTTTTGGCACCCGCATGCTCGGCCTGCGCGCAGCGGATGCCCTGCGCGAATTACCCGAGAAGCGAGACTACGGCGACTGGCTGCATGCCATCCTCAAGCAGTATCACGACAGCCTGCACGAGCAACCACTGCCCTTCGAGCAGCGCTATGCGCGGATGGCCTCGATCAGCGAAGCGGTGTTCAACGAGGTGCTGGCGCTGAACCCGACCGCGCTCTCCTGGCAGGCGCGCTGGCTGGCGCGTCGCGATGCCTATGTCGAATGGGCCAACCGGCATGAGGCCGAAGGCTGGCGCTTTGCATTTGGCGAACGCGAGCTGCGATCCACGCTGGCCATCGGTGAGCGCGAGATACGGCTGTACGGCAAGGTCGATCGCATCGACTATGACAGTGACGGTCAGGCGTGGGTGCTGGATTACAAGACCACCGGCAAGTCTGCGCTCAAGCAGCGATTAATCTCGGAAGAAGACCGGCAGCTGCCTTTCTACAGCCTCTTGCTCGACCCGGCGCCGGCTGGCGCCGCCTATGTCGCCATTGATGACGAGACGCCCGAGCTGCTGGAAGTTGCCGATCTCGAACGCTGGCAACAGCAGTTGCCAACGCAATTGAAAGAGAACCTGTCGGCGATGGCCGGTGGCGCATCGCTGGCAGCCAAGGGCGCGGCCGGCAGCTGTACGTATTGCGATATCAAGGGCCTGTGCCGCAAGGGGTACTGGTGAGCGACGACATCTCCGCTTTTTATGACAGCGGCCACCAAATCACGGCCGAGGCCTTCATTCGCATAGCCTGCGATCCGTCGCGCTCGGTAATCGTCGAGGCTTGCGCCGGCAGCGGCAAGACCTGGCTGCTGGTGTCGCGCATGCTGCGGCTGTTGCTGGCCGGTGCCGAGCCCGGTGAGCTGCTGGCCATTACCTTCACCCGCAAGGCGGCGCAGGAGATGCGCGAGCGACTGGTCGAGCTGTTGCGAGAACTGGCACTGGAAAATGACGAGGCCAAGCTGCTCAAGCAGCTCACCGACCGCGGGCTGAGCGAGGCTGATGCACGCGCTGCGTTGCCAGCCGCACGCGCGCTCTACGGCCGCGTGTTGGCCAGCCCGCACGGACTGTCGGTCGATACCTTTCACAGCTGGTTCATCCGTCTGCTGCAGATTGCGCCGCTGGCGTCCGGCGTGCCGCACGGCTATGCACTGGAAGAGAACACCGCCGAGCTGCGCGAGCAGGCCTGGCTGAAATTCATGCAGTCGCTGAACCGTGGCGACAAGCAGCCGCTGCGCGAGGCGCTGATGACGGTGTACGAGATCGCCGGCGATTGGAGCGGGCGCGAAATGATCGAGGCCTTCATGAGCAAGCGCGCCGAATGGTCGATCGCATGCCAGCACGGCGACCCGGTCGCGATGCTGCAGGATTGCTGTGGCGAAGACGGGCAGCGCGATGCGCGCCTGGTGTTCTGGGAAGATCAGGCGCTGCGCGAGCGCTTCCTTGCTTTCACGCGTGCGCTCGGGCAGGGCACGGATGCGCAGAAAAAGCTCGCCAGCGCCATCGAGCAGCGCATCAGCGATGGCAGCGGTATCGAGGGCTTCGACGCCCTGTGTGAGGTTTGCCTGACCAAATCGGCCGGCACGCCAGTCTCGGTCAAGGTGACCAAGGAGCTTAGCAAGCAACTCGGACCGGAGGCTGCACAGGCGGCGGTCGATGCCTGGACCGAACTTGGTCAGAGTCTGATCGACTATCGCGATCGCGCGCAGGAGATCCGCGTGCGCCGCCTGAACGAAGCATTGTTCCAGATCGGCGCTGCCTGCATCGACCACTATCAGTCGCTGAAGCTGGAGCGGCGCAAGCTGGACTTCGCTGATCTCGAACTGATGACCTGGAACTTGCTGGACGATGCCGAGCATGCGGCCTATCTGCACTCGCGCATCGACGCCCGCTACCAGCATGTGCTGATCGACGAGTTTCAGGACACCAATCCCTTGCAATGGCAGATCGTGCGCGCATGGCTGGATGCCTATGGTGATGATGGCCAGCGTCCCAGCGTCTTCATCGTCGGCGACCCGAAGCAGTCGATTTACCGTTTTCGACGTGCCGAGCCGCGCGTGTTCTTTGCAGCACGCGAGCTGCTGCGCGCACAAGGCGCCGCCGATCTCAGCACGCGACAGACCCGCCGCAATGGGCAGGCCATCATCGATGTGCTCAATCAGGGGATGGCAGACAACCTGATATATCTGCCGCAGGCAACCCTGGCCAAGGATGAGCACAGCGCCGTCTGGCGATTGCCGCTGATCAGGCCGGAGGCTTCAGGTGCGTCAGTTGCGTCAGGTGCGGCCGCGGCAGACTCGTCCGTAGCAGGTGATGACGTCACCACCGGAGACGACAGCAGCACGGATGCCGGCCACACCGCCTTGCGCAATCCGCTCTCCGAAGACCCGCCGGAAGATGAGGACAGCCGCCGCGAGCGCGAGGCGCGCCAGGTCGGCGCCGCATTGTGGGCGGCACGGGCGCGCTGGTCGCAGCTCAATCCCGGCGAGCCGCCGCTGAAATGGTCGGACATGATGATCCTCGTGCGCAGCCGCACGCACTTGCGTTCGTACGAGGCCGGGCTGCGCGCGATGCACATACCGTTTACCTCAAGCCGCGCCGGTGGCCTGCTCGATGCACTGGAAGTCAGTGACCTGATCGCCTTACTCCGCTGGCTGACCATGCCCGCAGATAATCTCGCTCTGGCGCAGGTGCTGAAGTCGCCGATGGCGCAAGCAAGCGATGGCGACCTGATCGCGCTGGCAGAACTGACGGAAGGCAGCTGGTGGCAGCGACTGCAGCGCAGAGTCGAGGCCGGAATGGCATCGACGGCACTGGTGGGTATTCACGGCCGGCTTCAGATCTGGCAACAGGCAGCGCAGCATCTGCCAGTGCATGACTTGCTCGATCTGGTGATGCATGACGGTGGGCTGAAGCAGGCCTATGCGATGGCCACGCCGGCCGAGATACGCGCACAGGTGCTGGGCAATCTGGATGCGTTCATTGCGCTGTCGCTGCAGCTTGATGCCGGTCGCTATCCGAGCATCGCTCGCTTTATTGACCAGCTCGCTCGCCTGCAGCGCGGCAAGGAGCAGGAGGCACCAGACGAGGCGGATGTGGATGCGGCACTGGATGCGGTGCGCATCATGACTATTCATGGCGCCAAAGGACTGGAGGCGCAGGTGGTCGCGATCATGGATTGCAATCCCGGCAGCAGTAGCCGCGACAATAATGGCGTGCTTTGCGAGTGGCCAGAACACAGTCGATCGCCTACGCATTTTTCAGTCTTCGGTCGCAAGGCCGAGCGCGGCTTTGCGCGCCGTGAACTGTTCAATCTGGAAGAAGGCTTTCGCGAGCAGGAGAACTGGAACCTGTTGTATGTCGCGGCAACGCGTGCGCGCCATCTGCTGATCTTCAGTGCCACGCATGTCGGCAAGCCCAATACCAGCGGGCTGATCAGCGGCACCTGGTATGAGCGCTTGCGGTTCATCGATGAATTCAAACCGCCGGACGAAGCGCATGTGCCGGCAATGACCGAAGACAGCTTCGAGCTCGTGCATTTCGCACCGCCCTTGTTGCCGCTGCCGCCGCGCGATCGCCACGATGATGAAGACAACGAAGCCACGCGCGAGGGCAAGCTGCTGCACGGCCTGATGGAGCGGCTGACCCATGCCGGGCAGTGGCCGCTGGCCGTGCCGGCCGCAAACCTGGTGGCGCGCTGGCTGGGCTGCAGCTTCGATGAGGCGCTGTCCGTCTGCGCTCAGGCACAGGCCATTCTCTCCGCGCCTGCGCTCGCGCGTTTCTTCGATCCGGCGCGTTACAGCTTCGCGCGCAACGAGATGGAAGTCGTGCACGAAGGCCGGCTGATGCGCATGGACCGGGTCGTGATCATCGACGGCACTTTATGGATACTGGATTACAAGCGCAATCTGTACGAGTGGCAGCAAGCGGATTACCAGCAGCAGCTGGCGGACTATCGCGTCGCTTGCGAGCAGCTGTTTGCCGGGCTGCCCATCACGACCGCGCTGATCACGGCCGATGGCCAGCTGTGGACGACAGGCGAGGGCGGATTGGCCGCGGAGCGGCTTTCCATAGAAAGCTGATAACAATGTCGACATTCTTCTTCCCAAGTTTGATGAAGAAACGATGACAAGTCCCTGAATGTATTGACGGTAATTCTGCAGGACGACTATAGTGCCGCATGGTTTCCGATTTCAATTCCCTGCTCGACAAGGTGCGGCAGCTGACCGAGCTTTCGCAAGCGCTGCGCAGTGAGAACGCAGCCTTGCGCGGCGAGCTGGCCACCCTGGCGGATGAGAACACTCGTCTTTCGTCGCAGATGAGGCAGGCGCATGATCGCGTCGAGACCCTGCTGAGCGGCCTGCCGGCCGAGGCCAGCGATGAGGAAGCCGCATGACCACCATAGACGTCACCATCATGGGCCAGCCCTATCGGCTCGCATGTAAGGAAGGCGAAGAGCTCGCCTTGAAGCAAGCAGTTGCTTACCTTGATGAGCGCATGATCGCGATACGCGATGCCGGCAAGGTCAAAGGCACCGACCGCATCGCAGTGATGGCCGCACTCGGCATTGCTGCCGACTTTCTTGCCGCACGCTCGACCGAAGGCCCGTTCTCTGCGATGTCGATGGCGGATGTGCGCGACAAGATTAATGCGATGCACACCTTGCTCGATGGCGCGCTGGCGCCGCAAGAGCGCCTGTTCTGACGTCTTTCGATCCATTGCTGCTGCAGCACCGCCTCGCTCTCATCGCCGCACGTTGGTAGTCGCTGATGCTCAAGTCGATGGTGCGAGACGGCGAGCGACAAAGTTCATTGAATTCATCGTTATCAAACCCGTTGACAGCGATGCCGATTGCGGTAGACTGAGCTGTCCTGCCGTGTTCGCGATTGTCATATATTCCTTGAACCATTTTTGAGCATCGGCTGCGGGATTCGTTTAGTAGGCGTGAACGTCGCTCGTCCGACGATCCCAATATTGAACTACTGTGGCCACCTTGAACCGCCAGGTTCGGGATGCCGGCACAGCGGCACAGGCGGGTCTTTATTTCGGGCGGTTGCATCGATGATGCAGCCGCCTTTTTCATGCGCGCTCATGCAGGACTGTGCATGGCGAAGGCTGTTGAAGATTGCGGATCACAAGAACGATTGCGGATAACAAGAATCGATGCGCTATTGGCTGATGAAATCCGAGCCTGACGAGGCCAGCATTGATGATGCGCTGGCTGCCAAGGGGAAGGGATTGCCGTGGACCGGCGTGCGCAACTACCAGGCGCGCAATTTCATGCGCGATGCGATGCGCATTGGCGATGGCGTACTGTTCTATCACTCCAGCTGTGCCGAGCCTGGCATTGCGGGCCTCGCTGAAGTGGCCAGCACCTGCTATCCGGATCCGACACAATTCGATCCGGCCAGTCCTTATTACGATCCGAAGTCCGATCCCGAGAACCCGCGCTGGTTGCTGCTGGACGTACGTGCGACCCGAAAGACGCGCCTGATCGGCTTGCCCGAGTTGCGCGAGCATCCGCAGCTCGCGGAGATGCAAGTGCTCAGGCGTGGCAATCGCCTGTCTATCACGCCGGTGACGGCTGATGAATGGCGCTTCATCACGCTCACCCTGCTCAATGGGGGCTGACAGTTTGCTGCCGCTTTGCCGTCGGACTGACCGAGAAACATCCAATGAAGAAGCGCTGAAGACGAAGCGCTAAAGAACCCATCAGGCCTGCATGGACGCGCTATCGATCTTCCTTTTCCTGCTGCTGGGCAGCTTCACGGGCTTTGTCGCCGGGCTGCTGGGCGTCGGTGGCGGCATGCTGACCGTGCCTTTCATGACGATGATGTTGTCGGCGAAAGCCTTCCCGCCGGAGCTGGTCGTCCATGCGGCGATCGCCACATCGCTGTCGACCATCCTGTTTACCTCCTTGTCCTCGGTGCGCGCGCATCATCAGCGCGGTGCGGTGATGTGGCCGGTCGTCAGGTTGCTGGCGCCGGGCATCCTGATCGGCTCATGGATAGGGCCGTGGATAGGCGCGCAACTGCACTCGGCCAGTCTCGCGCTGTTTTTCGCGGTCTTCGTCGGCTTCTCGGCGACGCAGATGCTGCGCGACAAAAAACCCTTGGCCACGCGCGAACTGCCGGGTTCATCGGGCATGCTGGGCGTGGGCCTGATCACGGGCACCTTGTCCGGACTGGTCGGCGCAGGTGGCGGTTTTATCTCCGTGCCCTTCATGACCTGGTGCAATGTCCGCATCCATCAGGCGGTCGCGACCAGCGCGGCACTCGGCTTTCCGATCGCATTGACAGGCACCTTGTCTAATATCTGGTTTGGCATGAAAGAAGCGGAGCTGCCCGTAGGCTCGCTTGGTTTTGTCTATCTGCCCGCGCTGCTGCCGGTCGTACTGGCCAGCGTGCTGACCGCGCCACTGGGTGCGAGGGCAGCACATGCGCTGCCGGTAGCGCGCCTGAAAAAGATATTCGCGCTGGTCTTGTATGCGCTGGCTGCTTACATGCTCTACAAGGGATTGAAGCCGGCCGTCTGATTCGTGCGCAAGTGATTCATGCCCCGAATCGCTCGCGCAGCAGATTTTTCTGTACTTTGCCCATCGTATTGCGCGGCAACTCATCGACGAAGTGCACGCGCTTGGGCACCTTGAAATTCGCGATCATGGATTTGAGTGAGCTGATGATGGTTTGCTCTGACAGGGTAGTGCCGGCACGCGGCACCACTACCGCAACCACCGCCTCGCCAAAATCGGCATGCGGCACGCCGATGACGGCAGATTCCTGCACCCCGGCCATGTCATCGATGACGGACTCGATCTCTTTCGGATACACGTTGTAGCCGCCAGAGATGATCAGGTCCTTGCTGCGGCCGACGATGGACAGGTAGCCGTCGGCATCGAAGCGGCCGACATCGCCAGTGCGGAAATAGCCGTCGGCGGTAAATTCCTCGGCGGTTTTCTCCGGCATTTGCCAGTAACCCTTGAATACGTTCGGGCCTTTGACCTGAATATCGCCGATCTCGCCGGTCGCGCAGGGCTGGTCATCACCACCGACGACGCGGATACTCACGCCGGGCAGCGCCGGGCCGACGGTGCCGGCGCGACGTTCGCCGTCATAGGGGTTGGAGGTGAGCATGGCGGTCTCGCTCATGCCATAGCGTTCAAGGATCACATGACCGGTGCGCTCGGCGAATTGAGTGAAGGTCTCGCTCAGCAGCGGCGCGGAGCCAGACACGAACAGGCGCATCTGTCGGCAGGCGTCGCGCGCGGCACTGTCTGTGAACGCCGGATCGGCCAGCAGTCGCACGTAGTAGGTCGGCACGCCCATGAAGACGGTGGCGCGCGGCAACTGCCTGATCACGGCGTCACTGTCGAACTTGTTCAGGAAGATCATCTTGCTGCCGTTCCACAGCGCGCCATGCGCCGCAACAAACAATCCGTGTATGTGGAACAGCGGCAGCGCATGCAGCAGCACATCGCCTGCTTGCCATTGCCATACCTGATGCAGGGTAGCGATGTTGGCAGCAAGATTACCATGGGTGAGCATCGCCCCCTTGCTGCGACCGGTCGTGCCCGAGGTGTAAAGGATCGCGGCCAGATCATCAGCATCGCGATGGACAGTGGCAAAGCTGTCCGGGAAGTGCAGTGCGCGGCTGAGCAGCGAGCCGCTGTTGCGCACCGGGCCGCCTTCTGCACCCGGGCGCGGCTCATCCAGCGTAAATACATGCGCAGTGCCGCGGCTGAAGGCGATCTGCGCGGTCCAGCCGACATTCCCCGGCGTGCAGACCACGACGGCCGGGCTGGCATTCTCGATGAAATACGCCATCTCATCCGAACGATAAGCCGTGTTCAGTGGCAGATAGACATAGCCGGCGCGTATGGTCGCCAGATACAGCATCAAGGCCTCGGGCGATTTCTCTACCTGAGCGGCAATGCGCGCGCCTTCCGGCAGCTTAAGGCTGGCCAGCAGGTTGGCGATCTTGGCGCTGCCGCGTTCGAGGTCACGCCAGCTGTAGTACTGGCTGCCCTGGCCGTCGGCAGTCTCCAGCCAGCAATCATCAAGGTCTTGCGGGAAGCGTGCGCGGAACAGCGCATACAGATTGGCGGTGGTCGTCATGCCATGCTCTCGTTGTTTGAGTTCTGGGTCGGCGCAGCCTGCGCCTGGGTCATGCTTCGTTCTGCCGCTGATAAGCACGCACAAGCAAGACGAGTCCGAGCGCAATCATCGGCAGCGACAGCAATTGGCCGGCCGACAGCAGCACCGGGCCAATCTCGACTTCATAGTCCGGCACGCGGAAGTACTCGGTCAGGAAGCGCGCCACGCCATAGCCGGCAGCAAACATGCCGCTGACTGCGAGATAAGGACGTGCCTTGCGCGCGAACAGCCAGAGCAGGATGAACAGCAGCACGCCATCGACGAGTGCCTGATACAGCGGCGACGGATGGCGCGGCAAGTTGTCCACGTTTGGCCAGATCATTGCCCACGGCAGCGCGGCATCCGCGACCCGGCCCGGCAGTTCGGCATTGATGAAATTACCGATGCGTCCGGCCGCATAGCCCAGCGGTACCAGCGGCGCGATGAAGTCCATGGTTTCCATCAGCCGCCGGCCGCGTCGCCGGCTCCAGAGCCACATCGCGGCTAGCACACCGAGAAAGCCGCCGTGAAAGGACATGCCGCCTTTCCAGACGGCGAGTATGTCGGCCGGATTCGCGAGATAGTAGGCAGGATGATAGAAAAACACTTCGCCCAGTCGTCCGCCGATCACTACGCCAAGCACGCCGAAGAACAGCATGTCATCGACATCTTCATTGCGCCAGCCGGCAACAGCAATGTGTGGCTGCCTGACGCGCAAGCGGCCGAGCAGCATGAAGGAAATGAAGGCCAGCAGGTACATCAGCCCGTACCAGCGCACGGCGAGGGGACCGACCGCGATCGCGATCGGGTCGGGCATCGGATGGATCAGCATTCAGCTTGTCTTTCGCATCAATTCGACAAAGGCGGACAGCACCGGCGAGTGGTTGTCGCGTCGCCATGCGAGCCCCAGATCGATGGGCGCGCCCGCTTCCCTGAGTGCGCGGTATTCCACGCCGGGGCGCTGCAGGTTCGACACGGATTGTGGCACAAGCGCAATGCCCATGCCGGCCGAAACCAGCGCAATGATGGTCTGCATCTGTATCGCTTCCTGCCCGATGCGCGGCGTGAGTCCGGCATCGCGGTAGCGGTCCAGGATCTTGTCATGGAAGGCGGGCGCGACCTGACGCGGAAAGATGATCAGTGGTTGCTTACCCAGCTGCGACAGCGATACCGGGCCTCGCTTGCGCACCAGTCCTTCGGGCAGCGCCAGTACCAACGGCTCGGACAACACCTGCAGGCCGTCAATGTCGGTCTTGAGTTTTTCCGGCAGCGGCATCACCAGCAGGCCAAGATCAATGTTGCCGGCAGCGAGCATGTCGAGTTGCAGGTCGGTGGTCGCTTCCTGCAGTCGTATCTGCACCGATGGATAGGCAGCCCGGAATTCGCGCAAGGCTTGCGGCAGGATGCTGTAGTCCGCCATCGATACGAAGGCCAGCGACAGATTGCCCGATTCACCCGCAGCAGCGCGCTGCGCCAGCGCAGGCAAAGCATCTGCCTGCAGCATCATGCGCTGCGCTTCCGGCAGCAGTGCGCGGCCGGCGGCGGATAGGGTCACGCTGCGCCGGGTTCGCAGGAACAGCTCGGCGCCGAGTCGGCTCTCCAGTGCCTGTATGGCCTGGGACAGTGGCGGCTGGGTCATGTGCAGCCGGCGCGCAGCGCGGCCAAAATGCATTTCCTCGGCGACCGCGATGAAGTAACGAAGCTGGCGCAGTTCCACGCTCATGGTCAGGTTCTTTAATATCTATAAAGTATTAATAAATACCGAATCATATATTTGACAGACATTTTTCGGCAAGGCATGGTTACGCTCTCGCAGACAACACCGCCACTTACAGGAGATGCATCATGGCCGGCAATGACCGTTCGAAGAACGTTACCGAGGGCGTCGCCCGCAGCCCGAACCGCGCGATGTTTTATGCGATGGGCTACAAGAAAGAAGACTTCAGCAATCCGATGATCGGGATCGCGAATGGTCATTCGACGATCACGCCTTGCAATTCCGGTCTTCAGAAGCTCGCCGATGCAGCGATTGCCGCGACCAAGGCCGCCGGCGCCAATCCGCAGGTATTTGGTACGCCGACCATCTCGGACGGCATGTCCATGGGCACCGAGGGTATGAAGTACTCGCTGATCTCGCGCGAAGTCATTGCCGATTGCATCGAGACTTGCGTGCAGGGGCAATGGATGGATGGTGTGGTGGTGATCGGCGGCTGCGACAAGAATATGCCGGGCGGGATGATCGCGCTGGCACGCATCAATGTGCCGGGCATTTATGTTTATGGCGGCACCATCAAGCCGGGAAAATGGAAGGGCGAGGATCTGACCATTGTGTCGGCCTTCGAGGCCGTTGGCCAGTTCACTGCCGGCAAGATGTCGCAGGAAGATTTCGAGGGCATCGAAAAGAATGCCTGTCCGTCGACCGGTTCCTGCGGCGGCATGTACACCGCCAACACCATGTCCTCGTCATTCGAGGCGCTCGGCATGTCACTGCTGTACTCCTCGACCATGGCCAACCCGGATGAAGAAAAGACCGTGTCGGCCACTGAATCGACCCGCGTGCTAGTCGAGGCCGTGAGAAAGAACCTGCGCCCGCGCGACATCATCACCAAGAAATCGATTGAGAACGCCGTGGCCGTCATCATGGCCACCGGCGGCTCGACCAATGCGGTGCTGCATTACCTCGCGATCGCACATGCTGCGGATGTGGAATGGAGCATCGACGACATCGAGCGTATGCGCAAGAAAGTGCCCGTGATTTGCGACCTCAAGCCGTCCGGCAAATACGTCGCGACCGACCTGCATGACGCCGGCGGCGTGCCGCAAGTGATGAAGCTGCTGCTCAATGCCGGCCTGCTGCATGGCGACTGCATGACCATTACCGGCAAAACGCTGGCTGAGGAATTGGCCCATGTGCCTGACCAGCCGCGCGCAGACCAGAATGTGATCAAGACACTCGACAATGCGCTGTACAAGCAGGGCCACCTCGCGATCCTGAAGGGTAACCTGTCGCCCGAGGGCTGCGTGGCCAAGATCACCGGCCTGAAGAACCCGGCCATCACCGGCCCGGCACGCGTGTTTGATGACGAGCAGTCTGCATTGGCCGCAATCCTGGCTGACAAGATCAAGGCGGGCGACGTGGTCGTATTGCGTTACCTCGGCCCGCGCGGCGGTCCGGGTATGCCGGAAATGCTGGCACCGACCTCGGCGCTGATCGGCAAAGGCCTCGGCGAATCCGTCGGCTTGATCACTGACGGACGCTTCTCTGGTGCGACCTGGGGCATGGTGGTCGGTCATGTATCGCCGGAAGCGATTGCCGGCGGCACGATCGGATTGGTACAGGAAGGCGATTCGATCACGATCGATGCACACCAGCTGTTGATCCAGCTGAACGTGCCGGATGACGAGATTGCTCGCCGCCGTGCTGCATGGACGCCGCCGGCACCGAAGTACACGCGCGGCGTGCTCGCCAAGTTTGCCAAATTGGCATCGTCGGCGAGCCGTGGTGCAGTGACTGACTGAGCTTCCGCTGACGACGACAGTGCCGTCTTCGCTTTGTGTGAAGGAATGTAACCGCCTCGGGTCGGGTTCTCGGGGCGGTGATAGTCTTTTCCGTAAGCAGGATGCCAAAAATTCAGGGTAAAATCCTGCGGTCTTATTTCAATGGAGAGAGAAATGAAACACATCCTGTTTGCAGCAGTGGCCGCTGGCGCCCTGATCTCGAACGCAGCTTTCGCTAGCGAGCAGCTGGCCAAAGAGAAGAACTGCCTGGCTTGCCACGCCGTTGAACAGAAGCTGGTTGGCCCGGGCTACAAGGAAGTCGCAGCCAAGTACAAGGGCGACAAGACCGCAGAAGCCAAGCTGGCCACCAAGATCCAGAAGGGCGGCAGCGGTGTCTGGGGCGCGATCCCGATGCCGGCCAACCCGCAAGTCTCGGATGCAGAAGCCAAGACGCTGGCCAAGTGGATCCTCGGCCTGAAGTAATTCTTCAGCACCGAATGAAAAAGCGCTCCTCGGAGCGCTTTTTTCTTGCCTGCGACGCTGCTGCTTAGTTACTGCTCTTCACGTCTTCAGCCTTCACGTGGTCGGCCGTCACGTTCTTATCGCTTATTTTGTCACCGCGATCTGCTCGCGCTTGCCGCCGCGGTAGGTATAGAGGGTCAGCGTGCCGTTCCGGATATCGCCGCGCTCGTCGAATTCGATGATGCCGGTCACGCCTTGATAGCGCGCCTTGGCCAGCTGCGGCAGGTACTTGGCCGGCTCGATCGAGTTCGCCTTCTGCATCGCATCGGCCATCACCATCACGGCGTCATACACATAGGGCGCATACAGCTTGACCTCGACGCCGAATTTTTTCTTGTAGTCGTCGCGGAAAGCGTCCATCACTTTCTTCTGGCCTTCCTCCACACCGCCCGCCTCAGCGCAGACCACCTGGCCATCGGCCATGCCATTGCCGGCCAGCGAAGGCAGTTGTTCGGTGCAGATACCGTCGCCGCCCATGAACTTCGCGTTCATGCCAAGCTGCTTCATCTGGCGCAGCATCGGGCCGCCCACGGCGTCCATGCCGCCGAAGAAGACCAGATCCGGGTTCTTGCCCTTGATCGCGGTGAGGATGGCGTTGAAGTCGGTCGCCTTGTCGTTCGTGTACTGACGGCTGACCACATTGATGCCGGCTGCCTTGGCCGCCTTCATGAATTCATCGGCGACGCCCTGACCATAGGCAGTACGGTCATCAATGATCGCAATGTTCTTCGCCTTCAGCGTGTTGGCGGCATAGCGGCCGAGCGCGCCGCCGAGCTGGCCGTCATTGGCCACTACGCGAAACGCGCCCTTGTAGCCTTGCTGTGTGTATTTCGGATTGGTGGACGAGGGCGAGATCTGAGGAATGCCATTGTCGTGATAGATCTTGGAGGCCGGTATCGTCGTGCCCGAGTTCAGGTGGCCGATCACCCCGCTGATCTTTGCATCCACCAGCTTCTGTGCGGCAGCGGTTGCCTGTTGAGGATTGGCCGCGTCATCTTCGCCGAGCAGCACGAACTTCACTTTCTTGCCGCCGATGCTCAAGCCTTTCGCATTGAGCGCATCAATCGCCATCCGGGCGCCGTTCTCGTTGTCCTTACCGAGATGGGCAATTTGTCCGGACAGCGGGCCGACATGGCCAATCTTCACCGTTTGCTCTTGCGCGCTGACCGTTGCCGCAGCCGACAGCAGCGACAGCACGACCGAAGCCGCGAGCAGGTTGAGCGGGATGCGCATGCACTTCCTCCTTGAATATTGAACAACGCAGACGGTAATACAAACCGGCCTGTCTGTGCAATCAGCTGCGTACCGGTACGGAGGCGATGGTCGGTGAGTAGTCGCGACGTGTGATGCCGGTGAATGCAAAATCGACATCAGGGCGATGTCCAGAGACGATATCCGCAATCGCGCGACCCGAGCCGCAACCCATGGTCCAGCCCAGTGTGCCGTGACCGGTGTTCAGGAACAGGTTCGCATACTTGGTGCGACCGATATAAGGAACATTGGATGGCGTCAGCGGCCGCAGACCGGTCCAGTACACCGGGTTCTCATAGTCGCAGGCATCGGGGAAGAGCTCGCGCGTGCGGCGCGTGATTGCTTCGCAGCGCACCGGGTTCAGCTCCCGCGTGTAGCCATTGATCTCGCAGGTGCCGGCCACCCGCAACCGGTCACCCAGCCGCGAAATCACCAGCTTGTAGCCGTCGTCGGTCAGCGAGACCTGCGGCGCCAGGGTCGGTTGTCTGACCTGATAGGTGGCCGAGTAGCCCTTGCCCGGGTATAGCATCAGAGAGATGCCCAAGGGCCGCAGCAGCTCGGCCGAGAAGCTGCCGGTGGCCAGCACAAAGCTGTCGGCCTGCAGGCGCTGGTGACGGCCGTGTGCATCAATGACTTCGATACCGGTGATGCGAGCTGCCGGGCCGGTGCCTTCGCTCAGGATACGCGTCACGCTGTGGTTGTAGCGGAAATCGACGCCGGCCTCCGCGCAGCGCGCAGCCAGTCCACTGGTGAACTTGTAGACATCGCCGGATTCATCGGTCGCGGTGAAGTCGCCGCCGACAATTTTGCTGCGGATGCGAGCCAGCGCCGGCTCGATGCGCACGACTTCGTCAGCGGAGATCGTCTCGCGCGGGCAGCCCAGCTCGCGCATCAGCGCCGCTGCCGGCAACGAATGCCGGAACTCGTCCTCGTCGGTGTAGAAGTGCAGGATGCCGCGCGTCTCGCAGTCATAGTCGATGCCGGTCTCGGCGCGCACTGCCTGCAATGTCTGCCGGCTGTACTCGGCAATGTTGACGATCTGGCGGATATTGTGCGCGGTGCGGGCGGGCGTACACTCGCGCAGGAAGGCGAGCCCCCAGCGCCATTGCAGCAGATCGGGACGCAGGCGGAACAGCAGTGGTGCATCTTCGCGGCCCAGCCATTGCAGCAGTTTTTTCGGGGCGGCCGGATTGGCCCAGGGCTCGGCGTGCGAGACGGAGATCTGTCCACCGTTGGCGAAACTGGTCTCAAGCGCGGCGCCCGGCTGGCGCTCGACAACAATGACCTCATGCCCTGCCTTCTGCAGGAACCAGGCGGAAGCAGTACCGACAATGCCGGCACCCAATACGATGACTTTCATGGATTAACCCTGTAGTGGCAAAGCATACGCCTTTTGGCGCTGCCTTGCAGTTGACCGGGTGCTGTCGGACATGATTGCCATGCGTGAGTCGGGTGCAAAGCAGCCCGGTATCGACTGGCCGGGTCAGCAAGATTTGTCGCTTATCCCTGCCCGGTCAATCGCGCGATCTCATCGGCTACCGCGCGTCTCACTTCATCCTGCAATCGCTGCTCCAGCAGCCCGCCGACTTCGTACGCAAGCCTGGCCGAAAGTTCCGCAGCAGTCGCTTGTGCCGCGATCGGCAATGCATTGGTCAATATGGTCAATATCTCTGCCTGCAGCCGCGCGCCGAGTGCATTTGGCAAGTGCTCACGCAGTGCGGCTTCGATCAGTACCGGTACCTGCACTGACAGCTCGGCAATCAAGCGCTCCGACAGCGTGGCCTCGATCTGCTGCAGCTTCAGCGCATGGCCATCTGCACCATGGGCGTGATCGCCGCCGTACATGGCAGCCTGAGCATCATGGGCCGGCCAGTTGTCGCGTTCGCCAAAGTGGCTGCTGCTTGCTGATGCATCATCTGCCGATGCCGCGCTGGCGGATGGAATGCCATTGGCGATCACATCGGTCAGCACCGGGAAGTCGTTGTTATTCTGAGAGTTCATGATTTGTCCGCAACAAAATGCGTGAGCGGGTAGCCGCGCTGCTGATATTGACGATAACGCTCGCGGCCGGCTTGTACATCCGTATCGGCGGTAGAAACGATCTCGACCATGCGCTCGAAGCGGGCAAAATGTGCGGGCGTCTCAATGGCCAGATTGACCAGCACCTGATGATGCGGCAGCGGTGTCGCTGCATCCGCGGTCAGTATCACCGGCGTCTGCACGGCCAGCTCATCACCGGCCATCACGTGCGGCAGGAAGTCCTGCTCGGAGAACGTCCACAAGGCCTCGTCGAGGGCGGACAGTTGCGCGGGATCGCCATAGATCACGACCTGTTGGTTCGCGCCACGCGCCTTGCGCACGAGACGGCAGGTGTAGCCGATCTTGTCGGGGATATTGGTATGGAAGTCGATTCGGGTCATCGGGCGCTTTCACGCAGCCGGCCGGCCGCGCTGAAGCGGCCGGCCAACCTGATGACCGGGATTGTACTGCGTCAGCGTTGCACCATGCCGTTATGGCGCAGCAGGGCATCGATACTTGGTTCGCGACCGCGGAAGGCGGTGAAGGACGCCAGCGCCGACCGCGAGCCGCCGACCGACAGGATCTCGCGATGGAAGGCCAGCCCGGTCTCGGCCAGCCGGTTTGGGTCGCCCTGCGCTTCTTCGAACGCGCCATAGGCATCGGCCGACAGCACCTCGGCCCATTTGTAGCTGTAATAGCCAGCGGCATAGCCGCCGGCGAAGATATGCGAGAACGAATGCTGGAAGCGGTTGAAGGCCGGCGGTATCACCACCGCCACTCGGTGCCTGACCTCGGCCAACAGCTCGGCCACAGTCTGGCTGCCGTTCGGGTCGTAGTCATCATGCAAATGCATGTCGAACAGCGAGAACTCGACCTGCCGCAGCATCTGCAGCCCGGACTGGAAATTTTTCGCCGCGATCATCTTGTCATACAGCGCACGCGGCAGCGGTTCGCCGGACTCGGCATGCGCCGTCATGTGCTGCAGCACCTCCCATTCCCAGCAGAAGTTTTCCAT
>JACCDH010068918.1_pt1 | contig 19267 bp, 20 predicted proteins | sample 7442481 | NCBI WGS metagenome assembly JACCDH01 (sample SAMN15323433, study PRJNA562643) | freshwater metagenome | isolation source: river surface water | place: USA:Blue River Watershed | collected 2017-08-15 | reverse complement strand
TGGTTCGATGCGGTGCTGGTGCGCCAGACCTGCGCGACCAGTGGCGTGTCGGGCATCGCGCTGACCAAGCTGGATGTGCTGGACGGCTTCAAGACGCTGAAAATCTGCGTGGGCTATGAGCTCGACGGCCAGCGCATGGATTACCTGCCCACGGCGGCCAATCTTCAGGCCCGCGTGACCCCGATCTATGAGGAAATGGAAGGCTGGAGCGAGTCGACCGCAGGCGCACGGTCCTGGGCGGACCTGCCGGGGGCGGCGATCAAATACGTCCGCCGGATCGAGGAATTGATCCAGTGCCCGGTCGCGCTACTTTCCACTTCGCCCGAGCGGGATGACACGATCCTCGTGACCGATCCCTTCGCCGATTGAGGAGAGACCCTTGCCCCTGACCTACAAGACCCGCCGCCGCCTGTCGCTGCTGATCCTCTTGGTGGGCTTGCCGGTCTACATCGCGGCGGCGCTTTACGTGGTCAGTCTGTTCGACCGCCCGTCGCTTTGGGTGGAATTCGCGGTCTATGTGGGTTTGGGCATCCTGTGGGCGCTGCCGTTCAAGGCGGTGTTCAAGGGCGTGGGCCAACCCGACCCCGCGTCGCCATCACAGGACGACTGAAAAAGGGAAAGGCGAAGGAACCCCCGTTCCTCCGCCTTTCGGTGCGGGACTGCTGGCAGCGTCAGCCCGCGATTCTTTTGCCTTCGGTCAGATAGTTTGACTGCTGGCTGAGGACGAACTGCCCCCGGCGCAACTTGCTGAGACGGCCCGAGCGCAGAAGCGCGCCAAAGCTGCGCAGCCCGTCCTCGCGGGGCAGGGCCTGTGGCATCGCCGCTTCGACATTGGCCATCAGTTGCGGGCGCGAGAACGCGTCGCGCTTTTGCACGACGGCCAGATAGGCGGCAGAGGCTTCGATGAGCTCCGGCAGGGTGCGCGCACCCAGACGGTCGGCAAATTCGCTGAAGCCGCGCGCATCGACCAAGGCGGTATCGACGGTCTCTTCGCCCTCATCCTCGTCGGCGCTCTCAGCGGCCAAAGCCGCCGGAACGATCCGGCGCGGACGCACGGGGCCTGTGTCCGGCAGGCTGGCCGCAGCCGGGGCCGCCGCCACGGCGGGTGCTGCCGGTGCCTCCATTGGGGCGGTGGGCATTGGGGCTGCAACCGGCGCGGGCGCAGCGGCCTGCGGCGGGCTGATCGGGGCCGGGGTGGTTGCGCTACGGTCCACGCGCTGTTCGGACACCAGAACCAGCGGGGCCGGGCGTTCGCCAGCGGCAGGCCCCACGCCCAGTTTCGCCCGCACCACCATGGCCAGATCATCGCGGTAGCGTGCAAGGCGCGACGGTTGTGCCGGGGGCAGGTCTGCCCCGGCGTTGCGCTCCGCCACCGTCGCGGCGACGGCGGCTTTCAGGTGGGCGATGGCCGACAGGCGGCGCTTGCTTTCCGGGCCCTCCATCACCTCATCTGCCTGTGCCATCAGACGGGTCACGGCGGCATCCGCCGCCTCTTCGGCAAAGGCGCGGCGGGTGGCGGCTTGCTCGACCGCTGCCGTGACCGGCTGTTCGGCGGCCGCAGGCACGGCTGCGGGCATGGGGGCCGCCTCTTCTGTCCGCGTGGCCTCGGGTGCGGTGCGCGGCGCGATCTCGGCGCGCAGGGCGGCCAGTTCAGCCTCAAGATCGGCCTCGTCCTGCGGTGACAGGATCGGGGCTTCCACGGCGGCAGGCTGGGCAAGGTCGGGTGCCGCATCCGCGGTCGGCGCATCGGTGGCAGGAGCCCCGGCTGCGGCATCGCGGCCCCGGATGCGGATGACCCGCGCCCGGGCACGCTGCAGTTTCGCCGCCGCTTCGGCACGCACACCGGGCAGGGCGTCCGGATCGTTCGCCAGATCGGTCACGGAGTCCGCCGCGACGGGCAGAGCGTCTGCCGCCGCCATGGCGTCCGCTTGGGGGGCATCGGCCTCGGGATCGGCTTCGGACAGGGTGTTGGACAGGATTGCGGGCACCGGGTCCTGATCGGCGGCATCCGCGCTGTCGGCAAAGATCGACTCCAGCGGTTCGGACTGCGCGTCGCCGGGCGTCGCGTCATTGGGCGCTGTGTCAACGGGCGCGATGTCACTGGATGCGGAGTCATTGGACTCGGAGTCACTGGGCGGCGTGTCCAGCATCGGCTGCACCACGTCGAACGCGCTCAGGGCGGCGGCCAGATCGGCCTCGAACTGGTCGTCGGCCGAGAGGCCATCGGCCAAATCGGTTGCACCCGCTTCGGGGAAGGCGGGCAAGTCGGCGTCGATCCGGGCGGTCAATGCCGCAAGATCGAAGGCGTCAGCCTCCTCGGTCGATCCTTCGGTCTGAAGGTTAACCACCGCTTCGGCAGCGGGATCGGCAAGATCCTCGGCCGCCGCATCAGGGGCCGGAGCAGTGGCCAAGTCAGCGGCTGTGGCGACATAGTCCTCGATCACCGGCAGTCCGGTCGGCACCTCTGCGACCGTGGCAGGGGCCTCGGCCTCGGCCACAACGTCGGCAAAACCCGCTTCCGCGCCCATGGCGGCCTCGGCGGTCGCCGTCTCAGGCGTGTCGATGGCGGCAGGCTCTGCCGGATTGGTGTCAACCTCCGGCACGGCGTCGGTCAACACCTCCGGCACCGCAATTGCAGGTTCGGCGGCGCTGCGCGGGGTGGGGGCAAGGGGGGCACCGCCAAGATCGGCCATCAGGTCGGCCAGCAGCGAATCCGTCGGATCATCGGCCTCCGCACCGTGCGGCGTCGCGTCGGCTTGCACCAGCGGGACGGCGAGGGTGACGGTCTGCGCCGCAAGGGCCGCCGTCTCTGCCGCTTCGGCCCGCAAGCGGGACAGCTTTTCGGCGACTGATTCGGAAATGACCCCGGCCTCAGGCGGCAGGGCGGGATCGGTCAGCCCGACCGCTGCCAGCGGCGCTTCGGCGAGATCGTCCAAGGCATCCTCTGCGGGTGCGAGCACCGGAGCGGCAGAAAGCGTCGGTCGCGGACGCGGGGCGGGCTGGGCCGCTGGGATCGAGACGGAGGCCGTCTGTCCCGCGCCTTCCGCCGCCCGCAGCACAACGCCGTTTTCCTGAATCTTCGCCTCGACCCGGCGCTGAATCTCGCGCTCGGCGATGCGGTGCAGCATGGCGGCATCCGGGGTCGGGGGTTCGGCCCCGAAGTAACGGTCATCGGCGGCAAGGTCTCGGAAATATTCCGCAATCGCCTTCATCGTGTTGAAAGGATCGTCGAAACCCTCCAGCGTGCAGCTGAAGGTTCCGTAAGAGACCGTCAAAATCTTACTCGCACCAGTCATGGGATGCTCGCTTTCGTCAAAATCCGTTGACCCACACTCGGTTCAGGGCTGTTCCTTTTGATGGACAGATCAGGGTAATTTGATGGATTGATTATGGCTGAGGAACACTGTCTTTGCCGCAATTGAAGCAACAGTGAACACATGAATCATTCGATTGTCGAATCCTCAGTGGGCGTCACGCTGGTCGGTGGAGGCCCGGTTTCCGCCGCGCTGTTGCGGCTGGCCTTGGCGCGCGCGCCAAGACTCGTTGGGGCGGACGGGGGGGCGGACCGCATCCTTGCGCTGGGGCATGAGCCTGAGGCGGTGGTGGGGGACCTTGATTCCATCACCCCCGCAGCGCGGACGCGGCTGGCCGGGCGTTTGTTTCCGCTGACCGAACAAGTGACGACGGATTTCGACAAGGCGCTGCGGTCGATCCAAGCGCCATTCGTGCTGGCGGTGGGATTCGCGGGGGCGCGGATGGATCACGGGCTGGCGGTTCTGACCGGCCTCGCCGCGCATCCCGACCGGGTCTGTCTGCTGCTCGGGCCGCAGGACGTGGTGTTTCTGGCCCCGCCACGCATGGTGCTGGACTTGACCCCCGGTGACCGGCTGTCGCTCTATCCGATGGCGCGCGCCACCGGGCGCAGTCAGGGGCTGGAATGGCCCATCGATGGGCTCACCTTTGCGCCCGACGGGATGATCGGCACCTCGAATCGCGTCATCGCGCCTGCGGTGGAGGTCGAGATGGACGCGCCCTCGATGCTGGCGATCCTGCCGCGCAACCGGCTGGACGCGGTGCTCAGGGCGCTTCGGTCAGCGCCGCGCTGGCCTGCGCGCCCGTCTGCAAATCCGCCCGGCGCTTGATCCGGGCCGACATCCGCTCGCGGTGGATGATGTAAAGACCGGATGAGACGATGATCACGATCCCGGCCCAGGTCATTGCATTGGGGAAGTCGGAAAAGATCAGGTAGCCCAAGGCGACGGCGGCGACGATCTCGGAATAATGCAAGGGCGCCAGCGTGGCCGAAGGCGCGAATTTCAGCGCATAGGTCATGCACATATGGCTGACCGCCGCCCAGAAGCCCACGCCGAACAGCCACAGCCAGTTGAGGCCCATGGGCATCACCGGGTCCAGCACGGCAAAGCCTGACCCGTCAAAGGCCAGCATGACCGGCACCGTGATGGCGATCCCGGCGAGCGAGGTGTGCAACTGCATCGTCACCGGATGGATCTGTGTGGACATCGCCCGCGTGACCAGCATGTAGAAGGCAAAGAAGAACGCGGTCCCGAGTGGCCAGAGCGCCACCAGACCAAAGGCCGCAAGCGAGGGCTGGATCACCAGAAGCGCCCCGCCAAAACCGACCGCGCTGGCCGCGATCCGGCGCGGCCCGACCTCATCCCCGAAAAGGAACGAGCCAAGGATCAGCACCACGAAGGGCTCCACAAAGGCGATGGCCAGCGCATCGGCGACCGGCATCACCGCGATGCCGGACACGAAGCTGAAGGTGGACAGGATCAGGAAGATGGCGCGCAGTATGGTCAGTCCCAAAACGCGCGGGCTGATCCGCCATGGCAGGCGCATCACCAGCACCACCGGCAGCATCAAGGCCCCCTGCACCACGAAGCGGGCCGTGGTGATCTGCCCCACGGGCACACCCCCTTGTGCGGCCAGCTTGGAGGCCACGTCCAGCAACGGGGCCAGCATGCAGAAGGCCAGCATGAGCGCGACACCCGGCAGGATGCGGTCTGTTGCGGCGGAGGGCGCGGCGGAGGGGGGGGATGCAACGGTCATGTTCCATGGCCTATCCGCGCCGCACCGGGCCCGTCCATCCTGAAAGCGACCATTTCCGCGCCTTGCGCCCTTTTGCGGCATGGGGTTAGCCTAGCACAGCCTTGGAGAGCCGGGGCCGGTCATGAAGGTGTCGCCCACCGTGTTGTTGTTGCCGCAGTCCCGTCTGGTCTATCTGGCCAATCCCAAGACCGCCACGCAGTCGATCCGCGCCGTTTTGCGGCCCTTGTCGCTGCACGCGGCCCCCTTTGGCGACTTGCACAGCCGCCACATGCCCTATCCCGGCTTTGACAAGAACTGGCGCGCGCGGGTCGAGGCGGCGGCAGGCGGGCCGGTGGAGGTCTTTGCCATGGTGCGCGAGCCCTTCGCGCGGCTGGAAAGCTGGTTCCGCTATCGCCACAAGAATCCGGACGATGCGCCGAACAGCACGCGCGGGATCAGTTTTGACCGCTTCGCGCGGGAGGCCGTCGCGCTGGATCAGGCCCCCGATTATGCCCGCGTCGGCGATCAGGCGCGGTTTTGCGGCTGGGACGGCACGCGCGCCGGGATCACGCATCTGTTCGATTATGATCGCATGGACCTGCTGCTCGGGTTTCTGGAAGAGCGTCTGGGGCGGCGGTTCGATCTGCCGCAACACAACGTCTCCCCCACCCGCGCCGCCTTGGCGGTGAGCGGCTTGTCCGCCGAAACCGAAGCGGCCTATCGCGGCTCCCGCCCCGGCGAATTCGCGCTGTGGGCGGCCGTGTCGCGCTCGGGTTATCTGCGGAATTAGGCGGAGCGTCCGCGCAGGCGCGGCCGCACGCTTGGGTTCCCGTGCTGCGGCCAAGGCCGCAGCACGGGCGCGTGGGGGCTGTCTGCCCCCAAAAGGCGCGTGCCGCGCCTTTTCCCCCGAGGATATTTGGGCAAAGGGGAAGCGGGGATCAGCAGTTCGGGACGTTGACGGCAAGGCCGCCGAGCGAGGTTTCCTTGTATTTTTCGTGCATGTCGCGGCCGGTTTGGCGCATGGTCTCGATGCAGACATCAAGGCTGACAAGGTGGATGCCATCGCCGCGCAGGGCCAGCGAGGCGGCCGAGACCGCCTTGATCGCGCCAAGGCCATTGCGTTCGATGCAAGGCACCTGCACGAGGCCCTTGACCGGATCGCAGGTCATGCCAAGGTGATGTTCCAGCGCGATTTCGGCGGCGTTTTCCACCTGTTCCGGTGTGCCGCCCAGAACGGCGGCGAGGCCAGCGGCGGCCATCGCAGCGGCGGAGCCGACCTCAGCCTGACAGCCGCATTCCGCGCCGGAGATGGAGGCGTTGTGTTTGACAAGCCCCCCGATGGCGGCGGCGGTCAGCATGAAATCATCGACGCGCGAGGGCGAGGCGCCGGGGACATGGTCCAGCCAGTAGCGGATCACCGCAGGCACCACGCCTGCCGCGCCATTGGTGGGGGCGGTGACGACTTGGCCGCCTGCGGCGTTTTCCTCGTTCACCGACATGGCGTACAGCGACATCCAGTCGTTGATCGTGTGCGGCGCGGTCATGTTCAGCCCGCGCTCGGCAATCAGCGCATCATGGATGCCCTTGGCGCGGCGGCGCACTTTCAGGCCCCCCGGCAGGATGCCTTCGCCCTTCATGCCGCGGTCGATACAGTCGTTCATCACCTGCCAGACGCGGGTGATGCCTTGGTCAAGCTCGGCCTTGCTGCGGAATTTCAGCTCATTGGCGCGTTTCATCTGCGCGATGGACAGGCCGGAGGCTTTGGCCATCGCCAGCATCTCATCGGCGGTCTCGAAGGGATAGGGCACATCGGCGCGGGCCTTGGCCTTGCTGCCTCCCGCCTCGGCCATCTCGCCTGCGGTCAGGACGAAGCCGCCGCCGATGGAGTAATAGGTTTCCTGCAAGATCACGTCGCCCTGCGCGTCGGTGGCCTTCAGGATCATGCCATTGGCATGGCCGGGCAGGGCAGGGCCGTAGTCGAACAAGAGGTCCGCACCGGGATCGAAGCGCAGGGCGGGCAGGCCGGGAGGCGTGATCGTCTTGGTGTCGCGGATCGCGGTCAGGGTCGCCTCGGCCTTTTCGGCGTCATAGGTGGCAGGCTCAAACCCTGCGAGGCCCAAGATCGTGGCGCGGTCCGTCGCATGGCCCACCCCGGTAAAGGCGAGCGAGCCGTGCAGGGACGCCTTCACCCCGTGGAAATGAAAGGGCGAGGCGCGCAACAGGTCCAGAAACCGCGCCCCCGCCACCATCGGCCCCATGGTGTGGCTGGAGGACGGGCCGACGCCCACCTTGAACATGTCGAAGACAGAGAGGAACATCGCTTATCCTTCGGGTTCGGTCAGGAAGCGCCCGGTCAACCCGTGCTGGGCCGCGATGCGCTGGACGGCGGGCAGGGCTTCGCAGGCGGCCATGCGCGCATGGAGGGCGGGAAAGGCGGAGAGGGAGATCGCCAGATCGGGAAAGGCCGGGAAGGCGGCGCACCAGCGCGTCAGCATGCCAAGGTAGAAGGTCAGGATGCCCGACGCATCCTGTCGCCACCAGTCGGGATCGCGGGCGGCCAGATCCTCCAGCACGCTCAGGCGGCCGGTCAGGCGGTCATGCGCGCCTTCGGCCACGGCGCGGACGGGGCCTTCGCCCGCCGGCCGGTAGGGGTGCAAGAGATCCAGCGCGGCGATGTGGATATTGCTGGTCGTGAAGAAAAAGGCCGACAGGAAGGCGGCGCGGTGCGGGCTGTCGGGGGCGGGGGCCAGACCGCCATGGCGGTCGGCAAGCCACAGAAGGATCGCCGCCGTTTCAATCATGGTGCCATCCGGCGTCTCCAGCACCGGCACCATGCCCAGCGGGTGACGCGCCAGATGGTCGGGCGATTTCAGGTCCTCGGGGTCCAGAAACACAGCCTCATGCGGTGCGCCGGTCGCCCCCAGCGCAAGATGCACGGCGAAATTCGCGAAATCGCGGACGCCGTAAAGCCGGTAGGTCATGGCTCTCTCCCTCTGCGCCGGTTGCCCATCCGGTGCAGGATGCGCATGTGGGGCGGGCGGCGTCAGTTGGAAAGCGACATCGGCGCGCGATTTCCGGCAGGCGGGCCTTTACGGCTTGTTAACCCGAAGCGGCGAGAAAGGGGGAAAGCTCAGGAGGGCGCGATGGTCGGATGGGTGCGGGGTGTGGGTGTTGTCTTGGCCGTGGCGCTGGCGGGGCCGGTGTTGGCGCAGGCGCGCAGCGTGGCGGAGGCTCTGGCCACCCTGCCACCCGATCTGGCCGACCGCATCGCCGCGCGGCCGGACCGGTGGCGCGACATGGCGCTGGGCATGGTGCACGGGCATGGCCGGGACGGGGCGCTGGTGCAGGCCGATCTGGACCGGGCCGTGGCATTGGACCGGGCCTATTTCCGGGCCCGCGCGCTGCAACCCTTGATGGAAGCGGATCTGGACAATGACGGCGCCGTCACGCTGGCCGAGGCGGCGGCGCGTGGCGCGGTCCTTGGCCTGACCGGGCGCACGCGGCTGATGCTGACGCAAGCGGCGGCGGATACGGATGGCGATGGCACGGCCAGCGCGTCGGAACTGCGCGCCCATGCCGAAGCGGCGGCGCTGCAGGCCGGGCAAGGAGCGGAGGCGGCCATGGCGGCGGCCCTGATGGCGCTGGACCTGGACGGGGACGGGCGGCTGACCCTGGCCGAAGTGGCGCAGGTGGCCGACAGTCTGGCCGCGGCGGGCGCTGCCGCGCAGGCGGGCTGAGATGGATGATCCCTGCTCCATGTCGCGCCCGCCGCCAGAGGGCTTAGCGCCCTTGCCGGGCACGGGCGCCGTCCTTTGGGGCGGCGCCGTCACGGGCGGGCCGGTTCTGGGGGCTGCGCCCTGTGGGGGGCCGGTGCGCCTTGGCCTGCCTTCGGCTTTCGGTGAATTGCCCCCTCGCAAGGGCGGCGGGCATTGCCTATAAGCAGCCAGAGGATGCCGCGAAGGAGGGCTGCCGATGGCTGCAGAACTGAACCCGATCGACAAGGCGAAGTTCGTCGCCGCCAAGCGGGCCACCGAATATGTGCAGGACGGCATGAAGCTGGGCCTTGGCACCGGATCGACCGCCGCGTGGATGGTGCGCTGTCTGGCCGAACGCATCCGCGAAGAGGGTCTGCGCGTGACGGGCGTTCCCACCTCAACCCGGACGGCGGAACTGGCGCGGTCGCTGGGCGTGCCGATTGCCTCGCTGGATGATGCCAAATGGCTGGACCTGACGATCGACGGCGCGGATGAGTTTGACCCCAACCTCGCGCTGATCAAGGGTGGCGGGGCGGCGCTGTTGCAGGAAAAGATCGTCGCCACCGCCTCGGATCAGATGATCGTCATCGCCGATGCCGCCAAGGAAGTCAGCCAGCTTGGCGCTTTCCCCCTGCCGGTGGAGGTGATCCCCTTCGGCTGGCAGACAACCAAGGCGCTGATCGAGGAAACGCTGGTCGGTCTGGATGTGATGAACCGGGACTGTTCGCTGCGCATGAACGGGGCCAAACCCCTGATCACGGATGAGGCCAATTACATCATCGACCTGCACCTCAAGCGCATCGGCAACCCGCGCCAGGTGGCGATGGTGCTGAACCAGATTCCGGGCGTGGTGGAAAATGGCCTCTTCATCGACATCTGCGACATCGTGGTGATCGGTCACGGCGATGGGCGCGTGACGGTGCGCGACATCAACGAAGGCACCGAAGCCGACGATTTCATCGAATTCGCGCCGACGGACAATATCTTCGCGGATATGGAATGACCGGTTTCGACTACGATCTTTTCGTCATCGGCGGCGGTTCGGGTGGCGTGCGGGCGGCGCGGATCGCGGCGGCTGAGGGCGGGGCAAAGGTCGGTCTGGCCGAGGAATCGCGCATGGGCGGCACCTGTGTCATCCGGGGCTGCGTGCCCAAGAAACTGATGGTCTTCGCCAGCGCCTTTCCCGAGGCGGTCGAGGATGCCCGTGCCTATGGCTGGGACGCCTCACTCGGTGCTTTCGACTGGACGCGGTTTCGCACCGCGCTTGAGGCGGAACTGACCCGGCTGGAAAATGCCTACCGCAACACGCTGAAAAACGCAGGCGTCACCATCCATGACGCCCGCGCGGTGGTGATTGATCCGCATACGATCGAACTGGCGGATGGCACGCGTCTGACCACGAAGCACATCCTGATCGCCACCGGTGGCTGGCCCTTTGTGCCGGACATTCCGGGACGGGAGCTTGCGATCACCTCGAACGAGATATTCCACCTGCCCGCCCTGCCCAAACGGGCGCTGGTGGTGGGCGGCGGCTATATCGCCAGCGAATTTGCCTGCATCCTGCATGGGCTGGGGGTGGAGGTCGCGCAATACTATCGCGGCGCGCAAATCCTGCGCGGTTTTGACGATGAGGCGCGGGGCCATGTCGCCAACGCGATGCAGGCGCGTGGCATCGACATCCATTGCGGCACCGATGTGCTGCGGCTGGAAAAGACCGCGACCGGCATCCGTGCCGTGGCCACCGACGGGACGGAGCGGGAGTTCGACCTTGTGCTCTACGCCACCGGCCGCAAGCCCAATGCCAAAGGGTTGGGGCTGGAAGGACTGGGCGTGGAGTTCGGGCGGAACGGTCAGATCGTGGTGGACGAATGGTCGCAGACCGCCGTGCCCTCGATCTTTGCCGTGGGGGATGTGACCGACCGCGTCAACCTGACCCCGGTCGCCATCCGCGAAGGCCATGCCTTCGCCGATACCGTCTTTCGCGGCGTGCCCACACGCTTTGATCATGGGCTGATCCCCTCGGCCGTCTTCACCCAGCCCGAACTGGGCAGCGTGGGCCTGTCCGAAGAGGCCGCCCGCGCGCAGGAAGAAATCGAGGTCTATGCCGCCACCTTCCGCCCGATGAAGACGCTCTTTGCAGGGCGGCAGGATCGGGTCTTGATGAAACTGATCGTCAGCGTGGCGACGCGGCGGGTGCTGGGGTGCCATATCGTCGCGCCCGATGCGGGCGAGATGATCCAGCTTGCCGCCATCGCCATCGGCATGGGGGCCACGAAAGAGGATTTCGACCGCACCCTCGCCGTGCATCCGACGATGGCCGAAGAACTGGTCACGATGCGAAAGCCGGTCCGGCGGGGCTGATGCCTGTCCATAGGCGCTTGAATTCCGGCCATGACTCACCAGTTTATGCCGGGCAGACAGAAAAAGGGTTGTTCGATGGCAGGTAGCGGGGGTCCGTGGGGCGGCGGTGGCGGTCCGGGCGATGATGACCGGAACGGCGGGCGCGATCAGGGTCGTGACAACGGTCGGGGCGGGCGTCGTCCGGGCGATGCGGGGCCGCAAATCCCCGAAATCGACGAGATCGTGAAAAAAGGGCAGGAACAGCTTCGCGTCCTGATGGGTGGCCGTGGCCGCCCGAACCTGAACGGGGGCGGCGGGGGCGGCGGGCGTGATCCGAACGGCCCGCTGATCACCAAACAGGGGGCCGCCATCGGCGCGCTGGCCTTGGTGGCGCTGTGGGGCTGGATGTCGTTCTACACGGTGCGGCCCGAAGAACGCTCGGTCGAACTGTTCTTGGGCGAGTTTTCCGATATCGGAAATCCGGGTCTGAACTTTGCGCCTTGGCCCTTCGTGACCGCCGAAGTGGTGCAGGTCACCGGCGAACGCCAGACCGACATCGGCACCCAGCGGGGCGAGACGGCAGGCACCGGGCTGATGCTGACGCGCGACCAGAACATCGTCGATATCGGGTTTCAGGTGGTCTGGAACGTCTCCGACCCGGCGGAATACCTGTTCAACCTTGCCGACCCGGAAGACACGATCCGCGCCGTGGCGGAATCGGCGATGCGCGACATCATCGCCCGCTCGGAACTCGCGCCGATCCTGAACCGCAACCGGGGTGAGATCGCGGTCTCGCTGGAACAGAATGTGCAGGCCACGCTGGACACCTACGCTGCCGGGATCAACGTGGTGCGGGTGAACTTTGAAACCGCCGCCCCCCCGCGCGAGGTGATCGACGCCTTCCGCGAGGTGCAGGCCGCGCAACAGGAACGCGACCGGCTGGAGAAAGAGGCGGATGCCTACGCCAACCGCGTGACCGCCAGCGCCCGCGGTGAAGCCGCGCGCCTGACCGAAGAATCCGAGGCCTATCGCGCGCAGGTGGTCAATGCCGCCTCGGGTGAGGCGTCGCGCTTCCTGTCGGTCTATCAGGAATATGTGAAGGCGCCGGAGGTGACGCGCAAGCGCATGTATCTGGAAACGATGGAAAAGGTTCTGGGCGGTATGAACAAGGTGATCCTTGATGGCGTCTCGACCGGCGAAGGTGGCGGACAGGGCGTGGTGCCCTTCCTGCCGCTGAACGAACTCAACCGCCCGGTGGCCCCCGCCGCCGCCGCGACCGACGGGGGGAGCAACTGATGAAAGCCGCAATCGTTCTTCCCGCGCTGGCTGTTGTCGGGGCGCTGGCGCTGTCGTCGGTGTTCATCGTCGATGAACGCGAAACCGTGCTGGTGCTGCAATTCGGTCAGGTCAAGCAGATCAAGGCGACGCCGGGGCTCGGCTTCAAGGTGCCGCTGATCCAGGATGTGGTGCGCTATGATGACCGCATTCTGGCGCTGCCGACGCAGCCCTTGGAAGTCACCCTGGCCGATGACCGCCGACTGGTCGTCGATGCTTTCGCACGCTGGCGCATCGTCGATCTGGTTCGCTTCCGCGAGGCCGTGGGCGCGGGTGGCATCGACGCCGCCTCGGTGCGTCTGGACCGCTTGCTGAATGCGGCGATCCAGCAGGTTCTGGGTTCGGTCGAATCGGGGCGCGTGCTGTCGGAGGACCGGACCGGTCTGATGAACCAGATCCGCGATCTGGCCCGCAGCCAGGCGTCGGACCTTGGCATCGACGTGATCGACGTCCGCCTGACCCGCACCGACCTGCCGGAGCAGAACCTTGAAGCGACCTTCGCCCGGATGCGCGCCGAACGCGAACGCGAGGCGGCGGATGAAATCGCGCGCGGTGGCGAAGCGGCGCAGCGCGTGCGGGCAACCGCAGACCGGACGGTGGTGGAATTGACCTCCGAGGCGCGGCGTCAGGCCGAGATCATCCGCGGTGAGGCCGACGCAGAACGCAACGCGATCTATGCCGAGGCCTTCGGGCGCGATCCGGAATTCTTTGCCTTCACCCGGTCGCTGACCTCCTATGAACGCGCCTTGCAGCCGGGCAATTCCTCCATCGTGATGGCCCCGGACAGCGAGTTCTTTGACTACCTGCGCTCGGACCTTGGCCGCCCGGCGGCGGCTCAGCCGTAAGCGACCCCCTCACCCTCACCCTCTCCCCCAAGGGGAGAGGAAATTTCGCCCCGTCTGACACGGCGGGCAGCTTGTCACGTGTCAGGACTGTCGCACCTCCCTCTCCCCGCCGGGGGAGAGGGTCGGGGTGGGGGGGCGGCTCTGCGGCTGGCATTGAAACAACCCTCACACTGACTTGAGACGCCGCGACGGAGATTGCATTGCAATCCGTCCCCATCTGACCAACATCGCGTCTGTGCTCCGCCGCCAGGGGTTGGGTCATCCCGACGGCGCCGATTGAACGAAAGGAGTTCGGAGTGCAACTCAAGCTGCTCTCATCCCCCGCCAAGGCATCCAGCCGGGCGGTTGCGATGCCCGCCTTCCAGCCCGGCCGCGCCCTCACGGCGGCGGTTCTGGGCCTGTCTTTGGCCCTCTCGGCCCCGGTCATGTCCGAGGCGCGGGGCGCGCCAGAGAGTTTTGCCGATCTGGCCGAACAGATCAGCCCGTCGGTGGTGAACATCACCACCTCCTCCATGGTGGCCGCCTCGACCGAGGATGGGCCGATGGTGCCCGAAGGCAGCCCCTTCGAGGATTTCTTCCGCGAATTCCAGGACCGCAACGGGGCGCCGCGCGAACCGCGCCGGTCCGAGGCGCTGGGCTCCGGTTTCGTGATCACGGCCGATGGCTACATCGTCACGAACAACCACGTCATCGAGGGTGCCGACGAGATCAAGATCGAATTCTTCTCGGGCAAGACCCTCGACGCGAAGCTGGTGGGCACCGATCCCAAGACCGACATCGCGCTGTTGAAGGTCGAAAGCGACACGCCGCTGCCCTTTGTCCAGTTCGGCAATTCCGACTCGATGCGCGTGGGCGATTGGGTCATGGCGATGGGCAACCCGCTGGGCCAAGGCTTTTCGGTCAGCGCGGGCATCGTTTCGGCCCGTGGCCGCGAATTGCAAGGCACCTATGACGACTTCATCCAGACCGACGCCGCCATCAACCGCGGCAACTCGGGCGGGCCGCTGTTCAACATGGAGGGGCAGGTCATCGGCGTGAACACTGCGATCCTGTCGCCCAACGGCGGCTCCATCGGCATCGGCTTCTCGATGGCGTCGAATGTGGTGTCCAAGGTCGTGGATCAGTTGAAAGAGTTCGGCCAGACCCGCCGTGGCTGGTTGGGCGTCAAGATTCAGGACGTGACGCCGGATGTGGCCGAGGCGATGGGTCTGGTCGAGGCGAAGGGTGCCCTTGTGACCGATGTTCCGGATGGTCCGGCCAAGGAGGCCGGGATGCTGTCGGGCGATGTGGTCACCACCTTCAACGGCACTGAGATTGCCGACGCGCGCGCCTTGACCCGCACCGTGGGGGACAGCCCGATCGGGGCCGCCGTGCCTGTGGTCGTGATGCGGGACGGCAAGGAGGTGGAGCTGAAGGTGACCTTGGGCCGGCGCGAGGATGCCGAGGCCGCCGAGGTGCAGCCCGCCGCCGCAGAGCCGGGTGTGCCCGAGGAAAAGCAGATGATGGGCCTGACCCTTCAGCCGCTGACCGCAGACAACGCTGAACAGCTTGGCCTGCCCGCAGGCAGCGACGGGCTGGTGGTGACAGCCGTGGACGAGGCGTCGGACGCCTTCGAAAAGGGCCTCCGCGCCGGGGATGTGATCACCGAGGCCGGACAGCAGGCCGTCGTGTCGCTGAAGGATCTGGAGGATCGTGTGGCCGAAGCCAAGGACGGCGGGCGCAAGTCGCTGCTCTTGCTGGTGCGCCGGGAAGGCAACCCGCGCTTTGTGGCGCTGCCGCTGGATCAGTGATCCCCAAGGCAAGATCATGGGGGGCGGCGGGGGAAACCCTGCCGCCCCTTTGCGTTCAGGCCCCGATTTCGGACAAGAGGCGGGTGCGGAAACTGGCCATCCAATCCGCCCGCTCGGTCGCGATGGCGCGGCCCGTGGCGGTGTTCATCGTGTCCACCAGACCGAAGAGCTTCACCTCCAGATGGTCCAGCGCGAAGGCCTTGTCGTCCAGCGGGCGGTGCAGCGCCATCGGGTCCACCGCGTCAAAGCCCGCCCCGCCCAGGGCACCAGACACAAGGAACATCCGCACCAGACCGATGGCCCCCAAGGCCTCCAGCCGGTCGGCGTCTTGCAGGATGCGCGCGTCAACGGTTTCGCAAGGAATGCGGGCGGAAAAGCTGTGCGCGGCGATGGCATGATGCAGGGCGGGCAGTTTGGTCACGGGAAACCCAAGGTCGGGCAAGACCTTGACGGCAAGGTCGGCCGACAGGGTGGAGGCGCGGGCGCGGTCGGGCGAATCCTTGGGCAGGTTCACCGCGTCATGGAAATAGGCGGCGGCCAGCAGGATTTCCGGATCGGCCCCCGCTTCGTCCATCGCGATCAGCCGCGCCATGCGCCAGACGCGGCGCAGGTGGCCCATGTCATGCGCGGCATCCGCCTGCCACAGGGTGGCGATGGCGGATTCATAGGCGGCGATGCGTTGGGCTTCGGTCACAACTGATCCAGTGGCACGGTGGAAAGCCCCAGTTCACGCGCGGCCCCCAAGGACAGGCGCGGGCTGTCCAACCCGCGCTCGGCCTGAAAGCGGCGGATGGCTTCGGAGGTGGCGGGATCGATCTGGCCCGTCAAGGGACCGGCATAGATGCCACGCGCCTTCAGGGCGCGTTGCAGGCTGCCGACAAAGTCCAGCGTCAGTTCCTCGGGGCAGGGGGCGCGGAAATAGACCACCTCGCGTTCGCGGGCGATACGCTGGCGCGTGTCGGTGCGGAAGGTGGCGGGCGTGAGGATGGTCCCGCTCTCATCGCGTTTTTCGGCGGTCACTTGCACCTGTTCGGTGACGGTCTCGATGATGGCGGGGGTGACGTCGGCTTCCCAGCAAGCGCCTTCGGGGCCTTGGGGCGGGCCCGGTTCGCGGGGGCGGACGATTTCCGCCGACAGGTCGGTGATGCTGGGGTTTTCCGGCATCGGCACGGTCTGGCAGGCCGCCAGTGTCACAAAGGCCCAAATCCCCAGTTTTGCCGCTGATGCCGTCATGACCCGCCTGCCTGTCTGCGCCGGGTTCCGGTCCCGGCCTTGGGTGGCACCATAGCGGCAAAGCGCGTGCGGCGGAACACCTGTCACATCCGGTGTCACGGCTGATCGGCGGCGCGGACGCCATCGGGACGGAACCCCGGTTCCAGAAGATGGTCCAGCATGTGGGAGATATCCTCGATCCGTTCGGCCACGACATGCACCACGCCGCAGTCGCGTTGCACCCGGCCGGTGACGCGCAGCATCCGCCCGGCGATCACGGCGCGGCGAAAGCGTTCATAGACCTTGGCCCAGACCACGACATTGCAGGTGCCCGTCTCATCCTCCAGCGTGACGAAGATCACCCCCTTGGCCGTGCCGGGCCGCTGGCGCACCAGCACCAGACCCGCCACGCAGACCTGCGCGTCACCGGGCGGTTCGTCCAGCCGTGCCGCCACCAGCGCCGAGGGCGGGCGCGGCCAGGTGCCGGGTCGCGCGGTGGGCGTCAGCCAGCTGTGCAGGCTGTGCGGTGTTGGGTCTTGGGGGGCGATGGGGGACTGGGTCATGAGAACAAATATGGAACATTTGCCGTGATCCGGCAAGCCCCCGGCGCTGCGCGCAGGACTGGCAAAAGCGGCGAAACTGCCCTATGTCCGAAGCGCTGGGGTGCGACCCTACTGACAGGACAGGCAGAGAGCGATATGGCGAAGATCACCTATGTGGAACACGGCGGCAAGGAACATGTCATCGAGGTCGCGACCGGCCTGACCGTCATGGAAGGCGCGCGCGACAATGGCATTCCGGGCATCGAGGCCGATTGCGGCGGGGCCTGCGCCTGCTCGACCTGCCATGTCTATGTCGATCCGTCCTGGGTGGACCGCCTGCCCAAGAAGGATTCGATGGAAACCGACATGCTGGATTTCGCTTGGAATCCCGATCCTGTGCGGTCGCGTCTGACCTGCCAGCTCAAGGTGTCGGACGCGCTGGACGGTCTGCGCGTGCAGATGCCCGAAAAGCAGATCTGACGGTTTTCTGTTCCGGCGTCACAGCCGGAACAGCATCGCCTCGGCCGGGGTCAGGGTGGGGCGCACGGCGGGACCGAAAAGCGCCACCTCCACCGCAAGATCGGGGAAGAGTGCCAGCATTTCTTCCTGCGTTTCCGGCGCGCGCATATGCGAATCCGGCAAGAGCGGGTGATAGCTTTCGGTCGCCGCCCCTTCGGCGAAGACCACTTCATGACGGTCGAAAAGGAGGTGGAAATACTCCACCTCCGCCATGGGCAGGCGGAGGACCGTCTTGCCATTCACCACGTCCTTGGCCATGACCAGCGCTTCGGGGCACCCTGCCACAAGCTCTGCCTGCCAGCCCGACATCAGGACGCGGTGGTGCGGCGAGACGACAAGATCGCGCACATTGCCCAGCACACCCGCCCGGAACACGACCGGAGCCAGCACGCCAAGGCCCTCCACCCTTTTCGACAGCACACGCCGGACCGGCTGCAACCCTGTGTCCAGCGTGCGAACGAGGCTCTCCTCCTCGATCTCTTCCACGGGGACCATGCCCCGGTCGGTCTCAAGCTGCGTGCCGCGGGCAAAGCAGGCCAGAACCGAGGTTCCAAACACCTGCGCGGCCCGATTCAGCAAGGCTTCGGCGGCGGGGCCGATCAGACGGCCCGGCGCGACGGGTTCATAAAGACGGCACAAGCTGTCGGACATCGGCACCACCACTCTATCCTGATGGTCGTCGCGGTCTATGCCACAGTTCTGACCATCATCTTCCTCAAGTTGAAAGGCTAGAAAGAGAATGCGGCAGGATTGTGGCGCACTGGTGCACAATCTGCGCGCCGTGGCATCACTGTTCCGAAAAAGGAAACGATCAGTTCGTCTTGCGCGCCGGAAAGAACGGCAGCGGCGCGATGGGAACGCCGTCCTCGATCAGACGCTTGGCCTCTTCGGGGCGGGCTTCGCCATAGATCGCGCGTTCCGGCGCGTCGCCCTGATGCATGCGGCGCGCTTCGGTCACGAAGTTCACGCCGACATATTCGCTGTTCTCCTCGACCTGACGGCGCAGGGCGCGCATCGCCTCTTCCAGCGGATTGGCGGGTTCGGTCAGGGTCGCCGCCGCCGGTTTGGCCGCCTGCGCGACGGCCGGGGCCATCAGCGATTTGGTCACCTCTGCCGTGCCACAGACCGGACAGGCCACATGGCCCGCCGCCGCCAGACCGTCAAAGGCCGAGGCGGATTTGAACCAGCTTTCAAAAGCATGGCCGTCTTTGCAGGACAGGGCGTAGCGGATCATCGCAGGGGCACCGTGGCGGGACAGTCAGACGCACAACACCTAACCAGCCTGACGGCGAATTCAAGTCGCCGTCGCCAAAGGGTCATGGCTGCGGCCCGGACCCGGGATCGCCCGTCCCCGTGGGTGCGCCCAGCAAAAGCGTCGGGTCTTCGGCGAGGGACAGGAAGATGTGCCGCAATTCCGGTTCGGCCACCTTGCGCGCGGCCTTTGCGGCGGCAAACCATTTGCGCCGCCGTTCATGACGTTCGGGAAACTCCACGGCCAGACGGTCCACACGCAGGGGATAGACGGCCACGGCGCAGGGCAGGGTCTGCCCCAGTTTCACGACCTTGTCATAAGCATAGACGCCGAAAGGCCGACCCGCCACCTGACCGCTGACCCCGGCCTCTTCCCAGGCCTCTTGCGCGGCCGCGATATCGGGCGACAGGCCCGCCATCGGCCAGCCCTTGGGGATGACCCAGCGCCCGGTGTCGCGGCTGGTGATCAACAGAACCTCGATCTGCCCGCGATGCGCACGCCAGCACAGCGCGCCATATTGGCTGCGCGCGCCGTTGCCTTCGGCGACAAACTGATCCTGTTTGCTGCGCTTCATCCCGTGGCCTGTTCCGATCGTCTCTATGGCTCGTGGTCTTGGGGCCAGTGCCAT